>Ga0126371_10006152_pt1 | contig 10663 bp, 7 predicted proteins | sample PanSoiMetaPlot_4_FD_110145 | JGI IMG/M metagenome (GOLD analysis project Ga0126371, IMG submission 110145) | Tropical forest soil microbial communities from Panama - MetaG Plot_4 | ecosystem: Environmental > Terrestrial > Soil > Tropical forest > Bulk soil | place: Panama | collected 2016-02-17
CCGAAGGGGATCGAGACGTTGTAAGCCGCGTCATTGATCAGAACATCGAGGCGGCCGAAAACCTGGGTTACCTCGCCGACCAGCCGATCCACAGCCGCGCCGTCGGTTATGTCACAGGCGAAAGCTTGAGCGTTGATTTGATAACGCGACTTTAGCTCGTTAGCGACGCTTTCCGCTTGGTCGCGGCTGCGAGCGTACATGACCGCGACATGTGCGCCCTCCTGCGCGAGCGCGTGGCAGATGCGCTGCCCCAGCCCGCCATTGCCGCCCGTCACTAGTGCAACCACGCCCTTCAGGTCCATCGCTTTTCTCCTTTAATGCGAACGCGCTGTTGCCGCCACTCCCACTCCTCTGATACCTTGCCGCATCATCCGTTAGACCCAGCTACGCTGTTACTCAACAACTAATGCAAATGGTCAGACGCAGCACCCTTGAACTCTCGCTCCTATCCATCAAGAGCCAATTTGAGCAAGCTCGGGCCAAGTACGGCATCCTTGAAAAGCAGGGCGCCGGCGTTCGCCCGCCAGCTAGAAAGAAATGACACCCGCCGATGCGCTGTCGGCGGGTCCACGGTTTTTCGGACACATCGATCGCGCCACTTTTGATCTGCGGACATCGCCCAGGAACTACTCGGCCTCGCGTTCGGTCCTCCACTTGACGTTCACTGGCCATCGAGTCTCGAGTTTCTATTGCGGGATAGGCACCTGGGTGCCGCGCGAACAGCCTGCGCTCGATCGTGCGCGAGGTTTGCTAGGGTCAATGTTGTGCTCGGTCCTCGTGGATTAGTGCTAGTCTTCACCAGCCAATCTTCGCAGAAATCCATGGGAGTGCCTCATGTATACGAAGGTTCTTCTCGCTTATGACGGCTCAATCGAAGGGCGGCGGGCGTTGCGAGAGGGAGCCAAGCTCGCGCAGCTCTGCCGAGCCGAAGTTTTCTTGCTGGCTGTTGTGGAGCTACCCTCCATCGTGACCGGTGATGCCGGGCTTGTTGTTCCAATGGACGAGCAAACGACAAATTACGAATCCATCCTTGCGGAGGGTGTGGAGCGGCTCAAGGCGTTGGGTTTTTCACCAACCGCAAGATTGGAAGCGGGAGATCCCGGGCAAAGGATTGCGGATGTGGCCGAGGAAATCGGATCGCAACTCGTCGTTGTTGGTCATCGCCCGCAAGGGCCGCTAGCCCGATGGTGGTTCGGGTCGGTCGGCAGTTACTTGGTCAAGCGTCTCCGCTGCAGCGTCCTGGTCGGTCAAACGGAGATAAGCGATGATGAATTTGAGCAGCTCAAGCAGCCGGGTGAAACGCCCACCACAGTATGAGGAGTTTCAAGGTTGTCGCAGCTGCGACCGCGCGAGCGCCGACTGTAAGATAGCAAGGTGCAAAGGTGGAACCATCGCGTCGCTAGACCCGTGATTCTTACGAGGCGCCGGTCCAACAGTATCGCCGTTGTCAACGCCTGGTACACCCTTGCACTGACCAGACCTTCGGGGATGTCTCAACCTGCCAAACTCGGAAGTTAGAAGCCGGAAATGAGTGCCCCATCGGCCAATCGTAAAACTTTGGAGCATGCCTACGTGCATCGCTTGACGATTTGTCATGATTAATCCAGAGACGAGCGTGCTTCTCATCCGCGATGCGCATGATCCGAAAAAGCATGCCCGCGCACCTCGTGCAGCCGGTGGCACTGTTTAGATTTGCTCATTACGGCTTTGCTCGATTTTGCATAGTCTATCGAACGACGACTGGATAGGATCGCTCGTTGATGAGGTGAAGCGGCTGCCTGTCAGGCGGGGATTCACCACGAATGATGGTCGGAGGATAGAGATGCCTAGCGTGGTCGTCACCGGTGGCAGCGGCAAAGCCGGACGTGCAGCGATTCGCGAGTTTCTTTTGCGTGGATATGATGTCTTAAACGTCGACGTTGCACCGCCGCAGGAGGCGGTGTGTCACTTCTTGCGTGCCGATCTAACTGACTTCGGTGAAGCGGTCGATGCACTGCAACTCGCGGCTGGCACAATCGATCGCAGACGAGCGCCGATCGGAACTCCCGCCGCGGTCGTGCATATGGCCGGCATTCCGGCGCCAGGACTGGCTTCCGATGCCACGGTTTTTCAGAATAATTTGATCTCGACGTACAACGTATTCAGCGCCGCAACGCGTGCGGGTCTCAAGCGCGTTGTCTGGGCTGCAAGCGAAACGGCGTACGGACTTCCGTTTAGCCGCACGCCGCCGGCATTTGCACCGGTGACCGAGCAGCACCGGCTCGCGCCAGAAAATGGCTATGCGCTGGCGAAGGTGCTTTGCGAGCGAATGGCAACCGAGATGAATCGATGGAATCCGGGCACAAGGTTCGTCGGCCTGCGCATTTCGAATATCTTTGAGGAAAAAGACTACGCCACGATAGGGGAGTTCTGGAAAGACCCGGCTTTGAGAAAGTGGAATTTGTGGAGCTGGGTGGACAGTCGGGATGTCGGTCTGGCATGTCGGCTTGCCGTCGAAGCCGACGTCCCTGGCGCGGACGTCTTCACGATTGCCGCAGCGGATACTCTTATGAAGATCCCAAGCCGTAAGCTGATGGCGGATCAGTTCCCAGACGTGCCCATCACAGGAGAGATCGGTGAGTTTGAGACGCTGCTGTCCATCAGCAAAGCAAAGCAGGTTCTTGGCTACACGCCCGTCCATACTTGGCGCGCGTCTGCTCACGCCAATTAGAGCATGATCCGGAAAAGTGGAAACCGGTTTTCCGAAAAGATCATGCTCAAACAAAAAGCTAGAGCGCGATAGCGATTATCGCGCTCTAGAGGACTGGGCAGGTTGTGAACCGCGATTCTTCAAAAACAGGGACGTGAACGCGATCGCTCGCAATTCACGTCCCCAGCCCAGCACCCCTTCGGTGCTCGCGCGCCCGATACGCACAGCGCTGCCCGGGAGGATTCCGAGACTTCGAGCTCAGCGCAAGCGGTCACTTGAGATTGGCATCAGGACATTCGCTCGTCGAACCGAACGCTTCCTCTCCTGGAATGGTGGAAATGACATCGTAAAAATCCCATTCCCCGTTCGCCTGAGCCTTGGGCTTGATCCTGACCAAGTACATGTCGTGGACGTGAAGTCCGTCTGCCCGGACATGACCGCCTTTCGAGAACATATCGTCGGTCGCCATCTTCTTCATCTGGTCCACGACCGCTCTGGTCGTGTCGAAGCCAGACGCCTCGGCGGCTTTCAGATAACTCAATACCGCCGAATACGTACCAGCTTGATTCATCGACGGCATCTTTCCAACGCGCTTGAAGTACCTCCGCGACCACTCGGCGGTTTCTTTGTTGAGATTCCACTCGAATGCTGTCCCAGTGATCAAACCCTTCACCGCGTCTTGACCCAACCCATGGATTTCGTCGGGATGGATATTCAGAGTCGCCAGTCGTTGCTTGCCTGTGCCGATATTGAATTCCGCCGCCTGCTTGATCGCGTTGGCGGTGTCGGCGCCCGTGTTCGCCAGAGCAATCACGTCCGCACCGGATGCCTGGGCTTGCAGGAGAGCAGATGAGAAATCCATGGTGTTGAGTGGATGTCGGACACTGCCGACGACAGTGCCACCCAATTTCTTAACCAGCTTGGAGGTCTCTTCCTCCAATGAGTGCCCAAATGCGTAGTCGACCGTAACGAAGAACCATTGCTTGGCACCCTCGTCGATGAGCGGTTTGGTTAATGCCCCCGCGAGTGCACGCGTGTTGAAGGTCCAGAGCACTGAGTTCGGCGTGCAGGAGCTCCCCACTATTGCAGGGCTGCCCGAGGAGGTGACGAGGGCGACCCTGTCGGTTTGCTTCGCGATCTGATCGACAGCAAGAGCGATCGAGGATCCAACAAGGTCAGCAATCGCGTCGACACCTTCGCGGTCGAACCACTGCCTGGCGATCGCCGATCCCACATCCGGTTTGTTCTGATGGTCCGCCGAAATGATAACGATCGGCATACCGCGGACCTTGCCTCCAAAGTCCTCCGCGGCCATTTTGGCGGCCTCGACAGCCCCCCGTCCAGTTGACTCGGCGAATGGGCCACTCAGATCGGTCAGGATGCCGATCTTGACCTCATTGTTTGTGATTTCCGCAGCTGCAGGCACCCAAAATCCGCTTCCCAGTAAGAAAGCTGCGGCTGCCATGTTAGAAATACGCACGTGCCCCCCATAGTTTGTGTGATTGAACAAAAGGGTAGGGAAGTCAAACCGTCCCTTAAACCAACAATAAGTACATGCTTGGCCAACTAATGCGTGGGTAGGCAGGCGGATCAGCTCCTGTCAGCCAACAGGAATCCGCCGTCCAGAGGGATGACTGCTCCGCATAAGAAGGTGTTCAGCGCGACGTGCAGCACGAAGTCGGCCACTTCGTCTGGCTTTCCAACTCGTCCAGTGAGATGGTTTCTTGCGCGCTGTTCGAACAATCTCTCGCGAGCGTCAGGCTGCAAACGATCCCAGTAGGGAGAATCGACCAGTCCAGGTGAAACGGCATTGACGCGGACTGGGGCGAATTCGATCGCCAGCGGTCCTACCATGGCATTGATGGCACCGTTGACCGCTGAGACCCCCGAATTGTTTCGCAGAGCCTTTAGACCAAAAATGCCGGTCACGAAGGTTATCGATCCCTCGGACTCGACAGCCGGGCCGCCTATTTTCGCTGCGTTGACTTGTACCCAGAACTTCCGCTCGAATGCACGTCTGAACTCGGCAAGATCGAGCGAATTGAATGGACCGGTAATTCCACCACCCCCGGCCGCAATGACAAGATAGTCGATGCGCCCCACATCCGCGACGAAGCTTTTCATCGCCTTCTCGTCAACGCCGTCGAACGCTCGGGTCAGGACGTTCGTTCCTATGACGCTTGCCGCCGCATCCAGCTTCTCTTGCGAACGAGAGCAAATGGCAACCTTGGCTCCATTGACAGCGAACGCCTTCGCCGTCGCAAGCCCGATTCCCGAGCTTCCTCCAACCACGACAGCGGATTTTCCTGAAAGCGTCTTGATCGGAAAATCGGACATGTGCACGACCTTTTGGTTTGAGCGAGGCGCAACCTCACCGCTTGCGTGGACTGGCGCAAGAACCCAATCTCAACGGTGAGCTTTTTCAGTACTCTGGGAGTGCGAATGTACAACTTACCAAACCGTGCGAATTGACAAACGAACGGTTGGTCAAATGTCGGGGTTGGTTTCGTCGTCACAAATAGCCGCCAAGTCGGCTGGATCACGATGCTTTGTCGCGCAGCACGACGACACCGTCGGCCGCCCGGACGCCCGACCCCTCTGGCAGGACGAAGAGAGGATTTATCTCAGCCTCGGAAAGCTGCTCTCCCAGCTGCTCGATCATGTTCGAAAAAGACATGATCGCGCCGACCAGAGCTTCGACATCGGCTTTAGGGCGTCCACGGAATCCTTGAAGCAAGATGGCTGATTTCAATTCGGCGATCATGTCACGTGCGTCCTGCTCCGAAACCGGTACCAGGCGCATCGCCGTATCCTTGAATACCTCGGTCATGACGCCGCCAAGCCCGATCAGAACTGCGGCGCCGAGCTGCTCATCGCGGCTGTAGCCCAATAGGAACTCGAGCCCGCCGGACACCATTTCCTGGACCAGGAAGCCCTCCAGTTTGCCTTTTCCAGCCGCTTGGAACCGTTTCGCCATGTCTTCGCACGCGCGCGCGACATGCTCCGCGGGGATATTCACAGCGACGCCGCCGATCTCGGTCTTGTGGAGCACGTCACGCGAAAGCACCTTTACGACAAGCGGACCACCCAGCTTGCGTGCGGCCGCTTGCGCTTCGGCTGGCGTGCTTGCAACGATCTCGTCCGTCGCTCGGATGCCGAACTCCGCGAACAGAGTCTTGCTCTCGCTTTCATTCAACGGACCGGTGCGTAGTTCGACCCCGATCGTCGGCGCCTTGATTGCGGATGATGCACTTCCGATTGTCCTATCCGTCGTGCGGAGCAGTTCGGTCAGGGCGGTTGCGCAGCTCTCGGGCGTACTGTATGCGGGGATTCCGCTGCGGTTCAAATGCTGAACGATCTGAGGAGCGTCCGGGCTAACGTAGACAAGGATAGGTTTGTCGCTCTTCTCGGCGGCCCTCATCAGGGGTCCTGTGATGACGTCGGGTTCGTGCAGAGACGATGACCCCACCACAACCGTGACAGCGTCGAACATCTCGCTTTCCAGCACGGTGTCGATAACTGACTGCATGAGTGCTGATTTCACCCCGGCCAAAGTGACGTCGATCGGGTTGCCGTCCAGAACCGCATCCTTGATGTCAAGGTTCTTGAGCTTCGACGCCGTCGCTTGATCCGGCGCCGGCGTGTTGAAGCCGGCCACACCGGCTGCGTCCGCGACCAGACTTGCCGCACCGCCGGTCGAGGTCACAATCGCCAAATTGCGGCCACGCAGCCGATATCCTGCCGATAGCGCCAGTGGGAGGTCCAACAGCTCAGCGAAGCTCTGCGCGCGTATGATGCCAAGTTGCTTGAACAATGCGTCGTAAGCTTTGTCGGACCCCGCCAGCGCGCCGGTATGCGATACCGCGGATCGGATTCCAGACTCCGATCGACCAACCTTGAACGCGACGATTGGCTTTCCCGCCCTGGCGGCACGAATTGCGGCTTCGCGGAATGCCTCAGGCTTACGAACTCCCTCAAGATAGAGCGCGATCACATCAGTCGCCGGGTCATCAACCAGAAAGTCAATGAACTCCGAAACGCCAAGATCGGATTCGTTGCCCGTCGCGATCAAACGCGAAAACCCGATTCCCCTGCCTACAGCGCGGGACAGGACGGAACCGAGAATGCCGCCGCTCTGCGATACCAAACCGATCTTGCCGGCCGATATGCCTTCCAGCTCGAGCGCGGCGCTCGCAGACAGCATGATCCTGTCGGTCACATTGACGAGCCCAATGGTATTTGGGCCAAGCAGCCGCATCGGCCCGGCGGCCTCTTTCAGCTTGGCCTGCCGCGCGCGTCCCTCCGGGCCACTTTCCCCAAATCCGCTGGCAAGTACGATTGCCGCGCGCGCACCACGCTTGCTAAGTTCGGACACCGCCTCGGTGACCCGCTCAGAACCAAGCAAGACAAGACCGACGTCCGGAGGGGTTGGAAGCGAAGCGACGTCCGGGTAGCAGGCGTCGTCACCTATGGTCTTGTACCGTGGATTTACCGGATAGATGGGGCCTTGATAGCCATGCTTTTTGAGATAGGCGAAGGGGCGGCCAGTCAATTTGCCGGTATCTGGAGAGGCGCCGACGATTGCGATGCTGCGTGGCCTGATCAGGCGCTCTACGGCGTCAGTCATGGGACACCTATCGGTCTTTGTTGTTCAGGAACGCGTCGACCGCGCGACGATGTTCGGATGTCGTGTAACAAATTGCTTGCGCTTCGCGCCCCAACGCAAAGAGCTGCTCCTCGGGAGTCTCGAACGTGCGATCGAGAATCGACTTGGCCAGCGCCAGCGCTGTGGGTGAGCCCTGGCTGAGTTCAGCGGCCCAAGCGACCGCGGCGGAAACCAGGGTTTCGGGGGCCGCCAGCCGGTCGACCATGCCCAATTGCAACGCTTCATTCGCATTGACGGTACGCCCGGAAAATATCAGCTCCTTGGCGCGCGCCAGGCCAATTCTCCTGGGAAGGAAATACATGCCTCCGCCATCCGGAATCAGGCCCCGTCGAACGAAGCTCATGCTGAACGTCGCTGTTTCGGAAGCGACGACGAAATCGCATGCCATGGCCATGTCGCAGCCGAGCCCGACAGCGGCGCCATTCACCGCCGCGATAGTAGGCTTCGGCATGCCATGCAGAGCAGCCACACTTTGGTGCGTCCGCTTTTGCCGACGCCACCCGTTAAAAGCAACCTCTCCGGCGGGTACCGCGAGTCGCTCTTGCATGCCCGCGATATCGCCGCCAGCGCAAAAGCCCTTTCCTGCGCCGGTGATAACGACAGCACTTATGGCTCCGTCGTTTGCCAGCCCTTCGAGAAGCGCAATCAGTTGGGTCCGCATCTCGTCATCGATCGCATTACGTACCTCGGGCCGGTTCAGCGTGACAACGGCGATCGATTGTTCGATTGAAAGGAGCACCAGATTGGGCATCATTCACCTATCTACATGGGGATGTCGCCCCCAACCGCGCCGCTTGCATCTTGGTCAGAGGTCGGACTTTCGGACGGAAAGCGGATTTCGCTGCAACGCGGCAAAGTTCGGTTCGACGGTCAAAACGTCCTTCAACCAGCGATTTGACTCAAGGCAGCTTTGCTTTCAGCATGCCAAACCAATGATTGGGCAGGAAACAGACCTTGGTAAACCGGCGACAGGTCCCGTTGAATTCACTACGCGCTTTCGAGGCCGCGGGCCGGCACATGAGCTTTACGGTTGCGGCCGAGGAGCTCAACGTCACTCAGGTCGCGGTGAGCCGGCAGGTTCGCGTCCTGGAGGATTATCTGGAAGTTCCGCTTTTCGTGCGAGGCCATCGCTCCCTGAAGTTGACCGAGGATGGCGAGCGGCTCCTGGCCGCCATCTCAGGCGCGCTTGAGGACATAGACCGAGTGATTTCGGCGATCAGTCTCCGCGGGCGTCGGGACGTCTTGGCCATACAGGCCTATACGACGTTCGCGCAAAAGTGGCTGATACCCCGGCTGGCAGCCTTTCACGAGCGCCATCCAAATATCGAAGTGCGATTGACGACATCTCTTCAGCCCGTCAATTTCGAGCGCCAGAATGTCCATGCCGCCATTAGATTGGGCAGAGGAGAATTCGATGGCTGCGATAGCGTGCTGGTCTTTCCGATCGAGCTCGCTCCGGTTTGCAGTCCTCGCCTGCTCGAGAACACAAAAGTCGAAGGAGCTGCCGGTCTGAGCAAGCTGACACTCTTGCATTCCTTGGCTCGTCGCGATGATTGGGGTTATTGGCTACAGTCGGCCGGCTTTACGGGCGTCGATCCGCAGCGTGGACTGAAATTCGAGAGTTCAGCGCTCTCCTACGAGGCCGCCTTGCAGGGCATAGGTGTCGCTATCGGCGTACGCGTCTTGGTTGAAGCCTATCTGCGCGCGGGTACTCTCGTGTGCCCATTCACTCACACATGTCGTTTGGACGAAGGCTACTATCTCGTGAGCCCGAAAAACCGCCCGACAACGTCCGCTTTGAAAGCGTTCCGGGACTGGGTGCGACGCGAAGCATCGACCGCGGCGCCTGCGTGACGCGCTTCCGCTCTTTGACCAAACACTGGTTGGTCAATTCCGCAGCGTTTGTCTTTTGAAGTAAGGCGCGGAAAGGTTCACTTATCTCCCGGGTCAATAGCGCAACGTCGCGTATCGAGTCGCGGCGCCGGGAGAATTTGCCATGCTGCACGAACAGGTGGGGCCACAGCCATTTCTGGTTGGCGGGAAGTGGGTCAATGGCACGGGACGACCGTTCGAATCGGTCAACCCGGCGACGGGAGAGCTCAATCGGCTTGTCGCGACGGCCAGCGAACAGGATGTCGACGCAGCGGTTCGCAACGCCGCGGCGGCCCAGGCGAAGTCCGCTTGGCGAAACATGCAGCCGCCGCGGCGTGCGGCAATTCTGCGCCGGATTGGCGAACTCGTCTCGGCCAACTCGGAGGCGCTGGCGCGGCGGCAGATGTTCGAGAACGGCAAGCTGCTCAGCGAGTGCCGCGCGCAGGTGGCGGAGGCGGCGGGTATCTTCCACTACTTTGCCGGTCTTTGCGAAACGGCGCCCTCGGAAGTTGCGCCGAGCCGAGGCAATCACTTCTCGATGGTGGTTTACGAACCGTTCGGCGTGGTGGCGGCCATTACGCCTTGGAATTCGCCGCTGACACTCGAGTCGCACAAAGTTGCGGCAGCACTTGCGGCCGGCAACGCCGTCGTTCTCAAGCCCTCCGAATTCACGCCGACCGTCGGCTTGGAGATTGCGCAGCTCGCGCTGGAAGCTGATCTTCCGCCCGGCCTTTTCAACGTCGTGACAGGGCTGGGGGCGACGACAGGGTTGCCGCTGATTGAGCATCCGCTCATCCGCATGATCTCTTTCACCGGGGGCACCGCGACCGGCCGCGCCATTGCAAAATCTGCCGGGAACCGGCTCGTCCCCGTCGCTCTCGAGCTTGGCGGTAAGTCGCCACACATTGTGTTCGCGGACGCAGACATCGATGCGGCCGTCGAAGGCGTTGTGAAGGGCATCTTTACGTCGTCCGGGCAATCCTGCATCGCAGGCTCGCGGCTTCTGGTTCAGGAATCGATCCGCGACAAGTTCCTTGAGAAGGTCGTGGCCAGAACAAAAGCGCTCGTTGTCGGTGAACCCGAAAACCCAAAGGCGAACGTCGCTCCATTATCATCTTTCATCCACCGCGATCGCGTCGAAAGCTATGTGGCGTCGGCGCTCGCCGACGGCGGCAGAATACTGACTGGCGGCCGACGACCGCCGGGCGAGACGTTCGCGAAAGGTGCCTACTACGAGCCAACCATCATCGAGGGTCTGACAAACGAGGCTCGCGCATGTCGCGAGGAAATCTTCGGCCCCGTCATGTGCGCGCTGTCGTTCGTTGACGAAGCCGACCTGATCCGGAAGGCCAATGACACCAACTATGGTCTGGCCTGCGGCATCTGGACCGCCGACTACAAGAAGGCTTGGCGAATCGGCCGTGCCATCGAAGCCG
>Ga0126371_10006153_pt1 | contig 10663 bp, 5 predicted proteins | sample PanSoiMetaPlot_4_FD_110145 | JGI IMG/M metagenome (GOLD analysis project Ga0126371, IMG submission 110145) | Tropical forest soil microbial communities from Panama - MetaG Plot_4 | ecosystem: Environmental > Terrestrial > Soil > Tropical forest > Bulk soil | place: Panama | collected 2016-02-17
ACACACTGCCCGCTGATGAGCCTGCCGCTCGCGCTGGGCACGACGCTCGAATCCATTCCGGCGGCGATCCCCTATTTGACCGCCGCGCCCGCTGACGTGGCGCGCTGGCGCGCGCGCCTCGCAGGAAGCGCCGGCATGAAGGTCGGTCTCGTGTGGGCCGGCAGCCCGGCGCACAAGAACGACCGCGCGCGCTCGATCGCGCTGGCGCGCCTTGCGCCCCTGTTCGACCTCACCGGCGTGCAGTGGTTCTCGCTGCAAGTGGGCGACCGCGCCGCCGACCTCGCCGGCGTCGCGCAAGGCCGCATCACCGACCTCGCACCAGAGCTCAACGATTTCGCCGAGACTGCCGCCGCAATCACGGTGCTCGACCTCGTGATCGCGGTCGACACGGGCGTGGTCCATCTCGCGGGCGCGCTCGGCAGGCCGGTGTGGATCATGCTCCCGTTCGATCCCGACTGGCGCTGGCTGCTCGAGCGCGGCGACAGCCCATGGTATCCGAGCGCGCGGCTCATCCGCCAACCGCTGCCGGGCGACTGGGACAGCGTGATCGCGCGCGTGCGCGCGGCGCTCGCCGACGTCGTCGAGCGCGCGCGCCGCGGCGGCGTGCCGGCGGACGCGCCGCCGCCCTCGATGCTCGATCGCCGCTACTTCGAGGCGGTGGAACTCCTGGAAGCGCACCGCGATGCGGACGCCGAAGCCGCCCTGCGCGCCATCCTGGCGGAGGATGCGGGACACGCGCTGTCTCTGCGCCGTCTCGCCTTCCTCTGCCACCGCCGCGGCGACAATGCCGAAGCGAGCGCCCTGCTCGCCCGCTCGCTCGAACGCGAGCCCAAGGTCGCCGACGCATATTTCAACCTGGGCGTCTCTCTGGCGGGACTCGGCCGCAGTGCCGAAGCGGAGGCGAGCTACCGGCGCGGGCTCGCGCTCAAGCCCGGAATGGTCGACGGCCACAACAATCTCGGCGTCGTGCTCGAGCAGATGGGACGATACGACGAGGCCGAGGCGAGCTATCGGCGCGCGCACGAGCTCGCGCCGCATCTAGCGCATCCGCTCAGCAATCTCGGCATCCTGCTCAAGGAAGCGGGACACCTCGCAGACGCCGTCGCGACGCTGCGAAGCGCCGTCGCGCTCGACCCGGAGCTCGCGGCGGCGCACAGCAACCTGCTCTACACGCTCGTCTACGACGAGACCATCTCGCCGCACGAGTTCTTCGCCGCGCACGAAGCCTGGGGCCGCGCGCAGGCGGCGCGCTTCTCAACCGCGGGCGCCCGCTTCGCCAATGCACCGGATCCGGAGCGGCGCCTGCGCGTCGGCTACGTATCGGCGGACTTCCGCCACCACTCGGTCGCCTTCTTCGCCGAGGCGCTGCTCGCGGCGCACGACAAGCGGGCGGTGGAGATCTTCCTCTATGCCAACGATGCCCGCGTCGACGCGGTGACGCAGCGGCTCAGGGCTCACGCCGATCATTTCGCGCCGATCCAGGCCATGGCGGACCATGCGGCCGCGGCGCGCATCCGCGCCGACGGGATCGACATCCTGGTCGATCTGTCCGGCCACACGTCGGGCAATCGGATGATGCTGTTCGCGCGCAAGCCGGCGCCCGTGCAGATGACGTGGCTCGGCTATCCGGCGACGACCGGGCTGCCGACGATCGACTGCCGCATCACCGACGCGGTCGCGGATCCGCCGGGCGAAGCGGACGCGCTGCATACGGAACGGCTCGTCCGGCTCGATACGGGATTTCTCTGCTACCGGCCGCTCGATCGCGCCGGCGCGGTCGCGGCGCTGCCGGCGCGCGCCGCCGGGCACGTGACGTTCGGCTCGTTCAACAATTTCGCCAAGCTGTCGCCCGGCACGATCGCGCTGTGGGCGCGCCTGCTGCGCGAGCTGCCGGAAGCACGGCTGCTGCTCAAAGCGACGCAGTTCAAGGACGCGGCGACGCGGGCGCGCTGCCTCGCCGCCTTCACAGACGCGGGCATCGCGGGCGAACGGATCGAGATCGTGCCGCCGCTCACCGATCCGGCCGAGCATCTCGCGCTCTATGGACGGGTGGATATCGGGCTCGACCCGCTCACCTACAACGGCACGACCACGACCTGCGAAGCGCTGTGGATGGGCGTGCCGAGCGTGACGCTGCGCGGCGACCGCCACGTCTCGCGGGTCGGTGCCAGCATCATGACGATGGTCGGGCTCGACGAGCTGATCGCCGCGACGCCCGACGACTACGTGGCGACCGCCAAGAACCTCGCACACGACCTCGACCGGCTCGCGGAGCTCCGCGCCGGGATGCGCGTGCGGCTGCGCGCCTCCCCGCTCTGCGATGCGCCGCGGTTTGCCGGTGCGATGGAAGCCGCCTACCGCGACATTTGGCGGCGGTGGTGTGCAGCGCAGACCGCAGGCGCCGGGCCGGCGGGCCAATCGGCGCGACCCGCTGCGCCCGAGGATATGGTCGCGGCCGAGATCGTCGCGACACGGCTGTTTGCGGAGAAGAAGTTCACCGAGGCCGAGGCGATGTTGCACGGGCTCACGGCGCGCGCGCCGCGGCGGGCGAAGCCCTGGTTCCTGCTCGGCCGCATCCGCCACGCACTCGGCGACACCGACGCCGCGATCGATCTCCTGCGCAAGGCTGCCGCGCTCGATCCCGCCCTGGTGCCGGCGCACAACGACCTCGGCATCCTGCTGCACGGCCGCGGCGCGCTCGAGGAGGCCGAGGCCTGCTACCGGCGCGCCATCGAGCTTGCGCCTCACTTCGCCGAGGCCATGAGCAATCTCGGCGCCGTGCTCGCCGAGCGCGGGCGGCTCGACCAGGCGACCGACTGGTACAAGCGCGCGCTGGCGGAACGGGACGACCTGCCCGACGCGCACAACAATCTCGGCTCCGCGCTGGTCAAGCTCGACCGCGCCGGCGAGGCCGAGGTGCTGCACCGCCGAGCGGTCGCGCTGCGACCCGATTTTGCCGACGCCCACTACAATCTCGGCGTCGCGCTGCTTGATCAGGGCCGCTACGACGAGGCGCTGCCGTGCTACGACGAAGCCATCCGGCTGAACCCGGACAGCGTGGATGCCCACTGGAACCGGGCCTTCGTGATGCTGCTCAAGGGCGATTTCGCGCAGGGCTGGCGCGAGCACGAATGGCGCTGGAAGCGCACGCAGCAGCCGCCGCGCAACTTTCCGCAGCCGCAGTGGCGCGGCGAGGACATCGCCAAGCGCACCATCCTGCTGCATGACGAGCAGGGCATGGGCGACACCCTGCAGTTCATGCGCTACGCGCCGCTAGTTGCGGCGCGCGGCGCGCGCGTGCTGCTGCAGGTGCAGCGCCCGCTGCTCCGCCTCGCGGCGGCCTCGCTCGACGTCGGCATCGAGGTGTTCGCGGAAGGCGACCTCATTCCGCCCTTCGAGCTGCACAGCCCACTGCTCTCGCTGCCGTTCGCCTGCGGAACGACGATCGAGACGATTCCGACGCCGATCCCCTATATCGAGGTCGATCCGGCCGCCGCCGCGCGCTGGCGCAACCGGATCGGTCCGGCCGCTGGGCTCAAGGTCGGGCTCGTCTGGGCCGGCAACCCCCAGCACAAGAACGACCGCAACCGTTCGATCGCGCTCGAGCGCCTGGCGCCCTTGTTCGAGGCGCCGGGCGTGCGCTGGTTCTCGCTGCAGGTCGGCGAGCGCGCCGCCGATCTCTCGCGCGCGCCGGCGGGAAAGATCGCGAATCTGGCCGACCGCCTCACCGATTTCGCCGCAACCGCCGCCGCGATCGCCGGGCTCGATCTCGTGATCGCTGTCGATACGGCGATCGCGCATCTCGCCGGCGCGCTCGGCAAGCCGGTGTGGATCCTGCTGCCGTTCGTGCCGGACTGGCGCTGGCTCGTCGATCGCGACGACAGCCCGTGGTACCCGACGGCGCGCCTGTTTCGTCAGCCCACGCGCGGCGACTGGGAGAGCGTCGCGCAAAGGGTCCGCGCGGCGCTCGACGAGCTTGCCGCCAAGGCGCCGAAGAGCTGACCGACGGCCCGCCTCTCTCGACGAGCTATCCGCTCCGCCTGGCGCGCCACATCGCGAGGACGGCGTCGAGCTCCTGCTCGCTCGGGACGTGCGCCGGCGCAGCCGCCGCGGCGGCCGGCGCCGCGGGCTGGGCCGGCTGTCCGCGCAAGTCCGATTGCAAGCGGTGCAGCAGCTCGCGCACGTTCGCCTCGAGCACGCGAGTCGACTCGCGGCTCGGCGGCGTCGCCGACGACGCAGCGCGCCGCGGCTTCAGCGAAGTAACGGGGCGCGGGGCACGGGCACGGCGCAAACCAAAATCATCCGGCGACGCGTGCCTTTCGACGCTGTGCGCAGGCATGTCGTGCGCGGCCTCGCCGCCCGGCATGACCGGCACGAGCCCGGGCGATTCCTCCTCGATGTCGGACACCGGAGAATCCCAGTCGCGCGGCCGTACATTGGCCTGCGGCCGCCGCCGCGATCGATTGGTGAGAAGCCGGCCCGCGAACGAGCCGATGATGATGATGACGAGCGCCGACACGGCACCGAGCAGCGCCGGCACGTGGCTCAACTGCTCGGCGCGCGTGACGCCGGGCGTCCGCGCGGGCGGATGCTTCGACGGCGCCGCATCGAGCTGCGGCTGCGGCGCCGCCGCGTTGGGCTCGGGCGCGGGTGGCGGGCTTTCGACCGAACGCGCCGGCACGCGATCGACCGGCGCTACGGCGGGCGGTGCTGCCGCCGCTTCGGCAGGCGGCACTGCGGGCGGAGCCGTCGAGGCAGGCGGTACTGGCTGTGCTGCGGCGACCACCGGCCAAGCGGGCGGCTCATTCACCGGGGCGGCGATCGGCGGCGCGGCAACCGGCGGCACGACGTTCGCAGCCTCGTCCGCGGTGTTTACGTCCGGCGCGGCGGACGCTTCCGACACGGACGGGCTTGCGGGAACGGGAGCGGCCGCCCGCGGCAGCGGCGGCGGCGCGGCTGCTTCGGTCACGGCACGGCGATGCGCCGGCGCGATTTTCATGCCGTCGATCGCATGTTGATACCAGCAGTGACGGCCGCTCGGTCGATCGATGCGATAATACCAATGGCTGCCTTTTGCCGACGGACCGTTGGGCTTGGCGAGACAGTCGGATGCCGATGCCGCCGCCGCTGTTTCGGCATGCGCCGCAACGGCCGCAAGCACCACGACAAGCGGCGCCAGCAGAGCGGGCGCGATAGGTCTTGCGAGATGCGCCATAGTGACCCTCCCCTCGTCGAATCGATACCCAGCCCCTCACCTCGCCGTCGAGTCTTCCGGCCGAATGAGGCCGTAGTTCGTTGCAAATTCGACATCATCAGCACGGCTGCTGTTCGAGGGTTGCGTGGGGCGCGTGCGGGCACAGTGCTGACAACAACGCACCCGACGAGGGCCATACTTCCAGCCGTCCCGGCTCGTTCTGACAGGCATGTCAGGGAACAGACATTAGTCCAGGCGAATGGAAACGCGCGTTGCGTCGATTGCGTCCGTGTCCGTGGGCGCGCTTGCCGGTGGAATGTTGTGGCCTGCGGAGGCAGCCACGTTCCGATGCCCAGGCCGGCGATAGCCGGCCTGAGGGATCGAATCGCTCGCGCGTCAGGACGACGCGCTGAATGAAATGCTTCTCGGCCGCGCGACTACGGCGCGACCGAGATGTGCCCGACCATGTTGGGATGGAAGCGGCAGTAGTAGTCGATCTCGCCCGCACGCGTGAGCTTCACGCTGCGCGTGGCGTTCGGCGGCAGGAAGATGTCCCACGCCTTCTTGCGGTCGGTCGCGCTGTGGGCGAGGAAATCGGAGTTCACCCACTCGATCGTGTCGCCGACATGGGCTGAGACCTGCGCCGGCGCAAACGAGATCTTGTCCACCATGACGCGGAGGGTCGCAGCCGCCGCCGGTTGCGAGGTGACGAAGGCCGCAAGCCACAACGACGTCGCCGCCGCGCAGAGTCTCGGTCCCATGGAGCGCTGCCCTACTTCAAGCCGGAGACGACGTGCTCGGCGTGCTGCTCGTGGCCCTGGAAGATCTTGAGGCCGGTCGTCAGCAGATCCTTGAGCTCCTGGTTGCTCGCCGACGGAATCAGCGTCGACTCGAGCGCCGAGTCGACGGCCTTGTGGTAGGCGACCTCGTTCTGCGCGTAGGCCTTGTCGAAGGCCGCGCCGCTGAGCTTCGCGAGCTCGGCCCGCTTGGCCTTGGCCTGCGCGGCGAGCGACCGGCTGGTGTCGTTGTCCTGCGGCTTCACCTTGAGCTTCTTGACCAGCGCCAGCGCCTTCTCGTTCACCGCCTTGTGGTCGCGCACCATGTCCTGCGCGAAGGCGCGGACGTCGGCGTTCTTCGACTTCTTCAGCGCCTGCTGCGCCGCCTCGATGTCGATCTGGCCGGCCGTGTAGGCGATATGCGCGATCTGCGCGTCATTCGGCTTGGCGCCCTGCGCATAGGCGGACGCGCCGCCGACGAGACTCGCGGCAACCAGCGCCGCGGTGAGCTTCCGATGCATCGTATTCCCTCCAGTGGATCGCGCCCGAATGGGCGACAACACGAAGCATTGGATGGAGCGATGGCCGAAAACGTTCCCGCCGTGCGATGGAAAGCGGCGTGTGCGTGCCAGTGTCCCGATTCCGAAGTTCGCAAACTTTCCGGCAAGCTCTGAGCGAACGGAATCGATAAGGACATTGGCAAGTTTATGATTTCTAGTGCCGCTTCTGAACCCGAAGTTCGCAACAGTGCTCGCCGAGAAATCGGGCGAACTTCGGGTTCGCGGCGCTAGCTGAGATTCAATCGCGCCAGCACTTTTTCGGTGAGCCGCTCGCAGCGGCGGCCCGCGAACGGGAAAGCGTCGCCGAGCGCCGGCCCGATGTGCTTCTCCATCGCGTCCTTCAGCAGGCGGCGAGCGCGATGCAGGCGCGTCTTCACGGTCTCGGGCAGGATGCCGACCAGCTCGGCGGTCTCCTCGATGCTCATGCCCTCGATCAGGCGGGCGACCAACACGACGCGGAACGCCTCCGGCAGCTCGTCGATGGCGTGCTCGAGCAGCGCGCGCAGCTCGCGCTGCGCCACGGAGGTCTCGGGATCGAGATCCGGATTCGCGTTGGGGAACTGAATGATCTGCGCTTCCAGTGCGGGATTTTCGTCCATGACATTCAGCTCGACCGTGGGGCGCCGACCGCGCAGGCGGCCGAGCGCTTCATTCATGACGATGCGGGCGAGCCAGGTGCCGAGCCGCGCCTCGCCGCGGAACGATGCGAGGTTGGTGAAGGCCCGCGCATAGGCCTCCTGCAGCGCGTCCTCCGCCTCGCTGTCGTCGCGCAGGATGCTGCGCGCGATCCGATAGAGACGCTGGTTGTGCTGCCGGATGATCAGCCGCACGGCCGCCGCCTGCCCATGACGGGCCCGCTCGACCAGCTCGGCTTCCTCCGGCAGACGGGTTGCAACCGCACGCTCGACCATGGCCAACTCCACCGCTAGCTATGTCCCGTTCCTTGGATCGGGAGCTTCGAGTTCATGGCTCTCGCATGGCCTTGTCGGCGAACTGGCCCCACTCTGCCGGGCCATGCGCTTGAACCTCGATTATGCATTAGATGCAGTGCGCGACAAAACGTTCCTGGCTCGCGCCGCGGGGCTAACATATTAGTCTGAAAGGATTTTCACCCGGCGACCTGTTCCCTGGTCGGTTCCAGGGCACCCCGCACCAGCGCCGCGTAGAAGCGCTCCGCCAGGCCCCTCGGCTTGGCCAGTCCCAGCCGATCGAGGCCCTCCTGATCCGCCGGTCCCGCGAGCATGCCGCGCAGGAACATGGACGCAAGGCCGGCCGGCGACGCCGATTTCAGGCGCTGCAGCGCCGGCAGAAGCCGCTGCTCGGTCGCGGTGAAATCGGTGCCGAACGGAAAGGCCGGCAGCAGACCCGCGTCGGCCGCCGGCGCAAGCGCCCGCGCCAGCGCCTCGGGCGTGTTGTCGCGCGCCGATCTCGTCAGCTCGTAGCTGCGCTCGATCTTGCCGGCCTCCTTGGCCCGGCGCAGCAGCTCGTCCTGGAAGCGCGCATCGCTGATCGCGAGCATGCGCGCGATGACCTCGCGATCGGGCTTGCCGCGGATGTCGGCGACGCCGTACTCGGTGACGACGACGTCGCGCAGGTGGCGCGGGATCGTGGTGTGGCCGTAGCGCCAGCGGATGTTCGACTGCGCCCGGCCGCGGGCGGTGCGGGACGCGCGCAGCAGGATGAGCGAGCGCGCATCCTCGAGCGCAAAGCCCTGGGCGATGAAATTGTACTGCCCGCCGACGCCGCTGACGATGCGGCCGTCGTCGAGGCCGTCGGAGACCACGTCGCCGAGCAGGGTCGCCATCATGGCATCGTTGACGAAGCGCGCATTGGCGCGGGCACGGCGCTTGGCGAACTCGTCGCCGTAGAGCTGGTTGACGAAGGAGATGGAGCGCATGCGGAATTTCGCCAGCTCGTCGCGCGGCATCTCGCGCAGGGCGCGATAAAACGCACGCGATCCGACGAAAAAACCGGCATCGAGCACGGTCCCGTCGACTTCGCGCTTGAGCACGCCGGCGCGATAGAGATCGAGGAACCCTTCGACGAACATCTCGGAGCAGCCGTAGAGGCCGGCCGCAAAAGACGCCGTATGGATCGCCGGGCTGTCCGCTCCGCGGCGCAGCCGCGCGAGCAGCGCGCGGAAATCGTCCGGCTTACGGTGGCGCAGCACGAGCGCATGCGCGACGGCGTCGCCGAGCGAGCCGATGCCGATCTGCAGCGTGCCGCCGTCCGGCACGAGGCTCGCGGCGTGCAGGCCGGCGGCATGGTCGGCCAACGGGACCGGCTCGCGCGGCGGACCGAACAGCGTGAAGTCCGTCGCCGGACCGTCGAGCAGGAAGTCGAGCTCGTCCGCCGCGATGGCGGCCTCGCCTTGCATGAACGGCAACTCCGAATTCACCTGTCCGGCGAACAAAAACTTCACGCGGCCGATGCGGCGAAGGCCCAGGAGATCGACGGTGAGATCGGGGTTGCAGCTCAGGCTGTAGGGGCGCGCCTCGCCGGCCCGATGCGCCACGAGCTGACCCACCACGTTGACGCCGCGATCGAGCACGCAACGCAGCGCATGGGTATAGTTCGCCGCGATGTAGCGCTGCTGCGCATAGGGCGAGCCGAGCCATTGCCCGGCCTCGAAGAAGAACTCGTTCACCTCGACGTTGGGCGGCAGCGTCCCGGCGTGGATCGCCGCCGCATAGTCGAGCGGCGGATAGCCGGCGAACACGCGCTGCGCCAAGGGCTCGAGAAAGCGCCGCTCCAGCTCCTGCCGGGCGCGCGGCACCTCGAGGGTGAGCGCCGTGAAGATGGTGAGCCGCAGCGATGGATCGGCGACCGCCTTGGCGTAGAGCGCGTTGGCGAGGTGATTGGCCTTGCCGAGGCCGAGCGGCAGCGCCAGCACGATGGTCTTGCCGACCCGCTCCACGATCGCATCGGCCAGACGGGCCGCATCGTCGAAGGCCGCGGGACCGGCGCCCGCAAGACTCATGTCAGGAGACTCATGTCGGGAGGCTCATGTCAGGCGATCCCATCCCGGATCGGGCTGGAAGCGCGCGCCGTATTTCGCGGCGAGCTGCGCCAGCGCGTCGCGCACCGCCGCGGTGCCGCGGGTGCGCGCATAGTGCAGCGGCCCGCCGCGGAACGGCGCAAAGCCAGTGGCGAAGATCATCGCGCCGTCGACCACCTCCTCGTCGGCGACGACGCCTTCGCGAAGGCAGGCGACGCAGACGTTCAACATGGGCAGGATCAGGCGGTCGGCCGCGTCCGGCGGCGCCGGAGCGGTCGTGTCGTGCTGCTTGACGGCGTGGCCGTCCTTCCAGTCGTAGAGGCCCTTGTCGGTCTTCTTGCCGAGCTCGCCCCTGGCGACCTTGTCCTTGAGCCATTGCGGCGCGTCCGGCATGTCGTTCTGCAGGCCGGCGCGCAGCGTCTCGGCGACGTGCAGGCAGATGTCGAGGCCGACCGTGTCGGCGAGCTCGATCGGCCCCATCGGCATGCCGAAATTCTCGGCGACCTTGTCGATGACCTCCTTCTTCACGCCGGCATCGAGCATCACCAGCGCTTCGAGCAGATAGGGCGTGAGCGCACGGTTGACCAGGAAGCCAGGCGCACTCTTCACCGGCGCCGGCAGGCGATCGATGCGGCCCAGGAAGGCGCGCGCGTCGGCCAGCACCGCATCGGCGACCTGGTCGTGGCTCACCACCTCGACCAGCTGCATGCGCGAGACCGGATTGAAGAAGTGGATGCCGACCAGTCGCTCGGGGCGCGCCAAGCCGTCGCGCAACTCCTCGAGCCGAATGCTCGACGTGTTGGTCGCGAGGATCGCGGTCGGCTTCATCCTCGGCTCGATGCCGGCATAGACCTTGCGCTTGAGGTCGAGTGTCTCGGGTACCGCCTCGATGACGAGGTCGGCGCTGATGACACCGTCGCCGTGCAGATCCGGAATGAGACGATCCAGCGCGTCGCGCACGGCGCGGCGATTGTCGCGGCCGATCTTGCCGTAGAGTTCGGCCGCGCGTTTGATCGCGCCCGCGAGCGGCTCCGGCTTCATGTCGGCGAGGCTCACCGTGAAGCCGTGCCACGCGCACCAGGCCGCGATGTCGCCACCCATGGCGCCGGCGCCGATCACATGGATGCGGCGCCCG
>Ga0126371_10006154_pt1 | contig 10662 bp, 13 predicted proteins | sample PanSoiMetaPlot_4_FD_110145 | JGI IMG/M metagenome (GOLD analysis project Ga0126371, IMG submission 110145) | Tropical forest soil microbial communities from Panama - MetaG Plot_4 | ecosystem: Environmental > Terrestrial > Soil > Tropical forest > Bulk soil | place: Panama | collected 2016-02-17
CAAGATCTTAGTAAGTTAACAGAGGCAGATATTCTTAATCTTGACTTTGTTAATGCCCAAGCTTTTGACATTCCTGCAATGCTTCAAGTAGCTCCAAAAGATGGCAATATACGCTTTCGATGGGTTAACTTTAAGAATTATGAAGGCGGTAATTATGCCATGTTCAAGGCCATCGGCTTTACAAATGCCAAACCAGAAGATGTAGCTGGTGCGCTTTCAGAGCATCTTCTTAAAGAAGATGGAACCATTAAATGGTTTGATGTTATTCTTATGAAAGTGCCCACATTACATCTCATGGGCATTTACAAAAAGAATATTATCAAAGCTCTGATGAAAGTAGGACGCTGGCAAACTGCTGCCATAGAACAAGCAAAAAGAACTCTGGATCATGAAGTTGGTTCAGATGTTCTTAATGCTTTACGTAAGCAAGGAAAGAACGTAGAGTTCTATGCTCCTACAGTAAAAGAGATGGCAGATCAAGATAAACCATTTACTGAGAGCTAGTAGATTAAATATGGAAGATGTATTCTGAACCGAAGGAGGTGTACCAATGGCTGCTTTTCTAGCACATCACTCCCCGATCACTGTGGTTGAAACTATCTCCGGTAATACGGATTTTACCGGAAGTGATAACGAAGCCGCATCACAGACCTTCCTTGCAGGAACGCCCGTATATCTTGCTAGTGGGAATATTACTGCATGGACCGGAAACACAACTCAACTTATTGGCGGTATTTCGATGGAGGATGCTCATAATCTTGCGTCAGCAGGATTAGGCGCTCCAACACCATTTACCGGCGTAGGTTTTCCAGGCACTGGAACTACTTTTGGTTCAGTACCTAATGAAACTTCTGCTGTTAATATCCCACGCGGAGCACCGTTTGTCACCGGACAGATTCTATATGATAAGTCCGTTGATGACACGATCTTTGAAGGACAGTTCGATAATTCAACTCTCGGCACATCAGTAGGAGCAACTCCAACACAAGCTCTTGTAGGAACTCTTGCTGGCCTCACCGCTGATCTAACGGCACCAATTTATTGGTACGTAGATGGTGGAAAAACCACTCCCGGTACAGGCACCACTAATGCTGCTGTGGAGATTGTTGGTCTATCACCCATTGATGGAGCAATCCCCAATGGTCGTGTTCGTTTCAGATTCTTGAAGGCTGTTTCACAGTTCCAGCAGTAAGATAATAAAGCGAGCTGCAATTAAAAAGGAGCCTGTTTCACATTCTGTTTTACAGGAGCTAAAACGATGACGATGGTTCGCGGCCAGTATGCACAATTAATGGCTCCGGGCATCCACAAACTTTTCAACCAATGGTTGGAAACATATCAGCGTGATCTGGAATATCCGGCAGTTTTTAATGTCGAGAGTATTACAACAGCTTACGCTGATGATGTTGAGTTTGCTGGCACTGGCCCGATGCCATACAAACCGGAAAATACTCCAGTAAATTACACCCAAGTTATTCAGGGTGGAACACTGCGATATATTCCGCTAACTTATGCTCTTGCTGCTCGTGCCTCATTTGAGCTTTATGAGGATGATCAGTATGGCGTAATCAAACAGATTCCGAAAGCGTTGGCACGATCACAACGTTTTACGGAAGAAATGGTCCCTTGGAACATTTTCAATCTAGGCTTCTCCACTGTTAAGACGATTGATGGTGTTTCTCTCTTCAATAACCAACATCCGTTGCTTGGTGGTCCCACTGCAACATCATATGGCCCCGGACTTTCTGGAGTCATTAGTGCTGCTGGCACCTTTCCAAATCGACCAGCCGTTGATGTTGATCTCTCACTTGCTGCTGTTATAGCAATGACGAATCAATTTGAACGGATTGTTGATGGTGTTGGTTTACCTATTGTACTAAAGCCCAAAGCTTTAGTTCTTCCTCCTGCACAACGTTTTCTTGCTCGTGAACTGCTCGGTTCACCAGGAAAACCCGGAACTGCAACTAACGAGATTAACGCCCTCCTAGGCGAAGATCTTGGATATATGGTTGGTCACTATCTCACTAGTGACACAGCATGGTTCGCAGTTTGCGCTAAGGATCAACATCAAGTTAAGTTCCTCTGGCGTAGAAAGCCGGATATGGACTATGACGATGATTTTGATACTGACGCACTCAAGCAAAAGTCTAAAATGAGATTCGCTGCTGGAGCATCTCATTGGCTTGGTGTGTGGGGAAGCAACGGGCCGTAGAGAGAAAACAAAAAAGGAGCCTAGATTTATTTTCATAGATGGAGTTGCCATCATGAAGAAGTCCAAACTTAAAGAGATTGAACAAAGAATTGCTAAAGATGTGGATAAAGTTTTTCATCATCACCCGCATCAAAAGGAGAAACCTATGGCTGACCCAAAAGAGCAAGTTCCAGATCAAGCAAGCATGAATAGAACAACTGATTCTGTACAACAACCACCGGGCGGAGATGTGACTGAAGTTATGAGTAAAGATCCCAAGGCAAATATTATTAATCAGGCTGAAGCTGATTCTCAGAAGAAAAGGAGTGCTGCTACCACAGGTTTAGTACCTGAGCCTGATCCAAATTACAAGTTTGAAATTGAGCAAGGCGCACACAAAGTTATTGCCAAAGTTGAAAAAGGCTTGACATATAACTATCATGTTGTGTGTGAGTATTGTGCTTGGGAAGGTAGATATCTTTATCAAGAAGAAGCTGAAGATGCAGCAAAAGATCATCTTCAACGAAAGTTCCCTCGCCGGGGATGAGGACTCCATAAAGCTTCGCTTTAGCGCAGCTAAATGGATAGGGGAGCGTTAGGCTTAGGCTCCTTTTCGCTCCCCGATTTTATAAACTTAATTTTAAAGGAGCCTAGCAAATATATGGCTAATGAACCGATTATTACAACTGTTGCTTATCGCGGAATGCGTAACTTCCACAAAGATGCTTATTTCTATTGTGCAAGATGCGGATCTCGCGTTCAAATTAAAGAAATGGTTTGGCAACGTGGATTGTTACTTTGTAAAAAGTGGGATTGTCAAGACTACGGAAATCACGGTAATTTCTTAATTGGACAACGCGAAGCTAATATAGCTTCTGTACTTGAAATACCCACACATGAATTACAGCCAGATGATAAGCTAATTACTCCATTAGAAAGTGGTTCTAATACTGACGACGAGATTTATTTCTAGGAGCTAGAAATGCCAACCGATCCTCAAGGTTATCCAGTTGTAGCTTATGAGCGCATAAGCGATAATCATGTTGTCTTTCAAGTACTCTCTGATGGCACCATAATAATGAGTACTGGAACGATTATCACTGCTGGACAAGGATCGCCAGAAGGTGTTGTTACGGCTCCACCGGGTTCACTCTATACACAAACTAACGCAACTCCTCCTAATTTCCTGTGGCAAAAACAAACAGGTTCTGGAAATACTGGATGGGCATTACTTAGTAGCGGAGGAGGTGGAGGAACTCCGGGTGGTGCTAATGGTGAATTACAGTTTAATAATTCTGGAGCATTTGGAGGAACATCTGGTGTAACATGGGATGCTGCTAGTGGTATTCAAATGGACCCAGTAGCTACACCTATGAGTGCTGGTGTTAATGTATTAATTGATGGACTTGATACTCCTCCTGTTACAATGGTTGCTGGTTTATTTGCAGCAGCTTTAGATCGTAATACTGGATTTATTAGTAATACTGATTTAATTGGTTTAGATGGAGAAGCCAGTTGTGGTGGGAATGGATTTGAAGTAGATGTGCAAAATTTTATTGGTGTTAAATCTTTAGTTAATGCTGGTGCTAATGCGGTCATAGATACTATGACCTCTTTTGAAGCTGTAGCTGGTGCTCAGCCGGGTTCTGCTATAAATAATTATATTGGGCTACATATTCCTGATCCTGCATCACTAGGAGCACTTGTAAGTGCAAGAGCAATTCAGGTTGATGGAGGTATTTCACAATTTGACACTGTTAGAATCTCTGCTGGACATATAGATGCCAGCGGTCATCCATTAACTATTCTTGGACCTACTAACCAAACGCTTACTTTGGATACTAATCAAATTGATTTAATGGATGTTCCGGGTAATGGACTGTCTGTTGATAGTACCATCAATAACATTTTCATAGGGTCCGCAGCCGGGGCTAGGCTTACTTTTACAACTGTGAATGCATTTACTAAAGATGTTGATATTAAAGATCCCGCTACAACCGCAGCCGCCGGACATATAAGAATAGGCGCAACACACGCAACGACTGTAGGCGCTGCTGGAGGTGCATCAGCATTACCGGCAACTCCGTTGGGATATCTCATTATTAATGTAGAAGGCACTCAAGTTAAGATTCCATATTACAACACCTAGGAGGCTCACATGGCTACCAGAATTTCGCCAAATCCGGTTTGGCAGCTTGTCGATCAGGGTGGAGATGTTATTGTCTCCGTCAACAATGATGGCAGTGCATCTATCCCCACTGGTCAAACGGGACCAGTCGGAGCTTTTCTTAACGAGACTAAACTTACTCTGACTTCAGCTCAGTTATTGGCTTTAAAAGCTACGCCAGTAATTGTGATTCCGGCTCCGGGTTCAGGTAAGTATATTCATGTTATAGGCTGCGATATCTATTATCTGTTTAATAGTGTAGCCTATACACTGAATGCTGGAACCATTAAGCTGTATCATGGTCCAGTAGCTAATGCTAAGCCACTAACCGCGGCCTTAGAAACTGGCTTAATTGATCAATCAGCAAACCGCAGTAATCTTGATGTGGCTATTTTGGCAACTGGCAACTTAACTGATGCACAGGCTTTAAATGTGCCAATTTATGTTGCTAATGCTGGAGCAGCAGAATTTACTCTGGGAAATGGAACTGTTGAGTTGGTTGTGTATTCGCAGACCATAACTATCCCGTAGGAGGATACGATGGACTTTACAGGAAATCCCTGGATTATTGATGCTGCCGATGTTACTGCTTTAGCGGCTACCGTCGGTAACGGTAATTCACCGGGAGATGTTATTTCTGTGAGCGGCGTTTTTTATCTTGTAGTATGGAAAGGTGCTGCTCCTATTCTACAAGTTGAGCTTGTTGGTTATGCTGCTGGAACCGACACTGCAAAGGTTGATCGTTACAACACTAAGGATTTTGCTCAACTTAACGGCAATACAGATCTTGAAACTGTTAGAACTGGTGTTGTAGGATGGACTGATGATGGATTACTTATTCCAAATAATGGAATAACATCAGGAGAGTTAAAAATCTATCATCGCTAAAGGAGCCTAAGTGCCACCACAAGTTACGCAATCTGGCTATTTTGAGCAGATATATCAGGGACCATATAAAGGCGTTCATGCAAGTCTGCCCGAAAATATGATCCCTGAACAAATGTCTCCTCTCATTCAGAATTTTATTCTGAAAAATGCAGAACTGCGTACACGTCCACGTATGAGTGTTGGTATCTTAGGGACTCCAGATGGATATCCCATTGATGTTATTGAAAGCTTTCAAGATTCAAATACCGCCTTTCATACAGTAATTGTGAATAGGCGCGGCCTATGGCAACTTAATCCAAACTTCGCCAATAATCCAGCACCGGATTGGAATCTAATAGGAGTGTTTCCTGTACAGCCAGGACCGGATATTCCGGTTGCTCACGTTACATTCCTGAATAAATTCTACTGGACTAATGGTGGAAATAACTTATGGGTATGGGATGGAATAACTTCTAGTGGTATTCCCACTATTGGTAATCCTTTTCCTTGGCCTGCCAACTCACGTGTATTTGTTGGCAATCGTGTAATTGACTCCAATGGCAAAGTTGAATTGTGTATTCAAGCTGGATGGACAGGAAGTGCTCATCCTACTTGGTCTACTACTGTGGGTGGTAATACTACTGAAACTACCGTATCTCCTCATGTTCCTGCTGCTATTTGGGTAATGAATGGAGCACCAGCACCAGCTAGTGGTTTCTATGGAGCTGCGATGGTTGATGCTTTAAACGGTATCACTGCTGGAGGTTTTTATCTTGGTGTACTTGCATCACGAATGTTATTGCTATCAACGATAGAAGGCTCTGGACAATCTGGAGTTCCTTATCAACAAAGAATAAGATGGAGTGCAAGCGGTCAACCAGAGATATGGGATGCTAATGTTAATATAGGAGCAGGATGGGTAGATCTCTTAGAAGTTCCTGACTTTATTACTGGCTTCTTGGCAATAGGAGATAAAACAGGATTTGTATTCAGAAATAATGGAATTTCTGAAATGACTTCTGTTAGTGATGGCATTCTGCCATTTGATTTTAATCATCTTTGGGCATCTGATCGTGGAATAGGCAACGTTTTTCCTTTCAGCATTAGTGGTTATGGTCCTATTGGAATGTTTATTGCAAGTGATGACATTTATAATATTTCTGTAGGGGGATTTAAGAATGTTGGTGGACCAGCTCGGGATGCTGTATTTGCTGATCTAGCTGCTGCAACCAGCACTCCATTGTCAGCAATGGTTCCAAAATGGTCAGATAGATACGCATACTTAGTTTATTTGCTTGCAATTCCTTTTGGTGTTGATACGAAATTCTGGATGTACTCACTTGAAGATGGATCTTGGACGACGTGGTTAAAAAAGAATGTGACAATAACTGGAAGGGCTAATTTTGTAGCTACGAAATAATTATGGTACAAGGATTCTTACCGAACGGAGGAGGTAGTGGAGGACGAAATCCTTATAAACCGCCATCAGGAAAATCTACAATTCATGGATCACCGGGGTTACTTACATCTACCGGAGGATTATTTGGACTTAACTTTAAGCTTCTCATGCCATTATTTGATTCGGTCTTTGACAAAACATATTGTGCTCTAATTGATCCAGAGGATAATAATTGTGAGGAGGAGGCTTTCTATCTCTTTAGACAAGAAGATGTAATGCCTTCACGATTTATTAGTGTTCACAAACTTATTGTAGTTTATAAGGAACTTGGACCTGCTAAGTTTAGTATAGGAGTTCAAGTTTATAATAGAGATGCTAATAAATTTTATCAAACAAGTAAACAAGTTGAAATCAAAAATAGACAAGATAGAACAGCACCTTTTCCTGACGGCAAACTTAGAGAGTTACCTGTTGATTTTGTAATAGAAGGAGAACGACCTCAAGTCTTTATTCGTCGTAAAGCTAATAGTGGACCACTCTGCATTACTAGAGTACATATGATTGGTAAAGCTGACCAAAAGGATATTGTGTAATGCAAGTTCGTAAACCATCTGAGCACGTACCGGGAGAAGCTAACAATTATAAGAAGATGATGAAAGATGTGTATAAAGCTTTACGCGGGAATATAAGTTATGGGCATCAAGGCTTCAATAAGAACAATATTACTTTGGGACTTGTCACGGATAATATTGATGGTAATTTTGATGCTGTTAGTGATACTGGTGTTGCTGATACTCAATTCATAGTGACTCACAATTTAAACAGAGTTCCTATAGGATTTCATGTGGTGAGACAGAGCCTAGCTGGTTCTTTCTATGATAGTGGTACAGCATGGACTGATACGCAAATATTTTTGAAGTGTAGCACTGCTAACGTAGCAGCAACATTTTTTGTATTCTAGGAGGATCTATGGCGGGGCCATTTCAGACGAACACACTGACTGCCACTATAACGGGCACTGAAGATTCTACAGGAAATGTGCCCATTAACCGTGGATTGGGCAATCTTGCTTTCGATTCTAACTTCAGTGATTTTGTTACATATCAGGCTCTCTCAAGTGGTGATAACACGATCAGCATCCCTAACGGGAAAGCGTGGCAAGTCTATGTCAAAAATAATGACTCCTCGCTTCTGATTACGGTCAAGTATACACCAACAGGTGGTTCACAACAAGTCAGTTGTTTACTTGGACCGGGCGAAGTATTTTTACAGTGGCAGAAAATTACAAGCGTGGCTGCTTCACAAGGCATAACTGGCTTGACATTAAACGCATCAGGAGCAGGAGCACTCTGCGAATATTTCCTCGGAGGCTAGTATGCTCATTAAAGATTTAATTCCCGGTATTATTAGGAAGCTCCGCAACCGTGAAGATCTTACGGATGCAATACCGGGCTATTGTAAAAAAGCAATACTGGACCTTACACAAAACTATGAATTTGACGAGCTTCGCTTTACTGGTCCTGTTGGTAACTTTATCATCAACCAGAGTGAGTATCCAAGGAACTTTTTTACGATCCCGGGTCATGGATATGCTACATTTATTGTTAGTTGGTTTGTTTATTTTGACTCTACAGTCACAGTAGGCCAATCAACAGGATTTCCAATAAAATATCGTCAACCTCGGGTGGTTGATGTGATGAGCGTGATTCCGGGTTTGCCTTGTGCTTATACTCAAGTTGGTGAACAAATTAATGCTGGTAATCTCATAGTTGGCTATATGCCGAATAGCAACTATGCTACATATATGAGATATCAGCGTCAGCATCCCTTCCCAGAAGTTGATGACAATAGCACACAAGGTGCCTCCATCTTGGCAACGCAGAAAGTATATATGCCAGATGATTGGCAAGATATTGTGGAATATGTGGCTGCCTCAAAAGCACTAGACGACATAGGGATGCTTGATGTTGCCACATTATTTCACCAGAAAGTTTATGGTGCTCCCGGTAATAAAAAGATGCCGGGAATTATTGTTGAACGCATGACGCAACAACAGCGTCAAAGTGACTATAACGAGCGTCAATTAAGACCAAGAGTGCGGAGGTATTAACATGCCGCAGCAATTACCATTTCCTACATCTAATAATGCTCCTCTTCCAGTCCCGATGGGATATGGTGGCAATTATAGTGGAATGAATTTTGGTTCAACAACGGGACAGCCATTTCCTACTATGCCAGCTTTTGGTAGTTATTCTGGACCAGCATATAATGCTCCAACATGGAGTGGCGCACCAGGAGGAGGACTTGCATCATTAAGTTCTGGTTTTGCTCCTTATGGACAGGGATACGGGACAGATTTCTATAACATGCTTGGGCGTGCTTATGGCAAAGGTACAGGACAATTATTGGGCAATGTTATCGGTGGTGGACTATATAATCCACAAGTTGCAGCAGCTTATCTCAATGCACAACAACCGGGCATAGCTCGTGGAGAAGCTGGTATTCTGGGAGCTTTTGGAAATGCTGGAGCACGTTATTCTAGTGCAGCAGCTTTAGGACTTGGAGATTATGAATCTCAAGTTCAGCTCAATCAACAGCAAATGTTAGCACAGATGTATCAGAATGCTCAACAAATGCAGCTCTCCGAGCTTAATCAAGTTCTACCCACTATTCAGCAAGAGCGTGCTAATGAAGGTGGATGGTTAAATACTGCGCTTGGTATTGCTGAAACTGTTGCTGGTGCTGCTATGATTCCTTTTAGTGGTGGATTATCTGCACCATTAATAATGGGAGGATTGAATTCATTATCTAAAGGGCATGGTACTCCACAAGGTGGAGGAGCTGTTAATCCACAGATGGGTAATCAATGGACTCCATATGGTTTACCGGGGATGGCTGGTAATACCGGAACATTTGGTAATGCTGCTCCTTATTATAACCCTAGTACTGGTGCTTTAACTGACCCTCAAGTAGCACCAACAGGTTATAGTTTACCTGTATCAATGCAAATGAGTGGAGCTAATTTATTCAGTGGTGGTTTTGATCCCGGTAGTGGGGACGTTCCTTTACCAGTACCTTTTTACTAGGTTGAGGTGATTTATGGCTAATGGTCAAGACTCACAATATGGACCTCCGATTGTAGATCCAGCATCTGGCTTACCTCTACCTACGGATGTTTCGGGGGCAGCAGGAGCTACACAAAGTAGTTATGCTGATTTAATGTCTGCTATGCAAAAGCAGCTTGGCGGTGGTATTGATTTAAAAGGACCAGCAGTAACTCCTGGTCCTAAAATGAGTGCGCCCATAATGCCACAGCCTCCAATGAAAATATCGCCAGCAGGAGTTATTCCACAAGGTCCATTTGGCTCCGTAGGCGAGCGTAAGAGAGCTGACAGGCAAGCCTTGCTTACAAGCATGAGCAATGTTATACAGACGGCTCAGGATCGTGCTTATCAAAAGAAAGTCGAATCATTTAAGCATGATTTTGAAACTCTATCTAACGCTATACAGGGATATAAAGAAGGACAAGCAACTGGCGATCAAAACATGATCCAACATAATGCAGCCATTATTAATGAAATGGTTGGACCGGGATCAAAGAAGGCAAAGGAATTTGCAAAAGCTTTTGATGTTAACTTGAATCCAATGGCACAAGATGGAGGAAAAGGAAAACAGAAACAGCCTATAGCTTCTGCTGATGGTTTAAAAGCTTGGATGCAAGATCAGAAGAACTTTCAAGAACACAAAGATCCATTAAGTCCACAAGCTAACGCCATAATGCGTTCAATGCCACAGACTTTACAAATGTCTCCTGAGCTTGCTGCTCAAGCTGAAATGGTTAAAGCTAAACTTTTACCGACAGCAGATGCTAAAGTACAAGCTTTCTCTAGAGTAGCTGACGCGATGATTCAAGGACAAAGTAGGCTTGATTTAGGCCAACTTAACAAACAAGCTGCTTTACTAATGAGAGGCGCTATCATGGCCTCTGCTAGATTAGGAGTTGCTGGCAAGTTAACAGCAGAACATCAGCGTCATATA
>Ga0126371_10006156_pt1 | contig 10661 bp, 6 predicted proteins | sample PanSoiMetaPlot_4_FD_110145 | JGI IMG/M metagenome (GOLD analysis project Ga0126371, IMG submission 110145) | Tropical forest soil microbial communities from Panama - MetaG Plot_4 | ecosystem: Environmental > Terrestrial > Soil > Tropical forest > Bulk soil | place: Panama | collected 2016-02-17
CTGCACGAACCAAAGCGCGCCGGGATCATCCTGGGGTACGACCGATTGAGGGAGGTGCAGATTCGCGAGGGCGTGAGGCGGCTCGGTGAAGTGCTGTGATCCACGCGTAGTGTTCGCAGCGAGCGGGCTAGCGTCCAGCACGACTGCGTTCTCAAGCCCGGTCACGCAGGGCACGCTGGAGATTTCGGCCGAAGTGCGCGCAGGTCGAGTCCTGAAGGCAGCACCGGGTTGTCATTTCGTCAAACCCGGCAAAGGGGGTGCTGCTGCCGCCCCACCACTGATCGAGACCAGGCCTGAGAGTCCTCGAGGTGCTTCGAAAACTCGCAAATTGCGACCGTTGTGAACGCGAACAGACTTACGAGCGTACGGCTAAGTCGGTGTTGAAATCAACCGGGCGCCTCGGGGGTGGTAAGGCGGCTTACGAATCTCCCACGTGGCGCCACCTGCCCGTGCCCTCGAGCTCGACGGTCCATGCTCGGACATCGATCAGCAGCGCGCCGTCCTCGCAGTAGGAATTCACGTGTAGGACGGGCGCATTACGTAACCGGGAAAGAGCCGGGGATACCACACCGGCGAACAGCCAGTACCTCGAGCCCTGGGAAAAACACACCCAAACGCGTGCCGCGACGTAGGTCAACGCCCGTCGCAATCCATCTGGGAGCGCCTGTGGATCTCGAATGCGATAGGCCCCTTCTGGTAGAAGACCCGAGCGCGTGGCAAATGCCTCCAACAGCCTCTCGACTTGGGCGGGCTGCTGTATCTTGTCCATCCAGAGATCTTCCAAGAAATCTCCCTTTTCAAAGACTTCGGCAGGGCTACCGCGACGAACGCAAAACGCCGTGCATTCCGACTTGTCTTGCAGGGCTGATCGACTGCGAAGTGGGCACGGGCAAAGTGACGGTAAGCCCCGCCGGTAGGCGAGCGGGGCGACCGGTCACTTCGCTGACTGAAGCGCGCTTCTCGCAGTCGCAGCGTCAATCCATCAGCGCCTGGTGCTGATCCCTCAGCAGCGGTACACCGACATGCTCAATCGCGCGTGCGATCGCACTTTTGCGGCATGTCGTGTCCGCGTTGAGGCCATAGTAGTCCGCGCCCCGGAGCTCACATACGTCCCGGGCGGCTCGTTCGATCCGGCGGTACAACTCCTGCGCTCCGGCCGGACGCGTAAGATCCAGATCGGCGAATCTCACAACCTCCTTGCGCACGTCCTTCGACGGTGCCGCGGCAAGACAATCCCAAGACAGTGGGCAGAAGATCAGTGCGCCGAGGAAAACAGCTTTCAAGTGTCTCACAGCAATCTCCGATGTTGATGAAGTTCAATAGCTTGTGTGCGGCAGCGGGCGCACGCCCGGCTGCCCACGGGGCGCTACGGTGCCGGCTGGCAGGCGCGGTGTCCTGAAGCTGCCGTGAAGGTGCTTGAAGGTCTCTTTAAGGATGGCTTGAAGATCTATGAGGCCTCGTACGCTGGAGCGCCATAATTCCGCCTGCAACGCCAGCGGACTAAGGATCGACTGAGTCCTGTTCCGCATCACCGACCCGTTGTTCAGCTCGGTGCGAGTATCTCGGTCATATTTTTTTATTATTCACGCTATAAGATAACCCGCCGCCAACCGGGTGGAGCAACCTAGCGCAACCAATCGCCTAGCCGCCTGAGCCTGTACCGTGACGCCTCGGCCTGAGTCCGCTGGTTCGAGCTTGTAATGGGGGCACCAGTGAACGGGCTCGCCCGAGCGACGATTAACGATCGGAATCAATGACGTGGGAGTCGATGCCGCGACCGGAAACCGGGGGACGACGGTCGCTTTTCCAGGCTTTAGGGTGACGGGGCAAGCCCTGAATCCGACCCTCCCGGTGTCCGCCCGTGACGTCGCCAACGCGACGCTCACGGCGACACGAAGTCGCTGAAGCTTTTTCTTTGGATGGCACCAACTTTTCTGTTCATTCACGGTAATTCTAGATTTAGCCTGCCCCGAATGTGGCGCTTCGATAATCGAAGTGCGAACCGCGCGAGCTTCAGGGGCGTTGAGGAGGCGAACCTTGGTCAGCATCGCGCGAGACGATTCTTAAGGGTCCGGTGAGTGGCACGCGAGAGTGTCGTTGCCGGCCGGCCGAACGGGAGACTCTCATACACGCGCGAAACGAAATCCGCATGAACTCGACGGGGGTAACCCGGTCGCGGCCCGATCGCCTCCTTGAACATCGGGGGCACCAATTGGTGCGCAACTTCGAGCGCAGCAATGTGACCCCAATTCCAGCCAGGCGGTCAACCGGCCGCATGCTCGAGCAGCCTCCGCGCGCGAACCCTATTGGAGACACGGCTTTTCGACTCGGGCAGTGGCGGATCGATCCGGCTCTCAACGAGATTTCGCGCGACGGCACGACCGTCAGGCTCGAGCCGCGTACCATGCGCGTGCTGGTATGTCTCGCCGAGCATGCTGGAAATGTCGTCAACGTCAATCAGCTGCTCGACACGGTTTGGAAGGACCTGGTGGTCACCCAGTGTTCCGTTTATCAGGCCGTCGCGGCGCTGCGCCGCGCGCTCGGGGACGACCGAAAGAACCCTACCTACATCGCCAGCGTGGTTAGGCGTGGATACCGGCTGGTCGCACCAGTCTCAACGGACGCGAAGGTGCAGGATCCCGCAGCATTCACGGCAGAGCCTTCGGCGGCAGCCGACCTGCACACAGAACGGGCACTGGCACAGGACGAACATCAACACGCAGGCCTCGATCTGCCCGACGCGAGCGAAAGCGCTGAGCGCGGCAGGCGCTCGCGTTACGCGCCCATTCTGCTTGCGCTGCTGATCCTGACGGGCAGCGTATGGTGGTTATTCCTGCGGCTCGGGCAGGAGCATTTGGCCGGAGCCTCTGCCGCGCGCTCACCGGTGACGCTTGCCCGTGTCGAACCGCCCAGCGCGTTCACACCACCGCCGCACTCGCTGGCGGTGCTGCCATTTAGCAATCTCAGCGGCGAACCCAGGGATGAGTACTTCTCCGATGGCTTGAGCGAGGAGTTGATCAACGCGCTGACGCAGATTAATGCATTGAAGGTGATTGCCCGCACGTCTTCGTTCTCGTTCAGGGGCACGGATGCCGATATCGGAACGATTGCACGCAAACTCAATGTCGCTGCCATCCTGGAAGGCAGCGTGCGACGCTCCGGGAAGAAGTTGCGGATTACCGTGCAGTTAATCGACACAGTAAGCGGTTTCCATATCTGGTCGCATGACTACGATCGGGACCTGGACGACGTTTTGTTCCTGCAGAGCGACATCGCAAGAGCGGTCGCCCGTGAGCTGCAGGCCAAACTGCTGGGCGATGAGACGCCGAAGATAGAGTTGGGTGGCACGCACAATCCCGCTGCGTTCGATGCGTATCTGCGCGGCGCAAAAGCCTACAGCACGAGAGCGGATGCAAGAGACTGCCAAACCGCGGGTGCAGCGTATACGGAAGCGATCCGTCTCGATCCGAAGTATGCGCTCGCATTCGCGGCCCGATCGAGCGCTGATTCATGCTATGCCGAGGAGTTCGCGACCGGACCGGCGGTCCGTGAGGCCTTTGACCAAGCGCAGGCGGATGCGCGCCAGGCGGTCGCGCTCGCTCCAGAACTTGCCGAGGCCCACGCGGCGTTGGGCAGCTTTCTCGCCAGCGGAGCACAAGATTACGCGGCGGCCGCCGAGGAGTACCGAAGCGCCGTGACCTTCGCGCCGGGCAATGCGCAGGTACTACGTGACAGCGGCAGGTTTGAAGGTTTTATGGGACATTTCGACGCGGGTCTTGCCGCAACGCACCGCGCAGTCGTGCTCGATCCGCTGAATCCACGCAGCCACTCCATGCTCGGCCAGGTACTCCTGCTCGCCCGCCGATATACGGATGCGGTTGCCGCTTTCACAGAAGTGATCAGTCTTGACCCCAGCGACAAGTTCGCCATCGGGTATCGCGGCCTCGCTTATTACGGAGTTGGTGATCTCGCCAGGGCGCGCTCGTCGTGCGAGAGCAAACCGGATCACTGGGCCACCCAGTGGTGCCTGGCGATCACGTACGACAAGCTTGGACGCCACGCGGATGCCGACGCTGTGGTTGCGAGAATGAAGGCAACATATGGCGATGCCGCGTCTTACCAGTACGCCACGATCTATGCGCAGTGGGGCGATGCGCGCAAGTCGCTGGAGTGGCTCGGTACGGCCTTGCGAGTCCGCGATCCTGGTTTGTATTACGTGAAGACTGACCCCCTCCTCGATCCCTTGCGCAAGGAGCCGCGCTTCCAGGCAATCGAGCGCGCGCTGAAACTCCCCGACTGAATTGCACGGGCGCAATCTCAATCAGATGGCCAGGGCGCTGAACCAGTGGCGTTCGACCCGCTTACGGCTGGGTCGCACTCGCTTCTCCCGCAGCCGCTTCCCTGTCATAGAGTCTGGCGTTGACCGAAGTAGCGGCGGCTCCGGGATTTGCGCTGTACCTGAGCCGGGAATCGCGATGTCCGTACCTGTCACTTGCGGGCGTACACCATGTATTCGCCAATGTGCGCTGCCACAGCGTAGTTCGAGATCCTTGATAACTGCTCCCGCGCGGGCGCCGACTTGACATCATCGCGGATCGCGATGGTCTCTACGTTGAGCTCTCTCAGCGCCGAGCTCGCCTCACGTGCGTCACAGCGTGTTCGCCCGGAGACCCAGTCGAACAGACGCTGGCGCAACTGGTGCTCATCTGGCGGCATGCTCAACCGCTGCGGCAGGTAGAGGGAGCGCGACTCCACAACCGGCCGCGCTTCATCGAGAGTCGGAATCCAGGCGGCAACTGTCTCGGGGGCCAGAATGAGGCCGCCGTTATCGGGAGTGAGTGAGTTGATCTCACGCGCTGCGGCGTACTCCAATGGCGGGACTTTAATCAGTGACGGACCCCACTCAACTCGGTGCAGCACGGACCCAGGAACCACGGTCAGAGCCAGCAATCCGAAGGCAATCACGGGGCGCCAGCTTCTAGATAAGCTCATCCACGTGACAGAGGCGAGCGATGCAAACGCCAGCGGTATCGGCACGCTCCACAGCAGTCGATAGTTCAGATTTCCAGTCACGTGGCGGCCATAAAAATCCCACAGGAACGGGTTGAGCACCAGAACGAGAAGCACTAGGACGTAGAGGCTGATGCTGTCTAACACGGGACTCACCGCCGCTGCGCCGGCCGCGAAAAACAACAGCGCCAGTCCCGACAATAATCCAGCGGGACTGCCGAGGAGGCCCCAGAGCATTGAGCCGATAGTGCCGGCATCTGTGTATTCCGACGGCCCCGGTGGATCGAACCGCAATAGGTAGCCCGCCAGTACCGCAGGATACAGCAGGGCTATAGAGAGCCTGGCGCACGCGATACGCTGCAGGCGGTTACCGAGCACGAACAACGGCACAGCGGCGAGTATTATGGCGAGCGGTGCAGCGAACAGTGCGTTGGCTGTTAGACCAATCGATGCCACGATCGCCATACTGATGAGCGTGAGAGCCAGCCAGCTGCGGTCTCGCACCGCCACAATCGTGAGCACAAACATGACAGGGACCATGACGGTCACGAACGGTGCCTTGCCGTGGAAGAAACGTGGAATGGCGTGACTGCCGTAACTATGCAGCGCGCCGTCCAGGGCGAGAAGGAACGCAAGATGTGCCGCCACGCCGAAGAGCCATCGCGGACCCAGCAATGCGCGATGCACCAGCACGAGGGTGGCCCCGGCGAACACCAGCGCGAGTGAGGCGACCACTGCGTGCGCGGCGACCACTACGCGAATGCCGGTAAGATCTGCCACTATCGCAGCCAGGAGAGGATAGGACTCTAATCGGTAAGTTGACTTGATGAAATTCAACGTCGGCGATCCCAACATCGTATCGTGGGCGTAGACTCCATGGCGGTCGCGCAGCGCGCCTACTGCGAAGTTAAGGTACAGCGCGTCGTCGGAATCGGGGACGGATGTTAAGAAATAGAAGCCCAGCATCGCTGTGACAACCAACAAGGTCCCGGGCCCAGTGGGCATGCCACGCTCGTGAGTCGGGCAGTCAATGAGCCGGATAACCCCGGCAGCGCCACCGCTGTGCAAGAGCGCTAGCAGCGCAGTCAGCAAGCACAGGAACCACAGTGGCAGGAACAGGTTCATCTTGTACTGCACACCTAACACTACGATGAACAGCGCTGCGAGTCCTGACATTGCAACTAGCATTTGTCGCTCGCGCGCAGAGTTTGGGGTAGCGAGCAACACGCAGGGCAAAGGCACGCGCCGCGGGGCCAACAGCTGTCCGACAGCGCTGCTCAAGTGGAGTGCGAGCACCGCAGCGCCTAAGGCAAAGAGCAGCACCACGTAAAGTACCGCAAAGGGCAGCGCGGCGAGCGAGACCAACGTGGCACCGAGTGTCCACACGCAGTAGAAACCGAGGCCCGAACAGAAGATGGCTTGCGGGAGGGCATCCGCACGCTGAATGGGCACGTTGATGCTCACGCGCACACTTCCGTTTCTATAGCCCTAGCACGCGCTCGCCGCGCACATGTGCATGCGGTCATTGAGGCAGCTGCGCCCGCATAGTCGTGCCGTGGTTTCAAGCTGGCGCCTTTCGAACCTCAGTGGGTCCTAACCTGATGTTCCCCTTCTTGATGGTTCCGGTGAACGCGACCGGCAACTTGTACGTGAAGTCGATCGGCGATCCCACGTCCATACCGATGTCCACGCCCTCACCGCGTGAGAACTGGATCGGGATCGTTCGCTCCAGGCGACCTTCCACGAGGTTCTTGCCATTTGCCGAAAGAGTCACCGTACCGCCCTTGCCCATGCCTCCGCCGTCATACTTGAAATCCACCGCAATTGTGGCTTTGCCCTTCGGCAGAGCCTCCTTCGCGGTCAATGTGGTGCGCTCGATGCTTAGGAAGTTTGACTTTCGCCACAGCGGTCGGCCACCAAAGAGCGCATTCACGTGTCCTTGCTTACGAGGTTTCTTCCTCGTTGTCACGCATCATTGGGGTAAGGGTAACACCTACCAGCAATCCTTCCGGTGAGAGAAAGCGGGTGCCTGCTTAGACGCACATTTTTGCTCAGGCGTAGCGGGAAGGAACTAGTCTTCCGGCGCAGTTCGCTGTCGTTCGTCGAAGTGTGAGCGTCGACCTCGTTCGGGTACGACGCCACCCTCGTTGATACGAGCGTCATCAGGGCTGAGTGAGGAGGGCCGGACGCCCACGCGCTCGAACCAGGTAGAATAGGGCCCCGGAAACCTGATTCCGCATAAAGCCGAGAGGCTATCGATGTCATTGTTCTCGCGCTTGTTCCGTAGAGCGCCGCTGCTTCCTTCAGCCCCGGGAAAGCCCGCCGAGAAAGCCGACACCAAGCCTCCGCAGGAGAGCGTGCCGCATCACGCTCCCCCCACCGCCAGAGAAGAAGAGGCACTCAAGGCTGCGATCGACGGCCGCGACGCCCAAGCGATTGCGCGGCTGGTCCTCGAGGGCAGTTCCACGAAAATCCGCCAACTCGCGGCGGAGGCGATCGAAGACGCTGCGCAGCTCCGCTATCTCATCAAGCAGGCCCGCGGCGGCAAAGACAAAAGCGTCTACAAGATTCTCTCGCGCAAGCGCGAGGCTCAGCTCGCACACGAGCGCCAAGTCGGACAGCTCGGGGCCGAGATCACCGCGGTCTCGGCGGCCATCGAGCGGCACAGTTATCGACCGTACGATCCGTTGTTTACGCCGACTCTCGAGCGGCTCGAGGTCCGCTGGAATGTCGTTGCCGCGAGGGCCGAGCCCGATGTGGCGCGGGGCGTTCAGGATGCGATCGACCGTGCGCGTGAGGTTATCGAACAGCATCTACGGGAGATTGCGGCTCAGGTCGCGCGTGAGCAGGCGACCGCCAACGCTGCAGCCGAGGCCCAGCGACTGCGCGTGGAGGAAGAGAAGGCAGCCGAGATGGCTGCCGCCGAGCAGGCGAGGATTCTCGAATCGGAACGCAATGCGCACGCCGAGAAACAAGAGGCGCACGCGCTGGCCGTTCGCCAGATCGGTGGACTGATTCGCAAGGCACATGGAGCCCTGAACGATGGCAGCACCGGACGGGCGGCGGGATTGCGGAGGGCGATCGAGGAGAAGTTACCCGTGGTAGCACCGCTGCCGGGCCATCTCGCCAGTCAGGTGCAGCAGCTCGATGCGAAGCTCAGGGAACTAGAGGACTGGAAGAGCTTCTCTGTCGCGCCGAAGCGAGTCGAGCTAATGCGAGAAATGGAATCGCTCGCCGCGGGTTCGATATTGCCTGCAAGCGAGCTCGCGGAGCGCATCAAGAGCCTGCAGGACGAGTGGCGGACGCTCAGCAAGGGGGCGGGTGAGAATCTCGAAGCCGATTGGCTGCGATTTCAGGAGGCGGCTCGCAAGGCGTATCAACCGTGCCGCGAATACTTCGAAGCACGAGCGCAGGTACGCCGAGACCATCGTCAACGACGCGAGGCATTGCTCGAAAGGTTGGCCGCGTTCGAGGCGGCACACCACTGGGAGCAACCAGACTGGCGGACAGTGACCACGGTGTTGCGGGAGGCGAGACAGGAATGGCGCCAACACTCGCCGGTGGACCGTGCCGCGGGGAACGCTCTGCAGGAGAAGTTCGATGCCGTCATAACGAGTCTGCAGAGCCGCCTGGATGTGGAATACGCTCGTAACATAAAAGAGAAGAAATTGCTGATTGATCACGCGCAACGGCTGCTCATGAGGGAGGACAGCCGGACGGCCATCGACGAGGTGAAGGAGCTCCAACGGAAATGGAAAGTCGTGGGACCGGTGGCGCGCGATGTCGATCGGCTACTTTGGGAAGAGTTCCGGCAACACTGCGACGCCCTGTTTCAAAAGCGCGAGCTGCAATTCACTGAGCACACCACGCGGCTTGAGGCTAATCGATCGAAGGCCATTCTCGTGTGCGATGAGGTCGAGCGGATCGCGGCGCTTTCCGGCTCTGAGTTGCTTGAGAGCGCGAGGAAGCTTCCCGAGCTACGGATGGCCTTCGAGGTCATCGGCGAATTTCCGAAGGGAGCCGGACGCGAGCTGCATCGCAGGTTCGAGCGTGCGGTGGAGCACTGTAACGAGGCCGTTTCTCAGGAGCAGGCCCGTGATGCAGAGAGGAGCTGGACCAATCTGTTCGAAGCGGCGAACATGGTGCGCGCTTATCGGCTGTCGATTGCTCGAAATGCACAAGTCGCGGAACGGAATGCCCTGCGGCAGGCCGCGGAAGACCATGTCGCCGGCATTGCGCAATGGCCGAAGGGGGGCCTCGCGGTGCTCAGAAGTGAGCTCGCGAGAGAAGATGCCAACGATCTTGCTGCCAACGAAGCGGCGTTAAGACAGCTCTGCATCCGCGCTGAGGTTTTAACGGAGAGGCCCACGCCGCCCGAAGATCAGCCGTTGCGTCGCGAGTATCAAGTACAGCGCCTGGTGCGAGGCATGGGCCAGGGAGCAACCGCGGATGACGCCCAACTAGACACCCTGGCGATCGAATGGGTCGGTGTCGGGCCCACGGACGAGGGGACTTACCGGCAGCTACTGGGGAGATTCAGGCAATGCCGGGAACGTTAGTTGATCTTCCGCGGAACCGTATGGTCAGCTCGTTCCGTGCAGCGGCAATACCTCTGGCGATCGCTTGGCCGTCAGCGAGGGTTGGCCGCGAGCTATGTTGAACGTCGGAACGACAGTTTCTGGCCCGATCAGGGACCCATTAGCGCTAAACGAGAATTCGCCCTCGACGCGCTTCATCAGCGGATGGCGACGTCTTGCAAAGCTAACCTTCGTCGCCATTCTCTAATACATTCATTGTGTTAGGAATTCGTGTGCGCTCCTTACCCGCCACATTACCCGCTGGCGCTTCACCGCTTAAACCCGTGTTTCGCCGAACGCGTAGCGGGTAATCCAAGAAATCCTTCGGCGGAGTTCGCTCTGGTTCGCCACGGTCCGATCAAGCAGATTGGAATCCGTCGCTTTCAGCGCTATTCGTGCAGCAGGGAACGCCAGTTGCGCGAAACGCGGCCCTTGGGCGTGTGCCGATGATCGGGGTGATCGCTTGAGCGGAACCCAGCTACAACAGACCGTGGTTCCACTTGGCCTTCGATTCACGGCGATCTCGATCTGTATTCGGACAATGGCTTGCTCCTGCGCTTCAATGTAGGCGCAAGGGCATCAGCGAGCGGCTCGCCCCAGTTCCGGCGGTAGCAGCTGGATAGTTAAATCACCGCATTCAGGGAAGAGAGGGCGCGCGAGATGGCCGAGTTCGTCAGGATCTACGGCAAGCTCGAAAGAGCCGTTAGAAGATCCCGGCGCCGCCCGCTCTAGCCGAGCCGCCATGTAAGGCAATACGGTTTGTGCCTCGACTGCGGGTCGAGGTTTTGTGTCACGTGAATATTTCCGCACCCACAACCGTGGGGGTGCGCTGCGGTACCTACTGCCGCAAACAATCCACAAACCCAACTTCGAGGAGACGGTGCGCATGAACGATCGGATGCTGATCCGGGAACGGATGGCACGAATGATAGGGCCGGCAATTGCGGCGGCGACGCTGCTGGCTGCCTGTGGCGGCTATGGTGGCTCGAGCAGCTACGGGTCGCAATCCACACCCCCACCGACGCCTGCGGCCGCGCCGAACCCTCCGCCGACTCCAACGCCAACCCCGACGCC
>Ga0126371_10006157_pt1 | contig 10661 bp, 7 predicted proteins | sample PanSoiMetaPlot_4_FD_110145 | JGI IMG/M metagenome (GOLD analysis project Ga0126371, IMG submission 110145) | Tropical forest soil microbial communities from Panama - MetaG Plot_4 | ecosystem: Environmental > Terrestrial > Soil > Tropical forest > Bulk soil | place: Panama | collected 2016-02-17
ACCATTGCCCGAGGCGTCGGCGACGATGGCGCCGGAGATGCTGTTCTGGGCTAGAGTCCACTCGGCCACCAGCCCACTCGGCGGCGGTGCCGGCGGGGCGCGGGCGGTGATGCGGGCGGCGGAATGACTTGAACCGTTACCGAAGACGAAACCGTCACCCCGTTTTGCGTCGCACTGACGGTCCACTGCTGTGGGCCATCATCTGTCGAAGTGAGCTTTCGCGCGAGTACCAGCCCCGTCGTGCCGGAAATGGCCACAGTATTCGCCGGGCTGGCTGCTAGGGTACCGGCGAATGCCGAGCCATCGGACATGGAGACGGAAAAAGTAGCGACGATCGTCTGTGCAGGCGAATTGTCGGGGAGGGGCGTCGTTGTCGTAAGAAACGTTATGCCGGTTGGCGTTGGCGGAGATGGGGCGTCGGTAACATTGATGGTAAAGGTTGCCGTGCCGCTAAACCGCTCGCTTATCCCGACCGCGCGGACGCGCACGGAATAATAGCCCGGCGCAATCGACGCGCTCCATGCTGTAACAAGGCTGTTCGCTGAAATGCTGAAAAAACCACTGGAATTTTTTGATAGTATGAAGTTGCAGGGAATTGCAGTGTCTGCATCTACCGCCGCAAGCACCCCGACTATCGTCCCGGCGGGTGCGCTCACGGGTACTTTCAAATTGCTGATCGTGATTGTCATAAACCTCTCCGCGCAATAAGCTTCGGCAAAAGATTGTGCGGTACCGCTGCCTAGGGCACGGAAACTGCGACCTCTTTCGCGACTTGATGGTTTGGCATATCATGTATATGATAATTATCTTTATGTCAATAAACAGAAATGAACCGGACGTTTCTGTGACTGCCGCGCGACGCTGCATTGACGCTCCCATCTAATATTGCTCTCGACCGAAACTCCGCTCGCGCGCTGACAGACGGCTTCGCACTTGATCTTGGACGCGCGCTCGTAGACTCTCTCGCGCTTGCCGCCGGCGAGCCTCCGAGTTTCTCGTTTTTCGAGGATGCAATGCGAATTCCGGAGCAGCCTGGGGCGAGCTCAAAGGGAAGGGGCCCGCGGGTGGAATTAGCCCGCCTCGTCGGTGCGCTGGACCATCGCCTTTCGGCGCCGCACAAAGCTTGAACGACCGGTAGCAGGCTTCCGTTGATGGGTGGGTTCTTTCTCGTGTGCGCAGGTGCGAATGAAGATCGGGCGCTCGAAGTAACGCGGTTACGATCGGCTTTTGCCAAACTCGGCTTTGCGTCCCCTGAAATTGTCAAGGCCGAGGAATATGTCTTTGGCGCCTATCCGAAGTTCCAAAGCCGGTCCGCCGGACTAAAGCGCTACCCAAAAGGCGATTTTGCTTATGTTTGCGGAACTTGCCTATCCGAGGGGATTGGGCTGGCGCCGGCCGCCTCGCTTTACGAAGGGACCCCTGGATACTCGCCGGGCGAGGAGATCATGGGTCATTACGCTGCCGTGGTCAGGAAAGACGGCCAGACTGAGATCCAGCTCGACGCATTTGGTGGCTACCACATTTTTTATAGCCTCGAGGCGCGTATCGTCTCGTCGTCCTTTTATGCGATTTGCTCGGTCCTTCCGTCGCTGACCATTTCTCAGCAGAGCGCCTGCGAGTATGTGTTCAATGGCGTCGTATCGGGCGATGATACGCTATTCAGCGAGGTGAGGCTTGCTCCGATCCAGGCGAGAATCCTTGTTGGCTCGCGAGGGTTGGAGGTCGTGCACCCGAGGCTATCTGTGACTCGTACCTTCACCTCCGCAAGGCGCGATGCCTCTTTTAGAGAAAGTATTGCGTTGCTTGATCGTTACTTTGGCGCCCTCGCCCGCAGCTTCGGCGATCGAGTATGCTGCGCCCTTTCGGGCGGCTACGATTCCCGGCTGATATTGGCCTATTTGCGCCGGCATGGCATCAGGCCCAGGGTCTACGTCTATGGCAGCGCGCAGGAGCGGGATGTCCTGATTGCCGGGGAGATCGCGCGAGGAGAGGGGTTTCCGCTCGATGTCATCGACAAGGACGACCGGCCGATCATTCCTCCCGCCGAATTTGCCGAAACTGCGCGTCGCAACTTCCTCGCGACTGACGGATATGGTTATGCCGGAATTTTCCATAACGGTGCGGAGACCGAGGAATCGGCCCGGCGTGTTCGCGGCGACGCGATCGCGATCAACGGGGGTGGTGGCGAAATTTTTCGCAATTTCTTTTACCTGCTCGATCGTGGATACACGATCCGGGAGATTTTGTGGAGTTTCTACAGTCGCTTCGATCCGGCTACCTGCACCGCGGTGTTTGACAGAGAAAACTATTACCGCTCATTGGAGAGGAAGGTGATGAACCTCGTAGGTAGTGAAGAGCGATGGTTATCGCGTCCAACCGTCGAATGGCTTTATCACAGTTTTCGCTGCCGCGCGTGGGATGGCAAGGTTGACAGTATCGCTGGCTGGTATGGGTTCACCGCTATGCCGTACCTCGAAGGATCGATCACCAAGCATGCGAGCGCATTGCCGCTCTATTGGAAGAACCACGGAGCCTATGAGGCTGAGCTGATTCGCCGCATCGACGCCCGGCTGGCGGGATATCGGTCGAGTTATGGCCACGATTTTAGCAGATCGCCGCCACCCTCCCGGCGAATCTCGGATTATTGGACTTATTTGCGCCCTCCTTGGCTGCGACGTTATACCTATCGGCTGAGACATCTTCATCGGGCGGGCGATTGGCCCGGCTACCTCGCTTTCGCCTATCGGGAGGCGGCCCTTCCAGGTGGGTTGGCAATTTTACAGCGATTATTGTGGGTAGAGAATGTCGTCGATCACGCTCAATTTGCACGCATTCTCTCGCTCGAGTATGCTTTGCGCCAATTTGAGGATCGCGTAAGCGTTGATTTCTAAGCGACCGGATTAGCATCGCGGAAATACTATCGGTAGTAATGTCGACGATCCGCAGTGGAGGGAACAGCCGGCCCGATTGATGCCTCTTTATGTTGTAATACACCGCTTTTTAACTATGTGCGCATGACGCTGGCGTTAGGAATAGAAACGTGCTACGATATAATTTATCTAGTACTTGTGCTCCACACGGACCACAGTACCCGAGTCCGAGGGGAACGGCCGTGTCGGATCAGGTGGGGGTACAACTGGGCGCGCAACGGCCGGTGTCGGGATGAAGCATGAACTCCTGCAGTTGGGGTTGCCGATCGCATCATCGCTTGGTCTTTTCACGGGCCGAGTATCGGTACCGCCCGCACTCCTTCGGCCGGCACTTATTATTGCCAAGTTCTTGGGGTTGTTCCGGCTTGCTCGATACTTCACCGGTAACGGATTGCGTATAATATGCTATCATGGGATTGCTGTTGCCGAAGAGTACAAGTATAGAAGCCGGCTCTTCATCCATAGAGAGTTGTTCCGCCGCCGCATCGAATATTTGCAGTACAAACGGTACCCGATCTTGCCCCTAGGTGAAGCCGTCGAGGCCCTCGCCCAGGGGCGCCTCCCATCCTGTGCAACGGTTGTCACAATGGACGATGGCTGGGAGGGGGTATATTCCGTTGCGCTCCCGATCATCAAAGAACTCGAGGTCCCGGTAACCGTGTATGTTCCGACCTTTTACGTCGTGCATCCGATGCCGGTGTTTACCGTGACCCTGTCCTACCTGTTCTGGCGGACGACGGCGCGCCGGGTGGATTTGCCACGCGGTCTGGGCGAGTTTGCGCTGGATTCCGACGCCGAGCAGGCTGAGGCTTTAGCTCAGGAAGTTGGCGGCACTTTAACCGCGGCCGAGCGCTTGCAGTTTCTAAAGGAAATGGCAGAAGCCCTCGACGTCTCGTTCGCGGAGATCGAAACGCAACGCTTATTTCGGGCGGTCGACAAGCACCAGCTGAGGCAGCTGGCCGACGCCGGGGTTGACATTCAGCTTCACTCGCATCGTCACCAATGGTCGGTCGACGACAGCAGAACGACGGTCGAAGCGGAGATAGCCGACAACCGGAGATTTCTTGAGCAGGTTGTCTCGCGTCCGCTGGAACATTTTTGCTACCCGAGCGGAATCCACACTCTCCATCAAGGAGAATGGTTAGCAGCGTTAGGGGTAAAGAGCGCAACGACGATCGAGCCTGGGCTGAATTACCCGGATACGCCCCGGTTCGCGCTGCGCCGCATGGTAGACGGCCACCCCGTCTCCGATATCGAGTTCGAAGCAGAGATGACGGGTTTTATGGAAATCGTACGCGCGCTGCGGGAACGACGGTTCCTCGGGATGTTGCGGTGTCGTCTGCGTGCATATTGCGCCGACGCCCGGAGCGGCACACCACGTAGCGATGATGAGAATAGGACGCCGGAACCGGGGCGGAGCTCATGACCGGTCAGCAAGGAGCCGAATTTTACGATCGCATTCACTCGGAGAATAATGGCCCCGAACCGCGGGCGCTCTATTATCCCCTCCTGCGAAGAGTAGTAGGGTGCATCCGGGATCGCGGGAGCCGCTCGATCCTCGAAGTCGGGTGCGGCAGTGGTTTCCTGGCGGAAATGATTTTGCAGGAGCACGAAGCCAGCTATCGTGGCTTCGACTTCAGTGAAGTTGCCGTCCGCAATGCAGGAAACCGCACAGGGCATTCGGAGTTGTTCTTTCGCGGCGACGCCCTCGACGCCCGATCTTATGCTTGCGACTACGATACGGTCGTATGCACCGAAGTGCTGGAACATATCGACCGTGATCTCGACGCGATTAGACTTTGGCGCGATGGAACATGGTGTGTGTGCACTGTTCCGAATTTCGACTATCCCGGTCACGTCCGGTTCTTTCATACCCGCGAGTCGGTGGCGGCAAGGTATGGCCGGCTCATTGACACCAGAGCTGTCATCAAGATCGCGCGACCTCTGATACCGGATCGCCGCATCAGCAGCTACCTGCGTAATCTGAGATGGAGCCGTGATGATCCCAGTCGGTTGCTGGGCTTTCTTGGCATTCAGACTTTCGCTCGGCTGGGCGGCTGGTTTCTCTTCTGCGGAACTAAAAAGCCGCAGGTCGGCTAGATGAATGACCTATGATAGGTAACCCGACGGGAAGGCCGGATATGGCTCGCCATGGTCGAGATCGGACCAAGCGCGCTACTGGAAGCTCATCGGCATCCACCCGCTACACCCTTTGCTCTTGATGCGGCGGGGCTAGCGAGCGATGCGCGGTTACGCGTTCCTTCTGGTGTTCTTGCTGTCCTTGACGCTGATTTTCAAATCACCGTTCAATGGTGTGCTGGTTTGGTATGTCTTTTCTCTCGGTAATTTTCATACACTGATCTGGAACCCCGCGATCGCCACTCTCAACTACGCGTACCTGATCGCCATCCTGACCTGTGTCTCGTGGCTGTTCTCGCACGCCGAAAAGAAACAACTACCGCTGACACCGCAGGTCATATTGACGATACTGTTTATGTTGTGGATGACGATCACCTCGTTTTTTGCCGCGCTGGGTCCGACAGCCTGGGAAAAATGGGACTGGGTCGAGAAGATGCTCTTTATGTGCCTCCTCGGGTTCGCTTTGACGACGACCCGAGAACGTGTCAACCAGCTGATCTGGGTTGTCGTTTTATCCATCGGTTTCTGGGGGGTGAAGGGCGCGATCTCATTTCCTCTCCGTGGTGGTGGCAGCGGCATCCATGGTCCCGATGCGGGGATAACATCGGGTAATAACGAATTTGGCGTTGCTTTGGTCATGATCCTGCCGTTGGTCTTCTATATGTGGCATACCGTGGCCGATCGTCGTCTCCGCCAGGGCCTCATGGTCATGGGCTTTTTGCTCACCTTGGCCACGGTCTTCACTTATTCGCGCGGGGCATTGGTCGGCGTATGCGCAATGGCAGCGATTCTCTGGCTCAGAACACCCGCAAAACTGTCGATCGGCCTGACGATCATCGCCTGCGGTTTTGCAATTTATGCGTTTGCACCCCGCTCCTGGTTTACCCGGATGGACACGATAGAAACCTATCAGAGTGATGCGTCCGCGATGGAACGGATCACCGTTTGGAAGGCCTCGCTGCGGATTGTGGAGTTGCACCCGATTATGGGCGGTGGTTTCCTTGTAACGCAAAATATGAACATTACAAATCGCATGTTGGAAGGCACGACCATACCCAGGCTGACCAAGGGGCGTGCCGCACACAGCATCTACTTCGATGTTCTCTCAGAGCATGGCTGGGTCGGACTGGCGCTCTTTGTGATGATCGCTGTGTATGCATGGCTTTCCTGCAGTTGGCTGATCCGATATTCGCGCGATCGGCCGGATCTGGCCTGGGCGAACCTGCTCGGCCGAATGGGCCATGCCGTGCTCGCAGGTTTCTATACGGCGGGGGCGTTTCAGTCGCTGGCTTACTTCGACGAATATTGGTGCATCATCTTTATATTTGAGGCGGCGCGTCGTGTGGTTGCTAAGGAGATCAAAGCTGTCGGCGGTGTCCTCGCGACCACACCTTCGAGGCGCTTAACAATGCTGCCTCGAGACATTGGCGGTTCTACGCGGCTGGACGAACGACCGGGCTTCGTCAAGAGCCGTCCATAGGTCCGGCCATCTGAGGCCGGCGTGCGCCGAAACCTAGCGGCCGCGTAATGTTGTGGTAGGATAGCTTCGTAGTGAGACCTGAATATTGACGGTAGCCGGAGTGCCGCAAAACTCTCCCAGAACTCCAGGAAGCCTGAGCGCAATCGCACGCTTGCGGGCATTTGTTGAATGGCAGGTGAAGAAGAGCCATCAAACTATTGCCGACCTGATATACGGCGTGGATACGTCCCGAGGGGTTGTCGACCCTGTACGCGACACCTCTGCACCTTTTGCCTATGATGCGGCCACCCCGTGGGGGTCCCTGCGGCGAATTTTCAGGCATCTACGCCTGGATTTCTCGCGATTTACTTTTATCGACATGGGCTGTGGCAAAGGTCGCATGGTCCTTGCCGCCTCCACCTTTCCGTTCAAGAGTGTCATCGGGGTCGAATTTGCGCCTTCGCTTTGTCGTGCCGCCGAAAGCAATCTCGCGAGATGCCGCTTCCTTCGTCGTCGAACCGCGAGCGCACGCATTGTCGAATGCGATGCCATCGAGTTTGTGATCCCATGCACCCCCTGCGTCTTTTTTTTCTATAATCCCTTCAATTTTACTCTATTAGAGACAGTGATCACTCATATAATCGCTTCATATTACCAATACCCACGAGAGATTTATTTGATATTTGTTGGAATGTCTACGGTTTTCTCTCAAATTATACTTATCCCAGGGATGAGACTTCTGCATTCTTCCAGTATTCCCTTCAGCATATCGGACAACCGAAGTGTACACCTTTTTTTGGTAAACGGGTGGGTGAGGGTCGAGGTATGAACGGGCCCGACACGTCCTTCCGGATTCTATACAGCCGCGACGTGGATCCTATCGAAGCGCAGTGGCGGGACTGCCTCGCTGAGGCTGACTTCCCGACGCATTTCGTCACCCCTGAATATTTCTTGGAACCCATGCTGCGTGGCAAGCGGCCGTTTGCAATACTCAGCCTGAGTGGGGAAGACGTCACCGCAGTTCTGACCGCGGTTCACGACGGCGGTCGCGTTCAATCGGGGTTGTCGGTGCGGCCGCAAATCGCCTTTTCGCGGCGTGCCGACCGGTCCCTCGCGATGAGCAATCTGATCGCCGGTCTTCTCCAGGAGGCACAGTCTGCAAAGTTGATCGACATCTTCATATGGTCGGATATGTCGCAGTTAGTCGACACCCGCTTTCACCAAAAAGATTGTGAAGGCGTCGTCATGTTGGACCTCTCGCTTGGGCCGGATTCTCTCTTCCGTAAGTTTTCGGCAAACAAGCGGACGAATATCAAGAAGGCGATCAAATATGGAGTTTCTGTCGACGCGGCCAAAGGTCGCGACGACGTAGCCGCTTATTACTGTGTTTATGCGGACTGGGCGCGACGCAAGGCATTGCCGATCACCGGCGAGGAAGAGTTCCAAGAAACTTTCGCGCTGACAGGAAACCGACGGCTGTTGCTGGCGCGTCACGAGGGTCGGATCATCGCGGGGGTGGTGCTGAGATTTTTCCCTGGCCGCGTTATGGAGTTTGCCGCGAACAGCTCTCTGGAGAGCGCGCTTCATCTCCGGCCTAACGATTTGTTGCATTGGCGTGCGATTGAATGGGCCTGCGGGGAAGGGATGAGCAAATACAGCCTCGGTGGTGCTCACCTCTTTTTGCGCAAATACGGCGGGGAGGTCGTGCCTACGGCTCGTCACCGGTTGGACCTGTCGCTGCTTCGTCGACATGCGATTCACGATTGGATTATCGACAGGGCCGAGGATGCTCGCACGTTCCTCCCGGAGCGCATCCTCGAACTGGGTCGCTCCGTTCGGAGCCGTGTCGAAAAGCTTCGCGCGTAAGGCCGAGAGCCCGGCTGACGGGCCTCGATCACATTTCCCTAGGGCGGTTGCCGCGCTGTTACAATAACGCTGGATGCCAGATTGCAAACCCCGAGCATCGATGCCATCAAATCGTACCCAGCATCAAGATAAACAGAGGATGGATGAAACTAAAAATAGATAGTTTGATAAAATAAGGATACGACAAGATCGGCTGAGCCATCGCGAAACGGAAAGCCATGCGTGGCCGCATCGGCAACGACCTTGTGACCGAGCCCCGGGTTGCGGCGCAGTTCTGCTCAGAAATATCCACGGCGATGATCAGGTGCCCATATGGTGCATCGAAGTAGGGCAGAAACGGGCACTCCTTGCCCCCGCCGACATCGATCAACCACCGGCCCGGACAGATCGTTGCAGCTCCGCGGATTAGTATTTATAAAGTGTCTGAATGTGACGCTTGGTGCAGGCGGTTTTCGGTAGCCTTGCTTAGCGATTGGTTGACCGCGATAAAACGAGAAAGTAGAGACATAGGTCGGAGCCCAGTTATTCTCAGCTACCGCTGAGCACGTCCTGAACGATCCCGCTGTGGATCTACCCGGCTCGAAAATTCCGCCGCAAGTTTTTTGATTTGAGAGAGGATGCTCACCGTCGCGTTAAAAAGCCGTCCAGGGCATGGCGCACGGGTCGAGAAGCGACGTCGACGCCTCACGCTGGCGCCCGACCCGGCACTACCAACAGATGTCACGCAAACAAATCATGAATCTATACTATACGCCTTGCGTGCTTTAGCGGTGTTTAGAAAACATTAATTCTGATATTAGCTGTTTTAGAAATTATGAAGTAAGGCATTTCAATATCTAAACCTGACCCATTCCGCGTTTGCGCGACAGAAACGAGATCCAAACGGCCTCGATACGCGGGATCCGGCTCATCCGCAGCCGGCGACGGCGCGGCGCGCCATCACACCGACGAGGTGGGCGCGGTATTCGGCGCTCGCATGGATGTCGGAGTTGAGCCCGTCCTGCGGGATCGTTATGTCCTTGATGGCGTCCGAAGTGAACGAGCGACCGAGCGCTGCTTCCATTTCGGGAACCCGGAAGACGCAGGGCCCGGCGCCGGTCACCGCGACCCTCACACCGCCTCCGGTGCGGGCGACGAAGACTCCGACGATCGCGTAGCGCGAGGCCGGGTTCTTGAATTTCATGTAGCAGGCGACCTGCGGCTTTGGCAGCCGGACGGCAGTTACGATCTCGGTGCGTTCGAGTGCCGTCTCGAACATGCCGGTGAAGAAATTGTCGGCCGCGATCTGGCGCTTGTTCGTTTGCACGGTGCCCCCGAGGCCGACAATGGCGGCCGGATAGTCGGCCGCCGGATCGTTGTTGCTGATCGATCCGCCGATCGTACCGCGGTTGCGCACGGCCGGGTCGCCGATCATATGGGCGAGGGCGGACAATGCCGGGATCGCTTGTTTGACGAGCGGCGAACGCTCGACCTCGGCATGCCGGGTCATGGCACCGATCACCAGCGCATCACCCGCATCGGTGACGCCGCGCAACGATGGGATCTTGGCGAGATCGACGAGATCCGACGGCTTGGCAAGGCGGAACTTCAGGGTCGGAACGAGGGTCATGCCGCCGGCGACGATCTTGGCTTCCTCGTTGGCGCCCAGCAGGTTTGCAACCTCGTCGAGGCTCGTCGGCTGATGATAGTTAAATTCGTACATCGGGCTCTCCCTATTCGGCGGCGAGCGGGGTTCGGTGCTGCTGGATGATGCGCCACAACTTTTCGGGTGTGGCGGGCATGTCGAGATGGCGAACTCCGAGCGGGTTCAACGCGTCGACGAGCGCGTTGGTGATCGCCGCCGGCGCGCCGATCGCCCCAGCCTCGCCGCAGCCCTTCACCCCGAGCGGGTTATGGGTGCACAGCGTGGTGTTAGACGACAGCTCGAAAGCCGGCAAATCGTCGGCCCGCGGCATCGCATAGTCGTTATAGGAGCCGGTCAACAGCTGGCCAGACGCCTTGTCGTAGACACAGCCCTCGAGCAACGCCTGGCCGATGCCTTGGGCGAGCCCCCCATGGACCTGGCCCGCGACGATCAGCGGGTTAATGATCCGGCCGAAATCATCGCTCGCGGTGAAGTTGACGACCGCGACCTGCCCGGTCTCGAGATCGATTTCGACCTCGGCGATGTGGGCGCCCGACGGGAAGGTGAAATTTTTCGGGTCGTAGAACGCGGTCTCGTCGAGGCCAGGCTCCAATTCGTCGTGCGGGAAGTTGTGCGGCACGTA
>Ga0126371_10006159_pt1 | contig 10656 bp, 5 predicted proteins | sample PanSoiMetaPlot_4_FD_110145 | JGI IMG/M metagenome (GOLD analysis project Ga0126371, IMG submission 110145) | Tropical forest soil microbial communities from Panama - MetaG Plot_4 | ecosystem: Environmental > Terrestrial > Soil > Tropical forest > Bulk soil | place: Panama | collected 2016-02-17
CCAGCGGCTACGCCATAGACCTCTATCTCATTAAGGCCAATATCAGATCCTAGAGCGTTGTTCACAGTAAACTGGACCCAACTGACAGTCCTTGCAGGAAAGGCAACATGAAAAGCACTCCCATTATCCGGCAATGCACCAACGGCAACCGTACTGCCGTCACTGAACAAAAGCGTGCCAGATAGGATGTGGTTTGAATCTGGCTGATCGTAAAGAACGATGTGAGATATAGTTTGCGGCGAACTCCAATTTAATCGAATCCAAGCACCCGCCGACTCGCCAAGCGTTTCCCAATAACCCACAAAACCGCCAGTGCGCTCGACAACGCCGTCCACTGCCTTCATTGCAGTATTGACCGCATTCTGGGATGACGCCTGTACGCTGGCCGTCGCTGCTAAATTGTCATTAAAGTCATGCACCCAAAAGAATTCGTTTTTCCTTATGAATGAAGCGAAAAACTCGCTCGGCACCGACAAATAGACGAGCAGCGCCTGATACTTTGGGTTTGCATTCAGATCTGTGTTCTGCATGTCAGGTGGAACTGGAATACTCTCAATGTCACTCCAGTTGTACGGTACTGTTGCCAGGATAGGTGGCATGGAAAACGGAATCGCCGGATTTGCCCCACCAGTAGGCCATGCCGTGCTATCGGTATCACCCCAGACAATTGAATCATGCACGCGCGTGGACAACAATAGTCCCTGGCGCTTTAAGGCTATGAGTGCCTGCACAGTGAATAAATATGTGGAGGCGTGGTCAAGATGTTCGTCTAAGTAGGAAGTAGTGTAAATATCGTCTGGCGCGAAGTTCGTAAGTAATGCCTTGAAATCGCTGAGTATCGTCGCGCGGTTATAATCACCGGGACTACCCGTGAGATAGGTATGATAGTCAACACTCCCGAGTCCTTGGTTTCCGTAGGTGTGGGTCATACCAGCCGGAGACGTGATGATTGCGGTGTCTGAGCTACTCAGGTACAAGTCCTCGAGCGATGAGTCGCCGTAACCGAGAAAAATAAGATTCTGACTGGCGATACCTAACTTGGCCATTGCGTTAACGCTATCTAGTTCGCGCGAGTACCCGGTGCTGACGCCGTTAGCATCACCGTTGGTCACCCATACCACGGTGACCGTGTCGCCCCGCTGCAGAGCCGAATCGATGACGCCTGCGCCAAATAATGTCTCATCATCTTCGTGAGGTGCAATCACCATAACATTGCGGTGTTGCGCATACAGGGGCATGGCAAAAAATAAAGACACCAGAAAAACGAGGGCGGAATGATAAAAAGAGGAATAGGGGCGCATACTGACTCCTGTTCTGATCCAGCAACCTGATGTGCGGATGTAATCATGCGGTATAGAGAAATTAATCATCGGCCAGGTTAGACAATCTGAAGTTACAAGCTCCTGTTATTGTCGCGATTTGTGCTAAGAGAGTCGGTCCCGTTGCGGGGGACCAATATCCCTTCTACTCAGTTCAAGGCGCCACTGCGGATTCGCACGCGCTGCCCGGGCTCGACGAACGGATGAAAGCGCCACGGCAGGGATTGCTGCCTGGGGTGGATAGGCCTATTGAGCACCTCGGGCTCCTTATGCCTCGCGTAATACAGTTTGTAGCTGGAAGCTGAGGGGGAGGAGTGAAACAGCTTTCACAGCGAGACATTACTTAAAATCGGCCAGCATGCTATCTCTCCATGCTTGACCCTGTCTGTGACCCGAATTACAGATTTCGGTGGTTGCATTTCGCCACCATCGATATGCAAGACTTTGCAACTCTAATCTTGCTGTCGCAAACTTCTGCAAATGCCCAATTCATTTACAGACTGTTGCGCGGGGGATGTGATCCCCAAGCATCTGACCGTTTGATCCAACTCCCAGGCGCCAGGCAGCTAGAACAAAAGGCGTGCCAGGTTTGGCACGCCCTCGTTGTATTGGCGGGGGAGCGCTGATGAGTTAGCCCATAGTACGAGAAGCGCCGATGCCCCGAGAGCGCATGTACATGCCCCCGGCGCAACAGAATCCCCCGAGGAGGAGATACATCAAGGCCGTTCCCCCTTCGGGCACTGACATTGCAATGAATTCCTGCGCTGCGCATTTGCCCTGTCCTGCGGCGCAGAGCGTCCCATTCACGTTGTTGGGAGACAAAACTACTAGCTTCGAAAATGTGCTCGTCGAAAAGTTCTGCAGCAAGAGGGCACCCAGCAATCCACCGGGGTTACCCGCAGAGGCACTCGTGCAGGCTCCAAAGATCAAATTACAAAGGGCCGTGGTTGAAATCGGCGCACCCGAACCAACCGAGGTCGTTGCAAGGTAGTTTTGAACTCCGGTCGGATCGAAGATCGCCCATAACTCGAACGAGTCAACAACTTGGCTCAGGGAACCGGATGGTGCTGCAAGCACCTGGCCGAAGAGGTAGCCGACGGCGCCATACAACTGAGTATTCGCGCCCGCCACTCCCCAGGATGTGTTTGTCGAACTTATGTTGGAAAACGACGTGACGGTAGCATTCCAAGTGGAATTCATGCGGCTGTCGTCACCGAAGTCATCGCAGATGACGGGCGTGTTTGTGACACCTCCTACTGTCGCGTAGTAGGGGCTCATGTAGATGTTGTCGTAGACGTACCCCGGTGGGGGGCCGGTGAGGGTCATAGAAGTCTGGGCTAATCCCGTCACTGCTAAGCAGACTGCAACAACGGCTGCCAGACAAATCGTTTGCACAGCTTTATTCATGCCTTGTTACTCCTCAATCGACGAGAAAGAGGGGGAGTTCTTCGACTCCAGCATTCAAACACCTGGGGCCTGAAGCCAACGATCCAACTGTAGCGCCAAATCATTAACTGTCAAGAATGATAATTTTTGCGACCGGTTGCAATCCATTGCAAACACGTAAATTGCGCAATACTTGCACTCTTTGACTGAGAGCGGTCAGGCACGTGATCTGAGGTCATGGCTGATTACTTTCGAAGAGACCGTCACACGTTTCGCCGTCGAGGGGGCACTTTTCGGCGATATACATGCGACGTTACTTGTAGTTTATTTGAAAGGAGGCTAGAGGCCGCTTAGCAAGGAGACCCTGGGTTGAAACTGTCAGTCCTTCTTTTTACATCGATTTTGTCCTTTATTTCCTTCTTTTCAATAGCTTGTTCGCGGGATCCCAACGTACGCAAACAGAGGCATTTTGAGAACGGCATGCGATACGTGGAAACAAAGAAACTGGATGAAGCCAGCATCGAGTTCCGCAACGCCATCAACATTGATCCCGCGTACGGCGAAGCACATCACCAACTGGGCCTTGTATACCTGAGGAAGGGACAGTGGCCGCGAGCGAGCCAGGAACTCGCGCGCGCTATCGAGTTACAACCGGCAAATCACTCCGCCCGGATCGAGCTGACCAAGTTACTGATTGCCGGCGGAGATCTGCAGCAGGCGCAGGAGCAACTGGACTGGTTCTTCAAGCAGCTCCCCGGAGATATCCAAACCCATCTCCTGGCTGCCGATCTTCTGGCAGCTCAGGGGCGGTTCCCCGCCGCTCTACAAGAGGCCCAAAAAGCGACCACACTCGATCCCGCAAACGCGGGGGCTTATCTGAAACTGGCTCTAATGCAATTAAAGAGTGATCAAAGCGACGCAGCGGAATTGAACTTCAAAAAGGCGATCGAGTTGGATCCAAGGGCGGTTGCAGCGCGACTGATGCTCGCCAACTACTATCGGGCGCGCGGTCGCTATGCTGAGGCAGAGGAACAATTGCACGCCGCTATCAAAAGCGAACCTGAAAATCCCGAACCTACCGCAGCTCTTGCACGTTTGTATCTCGCAGAAGGAAAGAGAGAGCTGGCGGAAAAACTCTTGGTTAGTTCCAAGAAAGATTTCCAAAACAATCCCGTCGGCTACCGAATGCTGGGCGACTTCTACTTAGGGATGGAGGAACTGGATAAGGCAACTGCCGAATATAGAGAGCTCTACGAAAACCATCCACAGGATCTCCAGGTGAAGAAGAACTACGCCGATCTGCTCCTTCATATAGGACGCCTCCCAGAGGCCAAGAGAATAGACGAAGAGATTCTCAAAGCCGACCCGAATGACAGTGACGGGCTAATCTACCGTGGGGAGATGCAGTTACACGATGGAGATTCAAATGCCGCGATCGGGACTTTCCAAACCGTACTGAAGAACGATCCCAGTAACGGACTCGCACATTATCACTTGGGGCTTGCATTTCAGGAATCGGGCAATCTGGAGAGTGCTGAGAGCGAATGGAGAGACGCGACGCAACTGCGTCCAGAGCTCGTAGACGCACAGCGCGAGCTTGCGATCCTGTCGATGCGGAGAGGGGATATGATGACTCTGTCCCAGGCCAGCAGCCAAATAATAAGTCTGCGCCCTCTCTCTGCCGATGGATATGTGCTGCGCGCAGTTTCCGAGATCAATCGTAAACAGTTTGCTGCAGCAGAGGCTGACTCGAGAAAGGCTATTTATGTAGCGCCTGGGAACGCGGCAGGGTATGTGCAATTGGGCAATCTTGCATTAGCTCAGAAGCGTTTCAGCGAAGCGGAGTCGGGCTATCGCGAGGCGCTCGAGCGCGATCCGAAATCGAATGATGCGCTCAGGGGCCTGATTAATACCTACATCGCGACGAAAAGGATGGACGATGCCGTTGCGGCTGCTAAATTCCAGATTGCCAAAGTCCAGGATAGCAGCGGGTTTTACGATCTGCTGGGTACAGTGCTATTTCAATATAAGAAGGACTTTAGCGGCGCGAAGCTTGCATTGGAAAAGTCCGTACAACTCGACCGAAACAATACGGATGCTCTGTTGAAGCTTGGCCAGGTTGAGGAAGCTGCGGGGCAAACTGAAGAAGCGATCCGCACGTACCAGCAAGGTGCTAACGACAATCCTCACGAAGCTACCTTCCATATTTTTCTGGGCCAAATCTTTCAATCTCGGCACGACTGGACTAGCGCCGAACGCGCGTACGAACGGGCCCTAGCCATCAGGCAGGACGATCCTGTAGCGTCATGCAATCTCGCTTACGTGACTGTGCAAATGGGCGGTGATCTTGACGTCGCATTGTCGCTTGCCCAAACCGCGCGCCGTAAAATGCCGCAGTCGCCAGATGCCGCGGACACACTGGGCTGGATTTACTACCAGAAGGGGGTCTATCGCTCAGCAGTCGAGTCGCTGCGAGCGGCCCTGGTGCTGGTTCAGCAGGGCAAGTCACCCGACAATCCCCGTTTTCACTATCACCTCGGCATGGCATACGTGAAAATCGGGGACGCTAGCCAGGCAAAAGAGCAACTTCAGACGTTAGTCAGGATGAATCCGGACTCCCCCGAAGCCGCAGAAGCGACGAAACAACTCTCACATTTTAAGTCCTAGAATTCCGTATCGAAATTGTTTGCCCTTGAGGTGTTCTGTCGTTTCACCGGTAAGCCAGTTCTAGAAATGCAGGGTGCCGGCCGCAACGTATCTTGTGGGAACTGTCCCGTGCCAAGGATTTCCGGGTCCTTAGGCCCTGTCACTCCGCAAAATTGACAACTGCCTCGCAAAGGGTAATACTGCGGACAGTTCGTTCCCTGGGGTTTTTCTCTCTAGCAATAGTCCAAGAACGTCATCGAGACGAGCCGTCTCGCGCAGTACTGCAACCTGCAAGCTGCGGGGACCAAACCGGCAGAGGTCAGCCGATGCCCTCATGGTTGTTGAAGACCACCGTTCATCATGTGCTAAAAGCCCTTCCTCACCCTGAATGGTGGAACGGGCTGATGCAGCGACACGTGACGCGAGGCCTCCAATTGGAGCCATATGGAGAGTTTCTCGACAAGCTCGTTGCCTGTCGGCAGCATTTCCGCAACTACTTGAGCTATTCCACGAAGCCCGCCGACCGTTTTTCGGTCATCGAGGTCGGCACTGGATGGTTTCCCATCATTCCGATCGGCTTGCATCTTTGCGGCGCAAAAGAAGTGCTGACGTTTGACATCGCGAGACTTCTCCAACGCGATACATTTGCGATGGTTGTTGAATATTTCTGTCAATTTGCGAGAACGGGTGAACTCTACCGGGTATTGCCGGAAGCCCGGGTTGACCTTGTTTCGGAGTTCATACGATTGGCGCATTCATCTAAAAATCTTTCACCCATTGAGTTCCTCAAATGTCTGCGTATTCGCCCTGTTCTTGGCGACGTGCGAGCTCTGCCGGTTGAGGATAAATCAGTCGATCTTGTGTTTTCACATGGTGTGCTGGAGCACTTCCCACTCCAGTTCTTAACACAAGCTACGGCTGAGTTCTACAGGGTGTGTGCTGATTCGTCGATTATGAGCCATTTTATTGGAATCAAGGATCAGTTCTCTTCCTTCGACCACTCCATCACCCAGTTCAACAACCTGCGCTATTCTGAACGAGCCTGGCAGTGGTTAGATAGTCCGATCATTCCCCAGAATCGATTGCGAGTTTCAGACTACATTCACGTGTTCCGGAACGCTGGATTCGAAGTTAGTTCCCGCGAGGACATCAAAGCTCCGGAAAGTGAGTTGAATAAAACGAAGGTCTCGCAAGAATTCTTGCGATATTCTCGCGATGAATTACTGGTGTTGTACTCCTGGTTGGTTGGGTGTCCGCGGGAATCCCAGTCAGCGGCCTGACGGATGTATGCTATTCGACTCGGCTTCACGCCTCAGAACGCCCAGGCCTGCCAGAGCATCCTCGAGCGCCTGCCGTTCTTCCGGCGATGCCTTGTGATGATGCTTGAGTTCTTCCACGCGCGCATCGATAGCGGCGTGTGCCGCACGAATTAGGACAGGCAGGCGGCGCAGGTCCGTCTCTACAACGGCTTCTTCATAGAAACGTCGCCAGTCATATAGGGAACGCAAACTCCACCCCACCGCGCTGGACCGTATCACAGGCGCTTCCCACTGGAACGCGCCAAATAACGCCAAAGCATATTTTGATTGAGATACTTATTCTTTTAGCCGCCCCGCCGTTTACGCTAGAATTGACCTTCTTTAGTTGCGAATTCTTAGACCGACCGCACCTTTTGAGAGTGCATCCATGGCAAATGCGTCAAAGAAGAAGCGTCGAAACACCCGCGGCAAGAATGCAACGGAGACGAGTGCGATACCCCCGTCCACTGCGGCGGCGACATTTCCCATCGTCGCCATCGGTGCGTCCGCCGGAGGTCTGGAGGCCTTCAGCAACCTGCTTCGCGCGCTTCCTGCTGATCCGGGCTTGGCTTTGGTTTTTATTCCGCACCTCGATCCCACCCATGAGAGCGCAATGGTCGAGCTGCTGTCCCGTACGACGCGTCTTCCGGTGTTTCAGGCGGCGGAAGGAATGCGCGTCCATGTAAATACGGTTTACGTTCTTCCCCCCAATTCCGACATGACGATCTCGGAGGGAAATCTGCACCTCGCACGACGCGAAGGCGGACGCGGCCATCACATGCCGATCGACACTTTCTTTCGCTCCCTTGCCGACGATCAGACCTCGAACGCCGTTGGAGTAATCCTGTCTGGTACCGCCAACGATGGTACTCTCGGCCTTGCGGCCATTAAAGACGCTGCCGGCATCACGTTCGCTCAAGATACTTCTGCCAAGTATGACGGCATGCCCCAGAGCGCCATGGCGGCGGGCGTCGTCGACTACGTACTCTCACCCGACGGCATTGCCCAGGAGTTGATTCGCATTCAGAAGCAGCCCTCCGTTCCCGAACCTACCAACGATGCTTTCGACGGCAAAGATCGGATGATGAAAGACGTTTTCCGCTTGCTGAAAACCTTCAGCAAGGTCGATTTCGTCGACTACAAGATCGCAACCATCCGCCGGCGTATCCTCCGCCGCATGAATATCAACCACGTCAACGAGCTGCGTGACTACGTCAAGTTGCTTCATCGCAATCCTCAGGAAGTCGAGGCCCTTTACCGGGATGTGTTGATCAATGTCACCAGCTTCTTCCGCAATCCCGAAGTCTTCGACAGTCTCCATGAGGTGGTCTATCCGAAAATTCTCTCGGATCGTTCGCCTTCTGAACCAGTGCGCGTCTGGGTGCCTGGCTGCTCTACGGGAGAGGAGACTTACTCACACGCGATTTCTCTCGTCGAGACTTTTTCCGAACTCCGCATCGAAGTGCCGATCCAGATCTTCGGCACTGACCTTAGTGAAAACGCGATCCAGAGAGCAAGGGCTGGAACGTATAAGGAAAATATTGCGAACGAAGTTTCGGAAGTGCGACTCCGCCGCTTCTTCCACAAGGTTCCGGGCGGATATCAGATCTCCAAATCCATCCGCGACATGTGCGTGTTCGCCCGCCAGAATGTCTTCAGCGATCCGCCCTTTTCGCGCATGGATTTGATCAGTTGTCGCAACGTGCTCATCTATCTGAGTCCGGTGTTGCAGAAAAAAGTGATTCCGATCTTCCACTATGCCCTGAAACCTAATGGATTTTTGCTCGTCGGGAATACCGAAGGGCTGTTAGGATCAGGCGCGGAGATTTTCGACCTGGTCGATCGAAAAAGCAAAATTTACCGGAAGAAACCAGTTCCGTCTCCGGTCACATTCGGTCTCACGATCAGTGCTCACCACACAGCGGAGGGGCGCGCGGAGAAACCCCAGCCTGCCAATAAAGAGGATGAATTCGCAAAGACGCCTGCCGACGTGCAGCGAGAAGCCGATCGTCTCCTGCTGACCAAGTACGTTCCTTCGGCGGTGGTCGTTAACGATGACCTGGACATTCTGCAGAGTCGTGGACGCACCAATCGCTACCTGGAACTTCCCACCGGCAGGGTCAGCCTGAACCTGCTCAAGATGGCTCGCTCGGGATTGCTCTATGAACTGCGCGCCCTGATCGATAAAGCCCGCAAGAACTCGGTTCCGATTGCAAAGGACGGAGTGGTCATTGAAGATGGAAATGAGACGACATCGGTAAAGCTGGAAGTCATTCCTTTCCGCACTCCCGCCCGCGATCAGCGTCACTTCCTGGTTCTGTTCGAGGAAAGAAACTCTCTCAAAGTTCGCGAGTCAAAACCTGCTCAGCGGCATACTGCAAAGGAAGAATCGGATGCCAAGGAAGTTCAAATCGCCCAATTGAAGCAGGAGCTGGCGAGCACTAAGGAATATCTGCAATCCATCATTGAGGCTCAGGAAGCAACTAACGAGGAATTGCAGTCCGCGAATGAGGAAATTCAATCGGGCAACGAGGAATTGCAAAGCACGAACGAGGAACTGCAGACTTCCAAGGAAGAGCTCGAATCAGCCAACGAGGAACTCAACACTGTCAACGAAGAGATCCAGCACCGTAATCAGCAATTGGCTCAACTCAGCAACGATGTGATCAACATTCTCAACAGCGCAACCATCCCTATCATTATGCTGGGCGAGGACCTTCACATCCGGCGATTCACGCCCGAGGCCGAGCGCGTTTTCGGATTTACCAGCCACGATGTCGGGAAGGCGCTCACGCACTTGCCGTTGAACATCGACGTGCCTCAACTCGAGCGCTGGATGCTCGATGTCATGCGCGATGTGACAATGAAGCAGGAACAGGTGAATGCTCGCGACAACCGGGTTTATAAGCTTCGCATCACTCCCTACCGCACGCTGGAAAATAAGATCGACGGCGTTGTGATTACCCTGATCGATATCACTGATCTAGTCTTGACAGGGGCCAAGCCAGGAAATCGCTGAACCTGATCGAATAACTCTTTCATTTATTTCATCGGCAGCACTCTCGCGGGCCTGCGATTCGAGTGCAACCTCCCTTCTTCGAATTGTCTCCAACCATAGCGTCTGGCCAGGAGTCCATTCGCACCGAAAGAGGCGGTCGATTGCAGCCCAGAGACATCATTGTGATTGGCGGCTCGGCAGGATCGATCGAAGCCCTGCAGACCATCATCGCTAGTCTTCCCCCGGAATTTCCCGCCTCCCTTTTCGTGGTCGTGCACCTGCCTGCCGATTATCCCAGCATCCTTGCCAAGGTGCTGTCGCACGCAGGAGATTTGCCGACCACAAGCCCCATCGATCGCGAACAGATTCAGCGGTCGTGCATCTACGTGGCTCGGCCGGATCATCACCTTACCATCGAAGGTGGAAGGATGCGTGTTCTTCGCGGACCGAGAGAGAATCGGCATCGCCCCGCGATCGATCCGTTATTCCGCACGGCGGCGCGCGAATACGGTCCGCGCGTCATCGGAGTGGTGCTCAGCGGCTTGCAGGACGATGGTTCTGCCGGGCTCTACGCCGTCAAACGGCGTGGTGGGGTTGCGATTGTCCAGGATCCAAAAGAAACGCCGTGGAGCGAAATGCCCGGCAAAGCCCTGACCTACGCCAGCCCGCATTATGTTCTCCAGGCTCGGGACATTGCTGCCAATCTCATTCAACTTGTCACCGCAAGTGAGTCCCCCATGGTGAAGAAAAACTCAAAAAACAGAAAGTCCAACGGCAAGAACCACAAGAACAAGCTCAGCGGCACCGGAGGTCTGGAAAAACCGACGGAGAATATGGAGACAACTTCTCCGGAAGAGGGAGAGGGCACTCCTTCGGTTTTCGCTTGTCCGGAGTGCCATGGGGTTCTTTGGGAATTGAAGGACGAGAAGATGGTGCGGTTCCGTTGCCGCGTCGGCCACTCTTACGGCACCGAGAGTCTGACCAAGGAACTTTCCATGGCTTCGGAAAC
>Ga0126371_10006160_pt1 | contig 10656 bp, 8 predicted proteins | sample PanSoiMetaPlot_4_FD_110145 | JGI IMG/M metagenome (GOLD analysis project Ga0126371, IMG submission 110145) | Tropical forest soil microbial communities from Panama - MetaG Plot_4 | ecosystem: Environmental > Terrestrial > Soil > Tropical forest > Bulk soil | place: Panama | collected 2016-02-17
ATGATGCTCGCGCCGTAGGCCACGCGCTTTCGCTGTGTAATGCGCTGTCGCAGGCAGCGTGCCCGGTGGCTCTGTATGTCGGCGATCTGGCGGCGGCGGATCGGTTCATCGGGATGCTTCTCGACCATTCGGCGAGACACTCACTCGAGCTGTGGCACATCTTGGGCCGCTGTTGGGACGGCGTGCTGCGCATTAGGCGCGGTGACGTCGGCGATGGACTGCCGTTGTTGCGCACTTCACGCCACGATCTTCGCCAAACCAGGTTCGCCTTGCGCTACCCTGCATTTTGTGGTGCGTTGGCCGAAGGTTTGGCTGCCGCCGGGCAGGCTCGCGAGGCGCTCACAACGATTGACGAGACCTCGACGCTGATCGATAACACAGGGGAGCGGTGGTGCTTAGCCGAGATTTTGCGTCTGAAGGGAGAGTTCGTTCTACTGGAGAACGCCACTGATGCCTCGCTGACAGGCGAGGACCTGTTTCGACAAGCGCTCGGTTGGGCTGAGCGGCAAGACGCCTTGTCCTGGGAGCTGCGCGCCGCTACGAGCCTTTCGCGACTGTTGCACGACCAGCATCGCATCGCGGAGGCACGCGATGTGCTGGGGTCGGTATATAGCCGCTTCAACGAAGGTTATGCGACCTCAGACCTGCGAGAGGCGAAAAGCCTGTTGGAGAAGTTGCGTAAGCCGACCGGTCGGTCGCGGTGACGAGCCGGCGCTGCGTGGCCAGTGCGCTGCCGCGCGTGCACAAAGTCGCGGCCGAGACCCTCCTCCCTGAAGTCCCTATCCGCTTGCCAAAGCGTCCGCTGTTTGCATGAATTGGGGAGTAGCCCTGGACGCTTCCCCGGTGGATAAAGAGACCTTCGCTTTCGGGCCGTTCCGCCTAGCCCCCGGCCAGCGCGTGCTGTTCGAGGATGGGAAGCCCCTACGCCTTGGCAGCCGGGCCCTGGATATCCTGATTGCGCTCGTCGAGGGAGCCGGCGAGACGATCCGCAAGGATCGGCTGATCGCCCGCGCTTGGCCCGATACGGTCGTCGACGAGGGCGCCCTGCGTGTTCATATTGCGGCGCTGCGTAAGGCGCTTGGGGAAGGGCACGCGGGAAAGCGCTACATCGCCAACAACCCCGGCCGCGGCTACACCTTTGTCGCACCGGTCACGCGCGAGCATGTGCAGCCGACGCCTGCTGCACGGAACGAACGGAGCGCCGCTAACAATCTTCCCGTGCCGCTCATCCGAATCGTTGGGCGGGCCGATATTATCGCGACGTTGACCGCGCAGTTGCCTCAACGGCGGTTGCTGACCATTGTCGGTCCGGGTGGGATCGGCAAAACCACCGTAGCAATAGCCGTCGCCGAGACTGTGAGCGCGTCGTATCCAGACGGCGCATCGTTCGTCGGGCTCGCCTCGTTATCTGACCCTGAGCTGGTGCCGAGCGCGCTCCGGACTCTGCTGGGGATCCCTCTGTCAGGCGCCAACCCGATATCCGGGCTGGCCGCTTGGCTGCGCGACAAGCAGATGTTGATCGTGCTCGACAGTTGCGAGCATGTCATTGGCGCAGTAGCGCCGCTGGTCGAGGCAGTCCTGAAGGCGGCGCCGCAAGTCCGCATCCTGGTCACCAGCAGAGAGCCGTTGCGTGCCGAGGGAGAATGGTTGCACCGCTTACCCTCTTTGGCGCTTCCGCCGGACTCGGCCAATCTGTCGGCCGCCGAGGCGCTGGAGTACTCGGCAGTTCAGCTGTTCAACGAGCGCGCCGCGGCAGCTGCGGAAGGCTTCGTCTTAGACGACGCCGACGTGCCGGCAGCTCTGGAGATCTGCCGTCGGCTCGACGGTGTGCCGCTGGCCCTCGAATTGGCTGCGGCACGCGTAGACGTATTCGGCGTGCGGGAATTAGCAGCTCACCTTGGCGACCGGTTTGAGCTTCTGACGAGCGGCCGGCGTACTGCCCTGCCCCGACACCAGACGCTCGGCGCGGCACTCGACTGGAGCTATCAGCTGCTTTCCGAAGCAGAGCGCGCGCTGCTACGTCGCCTCGCCGCGTTCGCTGGTGACTTCCCGCTGGAAGCCGCGGTTGCCGTCGCGGCCGATATTGCGCCATCCGAGGTCGTCGATCACATTGGAAACCTCGTCGCCAAATCGCTGGTCGTCGCCGATCTTCACAGCGCGCTCCCGCGCTACCGCCTGCTCGACACCACCCGCGTGTACGCCCACGAAAAGCTGAGGAGCGCCGGCGAATTGCACGTCGCTCGTCGCCATGCGGAATACTATTGCGGCTCGTTCGCGCATGCCGAACCCGATAGCGAGGCGCTGTCTCCGGCCGAGTGGCTGGCCATCTACGGCTGGCACCTCGACAACGTGCGCGCCGGCCTCGATTGGGCATTTTCTCCGGATGGGGAGTCGCAGATCGGCGTGTCGTTGACCGTCGCCGCGGTGCCGCTTTGGGTCCAACTGTCGCTGATGAGTGAGTGCCGCGAGCGCGTCGAGCGGGCGCTGGCCGTTCTTGAAGGCGACGATGCGCTAACCGCGCGACAACGGATGCAGCTTTCTGCGGCGCTTGGCTGGTCGCTGATGTACGGTGTGGGCCGTACACGGGAGACCAGCGCCGCATGGGCCACCACGCTCGAGCTGGCGGAAAGGCTCAGCGACAAACAGCATCAGCAGCGCGCCCTGTGGGGCCTGTGCATCGATCAATTCAACGTCGGGGAGCTTCGTACCGCGCTCGTATACGCCCGACGATTTGCCGCGTTGGTGGCAGATTCCACGGACGCAATCGATCTGATGATGGCCGACCGCATGCTCGCGACCGCGCTGCATTACTTTGGCGACCAGAAAAACGCGCGCTTTCATATCGAACGCATGCTAGCGAGCTACGCGGCCTTGGCGCAGCAACCTCGGATTGTCCGATTCCAATTCGATCAGCGGGTGACTGCCCACTATTTCCAGGCCCGCATCTTATGGCTGCAGGGGTTGGCCGACCAAGCCAAGCGCGTGGTCGAGCACAATATCGCGGAAGGACGCACCGTGGGGAACGCCTTGTCCTTGTGCAGCGTCCTGGGTCAGGGGGCGTGCCCGATTTCCTACTTATCGGGCGATGTCGATGCAGCCGCGCGCTATGGTGCGATGCTGCTCGAACACACGGACCGGTACGGGCCACGTATCTGGCGCATCTGGGCCAGCTGTTTCAATGGGTTGGTAACGGCGAAGCAGGGCGACGTCGCCACCGCAGTGCAGGTCGTGCGCGGCGGGCTCGAAGACGCCGGCGATGCGAAATTCCTGCCGCGGTTCCTGCTCCTGCTCGGTGAGCTGGCAGTATGTCTCGGCGCCGCCGGTGAGGTCGAGGCGGGGCTGGCGCAGGTCGAGGAGACGCTCGCACGCTGCGAGGCTCGCGACGAACGCTGGTATCTGGCGGAGCTACTGCGCATCAGAGGGGGGCTTCTCATTATACTACAGGGCCTGCCAGATGCCGCCGCGGCGAGCGAGGACCTTTTCAGGCAAGCCCTCGAGCTGGCGCATGGGCAAGGCGCGCTTTCCTGGGAATTGCGGGCGGCCACAAGCCTTGCGCGGCTGTGGAGAAAGCAACGGCGGGTCGCTGAGGCGAGACAGCTGCTCGAACCGGTTTGCGGACGCTTTACCGAAGGCTTCGCGACGGCGGACCTTCGGGCGGCGAAAAGCCTGTTGCAGCAATTGTCGTAGCCGAGAGCAGGCGGCGCAGCTCACGACTTGGCCAGCACGGCAATGAGCTCATTGGTTGTCAGGACAGCGTGCGCGAAGGTCGGCGCGTCGATTTCGTGTGCGGCACGCATCGCCTCGGCGCTGAATGCGGCTGTCGCGTCCCGCACCAGTGTCACGTGATAGCCGAGTTCTGCGCCGCAGCGGGCGGTCCCCTCGACGCAGATGTTCGCCAGCACTCCCACCACAATGATTTTTTCAATACCGCGTTGTTTGAGCTGCAAGTCGAGATCGGTATTGGTAAATCCGTTCTGACCCCAATGCTGCTGTATAATGACGTCGCCTGGCTCCGGCGTGAGGTCCGGATGCCAGTCGCCGCCCCACATGCCTTCGCCGAAGATGGCTTCGCGATCGGTCGATGTCTGCCAGGGACCGGGATGACGCCAGCCGTCATAATTGCCTTCGCGCCACTGCCGGTGCGGTATGTAGAACACGACAATCGCCGCGCGGCGCGCCACTGCGACGAGCGCCCGCAGATGCTCCAGCAGGTCGACAGCCTCGGCGACCGGCTTGACTTGCGGCCACAGCTTGCCTCCGTCGCTTAATACGTCGTTATAGGCGTCGACGAGGAGCAGCGCGGTGCGGTTCTCGGTATAATCATCCAGCGCCAAGACTTTCTCCCAGAGTCAAGTCGTAAGAGGCCGAAGCCTTCCCTACTCCCCCGAAAATGCCGCGGATCCAGCCGTGCGCGGAATTAAGAGTTGTGAATTTCTGTCACGCGCTTCCGAAGAGGGGTACGGTCAGGGAGGCGCAGTACGACCGGCCAATACGACGGGCATCGTGATCTGCATAGCGCAGCAGGGTATGGTCCCGGGCGGATTCCGCAACCGGAGCCGAGGTTGGCGGCGCGCCTGGATGGCGCTCCTCGATCCCGCTGCTAGTGGCGCAGGCCCGACATTTGATACCCGATCTGCGGTGCCGAGATTGCTTCGCTTCGCTCGCAATGACCCGAGTGGAGGAGCATCGTCATTGCGAGGAGCGGAGCGACGACGCAATCTCAAAGCGCGGCTCGAAATAGGGACTCATCAGTTTGACCTCGACCACTAGTCTTGCCGCGATCCGGAGCCGCTAAATCCGCCGATCGACAGCTGGTTTTCGACAAAGCTAGCAAAGGCCCGGGCCTTGGCGCTCGCCTGGCGGCCCGTCGGAAACACTGCCCATAGATCAACCAGCGGCAATAGCCAGTCCGTGAGCACAGCCTGAACCGCTCCGGATTTCAGCTCCGGCGCGAACGCCCATTCAGAGGCGACAGCAAAGCCAAGGCCGGCAAGCACCCCCTCGCGAACGCCCTCCATCGCGCTGACCCGCAGGCGGCCGCTCACGGTAATGGTGGTTTCCGACGTTCCTTGCCGGAAGGCCCAAGTTGGGCGGCCATCGCGCTGCTCGTAGACGATGGCCTGATGCGCCAGCAGATCAGCGGGGGTTTGCGGCACACCCCTGGTCGCGAAATAGGCGGGCGTAGCGAGCACGCGCCGTTGGCACTGTCCGATCTTGCGGCTGGTCACAGCTGAATCGGCGAGCCGGCCTATCAGCAGCGCCACGTCTATGCCCGCTGCAACCAGGTCAATGTCGCGGTCGTCGAGAACGATGTCGATATCGAGCGAGGGATGCTCGGCGAGAAAGATCGAAAGGCGTGGCATGACGAGGAGGCGTGTGAAGGTGACGGGAGCGCAGAAGCGAGGCGGCCCGACAAGGTTGCGGCGGCGCCGCGTGCCGCAAGTTCCGCTTCGTCGGCTTCCTCGATGGCCTTTTTGGCGCGTTCATAGAAGTTCCGGCCTGCTTCAGTCGGCGTCAGACCGTGCGTCGAACGCAACAGCAGCCGCACGCCGAGCCGGTCTTCGAGCTGCACGATCGTCTTGGAAACGGCGGGTTGACCGAGCCGCAGTTGCTTGGCCGCACCGGAGAACGAGCCGGCATCAACGACACGCACAAATGCTTCCATCGCAACCAGGCGGTCCACGGTTATTCCCCTTCGGAATAGATGATATTACCACGAGAAGGGTGCCGCAGGTCAGCGGGAATGAGAAATGCACCGGGTGTTCCGCCTCGCTTGTCCGGTGCCGTTCTATGTCGTTGAAGGCCCAGCTTGACGCATGCCGTCGCGAATACGAGGCGAAAGTTGAACCACAGGTGGTTGATGCCGCGCGGCGCTCGATCCAGGCGCTCTCTAAAACCGGCCTCGTCGCTAAGGCTGTAAAGGCCGGCGAGACGGCGCCTCTGTTCAGGCTCCGATGCCGGCGCGGCGGTTTCATTGCCCTTTCGGATCTTCTCGAATGCGGGCCTGTCGTCATCAGTTTTTTCTGGGGTGATTGGTGCCCCTTCTGCCTCCTCGAATTGAACGCGCTTGCGGCGGCCCGCCCGGAAATCGAGCGCCTCGGCGCAACGCTTGTCGCTCTTTCGCCGCAGGCTCGAGCCGAGCCACCGTTGCCAGGCAGTGACGGCGAACCCTCGTTTCCTATATTGCGAGATCCCGGATGCGAAATCGCCGCGCGCTATCGCATTGCCTTCACCATTCCTCAGCAATTCCGGTCTGCTTACCTGGCGCTCGGCTACGCCAATTCGACGAAGACTGGGTCGAACGGTTGGGTGGTACCGATGCCCGCCACCTACGTCCACGATAGAACCGGCCTTATCGTGCTTTCCTACCTCGACGCCGATCACAGCGCGAGGCTGGAGCCAGCCGAGATCATTGTCGCGTTGAGCCACCTGCGGAGGGGGCATTCCCAGTGGGAATAATCGATAGTCTTTAACGGCTGCTACCCGCGGCCACCCCAAGCCATAAATCGGTCACGCCGAAGCCCAAGAGAACAGGGCATTTGTTCCGGCCCGACCGGAGGGTGCCGCATCCCGCCGGGACTAGACTGCTGCAACACGCGAACACGAGGGACAGTATGGCAACACACTCTCTTCCGTGATCCAACCGGCGATGCCAACACCGCCATTGCCGAAAGCAGTGGCGATCCTGAGGCCGTGAGAATCCGATCCTCGGCATTGTCGGCCCTCGTACTGAGCTCTTTTCCGGCGGTAATTCGACTGTACGGGAGAAAGCAGCGCGTGCTTTGCGTTTACGCCGCAACAACTCGAAGCGGAGAAACCCGATGAACCAGTTCACTAGTAAGTTCGACGTGACCTCTGGCGATAGCGACGGCATCCGGCCGCCAGCCGCCCGGAGCTTTATCGACCCGCTCGCAAACCTGTTGGTCAGGCTCGGAATTCTCCGGGAGAACCTTGATTATCATTTAATTCGCGCATCCATGGTGATTATATTCTTATTCTTTGGTTATCAGAAATGGTTTCAGTACGAGGCTGATGTATTGGTTCCTTATATCAGCAACGGCCCTCTTATTTCCTGGCTATACCCGGTTTTCGGCATCCGGGGAGCCACTTGGTTTTTGGGGGTCTTGGAGTGGTCGTTTGGCGCACTTTTGTTTTTAGGGTTCTGGAATAAGAAAATGGGAATTCTCGGGGCCCTGGGCTCATGTGTTACGTTCATATGCACCGCCAGTATTATTCCATTTATGCCGAATGGCTGGGCCGAATCTGCCGGCGGCTTCCCGGCGATGACTGAACATGTCGCTTTTCTGCTAAAAGATATCGTTCTCTTTTCCGCGTCATTCTATTTGCTGAGGCAGGACGTGGCAAGAGTATTACCTGCGGCCAGGAAAAATACTGACACCGCTGTGTGGGCACCATCCCGCTAGTGGACCGACGAGCAGATCAATCTGCAGTGGGGGAGGACACTAATGACGGCCGTCGAGATTTTCCTCGGTACCAGTCTGCCCAAGGGTTGGTCCGATAGCTTCTTCTGCCCCGACCTATCCGCCGCCGATTGTGATCGGTACGCGACCTTCGCGGGGCGTGGGAGTGTTACGGGTCCTGGCGTACGAAAAGAGGGATTTTCTGGAACCTTCCCGCCTGGCGGGCTGTTCGCCAACGACCCGCTCGCGTGGGAACGGCAACATTGAGCACTGCCCCAAAGCGAGCAACGGGCGCACGTTTGCAGAAAATAAGAAAATAACATGAAAGAGGGAGGGAGCATGTCTCCCAGAACTCCGCCCGTGTGTTTGATCGTGAGCGGTCACGCAACGCAGCACGGGGATCGTACGTCATTCGCCAGGCGCTGCACGAGAATCCGGTGTCCGAGCCATTTATCTCCTAGCGTTAACAGGGAGGAATCATATGTCTCACAGGCCTCCAGTGCTAGCGATCGCGGGCGGATTTGTGGTTTTAACCGTTTCGGCGGCGGCAATATTCGCGCAATCACCCGCGGATCAAAGCACGCTTACCAGATCGCGATATCTGCCCGAGTACACCGCGGCCGGTGAATTGATTTTGCCAAAGAACTTCCACGAATGGATCTATGTCGGATCGCCGCTGACCCCCAATGCGCTCAACGGTGGCATGGCCAACTTCCCTGAATATCACAATGTCTACATCGAGCCGGGATCATACGAGATATACAAAAAAACTCATGCATTTCCCGAAGGCACGATCATGTTCAAGGAGTTGCAGCTCACACAGCCCGGGCAGAACCCCGATGGCTCGCGGACGGAGCCTTCGGGACGGGGTTATTTCCCTGGCGCTTTCAACGGCGCCGACGTGACGGTCAAGGATTCCCAGCGCTTCGCCGCCTCCGGTGGTTGGGGATTCTTCAATTTCCACCATTCCGAGCCAAAGGCGCCGACCGCTGCCGTAAAGGCAAAGGAGGAATGCGCCTTCTGTCATATCGCCAGCGCGAAGAAGGACCAAGTTGGGACGCAGTTCTATCGCGTGCTAGACTATTAACTTTCCAGCTCTGCGAAATTCTCCTGACAAGCAGGAGCGCTCCATGCGACTTACAACTATACAAATCATCGGCGTGGCAGGGTTGGTGCCGCTGGCTTTATTGGGTGTCTGGCGGCAGCCGCGCGTGACCGCGGCGACTACCAGTCCGGAATCGGAAGCGGTGGTCGACGCGAACGGCAATTTGCGAGTGCCCGGGGATTATCGCACGGCATACCAGTTTTTGGGCAGTTGGGCGGTGGCAGCCGACCAAGGCCCGGGTTCAAAGGAGATCCACGTCGTCTATGCATCGCCCGGCGCGGCCGCTGCGTACCGAAAGAACGACCGTTTCACAGACGGCTCTGTGTTGGTGAAAGAAGTATTTGAGACGACTACCGGCGCAATGACCACAGGCACAGTCAGCCATGCGCAGACCTTGAAGGGCTGGTTCGTGTTGGTGAAGGACAGTAAAAATAGTCACCCTGCTAACAAGCTGTGGGGCAACGGTTGGGGCTGGTCGTGGTTCGACGCTGGCAACCCGTCAAAAACCACGTCCACAGATTACAAACAGGATTGTCTGCCCTGCCATGAGCCGGCGCGAGCGTCCGATTGGATTTATGTCCAGGGGTATTCGCCACTGAAGCAATGACTATCCCGCTTGCCAGGCTTTTCAGGTGCCAGGAGGTAGTACGGGCGGCCCTTTGCGCCAAGCACCGCCGGCGTTGCTGCTCGCGACCGTATAAACCGCCAGCCGGCTCGGCCTGGGTGCTTGACAGGCTGACGAGCCGCCGGGCCACATGATTCAGTGTGGATATCGCACTGTTCTTCGAGCGTTTTGCACTCATCGCGTTGGCTAATGGAGGGAGGCCATGTCTCAAGCAGAACGGTATGAAGTCTTGATCCTTGGAAGTGGAGAGGCCGGCAAGCTACTGGCTTGGCACACGGCCGGATCGGGGCGGCGGACTGCCGTCGTCGAGCGCCGGTGGATCGGCGGGTCCTGTCCCAACATCGCCTGCCTGCCCAGCAAGAATGAGATCTGGAGCGCGCGGGTCGCGCATCTGACGAAGCACGCCGCGCAGTTCGGCACGATGATCGCCGGCACCGTCACCACCGACATGGCGAAGGTTCGTCAGCGCAAGCGCAATATGGTCGAGGGGGAGATTGCCTTTCATTTGCACACCTACCAAACAACCGGCGGCGAACTGATCATGGGGGCCGGGCGATTTGTGGCGCCGAAGACGCTCGAGGTGCGGATAAGTGATGGCGGCACGCGCGTGCTGACGGCCGACCAGGTATTTCTCAACGTCGGAACGCACGCGGCAATCCCCAGCGTTCCCGGCCTCGAGGCTGCCCGGCCGCTCACACACATCGAGGCTCTCGAACTCGACTATTTGCCATCACACCTCATCGTAGTCGGCGGCGGTTATGTCGGTCTCGAAATGGCCCAGGCTTATCGCCGCTTCGGCAGCCGCGTGACTGTCATCGAGCACGGGCCTCAGCTAATGTACCGCGAGGATCCCGACGTCGCTGACGAAATGCAGCGGATCCTGGGCGACGAAGGAATCGAAATTCTGCTAGCGGCCGAAACGCTCAATGTGAACGGCCGATCGGGAGAGGCAGTCGGTCTTACTGTCCGCACGACCATCGGCGAGCAAAGGATCGAGGGTACCGATCTCCTGGTCGCGGCGGGGCGCGTTGCAAATACCGCCGGGATGGGGCTCGAACAGGCCGGCGTCGAGTTGGACGCCCACGGCTATATCCGCGTCAATGAGCGGCTCGAGACAACCGCGCCTGATGTCTGGGCCATGGGCGAATGCGCCGGCAGTCCGCAATTCACGCACGTATCCCACGACGATTTTCGGATCATTAGAGACAATCTCGCCGGCGGCAGCCGCAATACACGCGATCGGCTGGTCCCCTACTGTATGTTCACGGATCCTCCCCTGGCTCACGTCGGACTGAGCGAGAGCGAAGCGCAGCGCCAAGGCGTGGCCGCGCGTGTCGCGAAGCTACCCATCAGCGCCGTATTGCGAGCGGAGACGACGGACGAAACGCAAGGCTTCATGAAGGTTCTTGTCGGGAGCGACGACCGCATCCTCGGCTTCACGATGATCGGCGCCGAGGCCGGTGAGGTCATGACCGTGGTGCAAACTGCGATGATGGCGGGCTTGC
>Ga0126371_10006161_pt1 | contig 10655 bp, 8 predicted proteins | sample PanSoiMetaPlot_4_FD_110145 | JGI IMG/M metagenome (GOLD analysis project Ga0126371, IMG submission 110145) | Tropical forest soil microbial communities from Panama - MetaG Plot_4 | ecosystem: Environmental > Terrestrial > Soil > Tropical forest > Bulk soil | place: Panama | collected 2016-02-17
GCCCCGGATGATGCGCGCCATGACTTGGTCGCGCGGCAGCTCGAGGAATTGATCCGGCAACAGCGGCGCGGCGATGAAGTAGCCCTCGCACTCTTCACCCGTCTTGCTGCGGATGCCGGTGATCTCCGAGACCTTGTAGGACGGCATCCATTCGAGGATCTTGCGGATGAGCGGGCGCCCCTTGCCGGCCGCCTTAGGCTCGTACCGCAAGACGTCTTCGTAGGAGAGCGGGTGGATCAGGAAACCGAATTTGCGCAAGGAGCGGAACACCTCAAGCCGAGCCGACCTTAAGACGGCGACCCTTATTGTTTCACGAGCAGGGTGTGGTGTCCTGGGAGACGGTCAAGCCTTTTGGCGCGCCTGCGCCTCGCATTTTTCTTTGAGCGCGCGCAGCATCATGAGCGAATTCTCTTCCACTTTTTTGTGGAGGATCGGTCCGATGAGTTCTGCGAGCGTCGGCACGCCGAAATCGTAATCGACGCCGAGACTGACGTGCGTCACTCCGTCGCGCTCGACGAACGTCCACGCGCCTTCGAATTTGTCGAGATCGCCTTCGATGAGCTTGTAGTCGATGCGCGCGTTGACGTCGTCGAAGATGTCTTCTTCCGTCCACTCGATCGGCGCTTCTTCGACGAGCGTCTTCCAGCGCGAGACCGCGGTGTTGCCGTTGCGGCTGAGCACCTTCACGTATTCGACGTCGGGCATGAAATCGGAATAGCGCTCGAGATCCTTGGCGAGCTCATAGATCTGCTGCCGCGGAGCGGCGATGTCAATCGAGGTCTCGACGTATGGCATCTTATCAAAAACGTCGCAAACGCAGCGGTCGCGCATAAGCGCGACCGGCGAAGACGACCGCTAGAGTTTTCCGAGTTTATCCTTCGCCTTGGCCACTCCTTGTCGGAGGATGTCGATCGCTTCATCGATCTCGTCTTTCGTCACGACGAGCGGCGGTTCGAGACGGATGACGCGCTGTTGGTTGAGGGTGTACGCCGCCGTCATCCCGAGCTTGAGGCACTCGGGTATGATGACGCCGCCGTATCCTTCATTCGTGAGCTCGACACCGACGACGCAGCCGCGGCCGCGCACTTCGGCGATGACGTCGGGATATTGTGCACGCAATTCGTTCGCACGCTTCACGAGATAATCGCCCATCTCGCGCGATCGATCGACGAGTTTCTCATCGACGAGCACTTCGAGCGCGGCGAGACCGGCCGAGCATGCGAGCGGATTGCCGCCGAACGTGCTTGTGTGCATGAGCGGCGACTGACCGAACGCGCGCATCCAGACATCGCGCTTCGATATGGTGGCGCCGATCGGGATGACTCCGCCTGAAAGACCTTTTGCGATCGTCATGATGTCGGGCACCACGCCGTCGACGTCGACGCCCCACATGTAGCCGGTGCGGCCGAGACCGGTCTGCACTTCGTCGGCGATGAAGAGCGCGCCGTGCTTGTCGCACAACTCGCGAACGCCTTTGAGGTAACCGGCCGGCGGGATGACGACGCCGCCTTCGCATTGGATCGGTTCGACGATGAACGCAGCGGCATTGGGCAGCGCGCGGTCGAGCGCTTCGAGATCGCCGAACGGCACGTGCTCGAATTCGGGCACGAGCGGTTGGAACGAATCCTTGAAGACATCGCGACCGGTCGCGGTGAGACTGCCCATCGTCTTCCCATGATACGCGTTGTGCGTCGAGACGATGTGCGCGCGTTTCGTCGAAAGCCGCGCGAGCTTGAGCGCCGCTTCGACCGCTTCGGTGCCGCTGTTCGAGAAAAAGGAGATCGCGAGGTCGCCGGGCGCGAGATCGGCGAGCGCTTTGGCGAGCATCGCCATCTGCTCGTTGAAGAAGACGCGCGTCGAGAGCGCCATCTTGTCGAGTTGGTCACGAACTGCGGCGACGACGCGCGGGTGCATGTGGCCGAGCGTGAAGACGCCGTAGCCGCCGCAAAAATCGAGGTATGACTTGCCGGTGTGATCCCAGACGCGGCAGCCGCGCGCACGGATCTCGACCGGCGCGCCGGCGACCTTCATGAACCGTGCGAGCGGCGGGTTGACGAATTCTTTATAAGCGGTGTAGACGGTGTCGAAGAGGCTGAGCTGCTGCTCTTGGACGGCGTTCGCCATGATATCGCGTCGTTCTGGGAATGGGGCGGTCGACCTTTACGGTGTTATGCTTGTCGCGTCCGTGAGACTCGCTCTGTAGCGGTCGAGCTTCAGCTCGACCGCCGTGGCCTAGTTACGGCAGCATCCGTGGCGGGTCGTACTTGACCACAATGTCATTCTTGAAATATACCGTGTACGACGCGGGTGGGGGCATTTCGTAATACCACGTGTCGAGCTTCATCATTTGCGCGGCCGTACCATAGACCGACGGATACCCCACGCTTGCGATGACCATCGCTCGAGTCATCCCAACTGTGACTTGGTGCTGCTTCACCTCGGAAACGATTGGCGGGCTCCACTCCGGATGCGATGCGATCGTGCTGGTGAACGACAGTGCCCTCTCGAGATCCCACGTCCCAGAGAACTCCGAGTAAAAGGCCGCACAACCTCCGTAGCTCGCGAACGCGTGATTGACGAGCGAGCGGTCCATTCGTCCGATGTCGAACGTGACGAGCACCGGACCCGCCGTGACGTAGTCCGCGCCGGAATCGAGCATCCGCAAGATGTTCGGCCCTAAACCCCACGACGCGCCGACGCCGTAGAGGCGGACGATCGAGCGGATCCGGAGCGGTGATGTCGGGTCGGGGCGAATGCCTTCTCCCTCGCTGCCGTTTGCGAAAACGCAGATCGGCCAGAAATCTGCGATCGGATATACGTCGCGCCCGGCGTAACGCTTCACAAGCGAATCGACGTCCGCATCGTCGACGATCGGAGTGAGACCGGAAAGGCCGAAGACGTCGGCGCTCTGCGTATCGACGGATGACGCCGTGCCGTCGTCTGATGCGAACACGAGCGTTGTGACGCCCGACGATCCGTGTCCGATAGACTTCAGCGTCAGGATGTGCAGGCCTGGAGCGCTCGTTTGCGCCTGCCCCGTTGGCTGCGAGAACTCGATGAAACGCTGACCTGCCCGAAATGCGGGCGTCGCCGACGGTGCCGGAGGCACGTAGATCGGCAAGAGATATCGCTGCGTCGCATCGACTGAATAGGCGTCTGCATCGGTCACGACCGGCGCAAACCGGCTGAGGTCGAACTCGTACATCCCGGGGCTCAACGCGGGAATCCGAAGCGGTATCACGCCGGTCCATACTATCGACCTCGGAGGTTGGACGTCGAGCTTTGTCGTGTCCCCCTCGAATGCAATCGGGATAGGACTTGCGTTCGTTACGCCGGCGGGTCGCATCGTTAATCGCGATGTGCCGGTCCGCGCGTAGAACGGTCCGCGTGACGTACCGAACGCAGTCATCGTCAGCAGTAGAGTCGTTGGTAGTTTAGCGCCAGAGATCGAAACGCTGGCGTTTTTCGGATAGCGCCCCCAAAGCGGCCACCGCCCGTCTGGTTTGTCGAAGGCGGCGATTACATTGAGCCTGTCGCCGTCGATGCGCATCACGGCGCCGCATATCGGCGGGTAACGACTCGGGTCTGGCTGGCATCCGACCTCGTCTTGCGCGACCGCATACAGCGCGTCAGATCCGGTGCCAAGAGCGAACGGGGTTGAGTGTCCGGAGCCTAGGCCGACAACGCAACCTCTATCGCCCTGCAGCACCGTGATCTTCGTCGCGCGCGTCGCGGGGTCGAAAGAGACGATGCGTCCACAGTCGCGGGGACGAACCGTCATCTCGGCGGCTGCAAGCAGTGAGCCGTCAGGTGCGGCGGTCAGCGTACCATCGATAAATGTACGCTCGAGCGGGCTGAACGGGGGCCTGACGACCGGATGTGGAGGTGGAGCGATCGTCAGGATCGTTTGCAACCCCGCGGAGCTCACCTCGAAGAGCGACGTCGGTCCGGTGGCGTAGAGCACCCCTTCATCTTCGACAAGCGGCGATGATGGGATCGTGGCATCGGCGCAAGCTGCGCTGGTATATGGAGACGAGTTCGAGAAAACGATACCGTACGCGCCGTTACCCGAGAGAGAAAATACGTCACCGCCGCAATAGCCGCCGCGGACCAAAATTCCGTACAGCTGACCGGCCGAATCGATCGCGAGCGGCGCCGCGATATGCGACTCAGGCCCGAAAACGCGGAGCGTTCGGTAGTCGCCGTTTTTCGATAAGGCGAACACGGTGGCACCGTGTCCGTCTCCATGGTCAGAGGGAGCAACGCCGTAGATCGTGCCGTCTGGGGCGATCGTCAGTGCACCATGTTCGGCGCCCGTTACGAATGAGTGGAGAACCTCAAAGCCCGATCCGTCTGGAGCGATTCGGTAGATCACGCCGTGTCCATGTTCGCCGCCCGCATCGGTGGTACCGTAGAGCATTCCATCTCCGCCGACAGTGACGCCCGATGAGGGGTTCGATCCGTCTGGACCCGCGAACGCGTGAAGCATCACGTTTTTGCCGCTCGTGTCGACGGCGTAGACCGTGCCGCATCCACCCACGTCGTAAGACGATTGGAGAGGACAATTCGGGCCACCGTACTCGGTCGCGCCGTAGATCGTACCGGAGCGAACGACGATGTTCCCCGAAGGAGCAGAGCCCGTCGGGTCGGCCGGTGATATAGGAGCGTCGCCGGCCAGCATCACGAGCGCCACGGTGAGCAACAAGTAGTGTCGCATGTCGCGAGCCCGCATTCGAAACGTTCGATAGGTTCTCCCATACGATGTGCAGGTCGCGCCTTCGCGCGCAAGAACGTCCATGGACCCATGAGTGACGTGAAAACCGCGACGTCCGACGGCTTGCGTATCGCCTACATAGATGAAGGAAGCGGTCCGCCGATCGTCTTTCTCCACGGTGTCGGCGCGACGAAACGCATGTGGGCGCCGCAGATCGCGATGCTCTCCGAACGATTCCGCTGCATCGCGCTCGACTACCGTGGCTACGGCGAATCGGAAACGCCGCCCGAGTCATCGCTTACAGCCGACGCTCGCGACGCCAAGGCGATCAGCCGCGCTGCCTACGCGCGCGACGTTATCGCGGTACTTGATGCTGAGAGCATCGACGCGCCGCACATATGCGGCTGTTCGCTCGGCGGTGTCGTCGCGCTCGAGACATACGATGCGAAACCCGCGCGCGTGAAATCGCTCGCACTCGTCGACACGTTCGCATTCTATCCCGGCGGCATTGCGTCGATCGACGAACGTATCGCGAACCTCGGCAAGCTCGGCATCAAAGAATTCGCGGAGACGCGCGCGCCCGGCATACACAGGCCTGATGCGGTGAAGGAACTCGTCGACGGATCGGTCGCCGATATGGGCTCGATCCCATTGTCCGTCTACAAAGCGTCGACGCGAGCGACGTGGACCGGCGACTATCGCCCGCTCTTACCGCGCATCAGTGTGCCGGCGGAAGTGTTTTGGGGTGAGCTCGATACAGCAATCGCTCCGCACGAACTGAGTGAAGAGCTCGCTAACGGCATACCGACGTGCAGCGGCGTCGTCCGCGTACCACACGCGGGCCACGTGTCGAATCTCGACAATCCGGAATTCTTCAACCTGGCGCTGGAGGCGTTCCTCGACTCCGTGGAAGCCGGCTTCATCTAGTCGGAGGCTGCGAAGCCCTCTATGTATATCGGCGGCTCGAAACGAGGGCGCTCGACGATGAGGAATCGATGCAGACCCGCACCGACAAGATACGCATCCCGATCAACCTCGACGGTTTTCCCGTTCTTCGTGAACGTCATGCCCGGGTTAGAGCCACATAGTTGGCCGCCCGCGAACGGCGCGCAATAAGGTTTTACACTGGGGGCAGGCTGTTCTCCACACCACGTGCATGGACGTGCTTTGTTGGACGCGTCGGACAGCGATAAGGTCGTGGTTAATTGCACGCCGGCGCCGGAAGTCGACCAGACGCCGATGTTCGGAGTCATGTGCGATGTGTCACCCGGTCCGACCAAAAATTCCGGGTAGCCGCCGCTCGTACCGATAATCGTCAGCTCGTCGAGGAATACGCCTGCAAAAATCTCGCGAAGTCCGCTCCCAGTGAGCGCGCCTAAACGATCCGCCTCGTAATAAGTCCCGCCCATATCCCAGTAGTACGTGACGTAGAGCTCACCGTCTGACCCTTCCGACGCGCTCGACGCGATGAAGTCTCCTACGTACCGAAGCGTGCGAACCGATCCACCGAATGGGGCTGCGCTCGTCGACGTCGCGGCCATATCGGCCGGCGCAACAGTTGCTACGTCAATCGGAACCAGTTGTATTGCGGTGTCGGCTGCCGGCTCGGACGGCGACGGGATCGGTGAGACGAGTGAAATCGGAAGCGAGGTGCTAGGCGACGGCGCAGGCGACGTGGTAGTCGGCCGGTAACAACTTACCAACACTACTGCGGCTATCATAATGACGACACAAGCCGGCCCGAAGGCGAATGTCAAAATGGAAGGCATGCTGCGACGCATCGTCCTTTCGTGCGTTCGGCTCGCGATCGCGTGCGCCTTCACGTCGGGCGGAGCATCGCAAGCAGCGTCCGTAGCGACAAATCAGATTCACCAGATCACCCTATCGCCAGCGGCCGCACCGATCAAATTCACAACCGAAGATGTCCGGATCGTGCATGCATCTGCGAAGACGTCAGGCACCGGGGAGGTCGCATACCGCCCGGTCGATGCGTCCCTATTGCAAGCCGTCGCTATATCGAAACTCGGCTCGATTTGGATCGCACCTCTCCGGAACGGGGCTCAGACGAGCGGAACTTCGGAGCGCCTCGTGATCTTCGACCCGCACTCGAACACGATGGCGGCACTCAAGATCCCGCGGCTCCTCTCATCAACCGCTGACGATGCGCTCGCGCCCGACGGCAGCGTGTGGAGCACGTATAGCCACCTCGCGGCGATCCGACATGCCAATCTCGATGGTACTGCGGAGGTTTTCGTCGGTACCTCTGATGATGATGAAACGCTCGGACTCGCTGTCGATGCTCTGGGTAATGCGGTTACCTTCGAACCGCTCAGAAAGCGGACCGCCCGGATCGACGGCCTGAGCGGAGAGTGGAATGTTGAGCGCGCGCCTGAGTCGGTGCTACCCGTCGATTCGGCTGTCCTCAACGGCGAAGGCGATGCGGCCTTCTCTACGGACGATGGCACAGAGATCACTCTTAGGTCGCGAGACGGATCTGTCACCAACACATCGGTCGCCGCCCTCGGTCAAGCAAGTTCGCTTGCGATCGACTCGGCAGGCGACGCTTGGTTCTTCGTAGGGCGAGGCGTCGGCGAGATACGTCGGGGCACGAGTGGCGCTACGATCTGGCAATTGCCCGAAGGCGATTACGTGACAGCCTTGGCGCCAGATACGGATGGACGGTTATGGTTACTTGGGCGCGACCTCACCTCTTTCGATCCCCGAACGTCGACCGGCGCAATCGTCGAGCCCGGCGTCAAGAACGCGGGCAATGTTGCCGCCGCCGGTGACGGCGGAGCTTGGGTCGTCTACTACGACGGGCTCGTCCACGTCGACCCAAGTACTTCGACGGCGGTCAAGTATACGATATCGAACATCGTCACGTATATGCCGTCTTCTGTGGAAGCGGATCGCGTCTGCTTTACCGTGGAATTCGACGGTTCGGCCGGTGATGACTGGAACTACGACCAGCCGGCATGTTTGACTCCCTCGACACGCACGGTGACGAGCTACGGCGATCGTTTCTCGCCCGGCGTCAATGGCATCGTAGCCGCCGGCGACGACATGTGGTTGCTCGAAAAGGGCCGGGCGACTTTACTCGACTCTAAGTACTCGATCCCACGATTTTTTTATCCGAACATTCCGACTGGACCGACTGGAGCGATTGCGACTCGTGACGGCTCATTATGGCTCGCGGGTGCTGGGTTGATCGAGCGTTACTCGGCCGGACGATCACAGACGTATCGCGTCACGTATCCGGGAAACGGTCCGTTCGGTCTAGCTGCTGACGGTGATGATGGCGTCGCGTTCGCAATAGGCCACGCAATCGGTGTCGTGAGGATCGATGCCGGAGGCGACGAGCATCTCGTCTATCACGACACGGGGCCGAAAACCAGTCCGGAGGGTATCTACGCCGAACCGGACGGCACCATTTGGTGCACCGACACTACCGGCTGGCTCTTGCGCGTCGCTACCGATGGAGTCGTCAAGCGGTATCGCGTACCAACGTCTCCGAGCGAACCTTACGGGATCGCACGAGGCTCGGACGGCGCGATCTGGTTCACGGAATTCTTTGCGGGGAAAATCGGGCGCCTCGACGTGAAAACCGGCGCGGTTCGCGAGTTCAAGATTCCTTATGCGGATTCGTTCCCAACCGGATTGACTGCCGGAGCAGGCGACTTATGGTTTCTCGATCTCAACAATAATGTCGGACGCGTGTCGACGGCCGGCAAGATCACCGAGTACCCGATTCTGGCGCAGAGTCCGGTCGGTTACTGATCAAAAAGACCGCGGCGGTCGACCATAAAGGTCGACCGCTCCATTCGCCGTTGGAACGTTATCCGAGTTTCGTTCCGCACTCCGAGCAGAATTTCGCACCCGGTGCGTTCTGCGCTTTGCAGCTCGGGCACACGGCGCCGGCCATCGGCTTACCGCATTCCGAGCAGAACTTCGCCCCCGGCGGATTCGGTGCGTGACAGTTCGGGCACGCGATCGTCGCGGTCGGCATCGACGGCGCCGCAGCGGCTTGCGAGTTCGCTTGCTGCATCGCCTGGTTGATCATCCCCGGCAACGCGAAGCCGATGCCCGCGCCGACGCCGAGACCGGCGGTCGTGCCCGCGCCGCCGCTTTGGTTCTGAGCGGCATCCTCGATCGCGCGCGCGCTCTTGTACTGCATGTACTGGCCCATGTTGCCGATGACACCCATGCCGGTGCGCTCATCGATGACCTTCTGCACTTCATCCGGCGGCGTGATCGCGTTGATGAGCAGGTCGACGAGCTCGATCCCGTATTGACCGAAGTCGTCTTTGACGCGCGCCTTCGCGGCCGCGTCCAACGCGTCGTACGATTTCGGGAGGTCGAGGATGCTCTTGAGCGTCTCGCCGAGCAGATTGTTCAGCCGCGAGACGATCGCGTTGCGGAAGAAATCGGTGAGCGCATCGCTCGTGTAGACGTTTTGCGTACCGACGATCTTGTTGACGAACAGCTGCGGATCGGTGACGCGCACGCTGAAGACTCCGTATGCGCGCAGGCGGACCATCGAGAACTCGGCGTCGCGGAAGAGGATCGGCTCGGCCGTTCCCCAGTGAAGGTTCGTGAAGACCTTCTGATTGATGAAGTAGACCTCGGCCTGGAACGGCGACGTGCCGCCGAACGGCATCGAGAGCAAGCCGGTGATCAGCGGCAAGTTCTGCGTCGCGAGCGTGTAGCGGCCAGGACCGAACGTGTCAAGAGCGCGGCCGTCGCGGAAGAACACAGCGGACTGGCTCTCCTGGACGATGAGCTGGCTGCCCCATTTGATGTCGGTCGAGCCCGTCTCCGGCCACCGGTGGACGATCTGCTGACCGGTGTTGTCGAAGAATTCGATGACGGATAAGCCGAGTGCCATTTTGTCCTCCGCCGAGCTGTGCTCGGCATACCACATCTACGGTGTCGGTAGGCCGTCGAAGAGATGCTTGCGACCTTCGAAGCGGCGATCGAATTCTGCCGTGAGCGCATCGAGCTTCGAAAGCGCGCTGCGCAACGCAGTCGGATCAGCTGCGCCCTGTTCGATCTCACCGACCGCCGACTCGAACTTGCCGAGCTCGCCCATGAGCGCGGTGTCGTACGCGTAGATCTTCGCGAGTTCCGCATCGCCCATCTGCACGCGATCGAAGACCGCCGCATAGCCGTAATCCGCAAAGCGCATGCGGTCGATCAAGCGGCCGAGGCGACGCGAGCTCTGATCGATGAGCGCGACGCCGTCGAGATTACCGCTGCGCGACAGCGTGTCGACGACGCCATCGACCCGCCCACGAACGTTCGTCAGCCGCTCGCCGATGACCGCACGCAGCTGCTTGTCCGCGATTCGGCGGTCTTCGGTCGACTTGTAGCCGGCGAAGCCGGGGATGAAGCTCGCGAGCGTCGAGAGCGCCTCATTTAACGAAGGCAGACGCGACTCGAATTGATGGATCTGCTCGCCGATGCTCGGGCCCGGCGCTACGGTTTGTGTCACGCCCGGATTCGTGCCGGTCGCCGGCACCGCAGGAACCGGCGGAGCGCTTTGCCCCTGACCCGATTTTTGCTCTTCCATATGATGCTCCGTCTGCTCCATCGGCGCATGACCTCGCCGCGCCGCCTTACGTGGTATATCGTCCCGGACTGTTCCAGGTTACATCGCTACCGCGAGTTCTTCGATCTCGTCGGCGGTGCGTTCCGCGGGCTGGGCTGTGCGCGCCTCGCCGAGCAGCGCTCGTACCGCATCCGGATCGACCGCCTTGTTGAACCGCTCGCGGAAACTCCCAGCATCGCGCACGCCTTTGATGTACCATGCGAGATGCTTGCGCATCTGGAGCAATCCCGAGCGCTCGCCGTAACGCTCGATCATCGCTTCGAAATGTTCACGCGCGAAGTCGACGCGTTCTTCGATCGTCGGCGGAGCCGGCACGACCTGGGCGCGCATCGC
>Ga0126371_10006162_pt1 | contig 10655 bp, 4 predicted proteins | sample PanSoiMetaPlot_4_FD_110145 | JGI IMG/M metagenome (GOLD analysis project Ga0126371, IMG submission 110145) | Tropical forest soil microbial communities from Panama - MetaG Plot_4 | ecosystem: Environmental > Terrestrial > Soil > Tropical forest > Bulk soil | place: Panama | collected 2016-02-17
ACAGATATGCCTGTGGCGGTAATTGCCGTGTCAAATACTTCCCGGCGAAGCCGCCAATCCGCTCCGATTGATCGGAGCAACAATAAAAACTATTTAAGATGGTCACAAAAGTGTACGCGTGTCGCCCGACGAAGTCAAAGGCAATCCGACTCTGTATACCTAGGTTTAGGGTGCCGCTAGGAATTAGCTGTCAGCACTCGGTATGGCCATTGTCTTTTTGGAAGGAGGTCCGTCGCCAATACCAATGCGGAGATTGCTCAGTGAGACCAATCCGAAATTGTCCTCACGCCTTGACCGATATCAATTCGTGCTCAGCGCGCATGTACTGCGGACCAGACTCTACGTGATGTTCAGTGGTTGATAAAAGCAGCCGATGTTGCGCCGGGTGGAGGGCCGACATGAGGCTTAGTCCCGTCGACCCTCCTGGGGTCTTGAGGCGTTCATTTCGGATGAGTGCCCCAAGCTCGAATTAGCGAGGTGGAGGGCCGAGAGGGGTGCAGGTCCGGTCGACCCTCCCAAGCCTGGGGGGTCGTGGGAAAGCCCCCAAGCTCAGGCGATGGAATACGTCATCGTTGCTGAATATGGCAGCGGAATGGTGGAGACTTGTTCACTAACGCGATCAGAATTTCGGCGTGATGACAATAACTCGTTATGTTCCATGACAATGATGGCCTGGCATGTCGCGGCATCATTCGATTATGCTTTTGACATTTACGCCGGTGAATGGGTCCACGGCTATTAGACAACTGCCCTCAAGCTCGCCGCGGTCGAATGGCTCTTTTGGGTCACCAACATAGTAGTGTCCGAGGGTCGCTCGCGCTGTCCGGCTTTGTTGGTGAGCACGTGTTCGGCCCACGCGTCCAGGGCCCGCGCGCGCTCCTCGGCGAAATCGTAACGCTGGTAGATGGCGGCGACACCGCGGAGCTTCGTCGGCTGATGAGCGAGAAGCTTATCGATGGCGATCGTGTCGAAGCCGAGCCGCGCGAGCGTCGAGGCGCCGGTCCGCCGCAAATCGTGCAGGCGCCAAGGGACAAACGGTGCGGATTCCGTGGCGGCTGCGGCCGCAGCCTTGGCACGCGTCTTAGCGATCGCCGCATCGAGACGGGCCTTCGCCCTCGAGAAACCGGAAATCGAAGTCCTGCCCGTTGTGCTGAAGACGAAGTCGCAGATCTCACCTTTGCCGCCCCCATTGTCCTTGCTCCGGGCTTCGGACAGGGCGCGCAACACGGCCTGGGCGGGTGGCGACAAGTGAACGTCGTGCGGCTTGCCATTCTTCATCCGAGCGCCCGACATGGTCCAGACGCTCAGGTCCGGTGCGATTTCAGACTAGCGCATGGCAGCCACTTCCTCGCGACGCTGCAAGGTAAGGATCGCAATGCAGAAGAATGGACCCCACGGATATCCCATGGTTTCGATTGCAGCCCACACATCTGCAACTTCGAAGTCCGTCAGCGCCCGCTCGCGCTCTGCGGTAACTGTGGCGACGGGCAGACCGACGAACGGATTGTGGGGGACCTTCCCGCGCTTGGCCGCCCAGTTGAACGTGGCGCGAGCATACGCAAGCGAGCGGGCGGCGGTCACCGCCTTCGTACTTCTCACCAACTTGTCGAGCACATTGATGATTTCAGCCCGGGCCATGCGTGCCGCCGGACGTTTCAAAAGATCGGCGAAGGTATGTTTGATTGCGCGTTGCGCCTCTTCGCGATAGCGCTTACGGCGATGTGCAAGGTGGAGCTGGCCCCACTCGTCCACTAGAGCCTCAAAGCTCAGCGCCGCTTCGGCGCGCTCGCGGTCGTCCTCAGCCTTGAGCCGTAACCGCTCCGCCCGCGGATTGATTCCCTTGGCAACCTGTCCCAGGCGAACTTTGGCTGCCACGCGGGCTTGATCGATCGAGAGGCTACCCCAAATGCCAAGTGGCTCGCGTACCTTGCGTTTTGTGACCGGGTCCGTCCATTGTACGATGAATGTCCGGGTCCCCTTCGCGGTCATACGCACCCCCAGCCCAGGCGACACGCTATCGAAAACCAAGCGGTCCTTGCGGTCCTTGTCCACGGACAGCGCGGCGAGAAAGCGGTCGGTCAGCTTCGGCATCGGCCCCTCATATTTAGGACCCTCTGATTGGTCTAGAGGACCCTCTGATTGGATTTTGCGGACCCCATGCGGACCCGGCAGGCAGGTATTTGGCGACAGGATGCGGCGGCAGGTGGCGACAACAAATCAGAGGGTTGAAAATAAACGCAAGCAAAAAGAATGTGATGGGCGTGGCATGGCGACGCGTGCGCGGACCTGGCGGTTCACTGTCCTCTGACTTCGAATCTGGGGGTCAGGGGTTCGAATCCCTTCCGGCGCGCCAGCGATTTCAATTGGTTTTGCGGCATTGTGCCATCAACCGCCCGAAGCGCCTATCCATCCATAGTCACGGCGATCCTCAGTGCCTGCGTGAGCCCGCCTATCCCAGCGGTCACATCGCGACGCGACCAGGTTCGATGATGGAGAAATGACCAGCCCAGTCATCGCGGGCAGTTATCAGCGCGGCCAACCGGCGTCCGACATTGGCAGGGCTTGGCATCGGTATGCGTAGCAACATGACGCCGCATTCGAGTGGCAATACCGATCCTCTGCCCAGCTCACCGAAATCACCCCGTGCCGCCGTCGTGATCCAAACGATATGACTCATTGCTTAAGAGCAAACCCGGTCAATGGCATTCTAAAGTCGCGCAAGTACTCGAGGGAGAATTCTCCCATTATCTGTGCGTAGGCGCGTCGCTTCGTATATAGGAGTTGAAGTTGCTCGTAGGCGCGTCTTTCGTCGGCTGAGAGCCCGGATGGCGGCGGATCGCTGGATTTGTGAGTGGGTCGATAATTTTCAGCTGCTCGACGACTGAGCCGGGCCACCCGTGCGTGACGATGAGCAGCAACGCATTTTCATGTTTCGATTTGTTGCCTCTGGTGTGCTCATGGGCGATCGCATTTTTTGGATCGACGGTGTGCCGTTCTGGAAGTGATCTTGCTGAAGCGGCCGTGGCGCTGGCTGCGAAATTGCCCTAGCGCGACCCAGTTCTCGCCGCAACTTGGTCTTGGTTGTCAGCGAAAATGCAAGCAGGTGAACATTCCCCAATGGCTCCGCTTGCACCTTGGGGCCTCTTTTTCTTGGCATGACTCGACGAGGCGCCACCGGCTTCGTGCCAGCCACGATCAAAACTGCGGCGCCTCGTCGCAATCCCCCGGGATGACGGCAGGCTGGGGGGCCGGCTAAGCCAGAAGGACGGGGCAATGAATACTTTGCTCGTGACCGCGTTGGCGGTGACTGGAACCCTGGCGATCTTCTTCCTCCTGATGATCGTTGTGGCGCTCGTCGAGTTCTATGCTGGGCTGCTGCTGTTGGACGATAGGCTCGAGGGCCGGTTAGGCGGCCGAATGGCTTCACCTGACCTTGGCACTGTCCCAAAGGCGTCGAGACGACACAGGGACGTTGACGCCACGATTGCGGTATAGGCCGATACTCTTGGGTCGCAAGCTAGCTTGCGATTTTCTCGGTTCAACCTGAGGCCCGGCGGCCCCATTTCCGGGCCTCATTTTATTTCGGGCTACGCCCACCTAGCCATCAGTGGGTGCCATCAATCAGCAACGACCTTTTGGTGGTCGCGGCCGTTACCACGGCCAGTGGATAAAAATTTCCGTGATTAGCCGCATTGCGAACGGTCTAATCCGCGGCCTTCTTTTCTTTCAGATACAATAGGACTTGGGCGGTTGTTAGAAAAATCAAACCTGATCGTCGTATGCGGAGGGACGCACTCGTTCAAGAGCGCGACTGGAGGCTAAGTGATGAAAAGTTACGGGCTGCCAATTGATCTCGAGGTGCTCAAGACGAATGCACGGCCATTGCCCGGCATAACCAGCACGCAACGCAATTGGTCCGCGGTGCGGGAACAGATGCACGGCTACGACCGGTCGGCCGCTCCGCGGATGAACGGGGTAGGCGAACGAGCGCGCAGGCGAATTGATGTATATGCATAATTGTAAAGGGAGCCCTTCGAGCGGCACTGCCCGCGGCAATCTCGGCGTGTCGCTCGAAGTCCCGGCTCATGCGATGACCGCCGATCCTGGCGCACCTCTTGCTTTGCCACAAGCACGGGCACAGCTCCGTGGTCCGAAGCCATTCGAAATTGACTGGTTTCTGGTTAGGATAAAATCTTTCAGGTGTTGGTTCTAGCGGAAAGGTCAGCAAGCAATCGTGTAGGTCGACTGGCAGTCAGCTCAGTGACCCTTGGCGCGACCGATGGCGCCGAACATTAATTTAGATTCGGCGTTCAGCCGAATCGCAGGAAGGCACGGCAATGACAGTCCCACCGGGCGGGATGAGCCCAGGCAACAAAATGCCGCTTGGCACACGCGCTATCCCAGAAATGTCGATATAATCTATGCAATGTGATGGCCCAAACTCGGTCAGGCCAGGATGGGCCGTTGGCGGTCGCGATGGAACAAATTGCGGACTGGCTCGAAAAGCTCGGCATGTCCGAGTACGCCGGGCGTTTCGCCGAAAATCGAATTGATTTCTCGGTTCTTCGGGACCTGACCGATCAGGACCTGAAGGACCTCGGCGTCGTCCTCGGTGATCGCCGAAAAATGCTGCGGGCGATTGCGGCACTCGGCGGTTCAACTGCACTGACAGGCCCAGCGCCGTCGCCTATTATTCCCGGGCCAGCTTCGGCTGCGGCACCACCAGCGATCTCTACGGCGATTGAGGCGGCTCCCGGCGAGCGCCGGTATCTCACCGTGATGTTCTGCGATCTTGTGGGCTCGACCGGCATTGCCGCGCAGCTCGATGCCGAGGACTGGCGCGATCTCGTCGGGGCTTATATGGACATTGCCTCCGCGGCGGTATCAGAAATGGGGGGCCACGTCGCCAAGCGGCTGGGTGACGGCCTGATGTCTCTGTTCGGCTATCCAGTCGCACACGAGAACGACGTCGAACGCGCGGCGCGGGCGGCGCTTGGCATCCAGCGCGCGCTCGCAGAGCTGAACTTGAGGAACGTTGCAGGCGGTAGACCCGAGCTTGCCTGCCGCATCGGCCTTGAAATTGGTTCGGTGGTCGTTGACGCCGCCGGCGAGATATTTGGCGACGCCCCGAACATTGCGGCTCGGGTGCAGGCCCTTGCAGAGCCGGGAGCGGTGTTGGTAACGGCCCGCGTGCAGCAGCACATTGCTAGGCTGTTTGTCACCGAGGAGCGGGGTGCTCACACAATCAAGGGAGTGCCCGAACCTACTGTTCTGTTTCGCCTGCTACCCGCGAGCAGCGGCGATCGCCGCGTAAGGCGGCGCCAACTCACGCCACTCGTCGGCCGCGACGAGGAAATCGGCATGCTGCTGCGGCGCTGGGAGCGGGCGCGCGAGGGCGATGGTCAGCTCGTGCTCATCGTCGGCGAGCCCGGCCTCGGCAAGTCGCGCTTGATCGAGGAATTCCGTATCCGGCTTAGGGAGACCCCGCACACTTGGATCGAATGGAGCTGCTCTCAGCTTCTGCAAAATACCCCGTTCCATCCAATCACCGAATGGGGGCGCCGACGGTTTGGCGGCCCGGAACTACCGAGTGAGCAGCGTCTTGCTGAACTTGAAAGCACGCTTGTTCGAGTGAAGCTTGACCCGGCTGAGATCGTGCCTCTGGTTGCGCCGCTTTTCGACATGCCGATTCCCAAGGACCGTATCCTAACCGTGCCTCCCGATGAATTGCGTCGTAGGCAACTGGCAGCACTTTCGGATTGGGCCATCGCGGGCTCCAAAGATCAACCGTTGGTCCTCGTGTTCCAGGACCTCCATTGGGCAGATCCCACCACACTCGAGGTCCTGCGCGCCATTGCCGAGCGCGGCGCGCTTGCGTCGTTGTTCGTGCTGGCCACCACGCGGCCGGAATTTAAGCCTTCATGGACCGCGCGCTCGCATCACGGCATGATCTCGCTGGCACCGCTCGACCACCAGCAAGTGCGCCAAATGGTGGCAGAGCTCGCCGCAGGCCACACCATGCCGGGCTATGTGATCGAAGGTATCACGGGCCGCACTGGTGGGGTTCCGCTTTTCATCGAGGAGGTGACGCGGCTCCTCCTGGAACGCGGCCAACGCGGCGGGATCCAAACCATTCCCCCGACTTTGCAGCAATCGCTGATGGCGCGGCTCGACCGGCTCGGTGCTGCGCGCGAGGTGGCACTGATCGGCGCCGTGATCGGGCGCGGCTTTACCTATCCGCTGCTGCGCGCAGTGGCGGGCATGAAGGACGCACCGCTGCAAGTGGCGCTTGAGTGTCTCGCCGATGCCGACATCGTGTTGGTCGAAGGCCTGCCGCCCGCCGCCGAATACCGTTTCAAACACGCGCTAGTTCAGGACGCCGCCTACGAGATTCTATTGAAGAGCCGGCGGCGGATCATCCATCGCCGCGTTGCCGCGACTTTGGAAGAGAAGTTTCCGGAGATCGTGGTCACTCAACCCGCCCTGCTCGCACATCACTGCTCAGAAGCTGGTCTGATGGAGAAAGCGGTCGGATACTGGCTCGTGGCCGGGCAACAGTCCGTTGCGCGGTCTGCGGCGATGGAAGCCGTGGTCCAGCTTCGCAAAGGCCTGGAGGTCCTTTCTCGCGTGTCCGACGCCGCTTGGCGGCAACAACACGAGCTCGATCTGCAAATGACGCTAGGGCGAGCCTTGATTGCGACCAGTGGGCACGCTGCCTCGGAGCCGGGCGAAGCTTTCGCTCGTGCACGTCAGCTTTGTGATGAACTAGATCGGCCGCCCCAGTTGGTGCCAGTCCTGTTTGGACAATTTACTTTTCACTTGATCCGAGGAGAGTTGGAACAGGCGGAACGCAAAGCCGAGGAGGTGGCTCAGCTGAGCAAGACCGGGAACAATCCACGGTGGGAGTTTGCTGGCGCGATGGCCAGTGGTCACGCATGTTTCTATACGGGCAAGTTTGTCCGAGCCCGCGCCCACTATGACAACGCGATGTTGCTATGGGACCCGACATATCGTAACTCCAATCCGACACCGGAGGATGCTCTGGTTAGCTGCCAGCTCCATCTCTATCGAACGTTGCTCTGCCTCGGCTACGTAAGCCAGGCGCGCTTGCGCCGTGACAGTGGGTTGGCGGAGGCGGGACGACTCTCATCATACAATCGGGCTTTTGCGCTCTGCACCGTTTGGTACGGTGATTGGGTCATAGAGAACCGGAAATCTGCTGAAGCGATGCTCGCCTTGGCGGAACAGCTATCGGCAATCTCGCGTGAGCACGGCTTCCCTCTCTATTCGGCCTTTGGGAGAATGATGACTGGCTGGTCCCTAGGTGTAGACGTAGCTGCAGCAAAGGGTATTAATTTAATGCTTCAAGGGATCGCCGAAATGGGCGACATAGGCTGCAGGTTGACATTGCCTTTTAGTCTTATGGCTCTCGCCGAGCTCTACGGCAGGGCGGGGCAGGCGGACGAAGGGCTCGATCGGCTTGCCGAAGCCGCGAAAGTGGTCGAGGCGACCCAAGAACGTTGGGCGGAACCAGAAATGCATCGGTTGCGGGGGAGTCTATTGTTACTAAAAGACGAGGGCGCGGCGGCGGAGGAAAGCTATGAACGGGCTCTTGTAGTCGCGCGGCAGCAAAGCGCCAGGTTCTGGGAATTACTGGCGGCCCGAGATCTCGCCCGCCTCTGGCACGACCAGGGCAAGAGCGACGACGCTCGTGCTCTCCTTGCGCCAGTCTATGGCTGGTTCACCGAAGGCTTCGACGCGCCCGCCTTGCAAGATGCCAAGGGGCTGCTCGATGAGTTGGCGTCGTGAAGTTCGTCAAGCGCTTACGAGGCCACGATCTTATCAAGCGTGCTTTCCCTTCAAGAGAATCAATGTCCCGAAGGTCCCCTTTGGGTCTTGGCTGTGTAAAAAATCTGCGGCGTGGAAAATTGATAGAACAGATCTCTCCTCGGATCGCATTTAGAGCAATGACAATTTCAGAGCGGCGCCAATCTTGATTAATCTGAGAAATCCATTCTCCGCGTTTTTGAGCTTGGGAGTTTTTACACAGGAAAGGACATTGGCGGGCGCCACGGGTTGCACCTCCTGGGGCGATCAGTCACGGGCATGTCGGGCGACATCGGCGAAACACCGCGTCCATCAGCATTCTTGCTTGGCCATCGGCAAGGTGAAGCGAAATACGGCGCCTCGCGGCTCGTTCGCTTCGACCCACAACCGGCCGCCATGGGCCTCGACAATGGACCGGCAGATCGCCAAGCCCATGCCCATACCGTCGGGCTTGGTTGAGTAGAACGGCTTGAAGATGCGCTCGAGGCTGTCCGGGGCCAAGCCCGGCCCCGAATCCTTCACCGCAACGACCAGCCCGTGCGGCTCGCCCGGACTGGTGGTGATGAGCAAATCCCGCGCCCCGTCTGCGACCGCGCTCATGGCCTGGATGGCATTGACTATGAGGTTGAGGACGACCTGTTGCAGTTGCACGCGATCGCCTTCGATAGGCGACACACCATCCGTGAGCTCGGTATGCACCGAGACGGCGTTCTTCATCGCTTCGCTGCGGGTCAGCTCAATCACCTCGCGAATCGACTCGTTGATCTCCAAGCGGTCCTTTCGTGATGGTGCCTTCTTGACGAGGGCGCGAATCCGTTCGAGGACGTCCCCTGCTCGATTGGCATCCTTGACGATACGCCCGAGCGCCTGCTGGGCCCTTTCCAGAGCTGGCGGTCGCCTGTCCAGCCAGAGCAGCGCGGCCTCGGCGTTGACGGCAGCCCCGGTGATGGGCTGTTTGACCTCATGGGCAATGGAGGCGGTTAACTGCCCCACTGTCGCAACGCGGTTCGCGTGCGCCAGCTGCATCTGCATCTCGTGCGCATTGCGGAGTGCGCCCTCGGCGCGCCGCCGATCCGTGATGTCCACCAGCACGCCGATATACTCGAGAGACCCGAACGAGTTCACGAAGGGTTTGGCCACGCTCTGCACATATTTGGTCGACCCGTCGGGAAGCGATACGGGGTATTCGAGAGCGAACTCACTGCGATCGCGGACCGCCGCCTGCAATTTGCGCCAATATTCCTGCTGATCACCGGCCGGAAGCGATGCCGCAGACGCACCCGCTCGCGGCTTGAAGCTGTTGGGGTCAAGGCCCAGTATGCTGAAGACCTCCTGCGACCAGTAGACATCGTTGGTGTCCACATTCCACGCCCAGCTGCCGGTGCGAACGATGCTCTGACCCGCTGCCAAGTAGGCCTCGATACGGCGTTGCTCATCCTCGGCCCGCTTACGATCCGCGTTCTCCCGACGCAAGTCCTCGTAAAGCGCGGCATTTTGCAAGGATATGGCGGCCTGAGACGCCAGCAGCTCCAGCACGGCCAGGCGTTCCGCCGTAAAAGCGCCGGGAGCCAAATTGTTCTCGAGATAAAGCACGGCAATCAACGCGCCGCGTTCCAGGATCGGCAGGGCGAGCACGGAACGCGGCCGTCGCTGGTTGACATAGGGGTCTTGTGCGTAAACGGCAGACGTACTCGCATCCTCGAGAATGACAGCCCTGCGGTTGCGAAAAACCTCCTGAACAATGGATTCGGGCAGAGTGCTCGACGTGACCGCGGCCTGCCGCAGCGCAATGTCGATGCGGCCGCCGGCGACGAGGGCCTCCGCCACGACTTGGGGCCTTGCACCTCTGATCAGGATCAATGTCCCCCGCTGCGCGCCTGCGTGCTGAACCGCAATACGCATCAACGTCTCGATGAGCTTTTCCAAGACGATTTCGCCCGACAGCGCCTGTGAAGCTCTGACGACAGCGATCAGGTCCAATCGCTCGACGGGCGTTCCGATGACCGCCCCGGAGGTGGTGCCGTTTCGCCCGTCTCCCAGCAGCGGGTAGCTCAGCTCCAGCTGACGTACCTTGCCGAGGGCACCCCAGCGGCTGTAGCAATGTCTCGCATTCCGCAGGTACGCTTGAGCAATCGTTGCAAACCCGCGAAGCCCATAGAACCGCGCCGCCAGTTCGTTCGCCAAGGCTTCGACCTGTATCGACCCGTGTTGCTGCGCGGCCTCAATGGCACGCTCGTACCAGCGCATGGCGTCGCCGTCCCGCTCCTCGGCGCGAGCGATCTCGCCGGCGAGGAGAGCCATCTGACTCTCGAACGTTTCCGGGCAGTTCTCCGCACAAGTCTCGAGGTGGGTGAGGTCAGCGCCAAGTCTTTTCAGGCGACGACGTCGCTCGTCGACACCGACCGAATCAATATCCCCGGCACGTGCCAGGGCCCCATAGAACCGACATTCGGCGGCCCCGAGCAGCGACTGTTGCGTGTACAGGAGCTCGTCCGCGGCCTCGGCGGCCCTCACCGCGGCAGCGTAGTTGCCCGCGAAGAACTGCGCCTGGAGCGTGCGGATCCAGTGCAAGCATGCCCGCCACGCGAAACGGCGATCCGCCGTCAGGTGGGTTTCGAACGTCGCGTCGACGAACGGCGCTCCGCTGAATACGCCAAACTCGGGGGAAACACCTCGGAGCATTCGAACGACGCGCAATATGCCGTCGAGCGCGTATGCGACGAACTTGAATTGAGCCTGCTCGACGAAACCCAAGGCAGCTTCCGCCTCTTGCTGCACCTCGGCCAACCCATCGCCCCGGACGAAGCGGATGATGACTGACGAATTCC
>Ga0126371_10006164_pt1 | contig 10653 bp, 6 predicted proteins | sample PanSoiMetaPlot_4_FD_110145 | JGI IMG/M metagenome (GOLD analysis project Ga0126371, IMG submission 110145) | Tropical forest soil microbial communities from Panama - MetaG Plot_4 | ecosystem: Environmental > Terrestrial > Soil > Tropical forest > Bulk soil | place: Panama | collected 2016-02-17
GAACCACCCGTTTACCGCAGCAGATTGCGATCGGCTGTAGCAACTATCAAATCTGTGGTGTCCCGACCTAGGTTCGGGCCCCTGCGCTTTGAAGGCAGCAGCGCTCTTACGGCAAGCTCATGCTTGGTGACGTCAGGACCCCGACAACGCTCAGTCTGGGCCTATATCGATCATTCATATGACGAGCTTTTCCAGTGTGCCGTTGAGTAATGATTTGCAGGGCGGTAAACATGGCAGAACGTCGGGCATGACGCAAAGGGTCATGCGCAGGCATCCTCCGCGTTGGACATCGAACGGCCGCGTCATGTCGCGGGTGAAGGTCGAAAAGGCGCGGCTGTCGATGCCAGCATAGTTCGACAGATGGGGATCGAGTTTTCCGCCGGTCGCTTCGTAGGCCTTCATACGGTTGCACAAATCGTCGGCCGTTATAACCTGACGATTCTCTGCCAAATCTGGCCTTTCGTGTGAGTTCGATGCAAGCATGTGCGGATTCGCACCCTGCGACGAGGTGCTTTTTCTGCCACAGAAAGGGTATGGTCCCGCCAGGGCTCACCATCTATGTCGGGTGGCAAACCGGAAAAAGAGGAAGATATGGCGAATCTGACCTGCCGCGTTGCGGCCCTCATTGTTTTTGTCAGCTGCACGCAGAACATCGCTGGCGCGGCGGAGCCTGCAGGCTCCGCCCTGAGCGCCCGGGAAGGCTGGGGATTCGACCTTGCTGGCGCGGATTTTGCGAGAAATCCGGGTGACGACTTTTTCCGCTATGGCAATGGTGCCTGGTACGACCGCGCCGTCATCCCGTCCGATCGCAGCTCGATCGGCGTTGATACTGCGTTGATCATCAATGGCGAGGCCCGCATCCGCGATATCCTCGAACGCGGTGAGGAAGGAGCCGGCCCGTCGTCGCGGGCGGATGCGGCCAAGATCGGCGCTTTCTATTCGGCATTCATGGACGAGGCACGCGCGGAGACGGTCGACGCCGAACCAATCGCTCCCCTCCTTAAGATGATCCGTGCGGCAACCACGCGCGAGGCCATCGTCGATCTGATGGGAGTCGGCCGGCAGTCCTTCTTTAGCTCCGTCTTCGGCCTGGGGATCGGTGCTGACGACAAGGCGCCCGACAGGTATGCGGTGTCAGTCCGGCAAGGAGGCATTGGCCTCAATCGCGATTACTACATCACTCCGCGGTTGGCCGAGAAGAAGGGGGCGTACCTTGCCTACGTGGCACAACTGCTCGCCATGATCGGCTGGGAGGCTCCCGAGCAATCGGCAACGGCGATTCTTGATTTCGAGACGGCCATCGCCGAGTTGAGTTGGTCCAATGCAGAACGGCGCGACCCGGAGAAGACGTACAATCCGATGAGCGTTGCGGCCCTCGGCGAGGCCGCGCCGTTTCCGTGGCGCCGGCTGCTCGCAGGCGCCGACCTCGGCGGGGTCGACCGCGTCGTGGTGGTTGAAAACACCGCGATTCCGAAGATCGCTGCCGTGTATGCGCGTACGCCCGTGGACACGCTCAAGGCCTGGCAGGCCTTCCACCTCGCCGATGCCGCCGCACCGTACCTTTCGAAGCGTTTTGTCGACGCAAGCTTCAACTTCCACGGCAAAATCATGAGTGGCGTTGCCGAACAACCGGAGCGCTGGAAGCGGGCCGTCGCCACCGTCAACGGAGCGATGGGACAGGCGATCGGACGCGTCTATGTGGCGCGCTATTTCTCGGCGGAGGCTAAAGCGCAGATCGATGATCTGGTGGCCCAACTTCGGGTTGCCCTCATGGGGCGCATCGAACGGCTCGCCTGGATGAGCCCAGAGACCAAGCACAAAGCTTTGGAGAAGCTCGCCCACCTCGATGTCAAGATCGCCTATCCTGACAAGTGGCGCGACTACTCGGCCCTGGAGGTGCGGTCAGACGATCTCGTCGCCGACATGCAGGCCGCGCGCAAATTCGCCTGGCTGCGGCAGGTCACCCGGTTGAATTTGCCGGTTGACCGCGACGAATGGTACATGAATCCGCAGACGGTCAATGCCTCTTACAATCCCAATCTGAACGAGATGACTTTTCCCGCTGGGATACTCCAGCCGCCCTACTTCGATCCTGCGGCCGATCCTGCGATCAACTACGGCGGCATCGGTGCCATCATAGGCCATGAAATGAGCCACGGATTCGACGACGAGGGACGCAAGTACGACGGCAGCGGCGTCCTTGCCAACTGGTGGACGGATGCGGATGCCATGGAGTTCGATGCGCGCGCCGCCGTGCTCGGCCGGCAATTCGACACCTACGAGCCGTTTCCAGGTTTCCACGTGAAGGGCGACCTCACCATGGGCGAGAATATCGCCGATCTTGGCGGCGCGCTGGTGGCACTCGACGCCTATCATAATTCCCTTGGCAACGGCGGAGCGCCGGTGCTCGACGGGCTGACCGGCGACCAACGTTTCTTCCTAGGCTATGCCCAGAGCTGGCGCCACAAGTCGACCGACGACTCGACCCGTCAACTCATTGTGTCCAACCCGCATGCGCCGGCTCAGTACCGGGTCAACGGCGTAGTGCGGAATATCGACGCCTGGTATGAAGCTTTCAACGTGAAGCCAGGCGACAAGCTTTTTCTCGCACCCGAAAACCGAGCGCGCATCTGGTGAGACGATCATCGATGGATGCGGTTTGGACCTCTCGCTTGGCCATTGTCATTGCGATTGCAGGCCAGTCGATCGACGTCAAGGCGCAAGGTGCACCGGCCGACCCGGTCAAGGTTCTGGTCGAGAGACTTGATCTGGAGAGGTACAAAGCCACGATCAAGGGACTGACCCTATTCGGAGACCGACGCGAGGGCACTGCGCGCAACCGGGCGGCAGTTGATTGGATCGAAACGCAGCTCAAGAGCTACGGATGCACGGATACTGAGCGTATCAAATACGTTTACGACACCCCTCTGCCGCCGCCCCGCCAAGGCGCCGCGGCGTCGCGCCGCTCGGCGATTGCCAGCGGGGAAATCCGTCGGGGCGTGGGCGGCTCGCGCCTGCGCGGCATGACGCTGCGGGTCGTCCCCAACGATGATCCCAAGGCGCAGACCGATCCGGCGCTTCGCGCTCGCAACGCGGAGCTTCCCGCTTCCGGACCGCGTGAGGAAGTCTTTTGCACGAAAGTCGGCGCCACGCACCCGGACGAGATGTATATCGTCGGCGCCCATATGGACGGACTCGGCTTCGGCGAGGCGGCGGATGACGACGGCTCGGGAACGGCACTGGTCATGGAACTGGCGCGCGTGTTCAGCAGCCCGGACGTTGAAACTGCGCGATCGATCCGGTTCGCACTCTGGAACAATGAGGAGACGGGCTTTCAAGGTTCACGGGCTTACGTCACGCAGCGTGCGCCGTTGCAGGGCAAGGAAGATCCGCCCGGTTCAGGCCGCTATCCCGAGCCACGATGGATTGCGATGATCCAGCACGACATGATGTTGTGGGACCACGGCATGCCGCATGCGGACGGCACAGTCAGCGCGGAGCAGCGCCCTGAAGCGGATATCAATATAGAATTCCAGTCCACCTCGAAATTCGCGCTTGCGGCCATGAAGCTCGCCTTCTTTTTTCGTGACGCCAACGAAACATATGCCACCGATTACCCAGCGTCTGCCGGCCATCACATGAGCAACACTGACTCCTCCGCGTTCATGGATCTCGTTCCAGCAATCAGCCTTCGCGAAAATGAACGAGGATTGCAGATCGGGGCGGGATGGAACCCGCATTATCATCAGGCGACCGACCGGTACTCTTCGTACTCGGACAAGGATTTTCGCCTGGGATTGAACGCTACACAGACATCGCTGGCTGCGTTAGCGCAACTGGTTGACGTGAGGCTAAAGTAAGTATGGCTTGCGAAGCAAGAGCTCGTCGACGCGGGCTGGTGCAGTCGCAACCTATGTTGGGAACGGACGGCTAAGGCATTTGCGGTCAGGCTGACCTTCTGGTGTCATTGGCCGGCTTGATCGAGCAACGTGGATGCACGCCGTGCGGTTGCTAGGCCGGCTTCGCCAAGGCGTCATTCCCTCATTTCCCAGTTCCGGACAGCATGGAGTGGCCATCGAGAAATGCCCCTAAGGCATGCCAACCTCGAGCATCGTCTCGACATCCTCGTCACTCAAGGCGAAATCAAAGATGTTGAGGTCCTGGCGCATGTGCAGGCCGTCGGTGGTTCCGGTCAGCGGCAGCATCGCGAGCTCGATCGCAAAGCGGAACACGACTTGCGCAACGGTCTTGCTATGGCGACGCGCAACTGCGACTACGCGCGGCGACGAGAGCGGCTGCCGATTTGCGGTCAGCAGCGAAAATCCCTGGTAAACGATGTCGTGCCTGTTGCAAAGCGCCCGCACATCGGCGTCCCAGCGGTTGCGCGCGAAGCAGCGGTTCTGCACGAAGGCCGGCGCGATCTTCACGCCCGCGACGAGTGTGGCGAGTTGCTCGCGCGAGGTGTTACTCACGCCGAGCAAACCAACCCGACCGGCGCGGACCGCTTCCTCCATCGCGCGCCACGTCTGCCAGTCGGCTTCGTCGAGGCCGTGTGCGCCCGATGGGCTGTGCAGGATATAGCTGTCAATGCGGGCCACACCAAGGTGCTGAAGGGAGCTATCGACTGACTGCTGCACCTGGGTAGCGAGATCAGCATCGGGATCGTATGGCAGGCGATGATCCTGGCCGCGCCGATCGGTGAATTTCGTTTGAACGAAGAGCTGCTCGCGCGTGACGCTGCCTGAGGCGACCGTGGCCCCGATCGCGGCGCCGACGCCCGCTTCGAAGTAATGCTTGCGCTGGTTCGCCGTATCGACGGCGCGGAAACCACACGCGATGGCCTCGCAGGTGAGCGCCTGCGTGCGTTCCTCCTTCCAGGCGGTGCCGTACATGATTGACGGAACGGTTACACCGCGCACCTGGCGCGTCTCCCCGATCGGCTTGGCGTGCATCATCGCAGGCTCCCGTCCTATTGGAGTCTTTTTGGAATGTGTGTAATTTCGATGGCAGCGTTGGATGCCATCAGTGGGCGAAACCGTAAATCGACGCTCGGGAGGAACAACATGTCGCTCAAGTTCGGCTGTTTCGCACCGTCAGTCATGCTCGTCGTCGCCCTTTGGACATCATCGGCCCACGCGCAGTCGAAGGTTGCGGACCTCGAACAAGAGATCCGCCAGCGCGCCGCGCAGGTCGAGAGCAAGCTGATCGGCTGGCGACGCGACATTCATGAACATCCGGAACTCGGCGAACAGGAGTTGCGCACGTCGGCACTGGTGGCAACGCATCTCAAGAGTCTCGGGCTCGAGGTGACGACAAGTGTCGGTAACACCGGCGTCGTCGGCATCCTCAAAGGCGACAAACCCGGGCCGGTGGTCGCGCTCCGGGCTGACATGGATGCCTTGCCGGTGAAGGAACCGCAAGGCCTGCCGTTCGCCTCCAAGGCAAAGGGCAGCTATCTCGGTCGCGAGGTCGACGTCATGCACGCCTGCGGGCATGATGCGCATACCGCGATCCTGATGGCGACCGCCGAGCTGCTGACTGCCATGAAGGACAAGCTGCCGGGCACGGTAAAGTTCATCTTCCAACCAGCCGAAGAAGGCCCGAGCCTCTATGCCGCAGCGGCCGGCAAGAGTTGGGGCGCCAAATTGATGGTACAGCAAGGCGCGCTGCAGAATCCCAGGCCTGATGTGGTATTCGGCCTCCACGTCACGTCCGCTTTGCCGGCCGGCCGGCTGGCTTACCGCGGGGGGCCGGCTATGGCGAGCGCCGACGAACTGCGCATCAAGGTCAGGGGTCGCCAGGGCCATGCCGGCTATCCTTGGCGAGCGGTCGATCCCGTCACCACGGCGTCGCAGATCGTCCTCGGCTTGCAGACAATCGTGAGCCGGCGCACCGATCTCATGAAATCACCCGCCGTCGTCAGCGTGTCGACCATCAACGGCGGCACGCGCTGGAATATCATCGCCGACAGCGTCGAGATGACCGGCACCATCCGCACTTATGACCGGAGCGTGCGCGCGGGAATCCATCGCGACATCCGGCAGATCGCGGAGTCGATTGCGGCGAGCGCCAACGCCAAGGCGGAGGTCGATATCATCGAGCTCTACGATCCGACGGTCAACAACGAACGTGTCACGGCTCGCATGGTGCCGGTGCTGGAGCGCGCGGCCGACGGCGACGCAATCCTCAACGAGCGCTCCGGCGCGGCGGAGGACGTCTCGGTCATGCTCGCCGAGGTGCCGGGCCTCTATTTCAACCTCGGCGTCGTGCCGCGCAATGTGGACCCCGCCAAGGCGGCGCCGAACCACAGCCCGGACTTCTTCATCGACGAGAGCGCCCTCGTTGTCGGCGTGCGGGCGATCGCTATGGTGGCGGTCAACTATCTGACCGACCCCATGGCAGATTAATCAATTCAAACATAGCATCGTGAAAGAGGTTAAGTCGGCTTTCCTCTTTTCAAACGCCCGGATGAACTGATAGCGTTGGGTGAGCTGCCCAGAGAGGCATGCACCGAAGCCTCATTTTTCAGAAGGCCAGCCGAGATTTATCGCGGCGTCGGGTACTATCGTCGCTAGCTGGTCGTCTGTGGGCCGAGAATCGCTTGATAATACCCCGCTTGGCACTCGTCACACGCAACACGTTGCAAGGCAAAGGGAGATCGTCATGGATAACCGCTTTTCAGGTTTGATCGTAACTGCTGCCATTGCCGCCGCTGCCAGCACCGCCATTCCGGTGTTTGTCACCCGAACCTCTGCTCAGGCTCCGGCTGTTTCCGACGCGGCTCTGAAATCCCGTCCGCTGAAGACGGCTTGGGGTGAACCTGATCTACAGGGGATTTGGACCGACGAATTTGAGACGCCGCTACAGCGCTCTCCCAAATATGCGAACCAGGAATTTTTCACCGCGGTGCAACGTGCCGAGTTGGACCAGGTGCGATCGGCGATACTCGGCCGGCGCGCGACCGAGCGCGATGCCAATAACGGCTACAATGGCGCGGTGTTCTTCTCCACGAAGCGCACCGGTGCCCGCACGTCGAAGATTACCGATCCGCCCAGTGGTCGGCTTCCTGCTTTGACGCCAGCGGCTCAGAAGACGGCGGCGACCGATCGCGAATTTCGCCTCGCGTTGGTGCAGTCGACCGATACATGCAAAAAGGGGTTGGCAGGCTGCGCAGGCTGGAAATACGATCCGGCCACGTCGCCGCGACGCGCGGAAGTTCCTCCTCGCTATATCACCACGCGTATAAATCGCAACGATGGTCCGGAGGACAGTTCGTTGGCGGAGCGCTGCCTGACAGGCGGACTGCCCGAGTTTGGTGGCAACACCGGCAGTTTCCGCCGGATCGTGCAGACGCCGGGCGGCATCTCGATATTCTACGACGTGGGTCAGGGGCAAGGGTGGCAGCGCAACATCGTCATGAACGGCAGCCCCCACTTGCCGGCCAACATCCGCCAGTGGTACGGCGACTCACGCGGCCATTGGGAGGGCGACACGCTGGTGATCGACGTGACCAACTTCAGTCCGAAAACCGATGTCTTTGGGTCGCGCGAGAACTTGCATCTCGTTGAGCGTTGGATGCGCACGGGACCAATGACCCTCGCCTACGAGGTCACGATCGAAGATCCGACCGTGTGGACCAGGCCCTGGACCGTGAAGCAGGAGTTCTCCCGACAGAATGAGGAAGAGAACAGACTCTACACCGAGCCGCGCTGCATCGAAGGCAATCAGGGCCTTCCGGGTTTGCTGCACGGACGGAGGGTCGAAGACCTGGCGTTTGCGCGGGGTCGCGGTCCTGATCCGGCGACCACGGACAACACGGCGGATTTTGCATCGACCCAGGCGCTAGAGGACCCGTTGCAGCAGTAACGGATTCATCTACAGTTTTCTGCGGAGGCTCGGCTTGATCGCGGCGGCTGTAAGGTATCGGGGTCGCTTCGTCAAAATCCGATTCCGTTGCAGTCGGTCAGTCGCCGCTCTCCCGGCTTAGTACAGATGTTGGTTTTCGGCGCAGATACCTTCCAGCCATTCAACAGAGCCTCGCGACGCGCGGCACTTCGCTTCACGAATGGTCCCGTTGGAACTCGGGAGTACGGGTCTCCTACCGAGCTTGAAGCGTCGTCGGGACCGTGACTTTGGCAGTCGGGCTGTCAGTTCGATCTACTCTTTCGCCCGAATTTGGGTCACGTTCCCAGCGCTCCGCCGCGTTCGCTCGCGGGCATGTCAAGCGCCAGGTCATGCCTGAGGGTGCATAATCAAGGTCGACCCTGCCATCCACGCTGCGCTCCATCATTGCGTCCATAACTATGGTGCCGAACCCGCGCCGCTTCGGCGCAGCCACGGGCGGCCCATTGCGCTCGGTCCAACTCATGGTGAAGGTGTCGTCAGCGGTCCCCCAGGAGATATCGACACGACCGGTATCCGTCGACAGTGCCCCGTGTTTCCCGGCATTGGTAGCAAGCTCGTGGAGCGCGAGCCCAATCGCTTGCGCGGAGGCCGCCTTCAAGCGCAGATTGGGGCCGTGCGCGGCGATACGAGACCCAATGAGGTCGGCGAAGAGCGCGAGCTGAGCACGAACCAGGTCCTCAATCTCGACCCCATTCCATTCGTTGCGGACCAGCAGGTCCTGATTGGCCGAAAGAGCCTGGATGCGCTCGGAGAAGCGCGCGACGAAATCTTCGGGATTCTTAGCGGCGGTCTGGTGGGCGATCGCGTCCACAACGCTGAGCATGTTTTTGGCGCGATGATTGATTTCGCGCATCAGGAGGTGCTCTTTTTCCTCCCGCTCCTTGCGTTCGGTAATGTCTGCAAGGGTGCCGACGAAGCTTACGGCCCGCCGCTCATCCCCGACGCCTTCAAAATACGCGAGCCCCAGAGTCTCTACCCAGCGGATCCCGCCGTCTCGCCGCCGCAGCCGGAACTCAGTCGCGGAGCGCCTCTGGTCGACAGGGTCGAGCGCCGCCTCAAGGTTCGCCTGAACCATTTCCACGTCATCCGGATGCACGATCTTCATGATCTCTTCAATAGTCGCCTCATTCTTGGAAAAATCGAAAATCTCCCGGCAGCGCGTATCCCCCGAGAACACGCGGTGGCGCGGATCGTACCGGTACGATCCGAGTTGGGCCGCGTTGAGTGCAATCTGCAGACGATCTTTGCTCTCCCGCAGCCAATCCTCTGCTGCTCGTCGCCTGGCGGCGGTCCGTCGAAGCTCCGCCATCAGCAGGTCGACCTCGGCGACGGGAGTTCCGCTCAGCGGCAGCGATCCCCCTTCGCCCAAGGCGATGGCAGCGCGAACCGCGTGGCCGACTGAGCTTGCTATAATTCGGCCTAGCCACAAGGCCAGGGCAACCACCAGCCCGATTGCCAGCAATGACGTCGCGCCGATGGTCCGCCATAGCGCCCGAACCGGCGCCTCGAGCAGACCCTTGGGCGCCCACACGGCGGTTTCCCAGCCGGTCAATCCAGACCGCACGGATGCCTGGAGCGCCGGTCGCCCCTCGGAGTTGGTAAATTCGACGACGCCGCTGGATTCGGCGCGGTGCCACTGGCCCTGCGGCAGCTCCTTTCCGATGAGCGCATCCTCATGTTGGGACTGCGCGATGATGCGGTGGACCGCGTCGGAAACCACAGCATGCCAGCCTGCCGGCAGCTCGTTTGCTGCGACCAGGTGTGCTAGGGCGTGGTGGTCTTGCGACCTCCCGAGGACGTAGCGGTTCTCGCCATCGATCTGCACGGGCACAATGATGCTGAACATAAGCTGTTTGGTGACGGCGCCAATGAAGAGGCCGGCGACTTGCGGCTTACCTGTTGCAAGAGATCTCCGCACTAGCGACTCTGAAATAGCCGCCTTTCTCAAGTGTGTGCCGAAAGGCACCGATGTATTGACGAGTTCCTGCATGTTGCGATCAATGAGCACGATGTTGCCGATTTGCAGGAACGCCAGGGAGGCGTCGGCCTGGCGCTGGAACTCAGCTAACTCGCTTTGGCGCAGCGACGGCGAGGCGGCCAACGCCTGCAATCTCTCGATCTCGCCTATGATCTGACGGTCAACGCTCGCCGACAGCATACCGGCCTCATTCACCAGGTCCTTCCGGACCTGGTCGAGCTGCGTGTCAGCGATGCCAACTCCAATGCGAAAGCCGAACAGTAGGAGTGGCGCAAGGACCGCACACCCGAGCACGACCTGCAGTTGCCACAAAGGTCGCGGCGTGCGGAACGCTGGCATCGTTCCGAACCGCGAGATGATCCCGCTGGCGATGCAGAGCACACCAACGGCGGTCGGCAGCGGGGGTGAATCGACTGCCGCCGAGCCGTGGAGCGTGTGGATGCCGCTCAGGTATGTAAACAGCGCGAACACCGCCATACCGCCGGCGACGCCGCCGAGCACGGTCGCGGCGAAGTGATGTCTTTGGAAGCGGCTGAGCGCCAGCGCGCCGCCTGCCAGCGCGATCGCCACTGGCATCCCGTTTATCGTCCGGAATAAGGGAGCCCCTGCGCTCTGAAGCGCAGTCCGGGGCACCAGCCAGCGGTCGATACCGAAATCGAAGCCGAATAGATCCTGGCCGAGATCGAGCGCAGCGGTGGCCGCCACCGCGAGGCCGACCGCAAATGCGAAGCGCGAGTTCTTGCCGGGGTGCACGAGCGCGAGGCCGAGGA
>Ga0126371_10006165_pt1 | contig 10653 bp, 10 predicted proteins | sample PanSoiMetaPlot_4_FD_110145 | JGI IMG/M metagenome (GOLD analysis project Ga0126371, IMG submission 110145) | Tropical forest soil microbial communities from Panama - MetaG Plot_4 | ecosystem: Environmental > Terrestrial > Soil > Tropical forest > Bulk soil | place: Panama | collected 2016-02-17
GTCCATTGGGAACCGTCCCCGTCGTAGATGGCGACGACTTCGGTTCCGAGCACCAGCAATCGTCGCGGGGGGCCATCGAGCAGGGTGGCGTCCAGAATCGGGTCGGGCCGGGCGACAAGTTTCGTCGAATGGAGGGTGAGAGGAGGAGAGTGCTCAGCCAGGAGCCGGGGGGTGGGGCGCGAAATGGAGATCATGACAATGCCGGGCTCGGCGGCACCTTTGTGGACCTCCGCCACCCAAACATAGTCCTCGAGGTTCTCAGAGAGCACGACCCGGACCTCGATACCCGCCTGGTCGGGCTGCCAAACTTGCACCCCTGCGGTCCCGAGGATGGCGGTCAAACCGCGACGGATTTCTTCCACGTCGGAGGGAACAATGGACGAGGCGTTGCGGACATCGAGCGAGATAACACTGGCGCCGGTCAGGGCGGCGATTTTTGCCGCCAGTTGCGATTCGGGAGCGCGCCAGTCGGATGCTCCGGCAAGGCGCGTCACCAGAAGGCAAGCACACCAGGCCCAGCGTACGCGTGAGGACGGAAGAAACATTTCTGGATGGGGCGAATTATAAACTGCCGCGGCCATGGGTTCCCGAGGATGGCAGTGATGAAGCCTGAGCCATCAGCACTCAGCATTGGCTTCGACGCTGCGCGGCCATCAGCTCCCCCCGATGGGGCGCGGCCGGAGCCGTAAATGCTGACTGCTCATTACTTACCGGCGTGGCTCAGCCTTGACGGGGACCGCTGCGGGAGTGAAAAAGATGCGAAATACCTGGCCGAAAATGAATTCCTCTACGACCAAGCCTACCGCCACGGAGAAAACCAACCCTGCTACTACCGCCATGAATGTCATTGCCAGCTGCATAACCGTCCTCCTCAGACAATGGGGGTATGGGCAATTGCGAGGCCGGACGGATATTGCTGAAAAAACGAGCTTTAGTAGCGCCTTGGCAGGTTTACTTTGTGGCTCGGCGGCCACGTCGTGTGCTTGAGGAGACGGCTGGCGCGGACGATGGTCTGCGCCCGCCCTTGGACGGGTTCTCGACCCGGATCCGAAATTTCCTCAGCGCCGTGGCTTAGAGTAGTGGGAGAGCCTCTTAACGAGAGCACGATTGGCATCTAAACTGGGCTTACCGCACGGCTAAACGGGATGCGCGGTGTTCGCGCCACTCACATATTCGGGGAAAGAGAGTTGCCTCAACAAGACGCGCTTTGGTACAAGGACGCGATTATTTACCAGGTCCACGTCCGCGCTTTTTATGATAGCAGCGGAGATGGCAACGGAGATTTCCGCGGGCTGGCGCAGAAGCTGGATCACCTGCAGGATCTGGGGATCGACTGTATCTGGCTGATGCCGTTCTTTCCCTCGCCCCTGCGGGACGATGGCTACGATATCTCCGATTATCGCTCGGTAAATCCGACGTACGGCACGCTCGACGATTTCAAAGCGTTCCTGGACGCCGCGCACAAACGGGACATTCGCGTAATTATCGAGATGGTGCTGAACCATACCTCGGATCAGCATCCGTGGTTTCAGGAATCGCGAAGTTCGCGCAACAATCCGCGCCGCGACTGGTACGTGTGGAGCGACGTTGACACCAGGTATAAAGGGACGCGCATCATCTTTCTCGATACGGAGCTTTCCAACTGGGCGTGGGACCCGGTTTCGAAGCAATACTACTGGCATCGCTTCTTCAGCCATCAGCCGGATTTGAACTGGGACAATCCGGAGGTTCGGGAAGAAATGTGGAGTGTGATGAAGTTCTGGCTGGAGATGGGCGTCGATGCCTTCCGCCTGGATGCGGTACCGTATCTGGTGGAGCGCGAAGATACGAATTGCGAAAATCTGCCCGAGACGCACGCTGTCATCAAAGACCTTCGCGCCCGTATGGACCGTGAGTTCCCCGGGCGTATGCTGCTGGCCGAAGCCAATCAGTGGCCCGCCGATCTGTGCGCGTATTTCTCGGGCGGCGACGAGTTTCACATGGCGTTTCATTTCCCGCTCATGCCGCGCATGTTCATGGGGGTGAAGCTGGAGGATCGCAAACCCATCACGGAAATCCTGAAGCAGACGCCGGAGATTCCCGCGGTTTGCCAGTGGTGCCTTTTTCTTCGCAATCATGACGAGCTCACGCTCGAAATGGTTACCGACATGGAACGCGATTACATGTATGACGAGTACGCGCAGGACAAAGCCATGCGACTGAACTTGGGCATTCGGCGCCGGCTGGCTCCCCTGCTCGATAACGATCGCCGCAAGATCGAGCTGATGAATGGCATGCTGATGTCGCTGCCCGGGACACCTATCATTTATTACGGCGATGAGATCGGCATGGGGGACAATGTGAATCTCGGTGACCGCAACGGGGTGCGCACTCCCATGCAGTGGGACGCGGGTTGGAACGGGGGATTCTCGCCGGCTGACCCGGAGCAGCTGTACTCGCCGCTGATTATGAATCCCGTGTATGGCTACCCTGTGATAAATGTTTATGCCCAGAAGCGCTTCGATCACTCGCTGCTTTCCTGGATGAAGCGGATCATCCGGGTGCGGAAGTCCACCCCGGTTTTGGGGAGAGGGTCGATCGAATTTCTCTATCCCGCGAATCATCGCGTGCTCGCCTATGTCCGAAAGCTGGGCAGGGACACCATTCTGGCGGTAAACAACCTCTCCGGGGCGGCGCAGGCGGTGGAACTCGATCTCAAGCCGTACCGCGGGAATATTTTGATCGAGATGTTTGGGAAGAATATTTTTCCACGGATCGGCGATCTGCCCTATCTGCTGACCCTGGGACCGTATCAGTTTTATTGGTTCAGATTGAAGAAGGTCTAGCTGGGATCTGCGAGCGGTGAGCGGCCAAGGCCGCCCCCGGGTGGCGGGCCCTTCGAGATCCAGGCTGATGGCGAAAATGCCCGACGAGAGCATACTTTCGGACGCGTTCATCCACGAGCTGATCAATGTCGGCGAAGTGGACATTGTTGTCGGCGTGCCTACCTACAACGACGGGCGCACGGTAGGTCAGGTGGTGCAGGCGGTGCGGGCCGGGCTGCTGACGTATTTTCCCCGCGCCCGGGCGGTGATTATCAACGCCGATGGCGGGTCGCGTGACGGAACCCAGGATCTGGTGCGAGCGGCTTCCATCAGCGACATGAGCGTCAGTTCGGACGTGCGTGCTCTCCGCACCTTGCACAGCATCAGCACGCAATATGAAGGAGGTCCGGCCAGCGGAACGGCGCTGCGCACCATTCTGGCCGCGGCCGATCTGCTGCAGGCCAAGGCCTGCGCGGTGGTGGCAGCGGAATCGACCACCATCGAACCGGCATGGATGGAGAGCCTGGTACGGCCCATTTTCCATGATGGCCGCGAACTGGTCTTGCCGGTGTACCGCCGGCAGAAGTTCGACGGCCTCCTGATTCGCAACCTTGTGTATCCGTTGACGCGGGCGATCTATCGCTGCCTGGTGCGGGAACCATACCCTTCTGAGTTCGCTTTTTCCGGCAACTTGGGCAGCCACTTCCTGCAGCAGGACATCTGGACACAGGAACCGGGGCGAGGGGCAGAGCTCTGGATGACTTTGTCGGCCATCGCCGAACGCTCGAAAGTCAGCCAGTCGTACCTGGGAACCAAGGCGCGCCCGGAGAATCCTCCGTCCGATCTGGTGAACGCCATGCGCGGAACCGCCGGTACCATCTTTGCCTTCATGGAATCCGCGCCTTCGCTGTGGAATGGATCGCGCGAGCTGCTCGATGCGCCCTGCGGCGGATGCCAGTCGACGGTCAGCTTGGAACCGCTGCGGGTGAATCGCAAGCGGCTGTATCAGATGTTTGCGTTCGGCATCGCGGAACTCGAGCCGGTTTTCCTCTCCATACTTTCGCCGGAAACGCACGCCCAACTGAAGCGCCTGGCCGCGCTGCCGGAAGACCGGTTTGCCTATCCCGCCGACCTTTGGGCGAGGACGGTCTACGAGTTTTCGGCCGCCTATCACTCGGCCGTGATTGGCCGCGACCATGTCGTGCAAGCGCTGGTACCGCTGTTTCGGGGACGAGCGTTCACCTTTGTGACCGAGAACCGCGACGCCACGGCAGAGCAAGTGGAGAGCAACATCGAGTTGGTGTGCCAGGCGTTCGAACGCGAGAAGCCGTACCTGCAAAAATTGTGGGACGGCAGGAAGTGAGGTCTTGTTATGTGGGAAAACTTTATTCAAGAGCTGGCGAGAACGATGAACGAGATCGTCGGAAGCCTGGGGCGCTTTTTGCCTCGCTTCCTGGAAATGCTGATCATTGTGGTGGTGGGATGGGTGATCGCGTTCGTCTTGAAGGCGCTGTTTCGCAGCCTGCTGAAGATTACCCGCTTCGACAAACTCTCCGAGCATACGGGCGCAACCCAACTCTTGCGCGGCGCGGCGCTCCCTTCCCTGAGCGAGTTGGTCAGCCGTTTTGTTTTTTGGATTGCCTGGCTCGGGTTCATTCTGGTGGGGATCGACGTCCTCGGAGTCGCAGGTATTGAGCAGCATGTTTCGAATTTCTTTGGCTTCCTGCCGCGCCTGTTTGCTGCCCTTTTGATCCTGTTTTTCGGCTTCCTGGCCGCCGGCTTCTTTTCGCGCGCGGCCTTGCTGAGCGCGGTCAATGCCGACCTGCCCTCGCCGCGGTTGATCCACTGGGTGGTGCGCACGATGATCATCTTGTTTGTGGTTTCCATGGCCTTTGAAGAACTGGGCCTGGGTTCGCGCACCATGCTGATTGCGTTCGCGTTCACTTTCGGCTCGCTCATGTTAGGCCTGGCGCTTGCCTTCGGTCTTGGCGGTAAGGATCTTGCGAAAAGGTACTTGGAGAAAAGATTCGCGCGCGAATCTCCCCGGGAAGAAAGCAGGGAGAGAGAAGATGAGCTCTCACCGCTCTAGGCCGAGCGTAAAACCGGCGGTCAGCGTTCTAATGGTGGTGGCTGCGCTGCTCGCGCCCGAGGCGCGGGGTCAAGGCGCGCGAACCCGCTCCTCGATGCGCACCTCCGGTGCCTCTCGCAATGAGCAGATTCACAAACGCTTGCTGACCATGGATGTGGGGCCTCCGCCAGCGCTGCCCGCTGCGACTGTGGTAGAGAAGCTGATGGATACGGGCCGGCGGCGATCCTCGCAATTGCGCGGATTCCGTTCGACGCGCTTCTACCGCTTGGAGTACCACGGCCTGTTCGGAAGCCGCGAAGCCACCATGAAAGTCATTGCCACCTACACGGCGCCAGAGAAATGGGATTTTTCGGTGGTCGACCAAACCGGTTCGAAACTGCTGCTGAATCGCGTGCTTTTAAAGCTGCTCGACAGCGAACGCGAAGCCTATCGCAACGGCGCGCAGATCGAAATCAGCCCGGCCAATTATCAGTTCGCGTCCTTGGGACTGGAAACCACCGCGAACGACGATCCCTGCTATGTTCTCGAGGTTCAGCCCCGGCTGGCAACCAAATTTCTGTATCGCGGAAAAATCTGGGTGGACGCAAAAGATTTCGCGCTCTCGCACATGGAAGGCGAGCCGGCGCGTTCGCCTTCGTTCTGGGTCAAGGACACCAGCATCGACTCGACCTGGCAAAAAGTTGGCGGCTTCTGGTTCATTGCGCACAATCGCTCGCTGAGCCGCATCCGCATGGGCGGAACCGCCAGCCTGACCATCGATTACACCGATTACCAGATTAGCGGCGTCGGCAACAGTCCGGGCTCCGGCCAAAACGTGCAACTGCCCGTCCCCTCCTCTGTGACGCCCGAGCGATAGGCGAAGCGCGAGCTAGGCTGGGGTGGTTTTTCCGCTGTCCGGCGCAGATGAGGCGAGTGCCCGGGCCAGAGAAGTCGGATCGAGCGCATGCGCAAGGGCGGTTTCCCTGGCAATGACTCCAGTGCGGACCAGGCGTTCGATTTCCTCATCCAGGGTGCGCGTGCCGGGGACAGGGTTTTCCGCCCCTCGGAGCACGGCGTGGGGTGGCACAATCTCGAATACTGCAACCCGCTCGCCGTCGCGGGTTCGGGGAATCAGTCGCTGACAAACGATACAACGCAGCATGCGAACCAGCCGTTCACGAATGTTTGCCTGTTCTCCGTTCGCAAAAGAGCCCAGCAACCGTTCCACGGCTTTCGGCGCATTCAGCGTGTTTAACGTGGAAAGCACCAGGTGACCGGTTTCGGCCGCTTCGAGAGCAAGTTCCGTGGTTTCCCGATCCTTGAGTTCGCCGATGACAATGATATTGGGAGCTTGCCGCAGAGCCGCGCGCACTGCCAGGGCCATGCTGGGCGTATCGCTGTGCACCTCACGCTGGTGAACCGTCGCCCGTTTGTGATTGTGCAGAAACTCAATGGGATCTTCGATGGTGATGATGTGACAAGGGACGCTTTCGTTGATGTGATTGACCAGGGCCGCAAGAGTCGAGGATTTGCCCGAACTGCGCGGCCCGGTTACCAGGGCCAGCCCCGGCCCGAGGGCGAGAAGTTTCTCGAATTCGTCAGGCGCGCCGAGCCCCTTCAGTGTGGGAATCGCGGTTGGAATCACGCGCAGGACCACCGCACAACTGCCGCGCTGAATGAACACGTTCACGCGGAAGCGCGCTACCCCGGGTAGCGCGTAGGAGACGTCGCAATAGCCTTGCTCGCGAAGCATTCCGATGGCGGCCTTGTTGTTGCCGATCAACTGGGAGGCGATGCGGCGCGTGTCATCGGCGGTAAGCGGAGAAAGCCCGGACGCCTCCAGGTTGATGAGAGCGCCGTTGATTTGTACTTGCAGGGTGCGGCCGGGCGAGAAGATGACATCGCTTACCCGCGCATGGGCGCGGATGACGGCGGCGAGCAGATCACTGGTGTCTGCATCCGGCGAGACCTCGTCAAGCGAAATGGGAACCGCGGCTATGCCTGGAGCGGCCAAGTGCGCCTCAGCTCGGTAAAGTGTTACCCCTACCTATAGATTTCACTCTAGCGAACTTGACGCGAGGCTTCTAGAAAGAACGGCTTGTTCATGGAACCTTCGTAATCCGCAGAACCGACACGCGGGCGTTCGGGGGGAAAGAAAAAGAGGCGGCCGCAGCCGCCTCTTCCCAAGCCAAAAACCTCTACTTCTTTTTCGTCCCGCTTTTCTTGCCGTAGCTGGATTCGACGGTCTGGTTCAGCGCTGCCAACATCTGCTTCGCTTCTTCCGCATGAGGACCGGTCGGCTGCAGTTCCAGATACTTTTGAAAGGCTTCGGCCGTTCCCTGGGGAGCGACCAGCTTTCCGGAGCTGTCGGCGGTCGCCATGCCCATCAGATTCGAGCCCTTCCAGTAGTACGCGTCCGCTTTGTTGGGATCCGCGGCGATGGCCTTGTCAAACGCTGCGGCTGCCTCTTTCCGGGAGTTCTCGTCGGTGCTGGTGTTCGTGAGCACCGCGCCCTCTTTGAAGTAGTAATCGCCCGCGTGCGCGGGATCGAGATCCGCAGCTTGTTTATAGGAGTTGACCGCCTCGTCGGTCTTGCCGAGGTGGGCGGCCGCGGCGCCCAAATTGTCGTAGTAAGCCGCCAGCTTCTGGTTGTCAACGGGGGAAGAGGACTTCTGGGCCGGGGCCGGGGGCGCGCCGCCGGGCTGCGTCGGCTGTGCGGTGCCGGTGCGCTGCTTGTAAATATCGATGGCCTTCTTCATGTCGTTATAGGCTTCGGTATTGCGCTTGGTTTGTTCGGCTTTGTCCGTCTGTGACGTCGCCGATTGCAGGTAGGTGGCGCCCAAGCGATACCAAACCACGTCCTGATCGGGCGCCATCTGCGTCGCCTCGTTCAGTGTGGCGATGGCCTGGTCGTAGTTCGGAGGCTGGGCGTGCGTCAGGTTGTTCGCGGCCACTAATTTCTCGTTCACCGCCTTGATGTTGGCGTTGTATTTCTCGGCCTCGACGGCCGCCGCCTGCTGTTTCTTGACCTCTTCGGTGGAGACTCCCCTCTGCTTAGCTGTCTGCTGGATGTTGTCCTGCTGGATCTGCTTGAGGTCGATATCGTGGGTCACTTCGTCCAGCTCTACCTTGATGCCCTTCATGCTGTCGAGCACCTTGCCGTTCTGGTTTAGCGTAACCGTGTAGTTGCCGGGCTCAATACCCAGGGAAAAATACTCCCCCTTCTTGTTGGTCTTCAGCCTGGTAGTACGCCCGTTGTCGGTGTTTTGCCAGACGACTTCTGCGCCCACGATCGGTTGCCCCTGCCCGTCTCGGCAGGTGCCTCGAACGCTACCCGTTTGGGCCAGCACAGGGACGGATAAGACGGCGCAAAAAATTGCCGCCAGGAGTGTGTACGAGAGATTAGGTTTCATGAAAGCCTCCAATAGCGCCGCAGGATGAACAGCGCGGCCAAACTCAGACTGCCTGTGCTGCGGGAGCATAGGGTAGGGGGTCGGTCGCGCCCGCCTCTTCGAATGCCCGCAACCGCAGCACGCAACTGTCGCAAACGCCGCAGGCACGATCTTCACGACAATAACATGACCACGTTAAATCGAATGGCGCATTCAGTTCAAGGCCGAGACGAACGATCTCGGACTTGCGCATTCCGATCAGAGGCGTGACCACCGCAATGCCGCCGTGTTTCGTTCCCGCCTCGATCACCCGGTTAAAGGCCTGGTAGTACGCCGGGCGGCAGTCGGGATAGCCGGAGCTATCCTGCTCGACCGCACCAATATAGATTGTAGATGCTCCCAGCACCTCTGCCCAACTCACCGCGACCGAGAGAAAATGGGCGTTGCGGAAGGGAACGTAGGTGACGGGGATGTCGCGGCCTACCAGGCGGGACTCGGGCACGGCGATATTTTCGTCGGTGAGGGCGGAACCGCCGATCGCTTTCAAAGCTTCGTTGCGAACCACCAGGCGGTTTTTGATGCCCAAGCGCTCGCAGATTGCGGTAAAGGAACGCAGCTCCCGCGCTTCTGTGCGCTGGCCGTAGCTCACATGTAAGCCTGCAGTGTCGTGGTCGCGGGCTGCCAATGCCGCGCAGACCGAGGAATCCATGCCTCCACTGAGCAGAACGATGGCGCGGGAACGTGAGTTGGCTATGTCGCGGTTCATGAAGTCGGGTCATCGGGTGATCGGTCGTCGAATGATCCAGGAAGCAGAAATCACCCCATCGAGCGAGCAACCGGTCCTATACCCCTTTTAACGCCGGATCCCAAATGAACTTGTGGATCTGCAGGCCGAGCCGTGCCGGGACATTATCCTCCAGCATCCATTCTGCGAGCAATTGCGGATCCAGCAAACACTTGGATGCGTCTCGGGCGCCCGAGGCATCCTTCGTGAACGCGGGAGAAAACAGCACGGCGTTGACCCGCCCATCCAGCGCGTGCCGGCGGGTGAAGTCGCGAGCGAATTCATAGTCGCTGCGGTCGCTCAGGACGAACTTGATTTCGTCGAGCGGCGTCAGGGCAGCCAGGTTTTCCATGTGGAAGGTGTCTCCCTCGCCTGAACCGGGGCATTTTACGTCGACAATTTTGACCACCCCGGCGGGAACCCGTTCGAGCGGGCGCTCGCCGCTGGTTTCGACGAGAACGGTGTAGCCCGATTCCAGGAAACGGCGCATCAGCGGCACCAATTCGCGCTCCTGCAGCATGGGCTCGCCGCCCGTGAACTCCAGGAGTCCGGATCGGCTCAACTGCTCGACTTCGTCGAAGACCTGCTCCGGAGTCATCCTTTTGCCGCCGTAAAAGCTGTATTCGGTGTCGCACCAGGTGCAGCGCAAATTGCAGCCGGTCAGTCGCACGAAGACGCAGGGGAGCCCGGCATAGGTAGACTCGCCTTGTAGCGACCTGTAGATTTCGGTTACATGCATCGCAATCCCCTGCGCTGGGGGAGAAACTCCCGGCGAACTGCCCTCGCCGTCGAGCGGGCGTCGGCCAGCATCCCGCCCGCAAAAACCACGAATGAAGCTGCGGTTTGGGCCGGGAACGGGACCCAACCTCATCGCCGCGGTATCTCTCAGCCGTTGCCTTCGCTATATCTTGCGGTCGTCGAGTCGGTTTCAAACACGGTTACATCCTTGACATGGACCCGCCCGTTGGTGGTCTGGCGAAGCCGTCCATTGGTTTCGTCAAAAAAGTACTTTGCCAGATTCTCCGCGGACGGATTCAGTTCCGTGAACGGCGCGATGTCATTGATCATCTGATGATCCAGACGATCAATCACGTGCCGCATCACCTCGCGCAGGTCTTTGAAGTCGAGCAGCAGGCCGGCTTTGTCGAGTTCGCGGCCGGCCAAGGTCACGCGGACCTTATAGTTGTGGCCGTGGGGGTTCTCGCACTTTCCCTTGTAGTTCCGCAGGTAATGGCCGGCGGCAAACGAATCTTCAACGGTGACTTCGAACATGGACCCCTCAGGCGCGAATACTGGACGAGCGAATGCTTTATTTTACGCCAGTAATGGCGCGGGTTGCTGAGGTGAGGCGGAGAACCCGAGAGTCTAGCTGGGTTCGATTTTCCTGGGGAGGAAGGGAACCGCACCAAGGAATAAGGCGGTACCAGGCACAACCGCCCAGATCGCAATTGCAATCGCGAAGTAGGACAGGTGATGGATGATGAAGGTGTTCCTCTCTAGGAAGGTTCCGATCGGCACAATCAGACACAACACTGCCAGCATGATGATGGCAGGAAACACGGCGGCGGCCACCGTGTTGAGGCGCTTACCGCCGCCGCGCCGGGA
>Ga0126371_10006167_pt1 | contig 10650 bp, 14 predicted proteins | sample PanSoiMetaPlot_4_FD_110145 | JGI IMG/M metagenome (GOLD analysis project Ga0126371, IMG submission 110145) | Tropical forest soil microbial communities from Panama - MetaG Plot_4 | ecosystem: Environmental > Terrestrial > Soil > Tropical forest > Bulk soil | place: Panama | collected 2016-02-17
AGGGCCGTGCGCCGGTTGGCGAAACGCAGTCGCGCGCGCGCTGGCTGAATACGCGCTTTGCACTGACGTCGGCCGGTAACATCACCAACATGACCATCGACACGGCCTTGGGCAAACTGCAACTGCGCCCGGATATTTATGCGCCGTTGCTGGAACTGCTCGGCGAAGGTCCGGCGACGCTGCGCAATCTGATTGACCGCCTGCCGGAGCCGCGGCCGAACTGGATTTCGCTGACCGACGCCATCAAAGTCATGGTCGGCCGCGGCGACCTGCAGCCCTGTTTGCCGGAGGATGGCGACGCCGGGCGCGCAGGTTCGACACGGGCATTCAACTCGGCCGTCATGGCGCGCGCCGGTTGGAGCCCGGAACTCGGCTATTTGGCCTCGCCGGTGACGGGAGGCGGCGTGCGCGTCGACCGCGTCACGCAGGCGTTGCTGCTGGCGCGGCGCGGCGGCTCGGTCGATGTTCATCAATGGCTGGAGCGATTCGCTGACGGCAAACCCTTAGCGGCAGCCGGCGGCAAAGACCTCTCCACCGGCGATGCCCGCGCCGCCATCCAGAACGAGGCGGCGCGCCTCGAAGGGACTGCATTGCCGCTGCTGCAGCGCCTTGGAATTAACTGATGGCCGCACAACCGACAACGATAGCTCGCGACTAGCCGATCTTCAGGGTGCCCGTTCCACCGGAAAACGGTCCGCTATCGTCGTTCGTCGGGTGACCCGAGTCATTGCCGTTCTGCGCGAACAAGTCGTGGATCACCTGCTTGCCGTCAAAGAAGGCGCCGCCAATGTCGTGGTTGAGCACCTGGAAGTCCTGCTCGAGCTTGAAAAAGTCGGCGCCCACCGGTCCGGGCGGCATCGGATCGTTTGCCAATGCGCCTTGCGACTCAAGGAAATCGGCGGCAGTCTTGAGGCCGCCGCCGCCCAAATGCACGAAGTCCACTCTCAGCTTTTCGAAATCGAGCGCGACGGCTTCGAACGCCGAACCAATCTCCAGCACCTGATCCCCGAGCAGGTTCAGCGCACCATCCAACTCCTTCGAATTGGACCCCGCGCCGAGCGCGATGAGGTCATCGCCAAGATTGGTGAAATCGGTTCCGGCATTTATCGTGTCGATGGCGAGCTTCAGAAAATCGGCGCCGACCGTCCGTTCGCCGGCCTTGAGCGTGTTGAGATCGGGAGCGGCGTCGAGCTTGAGGAAATCCGAGCTGACGGCGCCGAGGTCCGAGGCCGCTACCTTGAGATCTGCATCGGCATTCAGAAAATCAGACTGGACGGCAGGCAGCTCCTCCGTGGCACCGGTCGTCGGCGGTTGCGTCAGCTTGAGGGCGAAATCATCGGCCCTCAATCCAGCGTCGCTTATTTTGAGGAACTCGTCGTCGAGTTTGTGAAAGAAATCGCCAATGGCGGAAATATTTTCCTTGATCTGATGGTCGGCTTCGACCGTCAGAAAAGCATCAGGGCTGGCGTTCGCGAGCTTCTGAAAGTCTTCGTCGATTTTCAGAAATGCATTGTTGAGCGATTCGTGGTTTTGCTCGTCGCCAAACTCGTTGAATTTGATGAAAATTGGCATACCGCTTCCCCGCACTTGCTACGGAATTGCACGCCAGCAATCGAAGGCTAGCTCTGGTCGGTATCGCGTTGCAATCATTTCATGAATTATTATGGCGATACGATGGTCTATTCGATGAGCGACATTCTGACGGCGAACATAGGTTTTCTGTTTGCCGCATGGGTGCCGCCGATCGCAACCATTGCGGTGGGTGTAGCCGATCGAGGCCGGGCTCGCTTTTGCCATCCGCGACAACCCCGCCCTCAATATCGTGATGCTTGTTCACGACGTGCCCTGGATGAAGGCTTGGCAAGCGGCCGGTCAAGCGCACTGAGGCGTGCGGATGACCGCCGCCAACTTTGCGACGGCGCGGGTGGCCGTCGCGCACATCAAACGCATCAGCACGCTGACCCATCTGCCGGGCGCAGCCTAGTGCCGCGGCTTCCGCAAATTCACTGGCGCCAAAGCGGCGCCGCACCGCCGTGATCGAGCCGCCGGGAGGATATTGCGGGCGCGTTATGTTCATGGTATGTTCTCTACGCGAACCGGCGAGGGGGTGTGTCATGTGGCGTGTTCTGCTCGCGTTGATCGCGATCATGACCTGGGGCGGCGCGCATGCCGCCGATTTGCTTGACCCGCCGGCTTTCACGGCGGTCGTGGCGCGAGAGATCAGCACGGCGCTGCCGTCGGCGAAGGTCACGGTCATAGGCAGTCTGCAACTGGAGACGCAGATACCCGGCGGCGAAACCATCAGCAACGATCTGCGAAACGCCTACCGGCGTTACGTCCGCGATCCGGAGCACCTCGATGAGATCATTCGCCAGCGCGTCGCCGGTCTGGTCGAGAGCGTGCGCGACGCGCAGGTGAAACCGCCGCTGGACCGCGCGCGCATCGTTCCGGTGCTCAAGACCAATGCTTGGGTCGAGGCAATTCGGCAGCAGCGCCAGGCAAAACCGGACTTGCAGCCGCTTACCGAGCCATTCAACAGCGAGCTGACGATCGTTTACGCCGAGGATCGCTCGGCATCGATGCGTTTTTTGATGATGAACGATGACGTCGGCGACCGCAGTAAGATCCGCGAGCTTGCCGTCGCCAATCTGCACCGGCTATTATCGAAGATTGAAATGCGCGAGGCGGCGTCGGGCATTCTCCTCATCAGCGCTGGTGGCGATTACGAGGCGAGTTTGTTGCTCGCCGACAGCATCTGGTCGAGCGGCCAGATCAAGGTCGACGGCGACATCGTCGTCGCCGTGCCTGCCAAGGACGCGCTTTTGGTCACGGGATCGCATAACCCGGCCGGCATTGCGCGGCTGCGCGCGCTTGCCATCGACATAGCAGCCGGGGCCTATGGCTTGACGTCGGCGCTGTTCGTCTATCGCGGCGGCAAGTTCGTGAAGTTTGAGGAATAGGGAGGTTCGCCAGTCTTTTGGTGCGAGGTCGATCGTGGGAAGGCGTGTTGAGTGGGTAAGCGCCGCCGGGGTCGGAGGGATGTGACAATGATCGTGCTTATTGCTTCTTGCTCGATCGTAAAAATCGGTCCCGCGCCTACAGCTTCAGCAACTTGCGCGCGTTCTCGTAATAGACCTTGTTCTTGTCTTCCGGCGACAATCCCATCTGATTGATCAGATCGACGCCTTCCTTTTTCAGGACGAACAGCGGCGGCGAGTCGGTGCCGAAGACAAAGTGATCGGCGCCGACGGATTCGAACGCGCAGCGGGCGCCGGGAACCCAGTAGCTCGTCGATTCCAGATAGATCTTCTTCAGGTAGTGGCTCGGCTGATGCTTGATGAGCATCGGCTCGTAGGTGCCGAGGAAAAAGCACTCGTCCTGCAGCCGATAGGCGTAATCCATGCGACCGATCATCTCGCAAATGCCGCCGCCGAGGTGCGTCGCGACGACTTTGAGGTTCGGCAGCTTCTCGAACACGCCGCGGACGATGAGCCGCGCCACCGCGAGCGCGCCGTCCATCGGCCGGCCGACCGACGAGGCCAGCCGATAATCGCGCATCCGCTCCTCACCGAAACCGACCGACGGCGGATGAATGACCACCGGGACGTCGAGCTCGCACGCCAATTGGAAGAACGGAAGGGCGTCATCGTCGTCCGGATAGCTGCCTTGCAGGCTCGAAAGGATCCAGGCGCCTTTGAGCCCGTCCTGCTTCACCGCGCGCTCGAATTCGCGCAGAAACGGATCGCCGCCATACGGCACGATCGACGCCATGCCGTAGATTTGTCCCGGATATTTGTTTTGCTGTTGCGCATTGTAGCGGTTTTGCCGCTGGCAGCGTTCGAGCTGCTGGGCGCGGTCCATGTCGCGCAGATTGTGGATCGGATTGGAAATGACGGAAATGTCGACGCCGCCGATCTTGGCGGCTTCCAGGACATTCTCGATGGTCGCCGGCGGACGCCCCTTTTTGGCGCCGACGTTCTTGTGAAAGCCCGTGCCCGTGAAGGTCTCGAAATCTTCCGGCGGAAAAACGTGGGTATGAATGTCGATGATCATTGACGCGATTCCTCCCCAAGACATCTTAAGCAGGCGCTGTAAGCCGCGGCGCACTGGCGCACGGTACACTATTGCGCTGTCAGGCCTTAGGTTAGCAAGATGGTATCGCAATCGCGAGCCTAGGCCATGATGCTAAGCCGCCGCACGCTTGTCAGTTCGATCCCGCTCCTGTTCGCCAAGACGAGCGCTCGCGCGCAGCCGCGCGGCGTGGCGGACAGTGGCGGTTGGCCGGCGCGGCCGGTTCGCTTCATCGTTCCCGCTGCCGCCGGCAGCGCCGGCGACGATGTCTGCCGTCTGGTCGCCGCGCAACTTAGCGAGCGGTTCGGCCAGCAATTCGTCATCGTCAATCAGCCGGCCGCCGTCGGCACGCTCGCCGTGCAGGATTTGGCGCGCGCGACGCCGGACGGCTACACGATCGGACAGATAACGACGAGTACCCAGGTCATTGCCAAGCTGTACAATCCGGATCTGTCGTATGACGGCATCAAGGATTTCGCGCTGATCTCGCTGCTCGGCAACTCGCCTTACGTGCTCGCGGTCTATCCCGGCATGCCGGTCAAGAGCGTCGCCGAACTGTTGGCGTTGGCCAAGGCAAAGCCGCAACCGTTGAGCAATGCGGCGTTCGGAACCATGAGCCTCGGCTATCTGGCGAGCAAGCTGTTCGAACGGCAGGCCGGCATCGCGCTGAACCAGATCCCGTACCGCTCCTCCGCTCAGGCGGTGATCGATGTCGTGGCCGGCCGGGTCGACATGCAATTCAGCACGCTGCCGCCGGCGGTGCCCCTGATCCGGACCGCAAAGCTGCGCGCGATCGCCACGACCGGAGCGCAGCGGTTTGCGACGCTCGTCGAGGTGCCGACGTTGGCGGAATCCGGCTTCCCGGGATTCGACGTCGCCTTGTGGCTGGGGTTGGCTGCGCCGGCGGGCACGCCGCCGGACATCGTCGCCAAGCTCAACAGCGCGCTGGTCGCTCTGCTCGGCACCGCGGAGATGCGCGACGCCATGCTGCGGCAAAGTTTTGTCGCCGAATCCTCTTCGCCCGACGCGCTGGCCCGCCGCATCGACGCCGATATGGGCAAGTGGCGCGATGTCGTGGCTGCCGCCGGCGCGACCAAAAATTAGCGCCCAACATGTCGAAGCTCGTCAAACAGATGCCGCAGAAACAGCAAGCGATCCTGTCATCGCTACGCTGGCAAATCGGTTTCATCGTCGCCATCCTGGTGCTGCAGGCCTTGGCGCTTCATCTCATGGGCCGGCTCACGATCTGCGCGTGCGGCTATGTCAAGTTCTGGGAGGGCGATCCGTTCGGACCCGGAAACTCGCAGCATCTGACCGACTGGTACAGCTTCTCACACCTGTTGCACGGCTTTTGGCTTTATTTTCTGCTCTGGCTCGTCTTCAAGCAGCTTCCTGTCGGGGCGCGGTTGAGCTCGGCGGTCGTGCTCGAAGCGGCATGGGAGATCCTCGAGAACAGCCCTTTCATCATCGATCGGTATCGCGCCGGAACCATCTCGATGAATTATTACGGCGACACGATCGTCAATTCGATCAGCGATACACTGACCGCGATGATAGGCTTTATGTTGGCGGCATCGGTGCCGCTAAGCGCAACGATAGTGGCGGGAATCGCGATCGAGGTCGGGCTTGCGTTTGCCATCCGCGACAACCTGGCCCTCAATATCGTGATGCTTGTTCATGAGGTGCCGTGGATCAAGGCTTGGCAAGCGGCCGGTCAAGCACACTAAAGGCGTGCAGCTCGCCTTACTCCAGCTTCAGACCGTTTGCTTTGACCACCTTGCCGAAGCGCTCGCTGTCGGCACGGATGAGCGCGACCATCTCGTCGGCGCTTGTCGCAAACGGCTCGCCGGAGCCGGCGGCAGCGAGCTTTTCGGCGAATTCAGGTTGCCGGACCACGACGCTTACTGCCGCCCGCAGGCGCGCGATCACCGCAGGCGGCGTTGCCGCCGGTACGAACAGTCCCTGCCATATCGTCACGTCGTAGTCCGGATAGATTTCCGAAATCGACGGCAGGTCAGGGAACAGCGGCGACCGCTTTCGGCCGCTGATGGCGAGCGCACGCAGCTTGCCCGCCTGCACCAGCGGCGTCGCCGAGCCGCCGCCGAACATGACCGCCACCTCGCCGCCCATGACGCCCAGCGCCGCAGGCCCGCCGCCCCGATAGGGCACGTGCGTCATTTGAATGCCGGCCTGCTCTTTCAACAGCTCCATCGCCAGATGGTGTTCGCTGCCGTTGCCGATCGAGCCATACAGCAGCGGCGGCTTGGCGCGGCGCGCGTAATCGATAAAGTCGTGAAAGTTCTTGGGCTCGAGGGCGGTGTTTTCCGTCAGCAGCAGTTCGTCCGATGTGATCGTCGCGACCGGCAGCAGCGTCTTGAACGGATCGAACGGCATTTTGGCATAGAGGTGCGGATTGACGGTGAACAGCGAACCCGCCGACTGCAATACTGTGTAGCCGTCGCCAGCCGCGTGCGCGACCACTTCGCCCGCGACATTGCCGTTGGAGCCCGGCCTGTTCTCCACCACGACAGCCTGTCCGAGCTGGGCCGACAGCAACTGCGCAAGCAGACGCGCTACGAAATTGGCCCCGCCGCCCGGCGGAAACGCCACGAGCAGGTGAACGGGTCGGTCCGGATAGGATTGGGCCACCGCCGCATTTGCAAACAATGCCGCGAATGCCAAGCCGGCGCATGCCAAGCCAGCGAAGCGAGCGAGCCATCTCATCGTCAGGATCTCACGTTGGGGCCGCCGCGTTTGAATCTGGCACAGTGTTGCTGTTCATCCTCCCCCGAGCAAGCGGGGGGCATATTTGTCACAGCGCCGCGACCGCGCTGACTTCGATCAAAAACTCCTCGCGCACCAGGCGATCGATCATGAGCAGCGTGTTGGGCGGATAGGCGCCGCCGGCGAATAGCTTTGGAAATTCACGGCTGCGGTAGGCCATGAAGCGCGGGATGTCCTGCGAGTGCACGAGGTACGTCGTGAACTCCACGATGTTGCCGAAACCGGCGCCCTGCGAGGCGAGCGCGGCGCCGATATTGGCGAATGTCTGGGCGCATTGCGCATCGAACCCGTCGGCGGTCTTGCCGTCGCGGTCGGCGCCGACCTGGCCGGCGATGAACAGAAACTCCGACGCCTTGACGCGGGTGATTTGCGAATACTGTCCGAGCGGCTTGCCGAGCACGTCGGGGTTGAGAATCTGAATCTGCGGCATGGTGAGGCTCCACAATGACGAGGTGAATGGGGAAGCGCGTTCTCAAACGTTCCGACCGCGAACTATCAACTTTTATTTCATTCGGCGGCTTGAGTCATCAATCGAACGTTTTATTTGTTCCCGACGCCACGACATCACCGCATCGCGTCCAACAAACGGTCAGACGCTCGCCGGATTCGGTCGTGACAAGGATCGGGCCGGTGAGAGGGCCTAATTCGAAAGTGGAGACACCGATGTTGTTTGCGGTACGGCGTTATTCCGCGGCCCTCTCACTTGCGCTGGGTGCCGGCGTGCTGGCGCAGCCGGCGCTGGCGCACGGTTATCATCATCATTACTCCGCCTCTGCGCGTCCGGCGCATCATTACGTTCGCATCTATGGCCATCGGCATGCTGCTGTCATGGCGGCGGCTCCGCAGGTCTGGGGCGAACAGAGCGGCTCTTACATGATGGCGTCGTCTTCGTGGCAATCATCGCCGCAGAATTATTGGCAGCACGGTTGGCGCGGTCACGTGGCGCGGCAAGCGTCTTCGCAGCAGAACGCGTGGCAGCAGAATAACTGGCAGCAGCAGGGTTGGCAGCGGCCGCGCTCGCGTTTCGCGCGTCGCCAACAAGTGGCGTCGTTTGGCAGCGCGGCGCCGGGTTACACGTCGACTTACGATTACGCGGCGCAATCGTCCTGGTCGTCGTCGCGCGGCGGGTCCGGCGGCCACTCCGCACTGTCCGGCATGATCGCGCAGGCGGCGAGCACGGCCGGCGTGCCGCTGTCGCTCGCCGAGCGCGTCGTGCGGCGCGAGAGCGGCGGCAATCCGCGCGCCGTGCACGCCGGCAATTACGGGCTGATGCAAATCCGGCTCGGCACCGCGCGCGCCATGGGCTACGGCGGCTCGGCCGCTGGCCTGCTCGATCCTTCCGTCAACATGACCTACGCGATGCGCTATCTCGCCGGCGCCTATCGCGCCGCCGGCGGCAGCGAGAGCCGCGCCGTCGCGCTCTACGCCCGCGGCTATCATGCGACGCCGGCGCGCGTGCAGACCTATACGTTCTGATCATTCGTCATTGCGAGCGGAGCGGAGCAATCCAGTTCTGAAATTTCGCCTGGATTGCTTCGTCGCGGAGCTTGTCATCGGGCCGGCCACTTCGGGCCGGACCCGTTGGCTCCCCGCAATGACGCGGAGCTACTCCAAGCCCTCGACGATGCGGATGTCGCGCACCGCGCCGTCGCCGAGCGCCTTGAGGGCGTCCTGATAGGCCGGGCTCGAGTAGGCGGCGACCGCCTTTTCGACGCTGGGAAATTCGGAGATGACGATGCGCTCCTTGAGCCCGGACTCGAAGGTCGACGCCGGATTGCCGCGCACCAGATAACGGCCGCCGAACGGCGCGGTGGCGGCCGGCGCCAGCTTGGCATAGGCGACCAGCTTTTGCGGATCGGAAATCGAGCGGTAGCAGGTCACCCAGTAGCCCTTGGGCATCGACGTTCTCCTGATCGGTCGGCCAGTCGTGTCCAGACAGTGTAACGCGGACGGTCGCGAGGCCGCAATTCGCGTTCGCTTGCCCCTTCGCGCGCGCTTCTCTCTGCGCCCGCGGCGGCGTAACATCGCGGCCGGTCTCAAGCGGCCAAAGGGGAGCCCGCGATGTCGTTCTGGAGCGCGCTATTCGGCCGGCGTTCCGGCGCCGCAACCGCCAAGGTCGCCGATCCGGTCGAGTACAACGGCTACGTGATCCGCGCCGCGCCGTACAAGAACGACGGCGGCGCCTATCAGACCGCCGGCACCATCGAGCGCGACATCGGCGGCGTGCGCAAGGCGCACCGCTTCATCCGCGCCGACGCCTACGCCTCGTACGACGACGCGCTGAGCTTCACCCTTAACAAGGCGCGCCAGATCATCGACCTGCAGGGCGACCGGATTTTTGATTGAGTGCCGTTCGCGATCGCCGTCGGCGACGATTACATTTTCACGGCACGGGGGTCGCTTACGACAGCCCCTCGACGATGCGGATGTCGCGCTGGGCGGCATTGCCGAGCTTTTTCAGCGCGGCCTGATAGCCCGGTCCGTCGTGGGCCGCGGCGGCCTGTTCGACGCTGTCGAATTCGATGATGACCACGCGCTCCTTCAATCCCTTCTCGTAGGCCTTGGCGGCATTGCCGCGGGCGAGAAAGCGGCCGCCGCCGGCGGCAATCGCCGGACCGGCGAGCTTGGCATATTCGGCGAGCGCCTGCGGATCGGACACTGCGAAATACGTCGAGACCCAATAACCCTTGGCCATCGCGACCTCCCTGTTGCGGGTATGACCGGCAAATTGTTGGCACGGCGGCAATGGCCGCGCAATGCGCCATCCTCGGCGCCTGCCGCATAAAGCGCATGCGCTAAATGACAATGCCGGGGAAAGACGCTCAGGCCGCGTCGGCGTCTTCGCCGAGCAAGACCTCGGCGCGCAGCTTCTTGACCAGCTTGCGCAGCGCGACGATCTCGCTCTCGAGCTGCGCCACGCGCAGCGCCAGCTCGCGGTCGTCGCCGTTGGCGGCGCGCACCGCGTCGGGAAACGCGAGCCCGATCTCGTCGCCGTGGCGCCACTGCACTTGCGCGCGCAGGGTTCGCTGCTTCTGCGGGATGTGGAGCTCGACCATGTCCGGCACGCTGACGTTTTCCGAGAAGATGATGCGGGCGCCGTGTTCGGAAAAATCGCGAATGAGACAGTCCAGCGACCTGGTGCGCTTGTTGAAATAGACGCAGCCGCGCAGAAAGCTTTTCTGCCGCTGTGTTACGCGCCGTTCCGCCATGGTGCTTGCCCTCCTCGGGCGCAATGCCGACGGAAAGCTTAAGCGGCCGCGATTAACGTCTTCTTAACCTGGGCGCCGTTTTCGGCTATATCAAAACGCCATCAACAACGCGAGCGCGGAGGAAACCGGCATGCACGTGTTCGACCTGAAGGGCGAGGCCGCGTTCGATCCGAAAAAACACGTCGAAAAAATCCTCGGCAAGATCGCCGACGGCGACGTCACCGTCGCCTGCTGGGAGCCGGGCCAGATCAGCCCGTATCATTGTCATCCGCACGCCACCGAGATTTATTTCTGCTTCAGCGGTGGCGGCACCATGCGCACGCCGAGCGAGACGGTGGCGATCGTGCCCGGCGGTTTCGTGGTGCATCCGCCGGGCGAAGTTCATGAATACGAAAACGGCGCGCAGCGCACGCTGCTGTTTCGCGTGCGCTACGGCGACGACATGATGACGCGTCACATGGAGAACCGTCATTACGAGGACTGGGCGCAGAAGCCGGAAGATGCCGAGTTCTTCCGCGCCAACCCGGCGCTGGTGAACGCCGAGGTCACGTGAGCGGCGGCTCGGACGCGCCCGTTGTCGGTGGAC
>Ga0126371_10006169_pt1 | contig 10647 bp, 12 predicted proteins | sample PanSoiMetaPlot_4_FD_110145 | JGI IMG/M metagenome (GOLD analysis project Ga0126371, IMG submission 110145) | Tropical forest soil microbial communities from Panama - MetaG Plot_4 | ecosystem: Environmental > Terrestrial > Soil > Tropical forest > Bulk soil | place: Panama | collected 2016-02-17
TAGTAGTCGGACTATTTGGGAAATCGACCGAAGCCATCAGTTCTCCAGCTTGGTCAGCCGCGTATTCAGTTCCTTCACCGCATTGACCAAGGCGTAGGTCAGCGCGCTCACGTCCAGCGTCTTCAAATGCTCCAGCTTGTCACCGGCCGCTGAATGTAAGTCGGCATGTTCGCCCACCATTTCCGGCATGATGGACTCAACGTCATCAGCTACCAAGCCGACGTACTGTACGCCATCATCCGGCGTCCCACCCTTGCCGTTGTAATAATAGGTGATGGGCCTTAATTGCAGGACCGCTTCCAGTCCGCGCGTGTAAACGCCAATGTCGCGCTTGACGCGAATATCCGAGGTCGCACCCCAGGAACCACCAGAAGGCTTGTAGGCGTAAGGACTGGTATTCGTAAACTGAGTGACCAACGTCGGAATATAATTACTAGAAGTCGTAATACCCGTATCCGCGTAAAGGAAAATGCCCGGTCCAGCACCACCGTTCTGCGTTATGTTGACGCAGACCAGACTGGCAGTTACTGGCGTATTCGTACTAGTCGCAAACCAGCTACCAAAAGAAGTTACGGCGTTGCCGGACAGAACAATTCCGCCACCTGTTCCCCATAGTCCGCCTGCTGCGCCATTGGCTTGAGCAGTGCCAAACGTGGTAACTGGACCAATAACAAATTGGGAATTCATGGCGCCGGGAAACGGAGAAGTACCACCTATCCATTGGCTGGCAGTAGGCGACAACTGAAGCTGCATAGGTCCGGTACTACCCGTCGTTCCACCGAACGACATGATGCCCGTAAAGGCCGGATTGTTGACCGGCAGGCCACCACCCGAAGGAGTTGCCGGTGCCCACTGCGAACCGCTCCACGCAAGAACTTGGTTAGTGGTCGGCGCCGTGCTTGCCATTGTTCGGCCTTGGAGCCGCGCCACGGTACTCGCAGCGAGTGTCCCGGTAACATCACCGGCAATGGCCGTACTGGTCACCGACGAGGCAGTTAGAACGTTCGAGCCACCTACCGTTGGTGTTCCGGTGAACGCGGGACTGGCCAGTGGCGCGAAGCCAGAAATAGACGCACCGGCAGGAATTGTAACCGTACCTGTAAACGTTGGATTCGCCAACGGAGCGTAGTTGTTCTGGCCTGAAGCAGGGTTGGTTAACGGGGCGAAGCTACCGCTTAGTACGCCTTGGTTGATGACCGGTACCCACTGCGTACTGTTTCCGTCGTTATACCAAACGTAAGTCTGCAGGCCGGTTGAATCGAACCATAATTCGCCGACGTTGGGACTTGCCGGTGCGGTAGGATTAATTACTGCGCCAGCAGGCGGCAGCGCAGCAATCGCCGAAGTTACGTAGGCCGTAGTTGCGAGTGAAGTATTGTTAGTACCCGCAGTCTGCGTAACGCCAACTGTACCAGTCGGCAACGTTACGACACCCGTAAAAGTTGGCCCGGCAAGCGGCGCATAATTGTTTTGCCCGCCTGCGGGGTTTGTCTGAATTGCGTATGGACCGCCTGTTACTGCGCCTGCTGCTGTAATGTCGGCCGTTGTGAGTGTTACGGCGCCGGATCTGCCGTTGAAACTGACCACGCCTGCGCTGATTGCTGTAATTGCAGCCTGGACGAATGCCGTCGTAGCCAGCTGCGTCGTATTCGTCGCAGCAGCAGCAGTCGGTGCAGTTGGCGTACCGGTCAGCGCAGGACTTGCTATTAATGCATACGGACCGCCAGTAACGCCGCCTACTGCGGTCAGGTCCGCTGTCGTAAATGTCACGGCGCCTGTCCGCGTATTGAAACTACTGACATTCGCCGGTAATGCCGTAATAGCGCTGGTTACGAACGCCGTAGTGGCAAGCTGCGTAGTACTAGTATTTGCCGCCGCTGTAGGTGCAGTTGGTACGCCGGTAAAAGCTGGGCCAGCCAGCATCGCGCCGCCGACGCCCGTTACATCGGCAGCAGCCAGGACCACGTCGCCTGTACGCGTATTCCACGACGTAACACCCGCAGTACCGCCGCCCCCGCCGCCTGTAGTAATGCCTTGATTAATTACCGGCGCCCATTGGATGGAAGTACCGTCGTTGTACCAGATATACATCTGGAGGCCGACGGTATCGAACCACAGATCGCCTACGGCTGGACTAGGCGGCGGCGTAGTATTTACATACGGAATACCGGCAGTAATAGGACCGATGTTAACCCAGGAACTAGTCGCCGGATCCCAAATATAGACGGTCTGGCTACCAGCTGCGCCAACCGCATACGCATCGCCAGGATTGCCGGTCGGATGCGCTGCTTGTAACGCCGCCAGGTTCGCGTACGAACCAAGAACCTTAAAGCTTTGCCCCTGCGGTCCAGTCGCGCCTTGCGGTCCTTGCGGTCCTGGCAGACCATTGGCGCTGACGCCGCTATCCGTTCCGCCCAGCCACCAGTTGCCGTTACTTCCGATGTACGGTACTTCACCAGCCGTTACCGCCAGATGCGCCGCTACGTCCAGGATCATCAGATACTGATCCTGGTTCAGTTCGCCTAGAACTTCGGTTACCGCCGTCAGCATGGCCATGAAGGCGTTCCATACTGTCTGTTCCGCAGGCGCCAGCAGCGCGCTGACATTGGCGTACTGATCGGAAATGATCGGCGGCTGATATTGGTTACCGTTACCTGCCATTTATCTTATCCGCCTCCAGAACATCTGGTAGGAAACCGCTGGCGCTACTGTATAAGTCGCATTGCCGACCAGATAGACGTTGGTCGTCGCGCTGATGTTGATGCGTACGCGGCCGGTTCTAAAGGTAGTTCCTAGCGGCGTTGCGGCAGTCCGGTTGTCTACGCCAACGCCTGCAGTCGGCATCGTAGCGCTGGTCGTACTGACGCCAAGGCTGAAAATCGTAACAGTACCTGCCGTAGTTATCGCGCAAGTCCCCCATACGTCCCATTCGCCAGCAGCAACGGATGCCGTAAAGACATTGGCCGTCGTAGCGCTGGCCGTAAACGTATAAGTCGTCGGACCGGTCGAATTGAATTCGCCTACATTGCCAGTCGCCGCGTTGGTGCCGCTGGTAACGCCGGTCCATCCGGTTGTCAGCGTCAGCGTCGGACCAGTCATCGTACCGGTAAACGTCGGATTGTTCGTTGGCAGACCACCGCCGCTAGCAATTGCCGAATTGACCCAAGCAGTAGTCGCGATGTTGGTACTGGAATCGCCCGCCGTTGGCGTTGGCGCAGTCGCCGCGCCGGTCAGCGTAGTCGTTCCTTGCGAAGTCATACTAGTCGTAAAAACAGGCTTATCCAGTGGGGCATAATTGTTTTGCCCGGAAGCCGGGTTTATATACGGGGCCCACGTCGTAAAGGTTACTGCCTGACTATTGATGTAGACCGTTCCAGTGAAATGCGGCGAATCAATCGGCGCGTAGTTGTTCGCACCGCCTGCCGGGTTCTGCAAAGCCGCTCCCGCATTGCCGGTAAGCGTTGCCGCAATTTCGGCCATGAATAGGTATTGATCCCTATTCGGCCAGCCAAACTTTTGATTGATAGCGGTAAAATAAGACCAGAAAATGTCCCAGTTCGGTTGCAAGTCCGACGGTAGATCCATCGGTACCGGCAACGCCGCCGCAGCGATTTCCATGCCGCCGTTACTTGGCGGCGGCAAGCTACCGCCGTTGGTTCGACGCATCGCAGCCAGCGCTGTCGCAACTTTCGACAGGTCAGGCGGCAGCGATCCGCCTTGCTTGTTAATAGCTTCGCTGACCTGACCAATACGACCAAGAACGTTCTTAATTAATTCGTCCTTCGTCATTAACCGCCCCAAGTAAACAGCTGGCTGAAATTAGCTGTCGCCGTAGCTGGAATCATGACCGTCGATGGCGGATACGTTACGCCGCCGTCGCTGACTTTGACTTGCAGCAGTAGTCCTTGCGCCAAATTGATCGCCTGCAGATCGCCGTTTATATCGGTTGACGATGAAACCAGGAACGGCTGAATCGCTTGGCCATTGACGACTTGGACGCTTCTGGAATTGAACGTAACGACGCCGTATATCGTCAGCGTACCGTCCGCGCGCGCGACCGGACCGCTGATCTGACACATTGGCGGCGCAGCATATGGCGTTGGTACCGCCTGCATTTCCGGAAATGGCGATTCTTCATTCATGATGTAACTACCGACCATTTGCCTGCGTTACGGTCGAAAGCAAAAATCCCCATATGTCCGGCAGCGACAGTTACTGCTTGGTAAATGTTGCCTGCTGTCGATGTACTGTAACCGGCGCGCGCAATTAAATAGATTGGTCCGCCCCATTTACCTGCTGCGGTCGGCATCGGATTGATGGTCGAAATCGTTGCCGTTCCGGTAATCGCCTGGACGCCAGCGCTAGGCGTAATACTGGCTGCTGCCGGTATGTCCGTTCCATAACCGGAATGCTGGTTCAATATCGGAACCAGTCCATTGCCTAGATATCCATTGACGTATTGCATCCATTGATTTACGACATAAGTAATCAAGAATCGGCGCAAATCCTGAAACGTTCGGATATTGATTGCGCCAGGCGCAGGCGGATTGAAAGCAACAATGTCTGCCATTAGCGCCAGCCGCTTTCACGCATTTCTATTGCAATCGCGCTAACTTCTGCGCCGGTCTGATTTACAGTACCTGGCGCAACGTTCGGTCCAGTCGTCGTTATCTGAAATTTATGCCAGCGGTCAGTTTGCCGCAGATAAAACCAGCCATCCGTCGAATTCAGGAATGTTGTCGGTCCGCTAACATCGGTCTGACCAAGATTCGTTACATGATACGGCGTAACAGTCGCCGAATTTGGTTGCGTATAGTATATCGGCTTGACGCGCATGCATTGCGAAAAGCTATTCTGCGAACCTAAGTAGCCGGTAACGTAACGCGCCGTTCCTGGCGCGCCTTGCCAAGAATAAAGGATCTGGTTTGCGTCGTAGTAAAGACCATTTAGCCAACCAGGCTGCTGATTCGGATACGGAACGCTGATTGCGCCTTGGCTTAAATAGCCGGTCCCCCATTTACCGGTTCGCGCATTCCAACAAACCCAACGATCCGGTACGCCAGCATGCGGCGGCGCTTTGCTGACAAAATACCAATACGCAATGCCGTGGTAAGCATCGAACCGGCTTTGCATATTGATAAACTGCGTTACATCGGCGATATCGAAAAACCATTCTTTGACCGAATTCGGAATCCGCTGCGGCGTATAGCCGGAAGTAACGTAAAAATCGTCATTGCCGACGAACGCAACGCTATCCGGCATTACAACAACCGATTCCTGGCACCAGGTTCCGGTCAGATCCGAAATTAACTGCCAGGACCATACGGCGTATCCGCCAACGTACGATCCTAAATAAGTACAGGTCTGCTTCCAGACAACGACGTTTCGAAAAATCGGCGCGCAAGCAACAATATTACCTGGATAATCGTATAAAATTCCGCTGCCTGCCTGCGATTGAATATTTGGCGTCCAGTTGTTGTCCGTACCTAATGCGCTACAGTACCAGCCGTTCGTCGGACCGAACATCAAAACCTGACCGTTAACGCTGCATAGGCAAGTCGAATTGTTTGGCGGACTACCAGCTAACGGTTGGAACGCCGCCGCCCAACTGGAAACTTGCGGCGCAGTTACTGTTGTCGGATAGCCGACTGGCGATCCGGCGTTGACCGCAATAATGTCGTCACCGAATTGCGCGAACCGCCATTTGCCGTTGCTGGCTACCGTTCCGACGTTCGTCCAGGTAGACCAGTTATCCAGACGCCATAAGTTGGTCGCGCTACCTGCGAAGTTAATTACAGCGCTATTCGAAAAATAGGCTAGCGTAGATCCAGTTATCGTTTGCGGCATTGCTACGCAAACCTGCGACGGCGAATTCAGGCATTGATAGCCTTTGACCGTAGGCGCCGCATTGTCCATATCGATCAAGGCGATCTGTCTTTGATTATTGGCTGCGTCTAAGGCAAGATCCGGCGCAAAATCCAGGAACGGCAGTTCAATGACCGCTTGACCATGCCGATATACGCCCATTTACCAATCCCAAGCAGGAATCGTATAACCTTGCTGCGCGACAACCTGCGCCTTCAGATGGCTTAATTCTTCGTTCGCCGCTTGCATCGCTAGGCCAGCAGCTTCCTGGTCATACAGGACTTCGCGCGATATCGATGCCTGCGCCGACTTCCTAATCAACCTTTCAGCGACCGTCGTCCAGAAATTACTGTCCGTCGTATTCTGCGGCGGCATTGGCGCGCAGTTATAATTCAGCGTTACTGGAAAAAATCCGCTTGGATAGACCCAAGTATAAATCTGGTTCTGCCAATACGCCCAGAAGCGCGGATATGCCGCTATCGGCGCAGGCGTAATGACGTCCCATTCGGAAAGCCGGAAAAACGATATTTTTTCCAGGATCAGCCGCTGATTCGCCGTTGTCATCTGGACCATATACGGCTGCATGTAATCAATCGGCGGTATTATCTGATTGACTGCCGGTATCGTCATTAACTGCGTATGAAAATTTGGCTTATAACTGCCGACATTTCCCCAGATGACTTGATTATCGACGACCGTACCTGGCGTTCCAGGCGTCGGCGGTACGTAGGTACTGCCAGGCGGTCGTACATAGACGACAGTCGGCCAAGTCGGCTGGACCGTTCCGCTTTCGTTAACGCCTGGCGACAGCGCGACAAAAACCGTCGTTCCGTTCTGAATGCAGCTGCCTAACGGATACATGGTCGATGCGGACCAGACCGGTACCATCCGGTTGTCGATTTCCGTAAAGAAAAACGGCTTCCTGGACCAGAACCTTACGGCATCTTGGATGTAATCGATGACGATATTGCCAAGATCAGGACGATTCAAATCGTCTAACAGGCGCGTCTGCATCGCCCCGAAGGTTCGCGTATCCTGCTGCTGCGGTAGGAACGATTCCGCCATTTAGTCTTTGCCCATACCTGCCGGATTTGGTTCGCCAGGCGCTGGACCGCCCATTACACCGCGACCTGATTTGCTATTCGCGGTTTCGTCCATCGGTCCAGTCTGCGACAGATGCATTGCCTGGACTTCTTCGTAGCTGAAATACATGTCCTTGCCGGAAACGTCCGGCGTATTCGCATCGCCGCCGCCAGTTTCGTTGTAGCTGTTCGGATAGCCGTATCCACCATTCTTTGCCATGATTATCTTCCTTTGCGTACGTCGCGTTTGCCTTCGTTGATGCCCCAGACCGCATCGCGAAAATCTTCAGTCGCATCGGCCAGATGCGCGCCAGCGACCCAAGGTTTGCGATATGCGCGGACAGCCGATTCATTGGTCAGCTGTCCGTCATACAGCGCCTGCGCGCGCGTATCATCGTCCTGCGGATGCGTTGTCGATGGCGGCGCGAAGATATTCGACAACGGTTTGTCGAATTCATCGATGGTCTTCTTCGACATATCTACACCCCGGCGTCGTACGCTGGACTCCATTCCAGCATGAAGACGACTGGCGTCGTATATGTCGGCGTACCGGTCAGAACAAGCTGAAGCAACGTACCGCGCTGCCACTGGACTACTGGACAACCATTTACGCCAATCGCGCGCGGCGTATTTGCATACATGGTTCCAAAGTTCTGCCCCTGCGCCGCGCTCATGTTGTTCAGGCCGGATACCGCGCCTGCCAGCGTACAATAAACCGTTGGCGTCGCAAGATTATCCTGCAACGTACCGGTTAATGCCGACGTAACAATGTTGAAGTCGCTAAGAAACGTATTCTGCGGAACGTAACATAGATTGATATTATTGCCTGCCGCCAATGAACCGGAAGTCAGTACAAATGTCCCGAGGACTTTAATCGGATAAAGACTGGCGCTGCGACCACCCTTAGGATCGCGCGTAATTGGCGACGCGTTGAATCCAGCCGGTAATGCAAACGGCGCAACGACGCCTGATGCCGGAACAACAACGCCGCCTGTCTGTTCGGCAGTCAACGGAACAATAGCCGTTGCTACGATACCGTTGCCGCCAGCTTCGCGATAATCTTGTTCTTGCATATTCGCTATACCTACTGCGCAGTTGCTTCCTGCGATCCAAGCTGATCGATGTCGATTCCCCACGTATCGATGACTGACACGCCGAAATCTACCGCGTTGAAGACTACCTTTTTCGCGCCCCAGATCGCACTGACGCCAATGCCGATCTGACGGCCGAAATCGCGTAGTTCTTCGAGCCAATTAAACTTCTGATCAGCAGTCTGCGAACGTCCGAAAGCCAGAACCGCAGCCTGCGCGCCGCAAAACAATCCGCGTTTCGTACTAGCTACTGCTGCGCCTGCAACCGATACTGCATTGGTAACGCGGCTGGATTCATGAAGCAGCGTACGATGGTACATTCCAAGCGACTCCCAAAAAATGGGGTTGTCACCAACGTCACCGCCCGTCATCGCCGCTTTCTGAATATCAAGCCACTGACCTACCGAACTATTAGTTCGCATATCCGTGGCCTGACTAGTATGCATAAAGTTTACATAGAAAGACCGTCCGCCGACTTTCAACGGACGAATACCGTTCGTCAATGACTTCGCCTGCAGTTCCGCCAAGTCGATCAACGTAACATTATACGTATTGGTATTCGTCAGGTTCGCGGCATCAGTAATCTGCGTTGCTGGCGGCGCAGGCTGCGAAAACTGCTGCCTGGTCGTCGTAATACACGCTTGGAGTCCTGTAAATCGCGTATCGGTCTGCGGGGTATAGCCCGCCAGCTGATTCGCCGCGCTATGATCGGTTCGCGCAGCATACCAGTCGGCAAGTCGATTCCGTCCGGTCCGCCGACGATCAAACAAAATACGCTGATCGCTGATAGGTCCAACTAGCAGAATGGCGTGCGCTAGTTCGTGGATATATAGCGAATCGGCATACGTCAACGGCGATTCTTCATTACCAGTCAGCGTATTCAGGTCCAGAACGCCAGGCGCGCTTAACAGCTGACTGATTCCATACGTTACATTGTCTCCAGCGTGTTTCTGTAGATCATCCAGTATCATCATCAACGACGTATCGTCGGGCGATGCGAACCGGAAGAACAAAGTATCGAGCATGTACTGGGACAGCATGAGCTTCGCCCAGCGCGAATTACTAAGTCGATCCGTAGTTTGATAAACCCATTCCGCCATGAAGGTTTTCCCTCCCCAGGAAGACGTAAATTCCTGTCCAGTCAATGCCAAGCATCGACTTTCGTTAACGACTGCTTTGCCGTGGAATCTACGCCCTAGGAACCCTTACGGCGCTGGAACGGCGATTTTCCAGGTAGGGGACGCGCTCTATTTTTACACCATGTCCGCGCGTCAAGACTACCTATGGCGATTCGGTAGTCGGACAAACTTAATTCTTAGAAACAAAAAGACACTTTTGTCAATAGATCGGTTACTTTAAATTTCCGATAGCCTTCTGGTAGTCGTTGTAATCGATTTTCAGCAGCATCGCCGCCAAATGTTCGACGGCGCTGGCCAGCATATGTCCTTGATAGACCGGACAGCCATTGCTGTAGCCTGGTTCGCTGGCGTAGTCGTTCTTATGACGCTGCTTTTCGAAGGTCTGGTCAAACTGGTCCGTCTGAAGGATCAGCCATTGCGGCGGTACTAGATCGCCAAACTTCATCGATTCAACCAACGCTTCGACTAGTTCATGCAGCGCTACCAGATGCGTATAAACCGGATCTTTCATTCGGCTGATGCGGATCTGTAGAACGCCAGCATCGTCTAGGAACCAGTTGCCAGCCGTATCGTACAGCTGTTCGCTATGCGGAATGACTTCTATGTTGATCTTCATTTCATCGTATCGCCGCGTCCGCGCTTATGTCGGCCATGTTCTGATCGCTTTTCGCTGCCGAAGCCGCGCTTATCTGGCTTTTTATGTTGCGGCAGTCCTTTCGTCTTCGTCGCCGCGAAGTCTTCCAGTTGCGACGGATCAAGTCCGGTTTCAGTCGCCATTCCTGCGCGCTGACGCGCCAGTTCAGCGCCGAAAAATCCTTGCTGCGCTTTTGATTTAGCAGGCATTTTAGTAGTTTCCTTCGCCTTCTAGGCCGTCCGCCCTGGCCAGCGCGTACTTCAGGTCGCGCGCTGATGCAGGATTCGACATCGCGGTCATGAATTCGCGTTCCGACATGTTCGCGATGTCAGCCGGACTGTAATTTCGATACGCCGACGTACCGGCTTCATTGCCGTTTCCGGCTGGAACCGCGCCTAAGCCTTGGACGCGCTGTCCGGCCTGGACCTGCTGAAGCCGATTGTTCTGCGGCTGTCGCAGCGGTACGACATTCGAATGACCGTTAACAGCAGCTGGATTGAAGCCCCAATCGCGCGCCAGTTTATGCAACGCAGGCGCGAATTTGCCGCCGTACTGCTGCGCTAGCCTGGCGATCAGCATCGATTCGGCTTCGACCATCCGTTCGGCAGTACCAGCAGGCGCGTTCGGCGCGACTTCCTTCCAGAATGCGATCCGGCGATCCGCTGCATGCTTCGCCGAATTGAAATACGACGGTTCTACCGCCTGATAGGCGTTCGCTTCCGATTTAATCCAGTCGGTAAACTGCGTCTGTTCCTGGCTTTGCTGATAATTCTGGCCGAACTGATTCAGCTGACCTTTTAGTTGTTCGATTTCCTGCCGGTCGCGAAAGCGTTCCA
>Ga0126371_10006170_pt1 | contig 10646 bp, 6 predicted proteins | sample PanSoiMetaPlot_4_FD_110145 | JGI IMG/M metagenome (GOLD analysis project Ga0126371, IMG submission 110145) | Tropical forest soil microbial communities from Panama - MetaG Plot_4 | ecosystem: Environmental > Terrestrial > Soil > Tropical forest > Bulk soil | place: Panama | collected 2016-02-17
CTTCATAACTCCATTCTTCCTCCATTTTGGAGGACTGGCGATTGCTGGTCAAGCGCGATCTTGGTAAGGAAATCCGAAATTTGCGATCGTCGCTAATCCAATGAGCTGCTGAGGAATAAATGGTCGGCCCTGGAGGACGATTTTCGAACTTTCTGCTCGATAGTGACAACTTTGAACTAACAGCTTCAGCAGCTTCGGATTGAACGGTTGTAATTGCTGGTAAGAGGTTCGCAGACGCCCCGCGCCACACGCGAGTCGTACTAAAGATTGTCCATGCGGAGTGCCGGCGATGACGCTGGGCAGGGTCACCCCTTGATGACCAATAGAGCCCAGGTTCAGCAAAGGGCATGACAATTGGTTGCTACCTGAGCCAGTGAGACTCGTCCTTCTTACAAAATGAGGACATCTACACCATGCGGCCTGAACGTACATGGCTATGCAATCAGCGCCAAACGACACGCAATGATGGAAGGATCAAGGTCGGGGAGGGTTGAAAGGGGATGTGGCGGCAACCTAGAATTGCCTCACTTTTGAACGACGTCCTAATTGGACTGCCAGAATTCGAGCCACGGAAAAGTTTGGTCAGAGGATTTATCATAAGGAGCTGGGATGGGTGATCAACCGAAATTCGAGGGCTTTAAGGGCAGCGATCTTTTGTCCAATGATAGCTTGCTCGCAGCGGTTTACCCTGAGATAAGGCGCTTGGCACTCCGCCTTCTCAGGAGTGAACGCCCCTCTCACACGTTGCAGCCTACCCTTCTAGCGCATGAGGCCATACTTCGTTTGGTCAATGCTGAAACTTCGCACTTCGAAAATCGCGCTCATTTTTACGCGCTTGCTTCAAGGACGATGCGGCGGATTCTCATTGACCACGCAAGGTCCAAAATAGCAGCTAGGAGAGGAACCATTTCCACTGACAAAATAGAGACCGCCTCGGATCCAGATCTCACTGTGTTGGAGGTTGATGAAGCCCTTTCCGAATTGGCGAAGGTTGACCAACGGGCCGCCAAAGTGGTCGAAATGCGGTTTTTTGCCGGGCTTACTGAGGACGAGGTTGGCGAAATTCTTGGAATTTCACAGCAGACTATCAAACGGGACTGGCATTTCGCGAAAGCTTGGCTCTATAACTTCGTGAACCGCGATCCTGGTTAGCTCGAGACATCCGGCTGGGTCCCGCTCTGGGCGAGGCTAAAGGTTGCTGTAGAGATCGCTAAGGCGACTCTTCCCCGAATATAAGTTGGAAGCGATAAATGATCACGTCGGAGCGTTGGGCAGTCGCAAAAGAGGTTTTTGCCGAAGCGCAAGAATTGGCGGTACATGAACGTGAAGATTACTCACGAAAGCGATTACACGGCGATCCTGAACTTATCGAGGCAGTCTTATCATTGCTTCGAGCGGACAAGTCAGCCGCTAGCTTCTTGGAGCAACCTTATGTTTCCAAGGCTCCGGAACTGTTCAAATCTGGACGGTCTCTCATCGGCGAGGTAATAGGGAATCATTGCTTTAGCTCCCTCGTTGTCGAAGCCGGAACGTCCAGCCTATATCGCGCACGCCGACTGGATGGACTCCTTCGACGAGAAGGTAGCGATTAAGGTTCATTGGACAGAAGCGCCTGGAGTTAACCCATCTAGACGGTTCTCGGCTGAAACGTCGGCTCTTGCCTCTTTTGACCATCACGGGATATGTCGGCTTTACGATGTGATCTCCTTGGGTACGGAAGCCTACTGTGCGATTTTGGAGTGGATCGACGGAGAGAACATCAGGTCTTTTTGCGATCGCTTGCGAATGCCGGTCAAGGATCGGGTTCAGTTAATGCTGCCGGTGCTTGAGGCGCTTCAGCACGTTCACGCCGCAGGCTTCTTACACGGCGACGTCAAAGCAGATCACGTCCTCACAACGCAGCAGTTGAAAACGAAGTTAATCGATTTCGGATCTGCAAGGAAGTTAGCTACAGATCGTTCGGAGTCCGCCTCGGTGCTCGATTTCACCCCTGAGTACGCCAGCCCAGAACTATTGCGCGGAGAAAATCTCGATAATAGATCGGATATCTACTCATTCGGTGTTCTGATGTATGACGTGCTTATCGGTCGCCACCCGTATGGCATCAGTTCCAGATTGCTCACCAACATCGCGGATGTGGTTTTTAACGAAGAGCCCCGGCCTCCATCCTCTGTGCTCGATGCTCCCAATCACGGCCTGAAAGACGGGCATTCCCAGCGGGATGCTGAGGAGGCCTTAGCTCAAGACAGGTCGGTCTCAGCCGCCCGACTCCGGGCTATTTTCTCCACAGATTTATCCTTTATTATGCTGAGGGCAGTCCAGAAAGCGCGGGACGATAGATATCAAACCGCATCGGACCTGGCGCAAGATCTTCGCTTGTGGCTTAGTAATCGTCCAACCGTTGCGGGTGCCTATCGCGAAAAAATGCTTCCGCCAGAGGCCCCCATTTCGTCAGCCATAAAAGTCTTCCTCTGCCACTGCTCCGAGGACAAGCCGCAGGTACGCGAACTGAGTCGTCAGCTTCGGGCAATTGGCGTTACAACTTGGCTCGACGAAGACGATCTGTTACCCGGCCAAGAGTGGCGCGAAGAGATTCCCAAAGCTGTCGCGGGAGCAGATGTTGTAATTGTCTGTCTTTCCGATCATTCACTAACCAAAAAGGGATACGTGCAAAAAGAGATAGGGTTTGCGTTGGACGTAGCCGACGAGGTGCCACCGGGACGCATATTTATTATTCCTGTCCGCCTAGTTGACTGTGATGTTCCGGATCGCCTCAACAAATGGCAGTGGGTGAACTTGTTCGAAGATCGGGGTTTTGGTCGTTTGGCTAAGGCATTGCGATTTCACTCGGAACGATGCCGAACGTCGGCACCGTGACGAGTGTTTCTGCGACGAGCCAACTCGGCTTTGTCGTTCACTCTAGCGCCACCTACAGTCTGCCACTTTTCGACAGAAGGGCCACTCTACTTCCCACCAAGATATCGCTCTGTAGCTGATTCACAACATTGAGGAAAGCATTGGTGCCGGGAACAGGAATCGAACCTGCAAGGAACCAGGAAACGGCGAATTTTAAGTTCCCATAGTCAGTTCTGCATCGTGAGGGGAATTTTTTGCTCTACTACATTTTTCAATTGCTTACTAGAACGGCAGATTGAACCGACTTCAACTGAAATGACTGCTTCTGAGCATGGAACTACTACAGTTTTTACTACAGGGCTGGGCGGGACTAAACATAACTGGGGATCTCTACCCCGCGAACCCGAACGCCCCCTTAGCTGGCCCCATTCCAGGTCATGCCAGTGCGACTGCGATGTTAAGGCTTTGATCGGTGAATACAGGCTGAGTCCACTAAAGGTCCTACACAAGATCACGTACTTTCGTTGTCACGCAATTTCCGAGAGGACGCCGTCACCATTTTGGCCAGTTCCTCGATAGTGTGATCCACGTAAAGATTGCGGCGATCGAGCAACTGCAGACCATCATAGTTGAGCAGCGTCTCGATATGCGGCTCAAGGTGTTCGGAGGAATCGGGTTGGCAATAGCTCTCCTGAAAAACAGGGATCATCAGCTTGTTGTTTTCCCACGCAAGGCGGATTTCTTCTTGCACCCACTTGGATTGCAGTGTACTTCCTGAAAGGAGACACACAAAAACATCGCAGTCTTGAATCGCGCTCTTGAGGCGAGCAGGAAATCGGACGGCGCTATCGAGGCGCTGGGTATCGACGAATGCGCTGATCTGGTGCCGACGTTCGAGTTCCGTCGCAAAGTGAACTGCCCAGCCTGAGCTCGGGTCTCGCTGGTAACTGATAAAGATCTTCGGTTTGCCATCCGGACGTTTGGACTGATTCTTAACGGCGTGCTCGAGATCTAGAAAGAACTCACGCACAGAAGCGTACCGATCTTCGGGCCTAACCTCTAGTCCCCGTTCCAAGACGCTGGAAACCCTCGGCGGTAGTGGCGGTCGGCCGACGCGCGCCGCCTCTTCGTGTGCCGGGACAGGACCTCGGCGGAAATTCCTTTCTCGAACCTTGGGATCGAGTTGGCCTTCAAAAGGGAGACTTCCTGCCAACAACAAGTACGTGATCGCAGCTAGTGCATACTGGTCTGCCATCGGAGTTGGAATGGCCCCCTCCCATTGTTCTGGGGCAAGGAAGTCGGGCGAACCGAGAAAAACAGGCTCTGCTTGATCGTTGATGCGATAGGCCATAGCGAAATCAGCAACGTAGGGTTCACCCTCGCGGTCAAAAACAATTGAAGACGGCTTCAGCCCACCATGGGTTACACCACGACGATGTGCGCTGTCCAATGCGTTGGTGACGTGATTTAGCCAACAGAGGACTTGGGGCAGCGCAGCCGGAGCGTCATTTTCCAGCAAGTCGGATAAACTCCCCCCCTCCATCAATTCCATCGAAAGATAATTGACTGATACAGCTTGCAAGGCGGCGAGGCCGATCGATGCCTGTCCATAGTCTAGAACCTTACAGATATGCGGATGTCGCAGATGAGCGGCAGTTTCGGCCTCACGATTGAAGTGCTCGAGGTAGCCAGTATATATGGCAAGACTGGGTGAGAGAATCTTGATCGCGACCAGCTGCGGAAGATGGGAATCGCTTGCTTCATAGAGGGCTGTCTTCGAACCATTTCGCAAAAGCCTTGTCAATCGATACCTATCTGCTATCACCTGTCCAGTTAAGTCCGGCAATTCGTGAATGTCCTCTAAGGAAAATGTAAGGACCGTCGACCTGCCCAACCGGATTACAGCTCCGAACGGCAACCCTAGCGGTCCCGTCGTCACCCGTCTGCCATTGACGTACGTTCCGTTCTTACTCCCGAGATCGGTGATCCTAAACGATTTTCCGTCCCAGTCGATGAGCGCGTGTTCTCGTGAAAGATGCGTGTCTCCAATGCTCAAATCTGCGTTTCTGCCGATGCGGAAAGGAACCGAATTTATCTGCACGCTCTGACCTGCAAGAAGCCCATCGCCACTATCAGTTAATGTAAGTCGTACGTGCGGGAGGAGTTGTTTGTCTTCAGTCGAACGCGGATCGGATTGGAAGATGCGAGTAAATTCGCTCTCCCAACTACTTGGCGGACACTCTGCGCTTCCGGCTTCGGCGTCGGATGCCAGAAGCCTCGTGGAAACCGGATCTTGGAACAAAACGGTAGATTCGCCAACGGCTGGAACGGGCTGCGAACTTATCGTAGACGGGTTTACATCTTTCTCAACCTTCCCTGACGCTAGCCTTTCGCGGACGCCAGTTAAGGGTGGGCCTGGTTGTGCTGGTGAACGAGTATCGCGGTTTAACGTGATTGGATCTCGGACCTGAATATTCCGAACTTCATACGGCAAGGTACCGTCATCCAGCAGTCCCGACAAAGCCTTTGCAAAATCTGCAGCAGATGCGTACCGTTCCTTAGGCGTTTTGGCCAAAGCCCTTGTTGTAACCGCCTCCAACTCAGGTGGGTATTGCGAGAGGAAGTGTTCAAATGGCTGCGGAGGATCATTGATAATCTTGAGCAATATAGAAGCTGCTTCCTTCGCTTCAAACGGAGAGGAACCAGTTACCAGTTCATATAACATCGCACCGGTTGAGAAAATATCTGAACGACCATCCGTGGCCTGGCCACGGAGCTGTTCCGGAGACATGTACTTTATGCTGCCAATGATCTGGCCAGTTTTTGTGAGACTATCGTTCCCTATGTACGCTATGCCGAAGTCCACAATCTTTGCATGGCCGTCTTTTAGGACCATGACGTTGCCTGGTTTGATATCTTGATGAACAACTCCACGTTCGTGGGCATAATCCAGGCCTCGGCAGACGTCGATGATGATGTTGATCTTCTCCGTTATGCTGAGTTGCCGTGTAGGGAGCGCTGCCGCTTCCAGAGTAACTCCCTCTATGTACTCCATCACCAGGTAGGGATTGCCTTCTTGCTCGCCAAGATCATAGATCGTGACGATATTCGGGTGGCGTAGGCTTGCAGTTGCTTGTGCTTCCCGAAAAAAGCGCTGCCTTGTGGCTAAGTCCTCTGTTGAAGCAGCTGTCACCATTTTGATGGCCACCAGCCTGTTTAGAAGGGGATCGCGGGCCTTATAGACGATTCCCATTCCACCTCGGCCAATGACTTCGAGGATCTCGTACTTGCCAATTTTTGTGGGATGCGGCATTGCTTTACCTCAAAGATTCGCGTCTCCTTGATAAATCAGCTAGCGAAAGCGCGTGTACTTTGAGAGAACGGCCCCCATAATTTTGCTCCCAACTGTGTCGTCACGCAATAGGAGACTCGAGGCCACGATGTTTTGTTGCTGAAGATGAGCTCTTTCCCCTGTGAGTCTTGCTCTTACAGCATCGAAGAACTCCTAGTCCATGGAACAGTTAACCCAGCTCCAGTGGTTGTGACGGTTATTCAGTATCGGAAGTAGATTAGAAATCTACACGTTTCTAACGTCAGAGATTGCGTGCAAGAAAGTCAATGTTCATGCGGCTCTGGGTAAGCGTCATTCTGGAGGGTTTTCTAACAACTCACATTAGCAGGTCTGAAGGCGACCATGATAGATGGGAAGCCTCAACGTCGCGGAAGCAAGATGTGGATGATGCCGGTGACGGTCGCACGCTGTCAGATCGTCAGATCTGCAAAAGCTCCCATACCAAAAACAAGAGACTAGCCGAAAACCTCGCACTCCGCTGTGAAACAAAGGTTTTCGAACGCCGATTTCAGTTCCCCACGTCAGCCCCCCACTCTTTGAGGACTGGGCCGACGAATTCCTGGAGAAGATTACACACGCGAATACGAAGAAGCGCTACAAGTCCTCCGTCGAGAAGCTGAAAACCAGGTTCAGTGGAACGCGTTTGAATGAAATCGGTGTCGAGAGTATCGACGACTACAAACAAGGCAGGCTCTCCTGCGCACTATCCTCGGGTAGAACCCGCTGTGGAATCGCATAGGTGACGTGTCTTTGAAGCGCTTTCCGCATATACCTGATTTCATTGACCAAAGCGATAGGATACTAGAGTAGGTGTGCGTGTACACATCTGGGACAGATGCGTACTGAGCACTTACAGCGCTGCCGCTCGCGTCAGTCCAGCGGATCCCCTGGGCGGTAATTCTGTACGTAAACAATCCAGACTTTTCGTCCCTGTGCGTCGTACTTGAATGGTGGTTGCTGCGGTTTGGGAGGCTTCGGAGCCGAAGGCTTATTCGCTCTCGTTGTTGTGGGCATGAATCTTAGATGATGGAAGCGGCCCGTTTGCTTCAGGCTGGAGCCGCGCTGCTCGGTCTTTCCAGGGGCCTGGGTTCAGCTTTTTCCTGAGCAACCCGCTTTTCGGGCGATGGGCCGCCGCACCATCAGCAACCAAACGCAGCTCAAGAAAGGGTTCTGGAAATGAAGGTTCCTTGCTCGCTTGCTGCCGTTACGAAACTTATGCTGTACGGTAAACATGTCACCTTTATTCGCCTGGCTCGTTGTTGACTGTCAACGCAAAATAGAAACTTCCGGTTCTCCGCAAAGTAGAAAGTTCCGCTTTTGAAGCCGGGATGGGGGTGCGCGAGGGGCAAGGGATGGCGTTTGAATCCCGTGCCCCTCGCACCTCTCTATCGAAGCCCTCCCGCTGAAAGCGGAGAATCTTTCGTGGCTTGCCAGATCGGTCGATTGCGTAATTGCGCGTAAGCCTCCGCCAAGCGACGGCGGCCATCGAGCATGCGCTGCCTGGCCCGCGCTTTCTCTTCCGCCGATCTCACCAGGGTTGCTCGAGCCTGGCGAGGATGCTGGTCCCGCACTGCCGGCCGACGCTCGCAGGCTTCCAAGACCACGACTTGCCTTCGCCAGCGCAGCCATCGGCTTCCGTCCAACCGTCGCTCCAGCTGTACCCGAGCTCCGCGCATGCCGGCCGCAATGTGCTCGCGTTTCACGCGATAGGTCACCCCCTCCCAACGCACCGTGTAATCCGCGTCTACGGTACGGTTCTCCCGAAAGCTGAATACCGAATCTAGATTCATTCCCGCCGGCACCGCTCGGTGGGCATCCCCGGCCAGTTGCGGCTCGCAACGAAAGCGCTGGTTCCAGAGGGGCAAAAAAGCTTGCTCCAGATACGCGTTCGCCGCCTTTAAGTCCTTCGCCCCCACTCGGCGTAATCCCTTGACCAGCCGGTCTTGCGCGGTTTGGAACGAGCGTTCAATGCGCCCTTTGGCTTGCGGCGAATGGGCCGCAATCCACTCGATGTTCAGTTCCTTCAGCGCCCGTCCGATCTGGCTCAGCTGCTCCTCGGGAGCATCCCGGTGATGGATGGCCCGCGGCGTGACCTGGAACAAGCTGGCTTGGTCGGTGTAGACCGCCACCGGACGCCCGTGCTGCTCGACATACCTGCGCAGCTGGCGCAGGTTCTCCTCGCTCGAATCGTGTCGCACGAAGCGCGCCGTCAATTCCGACGTCGCATCATCGATCATGGCAATCAAGTACATCTTCTCCCCACGCCCTTCCAGCCAATCATGTTCGCTGGTGTCCCATTGCACCAACTCCCCATACCGCGCCCGGCGAGGACGCCACACGTGTGCCTGTTCCACACGGCTCCGCTTCGCTCGCCACAACTTAGCCTCGATCAGCCATTTCCGCAGGCTTTCCCGGCTGATCACGATCCCGTAATCCGCGGCTAATTCTTCCACCGCCAGCGTGGGGCCGTAGTCATGCCACAGCTTGGCCTGCTTCTTCTCCCGGAACAGTTCCACCACACGCCGCTTTACTTTCTCCGGCGTTTTGCGATTCGACGGTCGCCCCCGCAGCCCGTGCCCTAGCCCCTCATCACCCCGCCTTCGCACCCGCACCAGCAGTTCCCGGATCCAACGCTCACTCAACCCCAGTTCTGCCCCGGCCTGCTTCTGCGTGATGTGCCGTTTCTTCACTTCGTGCAGGACCTTCAGCCGGTCCCGTTCCTTGGTCGACATCCACAGTCCCTCTTCTCGCTCTGCCATGACCTATCAAAGCGGAACTTTCTACTTTGTCGAGCCGGGCCTGCGGCCCGCGAAATTTCATGAAAATTATTCAGAGCCGCCGCAGAATAGGATGGCCTGAAGCGGCAAGATCGATGGAGCAATGGAGGAACTGAGGCCGATACTTTGTCTGATCTGGAGCGTGCTGCTTGAGCCGAATAATTGGTGCGTCGTCGATTCCTCCTGCAGGAGCGGCGATAGCCCGCGACCCTGGTTAAAGGTAACTATGGCACACTCTCCGCTCCTGGGCAGGAGGCAACCATGCCATACAGGATAGCTGGAATCGATGTTCACAAGAAGATGTTGGCCGTAGTGGTGTCTGACGTTGAAGAGGACGGAGAGTACCATTTTGAACGTTGCCGCTTTAGCTCTACCCCCGATCACTTGCGATTACTGGCCGAATGGCTGATCGAGCGGGACGTCGAAGAAGTGGTGATGGAATCAACAGCGCAGTATTGGAAACCCGTATGGGCGGCGCTGGAAAGGTACTGGAAGCCGATCTGCCAAAAACGGAATGACACGGGGTCCTCGTCAGGAACACTCCATCTAGCGCAAGCACAATCGAATCGCGGTCAGCGCGGACGCAAGAAGGATTTTCCCGATGCCGAACGTCTGGTAAAGCGATTGGTAGCTGACGAGCTGATCCTGAGCTTTGTTCCCGATACCGAACAGCGGCTGTGGCGTGCAGTCACACGGCGAAAACACCAGCTGACACGTAATCACGTGCGGCTGCAGAATCAACTCGAGAGCTTATTGGAAGAGTGTCACATTAAATTGTCCAGCCTGGTCTCGGACCTTTTCGGTGTTAGTGCACGTCGCATGCTGAAGGCGCTCGCCGACGGGGAAACAGACCCCATGGCTCTCGCAGTTTTGGGCGATCAGCGTTTGCGCGCGACGTCAGCCCAGCTGGTGGACGCGCTGGGTGCATGTGTGGAGCTGAACCCGGTCTACCGCCGATTGCTGAAGTTGGTACTAGAGGAGTTGCAATTCATCGAGCAGCAGATGGCGCAATTAGATCAGGAGATAGCAAGTTTGCTCACTCCACATCAGGATGCGGTAAAGCGCCTATCGGAAGTGCCCGGTTTAGGAGTAGATTCGGCGCAGCAGATCATTGCCGAAGTCGGAGCGAGCGCGGGCACATTTCCCACGGGCAAGAACCTCGTTTCCTGGGTTGGCGCATGTCCCGGGGATGAAGAAAGCGCAGGAGTATCGCGCAGCCACCGTTCGCCCAAAAACAACCGCAATATGCGACGCCTTCTCAACCAATGTGCCAGTGCTGCCGTCAAACTGAAAGGCTGTATTTTCCAACTCCTGTACCGGCGCCTATTGCCACGCTTGGGACACAAGCAAGCTATCTGGGCAGTTGCCCACAAGCTCTGCCATCTGATCTGGATGATTCTGCATAAAGGCACACGTTACGAGGAACGCGGCCCAGCTGTGAGCGAGAGGTCAAAGCGAATACGCACTAACCGGATGATCCGCGTACTCCGAAAACTGGGCTATCAGGTCGAACCACCAATCATTCAACCGTGTGCCCTTGGATAATTTTCGACCCTGCTTTAAGGAATGTGGCGAGTGGAATGACCTCGATTTTCTTTGCAAGCGAGTATGCCTTCTCTCCTGGATACACAACATGAATGCGGTCGAGTTTTAGATCGGAC
>Ga0126371_10006172_pt1 | contig 10644 bp, 7 predicted proteins | sample PanSoiMetaPlot_4_FD_110145 | JGI IMG/M metagenome (GOLD analysis project Ga0126371, IMG submission 110145) | Tropical forest soil microbial communities from Panama - MetaG Plot_4 | ecosystem: Environmental > Terrestrial > Soil > Tropical forest > Bulk soil | place: Panama | collected 2016-02-17
CCATGATGACTTCCTGGTCCCCACGGATAAAGGCCAGCATTCGACCGTCAGGGGAAAGAGCCGGCTGGAGAACCGAGTCGGTGAAAAACGTTAGTTGTTGCCAGTCTGAGCTGGTTGGTGTCTGTCGTGGCGCAAAACGAAAGAGGGCGATGCCAGCGGCTGCGATCAGGACGACGATCAGGCCGAAGAAAGCCGCACGCCGGGCCCAGCCGGAAAGCAACGGCCGCCGCGATGTTGGCCGACTGCCGGACTCAGAATCCCGCCTGAGCCGCTTCAGATCAGATCGCATCTCTGCGGCGGATTGGTACCGCAAGTCGCGATCCTTCTCCAACGCTTTATTTACGATCCTCTCCATTTCTGAAGGAGCAGAGGGATTGATCTGCGCGACGGGCGTTGGGTAGTGATCAAGAATCGCCTTGAACACGAGTGCTGCAGTTTCGCCGCGAAATGGCAGAGTTCCTGTGAGCATCTCGTACAGAACTGCTCCGAGAGAAAACAGGTCGGTTCGGGCATCGAGATCCTTCCCCATCACTTGATCAGGGGACATATAAGCAACTGTGCCGACCGTGGAGCCAGGACTTGTCAAGTCTTGTTCGTGAGCGGTGAGGCTAGCTGTCAGCGCAGTTTCAGTTCTGGGTATGACTTTTGCGAGGCCGAAGTCAAGGATCTTCACCTGCCTCTGGTTCGTGACGAAAATGTTCGCGGGCTTAATGTCGCGGTGGATGATGCCTTTTGCGTGGGCTGCTGCCAAGGCATCCGAAATCTGAATGCCGAGGTTGAGCACAGTCTCGAAGTCCAACGGTTTGGCGCCGATTGCGTGCTTAAGGGTTCCGCCTTCGAGAAGTTCCATGGCGATGAAGGCACGGCCGTCAGCCTCATCGATTTCGTAGATGGTGCAGATGTTGGGGTGATTCAGGGATGACGCAGCGCGCGCCTCCCGCCGGAACCGTTCAAGCGCTATGGGATCATCGGCCGAGTGTGCGGGTAGAAACTTGAGGGCGACCAAGCGGCCGAGTTTGATGTCTTCGGCACGGTAAACCACGCCCATGCCGCCGCTGCCAATTTCTTCCAGCACCTTGTAATGGCCGACAATGTCGCCTTCAGTGGAATGGGGCGTTCGTCCTGAGGCTGACGCATGACGAATCGACGGCGGCTGAGTTTTTGCGAATGCGGGTGTCTCGATGAAGGACCCGGCACTTTCATGATGCGCGAGCAGGGATTCGACTTCGCGCCGGAGTGATTCATCGCCCGCACACAGGTCTTTGAGGATTGTGGCTCGGAGGCTCGGGTCGGCTCGTAGCGCCTCGTGAAAAATCCGCTCGACGTTCTGCCAACGCTCAGCATCCATCGAGTCTCTCCTGGCTCAGCTCGCGCAATAGCCAAGCCTTAGCCAGTTTCCAATCGCGAACGACAGTATCCGGCGACACTCCCAGAACCTCGGCAGTTTCTTCTACGCTGAGTCCACCGAAGAAGCGTAATTCGATGACTTGCCCTTTGCGCGAGTCGATTTTGGTTAAGGCGGTGAGCGCATCATCGATCGCCAGCAGTTCGGGCTGAGGCCGGGACGAAACCAGAGGGACCGCTTCCAACGAGATCGGTATTGCCCCCCTGCCGCGCTTATGCGACTGACGAGCTCGCGCCTGGTCCGTAAGAATACGACGCATCTGGCGGGCACACACGGCAAAGAAATGGGCACGATTCTGCCAGGGAATCCCCTTCAGGTCTGTAAGCCGCAGATATAGTTCATTGATCAGCGCTGTGGTCTGCATGGTATGACCGTCCCGCTCGCCCCTCATACATCCTTTGGCGGCGCGGTGCAGCTCCCGATAAACCTGAGGTGTCAGTTTTTCCAGGGCGGTCTCGTCCCCCTGCCGCCATGCCTGAAGCAGCTCTGTGATCTCGTGGCCCGTCAGCTTAGTCATTGAGAATCATTACGTTTACAAGGAGGGATCGATCTGGAAACGTCCAACTTTAGCATAGGAAAAAGAAGATCCATCCCCTTGGGCACCGAAAACTGGAGGACGGATTACGTCTGGCACTCGCCGTTCTCGCTAATAGACGGTGAGGGGGACATACAAAAATCCCGAGAGAAAGGGATTCCAAGGAGATGGCACATGAACAGGAAATCAATGATCAAAACGGTTGCACTGGTGCTGCTTGGGCTGGGGACGCTCGGATCGGCGTATGCGGACGACGGCGGCTGCAGCAACAGGCTCATCGCCGGGGACTATGGGTTTACGATCCAGGGAACAAAGCTTGCTGGACTGGGCTTTCTCGGTCCCCAAGTCGGAGTTGCAATGACGCACTTCAATGTCGACGGCAGCTTCACGCAGATTGATACGATCACGATCAGCGGGATGGTTGTCGCCGATTTTACTCACACTCCTGCTAACGGCACTTACACGCTGAACCGAGACTGCACGGGCACCTACACCATCAACTTTACCGATGGCAGGCCGCCCGTAACCGTTAACTTCATCGTGGTGAAACATGGTGCTGAGATCGACGGCGTGGTCACTTCGGTCAACGGCAACCAGGGCATCATCTCCGTCAGCGCCGTTGGGAAGAGACGCTGAGATCGTCGACTCAGACACTGCTCTCGCCGATTCCAAGGAGGCCCCTAAACCGGGCCTCCGTGGGGATCGTACGGTGGTGAAGCCAACGCCCTTTTTAGAACCGCCGGTTTGTGGCGTACTCTAGCCTGCAAACTTCACCACCCGACTCGTGCCATGGGCTTATTCCTTGCCGCAATGCGGCCCAAATCGGGAGTGTCGCTACTCGTGCCTTAGGGATTCGATTGGATCTAGCCTGGACGCACGCAAAGCAGGGATCATGCCGCTGATCAGGCCTACTGTGCCGAGGATCAGCGTGGATGCGATTATAGTCGCCGGTTGGATGATCAGGCGGATGTCTCCGGCTTCGCCGTTTTTTGCGAACGCGCTGTAGAGCGTGAGGCGACCTACCGAGAGCGCAACTATATATGCCAGCAGTACCCCTAGCACGCCGCCCATGAACGTGATCGTCAGCGCCTCGGCGAGGAACTGCATGAGGATGTAGCGGCGGCGCGCGCCTAGAGCTTTCTGTACGCCGATCTCTCGCGTCCGCTGCGTTACCGATACCAGCATGATGTTCATCAGGCCTACACCGCCGATACCCAGTGTTAGCGTGCCGATGAAGCCCATCAGAATCTTCAGGCCTAGCGTGATGATTTCGAATTGGTGAAGCTGATTCTGCAGATTGAAGACACGGACGGCTTCGCGATCGGCCTCATTGAACTTGTGCTGCCCCGCCAGGATGGAGCGCACCGCGGGCTCGATTTTCTCGTACTCGGGGGTCTGATAATTGAACCAGATCGTGTCGAGATAATGCGTGCTCCTGAGATCGCTCATCGTGCTGAAGGGAACATAGACTACGCGGTTGATGTCGTCATTCCCCTCTTGCATCTTCGCAGCCAGAACGCCCACAACCTCAAAGCTGATGCCGTCCAGGCGGATGTGTTCGCCGAGCGCATTGCGTCCGGAAAAGAGTTTTTCCTTCGCTTCTGAGCCGATCACGGCCACTCGGCCGCGCTGTACTTGATCTTCCATGTTGTAGAAACGGCCCACATCCATCTTGAGGGATCGTATGTCATAAACATTGGGATCGTTCCCGCTTACTGGAAACGTGAAAGATCGGTTTTCGTACTGCACATTGGTGCTTTGTTTACTGACTTCGCCAGTGATATGCGTGACCTGCGGAAGATTGGTTGCAAGGGTCTCGACATCTTCCTGTGTAAAGCGCACTGGGGCTCCGGATTTCTGGCCGCCCGCCTGCATAGACGTCTTACCGGGAACGACGATCACCAGCTTAGTACCAAAGTTGGCGAAGATATTGGCGCAGGCCTGCCCGAAACCATCGCCGTACGCTAACAGCATCACCACGGTCGCGATCCCCCAGGCCATGCCAAGCATGGTGAGAGCGGTGCGGCGCCGGTTGTGGCGCATGGCCGTGTAGGCTTCCTGAAGGAGATCGCGGATGATCATTCTGGGTTACTCCGCTCGCAATGCTTCGACGGGCTGCAGCATAGCGGCTTTTCGCGCGGGATACAGGCCGGCGATGACTCCCGCCAGCGTCAGGCATCCGATCGCAAGCATTGCCGACATCGGAACGAGCTTCGGTGGGTCAAACCCCTGGGGTCCCTCTACGCCACCCATCATTCCCATGAGTCCACCGGCGAATGCCAGGCCAAGCAGGCCGCTGCCCAAAGTAAGCAGCAAGCCTTCGAGGAAAAAATGAAAGAGGATGTTGCGGTTGGTCGCACCCAGCGCCTTACGCAAGCCGATCTCCTGGGTCCGTTCGCTGACTGCCACCAACATGATGTTGATCACACCGATTGCGCCCAGAGCGAGCGTGACCAGGCCGACCGCACCCAAGAACATGTTCATCACATCGAAGATGGTTCCCACCATCTTTGATTCCTGGATCGAATCCCATTCGTCGAAGGCATTTTCGTCGCCGGGATCGAAACCGTGATTGTGGCCGACAATCTTGTGCACCGCTTGCCGGGCGATCTCGTGCTCCGCGGTCACGTGTGGCTGATACTCGACGAAGGAGATGGAATTCTCGTGGTTCTCGCCTTTTAGCGGAAAGTTAGCCGCCATGACCGTGAAGGGGATATACGCTCGGTTGTTGAGCCACATGTTGTCGCCCCGGCCCAAGTGCGGCGTGCGCCCGATCACTTCAAAACGCAGTCCGTTGATCAGGACGAAGGAACCCAGGGTTGGACGCCCCGGGAACAGCGTCTTGGCGAGCTGATCTCCGAGAACCACCACGTTCCGCCGCTGTGCCAAGTCCATGTCGTTGAGCCAGCGGCCTTCCTGTAAGGGCAAGTAGCTGATCTCGTTGAGTTGTGGTTCCGTCCCGAGAACTTCCCCGCTGCCGTTGGAAAACTCGCTCACCTCGTGGAGGTCGCTGCGCGAGATCAGCGGAACGGCATTGCGAATCTCCGGGGCACGCCGGATGTCGCGGTAGTCCTGGTAGGTGAGGAGATATGAGCGCGCCGAGGTCATATTGCCGGCCACTGCTGGGGCGCGCCCCGGGAACAGGAACATGATGTCCTGGCCAAATTCCTTTAATTCACGTTTATTCCCCGAGCGAAAGCCTTCCCCCACCCCCACGAGCAGAAGGAGGGATCCTACGCCCCAGGCGATCCCGAACATGGTCAGGAAGGAGCGCAGCTTGTGCGCCCACAAGTTGCGGAATATCTGTCCGAAAATGTCTCCTACGGTCCGCATAATGTCTCCGGGGTGGCGCCTGGAGGTGGCCCTCACGAATAAAGACGTTCAAGCTACGCGCTAATTACAACGAAATCAGTCTTTTCCAACTCTGATGCAGAAATCAGACAGGATGAAACCGGCTATCGGAATAAATTCAAAAAGCACACCAAAACCGTTGACTCCCCAAGTCAGAGACGGCTGTGTTCACAAAAGGTTACGCAGGTAGAAGCACGAAAGTTCCCCAAATGGCAGTATTTGTGATTTGGTATCGGGTCTGCGGTCCTAGGGCGAAGCTCCGGAATACCCCGCTCGGAAGATCAAAATCCCCACCCTTTCCGGCCAAAAGAACGGTGGGACCAAGATAGGGCACCTACAGGGACAGCCGTGTTTGGATTGGAATGGAGGGAATCAAGCCCAAAGCCGGAAGGCGCCAGTTACGTTGGTGATCTAGGGGGTTATTACGCCCGTCGGTAGAGTGGGTGAGCCATGATTCTTTCTTCGATGGTGGTCTCGCGCGATTGGCAGGAAATCAGCGTTCTGGAATGTATCCTTTCGGGTCTTCATATGGAAGTGATGGTTGAGGCCGAACCAACGACGGCCTTGGCGAGGATCTCGCATTCGAAGATCGACGCTCTCATCGTCGATTGCGACCTGGACGGCACCCCTGATCTGTTTCGTCAGCTGGAAGCCTCGGGAAGGGAGTGGAACACGGTTCCTCTCGTGATTATGGGGGAACGCCAGCGCATCGCAAACCTGGACGAGACGGGTGCGATGTTTACCTTCGAAAAGCCAATTTCGGTGGAGCAGGCCGTGCGCACGCTCTCGGCTGCGCGCTGCATGATCCTCGACGGACGTCTGCGCTATCACCGGATCGGATTGGAAGTGCCGATCTCACTGAAGTCGAAGAACCGCACCATCATGGACGCGCACCTGATCAACGTCAGCCAGGGCGGGATGCGGATTTACAGTGATCAGCCGCTCGGTGCTGAGCCGCTGGAGATCTCGTGCGAGCTTCCGGGAGCCGAATCGAGCCTCGACGCGCAAGCGCAGGTGGTTTGGCATGATGACAGCGGCAACATCGGGGTCCGTTTCGTGAAAGTGCCACCCCAACATCAGAAGGCCCTGCAGCTCTGGCTGGCACAACAGTTCCTGACAAACTAGAAATCAAGGCTGGCTTAACGGAATCGGGGTGCCTGTCCGTTGCTCTCTGCCTCAGCGTCGGCAATCCGCGCCAACTTTACCCCTAAACTTGCACCAGCAATCAGGTGAAAGAAGATTCGATACATTCCCGCCATCATGAAAACCGCTGCCGTTACAACCGCCAGCGGCCAACGGGGTGCTTCTCGGGTTACGGATAGAAATACCAGCGTAAAGAGCAACACGGATGCCAGGACGACCAGGGCGTCCACAGTCCAGGCCAATGCGCGCCCGGAGAGTGGCTGAGACAACCAATCCAACTGGCCCGAAAATTCGGTCGAAGCATCCGGCACAGTGACCACTGCATGTTCCAGCGGAACCTCTGCGGGGGGAGGTTCACGACGCATGGGCAACTCAATAACATTAATGGGGGTAGCAGAAACGATTAGCCCGTCATCTTCCTCTATTTCCTCTATCTCAGCCGAATTCGTGGCGGATGGCTTCGAACCGTTCCCTGCACGCGGTGCGAATATGGAATCCGAGCGTTCCGTATGCAGCGAAATTCCTTCTAGTAAATTACCGAAAATCCATTGATTGATCTGCTGTTGCAGGATCGCGGGCATATCGAGAAACCGGATTCCGCATTGGCCTGAAAACGTCGCCCACACAATTTCGGCCTGTGTCTCGACGTGCAGGCGTGGATAACGGAGTTCGAAGCGCACCCGTACCTGTTGCTTCGGGCGCAAAGCCGCGACCACCTGCACACCAATGCCGGTACTCGTCAAATTGCGCACGATGCCACCATTCGCCTGATCGAGCGTGACATACGTAAGCGTACGGAGTTCGTGCCGATGTTGTGCTCGTGCCTGACGCGCGGGTGCGTCCATATTCACCGCCGGAGTTCGCTTGTCGCCAGAGGGTAGTAACTAGGATGTTATCTGTGATTCCGGGGTGGGCTTAGTAACCGCGGTGGTTCGGAAAGGCAGGCGGCGGGCATCAGGGGTTGCTGGATTACTGATCCCTACTCGCCTAAGAACGCTTCTCGGGCTCTTCGACCTGAGGCCTGCCAGATTTTCACCGCCTCGAACAGAATCACGGTGCCGTACGTTACAGCCAGCCAGACCAGGACGGCCTCAATTGGCAAATCGGACCAGGCGCCGATGAAAACACCTACCATCGCCTGATGCTGGTAATTCCACCAGCCGTAGGGCAGAGCCAATGTCGCTTCCCAAAGCATGCTGATTAACAAGATCAGGAACATGGTCAGGCTTAGTGCGCGCCAGTTGATAAACCTTCGCGTGGCGGGATAGAAGCTCATCGAGGGAACCAAGCCACCCGCTACTAGAACGACGAAATATCCTGGGAATCCGTCATGCACGGGCGAGAACGATTTCTTGTAGAACAGGGCCGCGACGATCAGAGCGACTCCGACCACCAGCGATGTGGGATGGAATTTCAGCAGTTTCGGCAAGGAGCGCGCCTCGCCGCGATAGTCCTGGACTGTGTACGCCGCGAGCCAGAATTCGCTCATCCAGACATAGAGCAGCAGAATCGTGATGAAGCCTGTGAAGTAGAAAACGTACTCCTCGACGGGTACCCAATGTCCCAACGCTGGCGCCAGAATTCCTAGCGTGGTTCGCGGGTTCGGGAAAGAGAAGAACCATTGCGCACAGATCACATCCAAGAGGCACCCAATCGGGGCCAGTACACCAATCGTCCGCCAGAATGAGCGCTGCGGGATCTCCAAGCCTGCGCTCGGCAAGAACCAGACGGTGATGACAATGATGGGTACGATGAACAACAGCAAGGACCACGTATATCCGTGGGGCGAGGCATCCGCCAGAACCTGCAGCGTGGCCGGCCTTTTTACCGAATGCAGCGCAATGGCTGCCGGGATCACCAGCATCGCGAGCATTGCTGCTACAATTCCCGCCGCAACGGCAGTGGAAGGCGAGCCGTGAGTCCGGGGCTGTGAGATCGGAGTTTTTGCTTGGGGCACGGGGGTATCGTTCATAGCGAGGGGTTCCGCCGGATTCTACTCCGCGGGGGCGGACGAATGCGTCCGCCGCTACACATCACGTGCTCGAAGCGATCTTCGCCATTTGTTCGGTGCCGCAAACTCCGATGTTTGCAGCATACACGGAAGTACATGGCCAAAGGGTCAACCGTCGGTAATTGAAAGTCAGATCGATCCCCGATAAGTTAAGCTTTGAGTTGTTTCGGGATGGCCACAACGACCACGAAGCCCGACATTGAAATGGCGGACTCCCTCTCGGGCGCCAGTCTGCCCGCGTGGCCGCACGCGTCCGCAAAAGACCCGGGCGAAAGCGACATCAGCAAACCATCACAACGAGATGCGCTGCAGGCGCTGCTTGCGTTTTCCGCGCTGCACGATCAAGTGCGGCGTCGCAAAGCACTCGCGAGCAAGCAAAGCGGATTCGATTCTCCAGCCGCGGCTTCTGAATTCGAAGCGACGGAACTTTTTGTCCTGGATGAAGTCCTGCAACTCGTGGCTGAGCGCGCTGTCTCGATCACGGGCGCAGATGGGCTGGCGATCGCTCTCGCCGAAGGTAATGAGATCGTGCTGCGCGCAGCAGCAGGCACGGTGTGCCCGGATCCCGGGACCCGCATTGATCGCGACTCGGCATTTTCCGGAGCCTGCTTCCGCACCGCTAAGGTCATCAACTGCGACGATACTGAAACCGACTCACGCGTAAACCTTGAAGCTTGCCGGAAGATGGGCGTGCGCTCCATGGTGGCCGTGCCGCTGTGCGGCCGTCGCCGCGTGATTGGAGTTCTCGAAGCGTTCTCCTCCTGGCCGTTTGCATTTAACGAAATCGATGTACGGAACCTCACACTGCTGGCTGAACTGGTGCTCGGAGCACTGAAGCCTGAGGATGAGGATCGCTTCACCCAATCGGCGGAAGCTGCGGCAACAAAACTTGAGATCCCGAAGCCAGAACCGCCCAAGGTAGAAGTCAAATCTGCGCCAGCGACGGTACCTGCAGCCGCGGTGCCGGCTAAGCCCGCGCCGGCAGCGACAACGCCACTTAAAGCGCCTTTGCCTGCGCCGGTAGCGCCGGTTCAGTCCCCAGCCTCCGCAAAGATCGCGGTACCTGCGGTTCCGGCCGCTCCTGTCGCTCCTGCTGCGCCGTATGCCGCTTCCATCAAGAACACTGTTTCTGCTCCGGCTACGAAGCCCGTTGCGCCTCCAGTGGCCGCGACTCCGGTTCCGTCTCATGTTCCGGCAGGTCCGGTCGCCGCTCCGGTTCCGCCCAAGCCGGTTGATACTTCAGCCCCAGCCGCGACTACGTCTTTAGCAGCCAAGGTCGAACCTACGCCTGCGCCCGCGCTTACGTTTGGGCAACTCGATCAAGAAAAGTCCCAGCGTCCCTGGATGGTATTCATGCTGGTGGGCGTGGTCATCGCGGCCGCGTTTTCCGCTGGCGTCTGGTGGAAGCTCAAGACCGCGCAAATTGGCGAAAAGATGGTGCAGAACCAGCCAATCGCCCAGGACAGCCAGCCAACCGCTGCGCAAAAGACCGACGAAGGCTCCGCGGATGCGACCGGTTCGGCCGACGCGATTCCTGATTCGAATCAGCCCGAAAACACGCCAGCCACTGATCAGGAGTTATCCAAGTTCCCGCGGGTGACCGGAGTGCGGCACTGGTCGTCCTCCGATTCCAGCACGGTCGTACTCGACCTTGAAGACCAGGTGCAATACGAACCCGGCCATCTCTCGAATCCCGAGCGCTTCTATTTCGACCTGCGCGACACTCAGCTTGCCTCCGAATTGCAGGGCAAATCGTACGATGGAGACACATTGCTTAGCCGTATCCGCGTGGCGCAGCCGGTTTCGGGGATGACGCGAGTGGTGCTTGAGGCGAAGAACAGTGCCACTGTGTCCGCTCCTCAAGTCAGCCTGGAACGCGATCCGTACCGTCTCGTCATTCAAGTTAACAAAGCCGGAGCAACGCCCAAGAGTGCGGTCAATCTTTTCCCCAAGGCTCCCGAGGCTGAGAAGGGCCAGTTGGCCATCGTGGTCCCGCCTCCAAGCAAAGAAGATCTGCAGTGGCGCGCAAAAGTGGCGAAGCTGCGCATTGTGGTTGACGCAGGCCATGGCGGATGGGATCTGGGCACCGTGGGCCGCCGCGGACTGCTCGAAAAAGACCTGGTCCTTGAAATTTCGCAGCGGCTAGGGAAGCTGCTGGAGTCACGGCTTGGCGCCGAGGTGATCTATACGCGCCGGGAC
>Ga0126371_10006173_pt1 | contig 10644 bp, 11 predicted proteins | sample PanSoiMetaPlot_4_FD_110145 | JGI IMG/M metagenome (GOLD analysis project Ga0126371, IMG submission 110145) | Tropical forest soil microbial communities from Panama - MetaG Plot_4 | ecosystem: Environmental > Terrestrial > Soil > Tropical forest > Bulk soil | place: Panama | collected 2016-02-17
GAACAAGGTCAGCGGTTCGTCGCTGCGTTTGAGGCATTCGAGCGTGACGACGGAGTCTTTGCCGCCGCCCACCGGCACGCAACTGCGCCGCGGCAAGTCGTCGAGCTCGATCGGCGCGGCCGGCTCCTGGTCGGAGAATCTGATCACAAAATGGCCGCGCAGCGAGATCTGATTTTTGAAGGCAAACTCAGCGAGCCCATTTTCATAGAACTTCTGCAAGAATTCGGCGGTAATGCGATCCAGCGGGAAGGGCTCGCAGATCAGCGTCCGCGGGATAAAACTTTTGTAATAGCTGACCCCCGACATCAAAAAGATCAAACGAAAGATACGATCGAGCGTTTTGTTCACCTCTGGTGACAGCTGCCGCGGCACAAAATCAAAGACCACCTTCTCTTCGAACTGGGGGCCGCCACCATACCGATAGCGGAGCGACAAGGTCGAAGCTGTAGGATCGTATGAATACTTTTCGAATATGAATTCTTTATATTGCATCTGCTTGTTCGACCAAAGTGCGGATCTTGCGTAGCACGCCGTGGTGCGTTGCTATGTCGAGATTGTCAACGGTGGGTGTGGGCAAGCGCGAGACGCCATCGACCGCCGGCCCGTGTTGGATCGTCGCTTCGAGCACCGCCCGGTCGAGGGTTTCGTCGAGACAAGAGAGCAAGGTCCGGCGCCAGTCCTTGTGCAGCGCCGCGAGCGCGCCGATCAAGGCGTAAGCTCCCCAATTCGAGACCCCGGCGACGATCAGGTGCTGCGCCGGCGTGACGCAGGCGATAGTTTCGCCGTAAGCGACATGCTGGACGATCAACGAGCGCGGTATCCCTCCCATCCCGATCTCGTTTCCGCCGTCCCCGACCGCGATCGTCTGCCACGGTCCGGCGAGGAACAGGTCATCGAGTGGGGCGGTGTACGAACCGATGTCCTGCCCTCTCATGTTGCGTGGCGCACCGTCGGCGCTGCGCCCGCAGCGCTCGATCGAAATCGCATGGGTGACGCCAGCGGAGCGCCATTTTTCGATCAGCGGGGCGAGCGGAGCGCGGGGCGCGACGACGTCGAGCATGACGTCCGGCGTTGCCGCGCCGAGCGCGGCGGCACAGGCGCCTCGACACGGCTCGTCAGTCGCGAGCCGGCACGGGATCCCAACCGCCGCGAGCGCCTTGGCCAGCAGCGCCGCCCCCACCGGTCCATCGGTTTCGGCGGCGGGCGGGGTACCCTGTGGAACATAAAAGCCCGTGATCAGCCCCACGCTGGCTGATCGCGCGTTCGTCAATGTCGAGGCGGCGGCCCGCAGGCCGCCGCGAGCGGCTTCGAACAGCGCGCTGATGTTGCGCCCGACATCGGCGTGGATCACGCGTTCGATCCGGTCGACGAGCGCTTGCGGGTCATCGCCACTCGCCATCGGGCGAGGATCGCCTAAAGGCTCGCGAGCCTAGTGTTGCGGAGATCGCTGATCAGCATCGAGCCTGGCGCATGGGTAACGCAGAAATCCGGCCGGACTTCGGCGATAACCGCTTGCGGGGTGACGCCACAAGCCCAGAATACCGGCAGCTCGTCGCGTGCCACCGGAACCGGATCCCCATAATCGGGCTTGGCAATGTCCGTTATGCCCATCGTCTCCGGCAGCCCGATATGCACCGGTGCGCCGTGCACCGAGGGGAAGCGCGAGGTGATCTGGACCGCGCGGATCGCGTCACGCGGTTTGAGCGGACGCATCGAGACGACGAGCGGGCCCGCGAAGGGCCCCGCGGGCATGCATCGGATATTCGTCCGGTACATCGGGACATTCGACCCGCAAGTGATGTGCCGCAATTCGATCCCATCCTCGAGCAGCGCCTGCTCAAATGAAAAAGAGCAACCGAGGGCAAAGCTGACGAGATCCTCGCGCCAAACGCCAAACAAGTCGGAGGGCTCCTCCACGAGCTCGCCGTGGCGCCACACCCGATAACGCGGCAAGTCGCTGCGGATGTCGAGATCGGACCCCAAACCCGGCAGGTGAGGATCGCCGGCATCGGAAACCGCGAGCACCGGGCAAGGCTTCGGGTTAGCCTGGGCGAAGCGCAGGAAGTCGTGGGCCAGCGCCTTGGGTAGAATCACCAGATTGGCCTGCACATTGCCGGGCGCCAAACCCGCCGTCGTCCCGGAGAAATCGCCCGCGCGGATGCGCAGACGCTCGCGTACGCCGGCTGCGACACTTCGCTCGACGGATTCGCACATCGCGTCACCTGCATATGCTCGTCGCGACTATTTTACCAGAGGACAGCCGGCAAGTCCTGCCGCTGTGATACGGCCGTCAGGAGATGCCCTCTTGAGCGTCCTTTACCTCGCCGCGGCGATCGCGCTGGAGATTTGCGGCACGACAGCGCTGAAACTATCTCAGGGCTTTACGCATCTCGGTCCGGCGAGCGTGGTCGTGTTCTGTTATGCGGCAAGCTTTATCCTGCTGTCGCTCGCCTTGCGCGCGATCGACCTATCGATCGCCTACGCCCTCTGGTCCGGCGTCGGCACCGCGATCGTGGCCGCGATCGGCATCGTCTGGTTCGGCGAGCCCGCCGGACCCTGGAAGCTGCTGTCTCTCGCGCTGATCGTGCTCGGTGTCGCCGGGCTCCATCTGTCCGGGCCTGCTTCGTAAGGGTTCAGCCGGATAAGACCGCCGCACAGCCGAGAAAAGCCGGGAACGGGTGAGTGATCACGTAAGTGGGGATCGCCGCGAGATACACGCTAAAGCGCCCTCCGGCTTCGAAGCGCACGCGGAAAAAGGACTGCGCGAATCGCTGACCCAGCCGCGGTACGATCCCGCCGCCGAGGTAGATCCCGCCGCGGGCGCCGAGGGTCAAGGCCAAGTTTCCGGCCACCGTACCCAGCATCGCGCAGAACAGAGAGACGGTCTGGGCGCAGAGCGGATCGGCGGCGCCGATTTCCGGATCGGTGATCTGGGCCGCGGTGTAACCGCGGGATGGCATCCCGTCGAGCGCCGCCAGGGTGTTGTAGAGATTGACCAGCCCGGGCCCCGACAGGACGCGTTCGGCCGAGACGTGATCGAAATGGCGGCGCATGCCGTCGAGCACGGCGCTCTCGCGGTCGGTGGCCGGTGCCATTGTCACGTGTCCCCCTTCGCCGGCGAGCGCGATCCAACTTGCTCCGGCGGGGACCAAGCCAGAGACGCCGAGCCCCGATCCTGGGCCGAGCACGCCGAGCGGCGTGCCGGGCGAAGGAGCCCCGCCGCCGATCTGGAGCCGGTGCTCCGGAGAGAGGTGCGGCAGGGCCAACGCCAAGGCGGTGAAGTCGTTGATCACTTCGAGACGGTCAAAGCCAAGCTGCGACCTCAGCGCCGCGATCGAGAAGCTCCACGGATGGTTGGTCATCGCGACCCGGTCGTTCGCGACCGCCGCAGCGATCGCGAGCGCGCCCTGACGGGGCATCGGGAATGCCCCGCGCTCGGCGAGATAGGTGGTGATGGCATCGGCGATCGTCGGATGGTCTGCGACAGCCAGCGTCTGCGTCTGCAGCACCATTTTTTCCGGCGAAACCAGGCCGAAACGGGCGTTGGTGGCGCCGATGTCGGCGACGAGCCAAGTCTCGGGGTCTGCGCCGCCAGAGGTCACGACTGCATGCCTCGCACAGAGGAGGTGTGGCCGATTCGGCCAAGCGTCAGCCGAGCGTCCGTTGTGCGTCGCACATCGCGCAATCGCCGGGTGTAGACTAAGCTTCTGATCCCGCCGCAAATATTAAGCATTGCCAACACGTTTGCAAAAAGCAGCTTGACATCCTGACGAAATGCATTAGATTGTGCAGTGCGGTAACGATCACCGGTTGTGGTCTTGCCGTACGTCTTCTAGGCGTTTCCTCCCTAAACTTGGGCCGCGCTGACATGTGTGGCCCAATTTTTTTGCGCCACGGGAACAAACTCGCGATCCCGATCGAGTTGGTCGCTCGTGTCGAGATCGGGCAGAACAGCGATCTCCTGGTAGATCGGCGCAAAATCGGGACGCGTCGCGTCGAACAGCTCCTGAAAATCGTCGATCACAAAATAGAGCTGCTGAAAATCGTCGATACGGTAACGGGTTCGCATGATCCGGCGTAGATCGAACCGGAGCCGGTGCGGTCGAGGATCTTGGAGACAGTAGACCGACTCTCCGGCCGAGGACAGGATGCCGGACCCATAGATGCGCAGACCGTCACGAGTCGAGATCAGCCCGAATTCGACGGTGTACCAGTAGAGCCGCGCCAGGTGCTGCAGGTGGCCGAGCCCGAGCGCCTTCAATCCGCCCTCGCCATAAGCCTGCAGATAGTCGGCAAAGATCGGGTTCATCAGCAGCGGCACATGGCCGCAGATGTCGTGGAATACGTCCGGCTCCTCGAGGTAGTCGAGCTGATCGCGGCGCCGGATGAAACAGGTTGACGGAAATCGGCGGCGGGCGAGATGGGCAAAGAAGACGTCATCCGGGACCAATCCCGGCACCGCGACGATGCGCCATCCGGTGGCACCGTCGAGAACATCGCTGAGGCGACGAAAATCGGGAATGCCGTCAGCCACGACACCGAGCCCGTTCAACCCTTCGAGATATTCGCCGCAAGCGCGCCCGACCAGCAGACGTTGCTGTCGCTCGAAAAGCGTGCGCCAGATCGCGTGCTGCTCTTCGCTGTAATCCTCCCAGTTCTGTTCGATGGTAAAATCCGGCCGGATCGCGGTCATCGACCTCTCCGCAACTACCTCTTCTCCAAGTGTGATCGCGGAAGCAGTGCGTCAATCGGCCGCTTCGCTCCTGCTTCGCTCCTCCAGCCGATCTGGGAACGTTTCCCGGGCCAAGCGACCCAGCCGGCCGATCAGCTCGGCCAGATCCTGCGCCAGCTGTGGGAAATACGCTTTACGCTGGTAGTCGCGTTCATTCATGTAGAGCGCCCTGTTGACTTCGATCTGCAAGGCGTGACGCTGCTCGCCTGGACGCCCGTAGTGCCCCGTCGTGAACCCGCCGGCATAGGGCGCGTTGATCGCGACCGCGAACCCGCGTTCGACGAGGAAGCGGCGGGCGGCCTCGACGAATTGTGGGGCGCAGGCCGAACCATGGTAGTCGCCCAGGACGATGTCCGCGCCGCTTCTCTCGCAGATCGAGTCAACCCCCGAAGGCATCGAATGGCAATCGAGGAGCAGGCAGCCGCCAAACAGCGCTTCGGTCTCTTCGACAAGCCTGCGCAGCAAGCGATGATAGGGTCGATACAACCGTTCGATCCGCCGCTGTGCCTCGGCGAAATGCAGCTTCTGCGCGTAGATCTCTTCACCGCTGGCAACAATCCGGGCGATGGTGCCGAGGCCCATGCGAACCCGCGGCGATGCGGCATTAACAAATTTCGGCAGCGCGTCGGCAAACATGCCGGGATCGAGCTCCCAGGGCTCGCGGTTGACGTCGACATAGGCACGCGGAAAGCGCGCCGACAACAGAGGGGCGCCGAGGCGCGGGCCCGCCTCGAACAGCGCGTCGACAAAGCTGTCTTCGGACCGCCGCAGAGCCACCGGGTCGAGCCGCGAGGCGGCGAGGAAATCGGCCGGATATTCGGCACCGCTATGCGGCGACGCGAGAACCAGCGGCAGGCTGCGCGTAACCGGCCGCCGCAGATCGAGAAATTCGACCCCAGGTGCGGGTCGCAGGAACTCGTGATCCATGAGGCCAGCTTAGAGCGCTGCTGTCATGCTGTCATCACCGCGGCGAGGCGCGCGGCGACACCAGGCTGCGATCAGTGTATCGTGGCTTGCCTGTCGTGGCGGAGGCAGCTGCCATAAAGATAGTTCTCGATGTCACGCGGCTGGTCCGGGAGGGCAAGCTCACCCCGGCGCAGGCCGAACAGCTGACGTCGCTCGCCACACGCGATCTCGGCGTTGTCGCGATCAATATCCTGATGTCGTTCGGCGCGATCGCGGTCGCCGCCGGGATCCTCGCGCTGAACCCGACTTTTGCGACCGCCACGGCCATCGGCGTCGCGCTGGTGCTGGTCGGTCTCGCGGTGTTGTTCGGCGCCGGAGCACGATGGCATGTGCTGGGCGCGGCCGGGACCGTGGTCGGCGCGTTGCTGCTGTCGGGTGGCGTCATCGGCGTGCTGGACGGAGACTTCGCGGCGCTGGTTTTCGCCGCGGTTCTCCTGCTCGTCCTGGCCGTCACGATCCGCAGCAGCTTTCTGATGGCCCTCGTGCCGCTCGCCGCAGCGGGCGCGCTCGGCGGCAGCACCGGGTATTTTCATGCCACCTACATGCTGATCGTTAGCGAGCCTGCGATCACGATCGTCTTTTTCGCGCTGCTCGCCTCGGCGGCGTATTTCGCCGGCAGCCGCGTCGGGCCCGCCTATCAGGGTCTGGCCGTCGTTGCGGCTCGCATGTCATTGATCCTAATAAATTTTGGGTTCTGGGTCGGCTCCTTGTGGGGTGACCATCCCGGGGAGAGCTGGGCGCTCGGTGAAACCGATTCTTGGGCCGCCCGCAAAGACCGCACTCCACCTCCCGGCCTGGGTTTTTACAGGCGCCTGGGCTCTTCTCGCGATCGGCCTCGGAGCCTGGGCGGCACGCACCAACCGGCGTTGGGTCGTCACGACGGCAGCCACCTTTTTCGCGATCAATTTCTACACACAGTGGTTTGAGCGGCTCGGTGGCGAGCCGTGGGCGGTCATCATCGCCGGGCTCACCATCCTCGGGATCGTGGTGGGGTTGTGGCGGTACAACACCGTACCTGCCGCCGACGCCTGGTCCCCCGGCGCTGGTGGATAGCCATGGACCAGGTCGGCGCGCGGCTTGCACCGAGGGGAAGGACGCTCCAAGATTGGCTTTCCCTCAGTCAGGGGAACGAGGTATGAGGCCCAGCGATCCGCGAATGGCCGGCGCCCTGGCGGTTGTGGCCTTTCTGGGGGCCTGCGTCATGCCGCCGACCGTGCCAACGATCCCGGTGGCTCCCGGGCCGAACAAGACATTCGAAGCGTTCAGTGCCGAGCAGTCCTACTGCCAGCAATATGCCACCGCGCAGACAGCACCCCAGGCTTATGCCGCGACCAACCAGGCCGTGGCGACCACGGTCCTCACGACCGCACTCGGCGCCGCGCTCGGCGGTGCCATCGGCGGCGGCCACGGTGCTGGAATCGGAGCCGCCTCGGGGGCAGTGTTCGGGACGGCGGTCGGCGCCGGCGGTTCGGGCTTTGCGCAAATGTCGCTGCAGCAGCAATTCGACATCATGTATGGGCAATGCATGTATGCGCACGGCAATCAAGTGCCCGGCTTCTCGCCGCTGCCTGGCATACCTCCCTATTCGGGCGCGCAGGGTCCGTCAGCTTATGGGCCGCCACCTTATGGATCGTCGCCCTATGGTCCGCCGCCTCGCTGATGGCGGGCGCTCGGACCTGCCACCAATTATTGAGGTGGTCCCGGGGGCGGCTTTCTGTTGTCGGTCAGGTAGATTTGCTTCAATCCGCGCCGGCTCGCGTGCCAACGCCCCCACGCGACAGCCTGCTCGTCCGTGTCGAATAGCCGAACCCTAGGGTCCATCCTCGCCGTCTGGCCGGGCTCTTCCCATTCTTCGACGAGGCTGGCGCGGACACCCAACGGTGCCGAATCGAGGATCAGGGTCAGCTTCATTTCAGATAGGGCTCTGTCGGCAAACCGGGGTAATTCTAGTCTTCTCGGTAGGTTCACTCTGGAGATCGGAGGATAACATGTTGGATTTGCGCATTCGCGGACGCAAGGCTCTGGTTTGCGCTGCGAGCAAAGGACTGGGACGAGCCTGCGCGATGTCGCTTGGCCGTGCCGGGGTCGAGTTGACGATCACCGCGCGCACCGCCGAGACCCTCGAGCAGACTGCCGACGAGATCCGTCGCGAAACCGGCGCCAAGGTAACGCCCGTTCCAGGTGATATCTCTACCGAAGCCGGTCGTGCCGCGGCACTTGCCGCCTGCCCCAACCCCGACATCCTGGTAAACAATTGCGGTGGACCGCCGCACGGCGATTTCCGTGAATGGTCGGTCGAGGACTGGCAAAAGGCGGTCAACGCCAACATGCTGACGCCGATTATGTTGATCAAGGCGGTGGTAGACGGGATGTGCGAGCGCAAATTCGGCCGCATCGTCAACATCACCTCGGGGTCGGTGAAGTCGCCGATCGCCAATCTCGGCATGAGCAACGGTGCGCGCGCCGGCCTCACCGCGTTCTGCGCCGGCATCGCCCGCCAGGTCGCCAAATACAATGTGACGATCAACGGTCTGCTGCCCGGACCGTTTCTGACCGACCGGCTGCGCTCGGGCATCGAGTACGAGGCACGGCGGCAGAACGTCTCCTTCGACGAAATGCTGGCCAAGCGCGGCTCGACCAACCCGACCGGCCGGGTCGGGGACCCCGCGGAATTTGGCGATGCTTGCGCCTTTTTGTGCGCCGCCTCGTCCGGCTTTATCGTCGGCCAAAATCTGTTGCTCGACGGCGGCGCCTTCAATTCGACAATGGGGTGAACACCGGAAGCCGCCGCTTCTGCGGCGGCTAATGCGTCGGCGCCACACTACCAGCAGGTCTACATGAGGACGCCTGCTGCTCGGGCTCCGGCGCGAGCAGGCGCTCTCCTATTAACCACGAACGGCACAACGTTAACTATCAATCCCGTCGGCATTTTAACTTTTTATATCTAGATTACAGAAATCAGTAGGGCTCGAATGGGCTCGACTGTACAGATTTGATCCAGTCGTGAGAGTGTCATGAATAACAAGCTCCTCACCACGGTCGCGCTGGCGGCGGCCCCGCTGTTCGCCGCCGGGTTTGCCTCGAATGCGATGGCGACTGTCGAACTCAAGCTCACCAGTGGAGGGTTCACTTCGGCCGTCTCGGTTGGTGCGTCCTGCAGTAGCGGAACTTGTATCTCACCCCTTTCTACGACCGTAGGGGACTGGGACGTAAACCTGACGAGCGGTTTCAGCGCCGGGTCGGGGAATCCGACCATGGACCTCAGCTCGTTCAACGCGACCGGTAGCAGTTCCGCTGCGCCGTTGCATATTGAACTGAGTGACAACGGCTTTAATGTGGGTTCGTCGTCGTTCTTGTTGAAATCGCTCGGGGGCTTGGTTTCCGGAAGCGGCACGGCAACCTACAGCGCGTATTTCGATACCGGAAATACTCATTTCGCGGAAACAACCTTGATTGGGTTACTTGGCCCCTTCTCGACAGACTATCTCGTGAATATGACGGGCGCCGGCACGACCGGAACACCGTATTCGCTGACGGAGGACCTCGTGCTCACGGCTGGCGCTGCTGGGGTCGCGTGGAGCACGGACTCGAGTATCGCACCGGTGCCCGAGCCTGCCTCGCTCGTGCTGCTCGCCTCGCAGTTCGTCGGCTTGGGCTGGCTAGGTCGTCGCCGGCGCAAGGCTGCGTAAAAGAATTCGACACCACGAGGAGCTGCGGCGGCGCCTGTGGGTGCCGCCTTTTTTGGCCGGGGCCCTCACCAAAGAATGCCGGTTCATAAAACGTCGGCGGGTGCGCTACGATGGGGGCGGAGCTGTCTCGCAGAATCCGGGTTCCCGAACCGCAGCAAGGAGGGCACGAGGGTGGCGTTCAACTCGACGGTGTTCCAGAAAGAAAAGATCCTTCTCGGCGGCACCGAGGAGTGGATCGTCCGCGGCGGTCGCCATCTCTTCCCGCTGTTGCCCAAGGCCTTTGCCGGAATTCGCCAGATCGGCGTCATCGGCTGGTCGTCGCAGGGACCGGCCCAGGCGCAAAATCTCCGCGAGTCGCTGGCCGGCAGCGGCATTCGGGTCAAGGTCGGGCTGCGCGCCGGCTCGGAATCGATCCCGAATGTCGAAAGGGCCGGCTTTACCGAAGCCAACGGCACGCGCGGCGAAATGTACGAGGTGATCGCCGGCTCTGACCTCGTCCTTTTGCTGATTTCCGACGCCGCGCAGGCCGACAATTACGACCGGATCATGGGCGCAATCCGTCCGGGAGCGACGCTCGGGCTGTCGCACGGTTTTCTGGTGGCCTATGTCAAGAGCTCAGGCAAGGTCTTCCGCAACGACATCAACATCATCGGTGTGTGTCCGAAGGGCATGGGACCGTCGGTGCGGCGGCTCTACGAGCAGGGCCGCGAGATCAACGGTGCCGGGATCAATTGCAGCTTTGCCGTCCATCAGGACATCGACGGCAGGGCGACCGACTATGCTTTGGCCTGGGCGATCGGTCTCGGTTCGCCCTGCACCTTCGAAACGACCCTCGAGTTCGAGTACAAGTCGGACATTTTCGGCGAGCGCGGCATCCTGCTCGGCGCGGTTCACGGGATCTGCGAGAGCCTCTACCGCTGGTTCCGCTCGCAGGGCCGTCCACAGGATGACGCCTTTCTCGACTCGGCCAGAAGCATCACCGGCGCGATCAGCAAGCAGATTTCCGCGGCCGGGCTGCTGGGGACCTACCAGGCACTCGACGAAGGCGGCCGGCAGCTTTTCCAGAAGGCCTATTGCGCCTGCTATGGACCCGCGGCCGACATCCTGACCGAGATCTACGACGAGGTGGAGAGCGGCAACGAGATCCGCAGCGTGGTCGGCGCCGCGCATCGCCTCAACCGCTTTCCGATGAGCGAGATCGCCGGCACCGAGATGTGGCAGGTCGGCCGTTCGCTACGCAGCAATCGTCAATCGGAA
>Ga0126371_10006174_pt1 | contig 10641 bp, 8 predicted proteins | sample PanSoiMetaPlot_4_FD_110145 | JGI IMG/M metagenome (GOLD analysis project Ga0126371, IMG submission 110145) | Tropical forest soil microbial communities from Panama - MetaG Plot_4 | ecosystem: Environmental > Terrestrial > Soil > Tropical forest > Bulk soil | place: Panama | collected 2016-02-17
CGGTTCTCACCCGCTAGCAAACCGATCAACGCCTTCGGTGCGCTTTCGAGGCCGTCGATCACGTCCTCTTTAATTTTGAGTTGCCCCGTTTGGACCCAACGTTGCAGCTCCGCGACGGCTGTCTCCCGCTCATTGAAATAGTCCATCACGATGAAGCCTTGCATCAGCAATCTCTTGATCACAATTAATCCAGGCACGCCGCGCGGCCCTGCGGCCGGTGCGGTGCCGTCGTATGCTGAGACTGCGCCACAACAGACGATGCGACCGCCCGTATTCATGAGCGGCAGGCACGCCTCGAGGATCTCTCCGCCGACATTGTCAAAATAGATGTCGATGCCGCTCGGCGCGGCGGCCTTGAGCGCTCGGTGGACAGATCCCACCTTGTAGTCTACGGCAGCGTCGAATCCGAGCTCATTCATCAACCAATGGCATTTCGCCGTGCCCCCAGCGACGCCGACCACACGGCAGCCTTTGATCTTACCTATTTGGCCGACGAACGATCCCACGGATCCGGCGGCGGCGGAAACGACAACTGTGTCGTCCGGACGCGGACGCCCGATGTGCAATAGCCCGAAATATGCGGTGAGGCCAGCAATTCCGTAGACGCTTAGCAGATTCGTTATGGGCTCGATATGCGGGAGCTTGATAAGGGCCTTTGCTGGAAGCGCGGCGTAGTCTTGCCAGCCCGTGTCGGCAAACACGAGATCGCCCGGTTTGAAATCCGATGCACGCGACATCACGACTTCTGCGATCGCTCCGCCCGCCATGACGGCGCCCGCCTCGACCGCGGATCGATACGTCGCACTTTGCATCCACGCCCGGTTGGCCGCGTCCAGCGAGATGAGGCGTACCCGTAGAAGGACTTCGCTTTCCTTGGGGTCGGGCGCCACGCCTTCGACCATTTGAAAATGCTCCGGGCCGAGCTTTCCCTTGGGCCGCGCGACGAGAATAATCTGCCGGTTCTTCATGCCCGACTCTCCTTTGTTTGGTAACCGCGGTACCATCGAGATCCTAGGACTTAGACCCTTTAGCACCTGATCGACTAAGAAGCTTATGTGTTCCCGAAAATCGCGACATTGCGCCGGGCCCGAGCGAGTGGACGGCAGCAAAAATCGGCGCAGAACGCGGCATGCTCCAGCCCCGCAATATCCAAGACCATATACGAGGCGAAGTCATTAGTATTTCTGACCGCGCTTTCCTGCCGGCCCCTCCTTGTTTTGCCGCGGCAATGGTCCTCGTTCCGCCGTCCGACAGCTTAGGAGGACGCCCTGCCCATCAGGCTTGCGCTTTCAAACTCCCATCGCAATCCGAGCCGAGCACCGTAAGCGTGGCCATGACGCAGCCGAGTCTCCGGCGGCTGCATGGCGCCTGCTGACTCGCGCGGAAGTGCCAGTGCAACTTTACCTGTCCGGCTCGCAAAATTATAGTCATGGATCGATTTCGTGTCCTGGTGAGCTTGCGATGAACCTGGCGGTTTGGCTCGTACGTGCGGGATTGAGCCATGGGGGCCGTCCGGCCCTGGGATATGGGTCGCACGTCGTTAGGAGCTATGGCAAGGCCGCCGAACGCGCGGCCAGGTTGGCCGCCGCTTTGCGGGATCGCTTCGATCTTGTGCCCGGCGAGCGCGTTGCCGTCGCGGCAAAAAATACTCCGGACTATGTCGAGCTGATGTTTGGCATCTGGCATGCGGGACTGGCGGCGGTGCCCGCCAATGCCAAGCTGCACGGACGCGAGCTCGGCTATATTCTCGAGCACTCTGGCGCCCGCGTTTGCTTTGCATCCGACGAGCTTGACGCCGAGATCGCTCCCCATGCACCGGCAACGCTCGAACGCCTGGTCACGATCGGCAGCCCAGAGTACGAAGCTCTGTTCACTGCCGATCCCGTTGGAGTTTGGCCGTGTGGCGCCGACGATCTCGCCTGGCTGTTCTACACCTCCGGGACCACAGGGCGGCCGAAGGGGGCGATGCTGACCCATCGGGTGCTCGCCGCCGCTAGCTATGCCTATGCGGCTGAGGTCGATCTGATCATGCCGGGTGATCCCCTACTGCACGCCGCCCCGATGAGCCACGGATCGGGGCTCTATATGATGGCGAACGTCGCGCGGCTCGGGGTCAATGTGGTGCCGGAATCGCGATCCTTCGACGCTGAGGAGGTGCTCGGCCTGCTTCATGCATGGCCGCGCACTTCGATGTTCGCCGCACCGACGATGGTCAAGCGGCTCGTCGAATGCGGCGCGGACTGCAACCCCGAGCATATTCGAACGATCATCTGGGGCGGCGCGCCGATGTATGTCGCCGATGCATTGGAGGCAATTGAACGATTTGGGCCGCGTTTTGCACAAATCTACGGCCAGGGCGAAAGCCCCATGACGATCACCACATTATCAAAACAGGACATTGCCGACCGAAGCCACCCGCGCTGGGCCGACCGGCTCGCCTCGGCCGGGCGTCCCTACGCGTGCGTCGAGGTGATCGTCGCCGATACCAACGATCGGGCGTTGCCACCCGGCGAGACTGGCGAAGTGCTGTGCCGCGGCGACGTCGTCATGCCAGGCTATTGGCGCAATCCCGAGGCGTCGGCAGCAACTCTCAGGAATGGGTGGTTGGACACTGGTGACGTGGGCGCATTCGATACTGAAGGCTATCTCGCCCTCAAGGACCGATCCAAGGACGTCATTATTTCCGGCGGCTCCAACATCTATCCGCGAGAAGTCGAGGAGGTTCTTCTCGAGCACGCGCTAGTCCGCGAGGCGTCGGTGATCGGCAGGCCCGATCCCGAATGGGGCGAAGTTGTCGTCGCCTATGTCGTGGGCGAGGTGAATCGTGCCGAGCTTGACGCGTTGTGTCTCGAGCGCATCGCGCGGTTCAAACGCCCCAAGGACTATGTGTTCGTCAACACTTTGCCCAAGAACAATTACGGGAAAGTTCTCAAGATCGAGCTGCGCGAACTCGACGCCAAACAGCGCAAGAGCTGACACGGCCAAGGAAAAGGTGGGTGCCGGCGCAGGATGTAATTTTCCGGCACTGATATTGGCCCTCAGGACCAGCGCGAGCGCGCCATCAGTACCATGCCGCTGCGGGACTAGGCCAACTAAACCGGTAGTTCAAGCCAGCGCGCACGACGTTGTCGTCTAGACGAACGTTTCGGGTAACGATGGTTGCGGCCCCCACGGGAATCGGGGGATTGATGAACTGAGGTGAGCCGAAGTCGGCGTAGAGGTACTCGAGCTTGACCGACCAGCCGCTCAGGAATGCATATTCGATACCCCCGCCAACCGTCCAACCCGAGACGGTCTTGGTCTGGCTGATGCAACCGACCAAAGGACAAGCTGTCACCTGCGCATCCGTAAATGCCGCGCCCCCCGTCGCGTAAAGCAATGCTCGACCCCAGGCCAAGCCGATGCGGCCGCGCAACGTGTCGAGCCAATTTTGCTGCGTGGTGCTCACGGCGTTGGGATTGAAGGGCAGGATATCCGGCGCGCTTCCCTTCGTGTTTATCCAGGACATATCGTCCTCAGCGCCAAACACCCAACTGCCGATGCGATAGTTGCATCCGATCGTGCCGCCGGCGAGGCCCCCGCTGGTACTGAAATTGCCGGTGATCGTTCGCCCGGCGTCCCTTCCGGATTCGGCGGTGTGATTGCTGGTGCCCCACGCTCCGCCGCCTTCGACGCCAATATAACAACCTGTCCAGCTGTACATCGCAGGTACTGGGGGCGCCTTGTAGGCCCAGAGATCAGCGGCGCGAGCCGGACCAAAGGTCAAGAGCACAAACAGCGCCACGTTTGCGGGCGAACATCTACGCATACCCCACTCCTCACCCGGCTTTCGCCAGCTACATCGTTACCCCATTGCCATTGGCACACCCCCTATCATCAAATAGTTGCCGCATTGCTATCGCGACACACTCCGCGTCACGAAAGCTCGGGCGCGAGCATGACGATACGGCACCGCACTTTTTCGCAGCAAATGACCTCGAGACGGCCAGGAGCACCGCGCGTGTTCGGCGGAATCGATCAATATCTAGCGACCATCCTTCTTAGTCCGTCAGTATGTCCTCACAGGATCCGGATCCCGCCCGGCCACAGGCGCTCCGCAGAGGCGGCGGAAATTTGGTCTGACGCGTAGACCATCTCGATGAACTTGCGGACGCCGGTCTTCTTGCATCGCCGGATGCGCACCTTGTGACTGACAACGAACCCTTCGCACGCGGCGGTATGCCCATTGTGACAGCGGCCAAGCTGCAACGAGAATTGGTATATTGCGTCAGGCACAAGATACGATCGACCTCCGAGGGGGCGTTCAGGCCGCCATGCGTGCCGTGTGATCCATGCTGCTAACTGCGGCGCGCCCAGCCAGTGATCGTGAGAGATGAGCAACTGCATCCCCAGTTCCGTGGGGCGCCATACCACCCCTCGATCTGCGAGGCCTCCTGACAGCTCCTGGTCGCGCACTCAAGCTACGCGCTCGCGGCACGAATAGGCCGAGGGCCAGTGACCGTTCGCAAAGTCGCTCCAGACGAGCCCTCATCACGCACGCCAGACTATTCTGGCTTGTCTTCTTGTCGATTTTTCGTTGAAAACTCGGCGTCGAGCCCACGAAAGTGTTATTTTGGCATGGAAGCTAGATTGCACTAGGATTGGTCCGTCAAACTCTGGGCACGCGACCACCAAAGGGTGTGGTGATGGAGCAAGCACTCAAGTACTTAAGGTGGCGACCGCAAGGAAGCCGCCTTGGTTTACCTGGAGCTGGGGCCAGGAAGACATGCGGGCAGTTGTCGCGCCAGCGCTTGTAATGGTGACTGTAACGGTTCTCACCGGTTCGGTGCGAGCACAACAATGTCTTGATGCTCCGAATCAGAACTGCATTTTGGAACAGGCCCTGCTGGTCGCGGAGTCCATCAAGGACGACTTTTGGCGCGACGGCACGCTCGCCGACATGGCCGAGGCGTTGACGAAGGCGGGCAAGATCACCCAAGCATCTCTGGCGGCGCAACCCATCGGGGACGAAGATCAACGTTCGGAGGCGCTCGGACGCATCGCCACAGCCCAAGCGAAGGAAGGCAAGGTCGCCACGGCGCTGGACGTCGCGCAATCGATTAAGGATGAGCATTCGCGCGATCCAGCGCTTGGTGCTATTGTTGAGGCGCAAGTCAAGGCGGGCAACATCGAAGAGGCCCAGAGGGTGGCGCGGTCCATCAAAAATGCATCCTTGCGTGCCTTGGCGCTCGGCTCCATCGCCGTCGCACATCCGACGACAGCCGACATTGAAGAGGCGTTTGCGGCTGCGACATCCGTCAAGGATTCGTCCCCGCCTTTCGACCTCGTGGTCGAGGCACAAACGCGGGCCGGAAAGACGAGCACTATCCTGCAGCTCGCTTTATCGATCCAGGACAAAGACGCGCGTGCGCGCGCGTTCCCCGGCATCGCTTCAGCGCTGGCAAAGGCTGGTGAGCTCTCCGACGCTCTGCAGGTTGCGCGGACCATGACGGACAAGGACTCGCAAGCCGAGGCTCTGGGCAACATCGCCGCAATCCGAGCGGGGGCCGGAAAGATCGCCGAAGCCTTGAAGGTCGCACAGCTCATCAAGGACAAGAGTTCACGCACGACCGTGCTCCTCTCCATCGCGGAGACGCAAGCCAAGGCAGGCAACATGGACGCGGCCCTCGCAGTCGCGCGATCGATCAAGGAGCCGTTTTGGCGCAATCCCGCGCTCAGCCGCATCGCTGTGGCGCAGGCCGCTGCCGGCGACATCAAGCAGGCCTTGCAGCTCGCACAATCCATCCCAGACGCGTTTTGGCGCGATGGCACGCTCGGCGATATGGCCGAGGCGTTGGCGACGGCGGGCAGGGTCACGGAAGCGTTGCTGGCCGCTCGACCGATCAAAGGCGAGGATCGCCGCTCGCAGGCGCTCGCAGCCATCGCGGCAGCGCAAGTGAAGGAAGGCAAGCTCGACGCGGCCCTCAAGCTTGCTCCGTCAATCAAGGACGCGCATTCGCGCGACTCCGTGCTCGGTGCCATCGCCGAGGGGCAAGCCAAGGAGGGCCACATGGGAGACGCGCTCTCGGTTGCGCAGTCGATCAAGGACCCCGCGCGGCGCGACCCCACGCTCAACCGCCTCGCTGTGTCGCAAGCTGCTGCAGGCAAGCCCGACGAGGCATTGCGGCTCGCACGCTCGATCACAGACGAGTTTTGGCGCAATAACGCGTTCGGCGATATTGCTGCAACACTCGCGAAGGCAGGCAAGGTCACCGAGGCGCTCACGGCCGCGCAATCCATCGAGGACGGGAGTTCACGCGCAGACGCACTCCGCGATGTTGCCGAGGCGCTGGCGCAGGCAGGCAAAATCACAGACGCTCTCACCGTCGCACAATCCATCAAGGATGCAAGTCCGCGCGCTAAAGCACTCTGCGACATCGCCTTGACGCTGCACGATTGAAGGCTCAGATCATCATGTTTTTTCGATCGCATTCTCGTGGACGCAATCAAACTGGCCGGCGTCTTGAGGCTCGCAAGACAAGAGGCCTTTTCCCATATTCCGGTGGCGATCCAACAGGGATGCGCTAAAGTTAAGGTCGGGCATCCCATGACCCGGCCGCGGGTTGAAACGTCAACGGCGGAGATCAGGAATGACTGCTTGCAGGCTTGTCATAGTTGCGATGATGGCAGTGACGTCCGTGTTCGCGCTTGGCGATCGCGCACAGGCACGTTCGGCATCTGACGGTCATTGGAGTGTGCTCATATCTGGACAGAGTGGTAGCTGCCAGGGGGGATCTTATCGGTACGAACTGCAAATCGTGAACGGGATTATCTACTACCCCGGGAGCGATGCCCGTATCACCGGGCGCGTCAATTCACAGGGCGCCGTCTACGTCCGCGTGTGGACAAGCGACCGGAGCGCTGTAGGCTCAGGGCGCTTGTCGCGCAATGTCGGGTGGGGAGCCTTCCGAGGGCAAGCACCATCTGGATTGTGCGCCGGCACTTGGAGCGCGCAACGCACGGGTGGGTAAGCACCTGCGGCCCCGAGCCGGCGCCGCAGCAGGCTATTTCGGTCGCCGCGAAATCGCGCGCGCGGCACGGAGTGCCGCCTTTGATGGCCTGGCGTCCGCCGGGTGTTGGATTTTTGCGCTCGGTTTAGTTCGAGGGGCGGTCGGGTCGAGAGTCAATCTGAACCGTAGCGGTCATTCCGGCGACAAGTCGCACGCCGTCGGGCACCCGATCGATATCGATGCGCACCGGCACGCGCTGCGCTAGGCGCACCCAAGTGAAGATCGGATTAACCGTCGCAAGGCCTTGCTGGTTGGGTTGCGCATTCGGAACGTTGATGCCACGCCCGATACTGGCGACCCGGCCATGAATGATCTGCCTGTAGCCCATCAGCTTGACTTTAGCAGGGTCGCCTTCGTGAATGCTGCCGAGGTTAGTCTCCTCAAAATAACCGTCGACCCAGAACGACTCGGCGTCGACGACTGAAATCACGGTTTCTCCGACGCGCGCGTAGTCGCCAAGCCGGGTCAGCAGGTTCGTCACCCAGCCGTTGACCGGAGAGCGGATCTGCGTACGCTCGAGGTTGATCCGCGCCTGCTCGACGTTGGCCCGAGCCTGCTCGTATCGGGCCTGAGCGGCCACCGCCTCCGTGTCATAGGTCTGTCGCTGTTCGACGGTGACCGCCAGATCGTTGAGCTTGCGCCGGCGCTCTGCCTCTCTGTCTGCATTCAGCGCCGTAGCCTGGGCCTGTTTGGCCGCCGCCTCGGCGAGCTCGACCGCAATCTTGTAGTTGCTCGGGTCGACCACCATCAGTAAGTCGCCCTTGTGCACAAATTGATTGTCGGCGACTGGCAGCTCGACGATTCGCCCCTCGACCTCGGGTGCCATGGTAACCACGTAGGCACGCACCGTGCCGTCGCGAGTCCAGGGCGCCCCCACGTAGACGTTCCACATTGCCCAAACGAGCGGCGTCGCCACCGCGATCGCCGCAAACGTGATCAGGAACGGAACGATCCGGACCCGCGACTTCGCAGCGGGACGGGCGACGACCTCGGCAGACCAAACGGGATCGCGGTCGCCTATCGTGGCGCCGCGCTTCGCTGTGGTTTCGAGCTCGGACATTTCGACCTCAACGGGCAGCGATTAGCGTCATGCAAGAAAGTACGATCATGTAGACGGCAAACACGAACAGGGCCGGATGCCAGACGTTGGTCAGCAAGCCGAGCCGGCTCGCGACCAGGCGCAGCCCAACGGTGACGACCCACGCCGCGATGATCAGGATTGACATCGGTGCGACGTAGACTCCAAGCAGGTCAATCTCAACGAACTTCAACTGGCTACTCCTGCGTCGAAGTATGAGCGATGCTGGATGAGTGTATCAGAGATCGCAAGGATGCGCCCGCGTGCCCGCATGACCGCCGAGGTCCCGGAATCGGCCGGCGAAAGGTAAGCAAGGCAGTGATCGAGTCGAGCAAATCCGGCGGTTGCAGTCGCACTTTTTCCCGCTGCCAAACCCGCGAGCGCTGAGTCGAGTTCCGAGCCATGGCCGAGGCCGATCGCGATAGGACGAAGCTCGACAATGTCGGCGCCGACCGCAGCCGCGGCCAGGAGCTGGGCCCGCTGCAGCGGTGCGGCTTCATTCGGCATTACCGAGAGCCGACTGTAGATGCGGCCTTCCCAATCCTCTCGCGACCAGCCGCCTGGACGGGCTGCAAGGCGCCGCAGATCGCGCAGCGTGAGGCTGCATAACCGCCGCGTTCGGTAGGCGGGCGACAACGGCGGCAGCAGTCGAAACGACAACGCCGCGGCGCTGACGCCCCCGACGATCGCTAGCGCCCCGTCGTAGAATTGTACGGTGTCATAGCTCATCGGATTGGTGGGCCCGATCAGCGGCACGAAATTGACGACCATCGCAACAAATAGCGCGGTCTGCCATGGTGGTTTGGCCATCAGAGCACCGACCGGCACCAAATACAGGCCAATGACAGTGCTGAAGCCGGCGAACGTCGTGACGGCTGGCAGCACTGCAAATTTCACAATCGCGGCGCCAACCGCGGCAATGGCAGTACCGACCATGAAACTCACGGTACGAGCGTAGGCCTCGTCGGCGACCGGCGCAAACAGCACGACAGCAATCGTGGTCCAGGTGATCGCCGCGGCACCGCTCGGCCATTGTGTGATGATCCAGAAGACTGCAGCGGCGCCGATGACGAGGAACGCGCGCCCGGCGTTGACGAGAGCAGGCTGCCAATAGGGCACGTAGAACCGCATCCCGCGAACGCGAGAATGCGCACCGGAGGGGTGAGCAAGGAGCAACATCAGCGCGTCGAGCGCAGAGGACATGCTGGTGAGCACTTCGGCGATCTGGTCGGCGAGCAGCCGCAGCGACGGCGTCGCGACAGGCAAGGCGAGGAGCGTTCGGCATGCCTCGTCACATAGCCGCTGCACCCCAGCGGGATCGGCCGTCCAGCGTGTCGCCTCGCCCGCATCTGGTGCTGTCCGCAGCGCCGGCGGGATGCTTCGCAGCACGGCGTCGGCGTCACGCCGAGCGGCACCGTCCGGCAACATGGTCAGCAGCACGCCCACTTTGCGCCAGGCGGCCAGAGCCGTAAAAAGGCCGGCGACGGCGCGTTGCAGGACCGGCGAACGAAGGCGAATCTGCGAAGATTCTCCGATCGCTTCGTCGACAATGGGGTCGAGCTCAATGACGCGTCGGGCGAACTCGCGTCGAACCTGCTGCGTCTCCAGCGGAGCCCGCCCGGCGATCGTCAATGTGCCGGTAAACCGACGCCAGATTTCGGTCGCCAGGACCGCGAATAATATGGCTAGTCGGCGCGGGGCACTGCCGAAATCGGTAGTGGCGAGGACAGCACCAGCGCACACAATGCCGATCCAGATTTCGCTGACCCGGGAAATCGCAAGGACGAAGGCTTGGCCGTTTGCGCCGCCAGTGGCGCCAAGCTCGTCGCTCGCGATGATGGCGGCCGTAAAGCCCGCCAGCGCGGCCGCATAGGCCGCGAAGTTGCGTAGTAATGTAGCGAAAAGAGCGCATGTGGCCCCCCACAGCGCCAAACCCACAAGAAAAGCCACGCGGTCTTGCGGGAAGCAGGCGGTCAGCACGACGATCGCCACCGCTCCCACCACCGTACCAATCATGCGGAACCAGCCCTTGCGCAGGGATGCGCCAAGGTGCGGCTGGCAAACGATCACCGCAGAAGCGCCCGCCCAATATGGATTGTCGAGCTGAAGCCAGAACGCGACGTAAAGGGCGAGACAGACCGAGGCCCACAGCCGCAAACCGAAGAGCAGCGGCTCGCCGGATGCCCTCGCCGCATTTCCCAAGGCCCCTTGCCACTGAGCCACAAGCCCCCGATCAAGGGTCGGCTCGTGCCTGTCGACGACGTGGGTCATTGTCAGGGCTGTCCGTCTGCACGGCCGCGAAGCACGTCGTGGTCGTGAGCATACCGAGACCCACGGGCCACGCAAGCGACCACAGCCCCGGGTCGCTTCGCCGCTAACCACCTTCCGAGCAGAGCCATCGGCCGCCGGCGCAATGCGGCAGCCCATCGGTTCACACCCTACGTCCCCAATGGGATAATCATCGTGCCGCAGACCGCGTTGGCGTCCGTTCCTTTGCGGCTTCTTCGGCACTAA
>Ga0126371_10006175_pt1 | contig 10641 bp, 8 predicted proteins | sample PanSoiMetaPlot_4_FD_110145 | JGI IMG/M metagenome (GOLD analysis project Ga0126371, IMG submission 110145) | Tropical forest soil microbial communities from Panama - MetaG Plot_4 | ecosystem: Environmental > Terrestrial > Soil > Tropical forest > Bulk soil | place: Panama | collected 2016-02-17
CGCCTTCAAGCGACTGCAGATAATTAGTTTCCTGAAGGCGTTTGGAGACGTAGCGATGACTCTCCGGCACGAGGGCCCATTCGAGCTTCGGCAACTCCGGCCTCCGATCGGCCGGCCCCATGTACACCCAGACGAGCCCCCCGTACTCCTCGGTAGGATATGACGTAATGCGGACCTTGCTCTTAAACTTGTACTCCGGGGGTTCGCTGGGAATGTCCACGCATGCGCCGGTGACGTCGAATTTCCAGCCGTGATAGACGCAACGAATTCCGCATTCCTCGTTTCTGCCCCAGAAAAGGCTGGCGCGGCGGTGCGGGCAGAATTCATCGACGACGCCGACCCGGCCCTCGGTATCGCGAAAGGCGATAAGATCCTCGGCAAGAATCCTGATACGAACCGGCGGACAATCCGGACCTGGAAGTTCGGAGCCCAGGAGCGCGGGCAGCCAATACTGGCGAAAATAGCGGCCGCCAAGCGTGTCCGGATTAGTCTCCGTGAGCAGCCGGTTCTCTTCATGAGTCAGCATTTATTCCGAAGTATAGTGCACGGTCGCCGAAGATGCACGCACACAATGACAATGCGTCGGTGCCCGCCGCTTTATAATCGGAGAACTTGAACATCAGATTGAAAATCGCGGTTGGCGAATACCCACACACCGCGGCGGTTCGCAACGGATCGATTCCCATCGAAGGCGTCGATCCGGAATTTGTGACCGTCCAACCGCAGATTGCTGCGTTCCGCCGCATGGTCCGGCATCTCGAGTTCGACGTATGCGAGCTCGCGCCCACCACTTACATCATCGCCAGGGCTTACGAAGCGGCGTTCAAGGCGCTGCCGATTTTCCTGATGCGGCGGTTCCACCACGCTGGCCTGCTGGTCCGCCCTGACGCTGGAATCAAGAAACCCAACGACCTCGAAGGCAAGAAGGTGGGAGTGCGCGCTTATTCCGTCACGACCGGCGTCTGGACCAGAGGGATCCTGGCCAACGAATTCGGCCTGGACTGCTCGAAAGTCGCCTGGGTCGTAGATGATGAAGAACACGTGACGCATCTTCAACTGCCGCCGAACGTCATCCGCACGACGGACGGTCAATCCCTGGCGCACATGATGGCCAATGGTGAACTCGCCGCCGGTTTTCAAGGGAATGCGGGCATCGGCCGTTCCGGTTCTCCGCTGGCCGGCTGGAAAACCGAGGAAGTGACATATCCAGATCTATTTCCGAACGCCGCCGAACTCGAAGCCGAGTGGTTCGACCGCACTCGCATCTACCCGACGCATGGAACAATTGTCGTGAAGGATTCGCTACTCGCCGTTTATCCCTGGATCGGCAAGTCGATATTTGAAGCGTTCTCGAGGGCGAAGAACCAATGGCTGGAGCGGCTAGATGCCAACGGCTCGCCGGAGAACAAGAGATATTCGGCGTTATGCAAGATTGTCGGCGACGACCCACTTCCCTACGGCCTCGCACCGAATCTCACGACGATCAAAGCGCTCGAGGAGTTTGCGTTTCAGCAAGGCCTCACGCCCGGGCGTATTTCAGTGGATGAGTTGTTCGTCGATCCAGAGAAATGAAAAATGATCATCGATTGTCACGGCCACTTCACGACTGTACCGAAAACGCTGCACGCCTGGCGCAAGCGACAGCTTGATTCGATCAACGATCCCGCCAACGCGCCGGAGAAATCGGACCTGGTCATTACCGACGAGGAAATCCGCTCCGCAATCGAAGGAGGTCAGTTGAAGCAGCAGCGGGAGCGCGGCGGCGATCTGACCCTCTTCTCGCCGATCGCGAGCCAGATGGCGCACCACTTAGGAAACGAGCAGACCAGCCTGGTCTGGGCGGAAATCTGCAACGACATGATCCACAGCGTCTGCGGCCTGTTTCCCGAAAATTTCATGGGTGTCTGCCAGCTTCCGCAATCGCCGGGTGTGTCCCCGGCGAATTGCATTCCGGAGCTTCGGCGCTGCGTGGAAGAACTCGGATTCGTCGGCTGTAATTTGAACCCCGATCCAACGGGCGGATATTGGACCGACCCGCCGCTGACGGACCGCTATTGGTATCCGCTCTACGAAGAGATGGTCAGGTTGAACGTGCCCGCGATGGTGCACGTCAGTTCGTCTTGCAATCCGTGCTTTCACGCGACCGGCGCGCACTACCTCAACGCCGATACCACGGCGTTCGTCCAATTTCTGATGTCGGACCTCTTTCAGGACTTCCCTACGCTCCGCTTTGTGATCCCGCACGGCGGCGGTGCGGTGCCGTACCATTGGGGGCGCTATCGCGGTCTCTCGCTCGAACAGCGTCAAAGAGCCGTAGAGGGTCTGCTGGATAATGTTTTCTTCGATACTTGTGTCTACCATCAGCCGGGGATCGAATTTATGACGCGGGTCATTCCTGTCGACAACATCCTGTTCGGCTCCGAAATGATCGGCGCGGTGAAGGGACGCGATCCGAACACAGGTCAGTACTTCGACGACACGAAGCGATACTTAGACGCGTGCCCGCATTTGACCAGCGAGGACCGGCATAAAATTTTCGAGGCGAACGCCAGGAGGGTTTATCCGCGGCTCGAGGCGCGGTTGATAGCGCACGAAACAAATCGCGCCGAAGCCAGGTAATCATGGAAAACCGTTTGAACAACATCATCCGAGCCTGGGAGGCCGGCAGACCGGCGGTGGGCTGCTTCGCGCCAGCCGACCGTCAGACTGCCGTCGATTTGAGCACCGCGCCCTACGATGGGCTCGTGTTCGAGATGGAACACAATCCATGGGATGTCTTGGGCCTGCAAGATTCGCTCCAATATCTGCTCAATCGGAAGCAGATTGCCACCTCCGGCTCGCTAGCACCGACCGTAACACCCATGGTTCGGATTCCTTCGAACGGAGTGGAAAAGAACCAGTCCTTCGCGAAGCAGGCATTGGACCGCGGCGTTTATGGAGTCGTCTGGCCGCACATCTACGACGCCGACCAGGCGTACAATGCCGTCGCGGCGTGCCGCTATCCGCGGCCGAAAAGTGCGGCCCTCTACGAGCCTGCTGGAGTTCGCGGCGACGGTCCCACAGCCGCATGCCGGTATTGGGGACTTGCGCAGCAGGAGTACTACGCAAGGGCCGACGTGTGGCCACTAAATCCCCAAGGGGAGATCCTCGTTGTCGTCATGATCGAGAGCATGCGGGGTGTCGCCAATCTCGACAAGATTCTCGATGTGCCTGGCGTCGGTTGCGTCTTGATCGGCGAGGGCGATCTCAGCCAGGATTTGGGATACCCCCGCCAGTACGATCATCCTGAAGTCGAAAGCGCGATGAAGCACATCCTGGCCACCTGCAAGAAGCACGGCGTAGAGGTTGGCCATCCTCACGTCACGTCGAGTAATGTGGAGCGCGTTTTAGCCGAGGGCTACCGGCTGATCCTTTCCGCGCCGGTTCGCAGTTACGGCGCAGCCCAGAAAGCACTGGAAATCGGCGCGAAACAAAGCGCGACCAGCGATATTTTGCCTTGACACATATACTTCACTTTTATACCTTTATGTAGACTCCGAGTGGGGAAATCATCGGCTTCAAGGAGCTTTTCAAATGCGAGTCTTGGAGAACGTGTGGTCAAATGTTTCGAAATCAGGTCTCCGGGTCGTACGGGCGGCATGCGTAATCATATTGGGCGCGGCCTTGGCGTGGTCGCAGGTGGAAGGAACCATCTTCGGGCTCGTTCAAGATTCCTCCGGCGCGGCCATGCCGAGCGTCTCCGTGCGGATCACCAATTTAGAGACGGGCCTGACACGCTCTGTCGTTACGGATGAGCGAGGCAGCTACCGCGCTCCCTCCCTGCCGGTGGGCCGATATGAGGTCCGAGCCGAGCGCGAAGGCTTCCGCACCGCAATTCAAACCGGCATTTCCCTGGTGGTGGGGCAAGAGGCGGCGGTGAACCTTACTCTGGCGGTCGGCGATACGAACCAGCAGGTTACTGTAACTTCCGAAGCTCCCCTCGTGGAGACTTCCACCACGCCTGCATCCGGTCTGGTCCGCGAGCAGCAGGTCAAGGATCTACCCCTGAACGGGCGCAGTTTCGACAATCTGATCACGTTGAATCCGAGCACAGCCAACACGACTTCGAATCGTTCGACGACCAGTACCGGTGGCGGGCAGGGCAACAATTTCTCCGTTTCCGGAAATCGCGAAGATTACAATCTTTTCCTGCTGAACGGTATCGAGTACACCGGAGTGTCGACGGCCGACGTGATCCCTGGAGGCGTCAGCGGACAACTCTTAGGTGTCGACGCAGTGCGGGAGTTCAACGTTGTGGAGAATACCTACGGCGTGGAATATGGCAAGCGGCCAGGGGGCCAGATCAGCCTGGTATCGATGTCGGGCGGCAATGGATTCCACGGCACGATGTTCGAGTTTCTGCGCAACAGTTCCCTCGATGCGCGGAACTTCTTCGACCAGACGCCAGGACCACCGCCCTTCAAGCGCAATCAGTTCGGCGGCTCGGCAGGCGGCCCCATTCGCAAGGACCGCACGTTTATTTTTGGCAGCTACGAGGGATTCCGGCAGCGGCTCGGGTTGAGCGACGTCACCGTGGTCCCGGACAACAACGCGCGGCAGGGACTTTTGCTCCAACCCAACGGCTCCCTAAAAAATATTGGTCTGGCGCCCGGCATTGCGCCGTACTTCCAGCTGTGGCCGGTTCCGAATGGCCCCGAACTAGGGGGCGGCGCTGCGCTGGCGTATAGCGCCCCGGTGCAAGCCGTTCGCGAGGACTTTGGTAATCTCCGCGTCGATCACATGTTTTCCACCAAGGATTCCTTGTTCGGCGTATATACAGTCGACGACGGTCATAGCATGACGCCGGGCAATAATCCGCTGCAGCAGAAGCTCACGCTTCAGCGCACGACCATTGCGAGCGTGGAAGAGACGCACCTGTTCTCAGCGGGGCTCTTAAACACTTTGCGCGCCGGATTTTCCCGCGCAGCTCTGAATCTCAATACCGCTCCCGCGGTCAGCAACCCGAATCTGGTTTTCGTGCAGGGGCAGCCCGTTGGATCCATAACCATCGCAAGCGTGGGCCTCGGCAGCAGCGGAGCCTTCGACGGAGGTGGCAGTCAAGGTTCGCAGCAGGTCGAGGTGGTCGCCCGCAATCTGTTCACTTATGCCGACGACGTTTCATGGATTGTGGGGAGACATCAACTAAAGTTGGGTGGGTGGGCGCAGCGCGTGCAGTCCAATGACAACGCCGCCGACCAGCGCAGCGGCATCGTGCAGTTTGTCGATCTTCAAAGTTTCATGCAAGGCAAGACGACATCGATTACCGCGACGCTCAGCCCTTTGGAAATCGGCTGGCGGCAGTGGGCCGGCGCGTGGTACGCGCAGGATACGATGGCGGTTCGTCCCAATCTGACGGTGACGCTCGGCGTGCGGCAGGAGTTCAACAATGGATGGAACTCCGCTGGCAAAACCGCTTCCAACTTCGTCTTCGGACCGGGCGGCGTCCTCGAGACGCAGCCGGTGGTTGGCAATTCGGCTTACAGCGAGAACAATGCGCGATTCCTGTTTGGGCCGCGTGCGGGCATAGCGTGGTCGCCCTTTGGACCCAAGAGCCGGACTGTAATCCATGTTGGCGCGGGAATTTACTATGAGCAGTTGGATTACATGGGGGCCTGCTGCGACTCCTCTCCGATCGGCACCTATAATTTCAAGGTGACCGTTTCGAACGCAACTTTTCCGACACTGCTTGCGCCCGGAGCACCGATCCCAGGTGCCAAGGTCGCACCATCCGGCGTCGACCCGAATTTGCAAATGCCGGCGGTGCAGCAATACAGTTTTCGCGTCGAACAGGGCATCAGGACCAACACCGTATTGCGGATCGGTTACGTGGGCGAGCGTGGAACCCATCTGCTCAGCACGTCGGACGTGAATACGGCATTTCCGGAACTGCTGCCGACCGGTCCGTTTTATCCGCCGAAATCGCCCCGGCGAAATCCGAACTTGGGAAATTCGCGATACGAGCTGTCCAACGGAATAAGCAACTACAACGCTCTTCAGGTGGATCTGGACCACCGCTTCAGCCACGGCCTGCAGTTCCGTTTTAACTACACGTTTGCGAAGAGCCTGGATACACACTCCTCGTCGTTTCTCGCGAATGAGGGTGTGGGCGGAACCACCACGACGATGTTTCCGGAAAACCCGAAGCTGGATTGGGGACGCTCCAATTTCGGCGTGGCGGATCGCGTGAGCGCGAATCTAAGCTATGAGCTGCCGTTCGGTAAGGGCAAGGCGTTCCTGCCGAACGCGAGCGGCCTCGCGAACATTTTCGTGGGTGGATGGCAGCTGAATTCAATCATAAGCGCGCAGACCGGCTTCCCATTCACGCCTTTGGTCGGCTTCAATCAGTCGGGGAGCGGCGACACGCGAGCACCGGATCGGGTTTCGCTCAATCCCAATTTTTCCGGCCCGATCATCGTGGGCAAGCAGACCGAATGGTTCAACCCGAGCGCATTTCTCCTTCCTGGCGCCGGTACCTATGGGAACGCCGGGCGCGACATCCTAGAAGGGCCCGGTTTACTAAGCGTGGATGCCTCGATGTTCAAGAATTTCCGTCTGGTCGAACGCGCCAACCTGCAATTCCGTGCGGAGTTCTTTAATCTGATCAACCATGCAAATCTTGGGATGCCGCTAATCGGAACATTTACGTCCACTGGCCAGATTTCGCCAAGCGCGGGCCTGATTAACTACACGGCAACTTTCTCGCGCCAGCTCCAGTTCGGGTTGAAGTTGAATTGGTGATGACCGAATTGACTTCAAGCGTCATTCGTTCGCGCGACACGCGGCTGGGCGCGAGGTCGCGCTCACGGTTCTGGCGCCGGCATTCGCGCAAGATTGCTGGCGGCGCGCGGAGGCGCGGGCGGCGGCGCTGAACCATCCGAGCTCGTGGGTGCGCACTCGGTTCTGCCCGGCGTCGTTATTCAGCACGCCCGGAAGGGACGAGCTTCATTTATGATGTGACCGCGTTTCATTCGGATTTGTGGAGGGCGCGTGAAGAGTGTAGTCTTCTTTTTTCTTGCTATGTCTACCGTTGCTGCACAGAACGGGCTGCGGGCACGGGATTTGGCGGTGCCGCTCGAGGGTACTATGGGAGCGCTGAAACGCCATCGTTGACGTTCCCGGCGTGGAGGTCGGGCATAAGACGCTGATCGAAGGCGATTCCGTGCGGACCGGGGTCACGGCAGTGTGGCCGCGCGGGAAGGCGTCGAATGATCCGGTGTTCGGCGGGTTCTTCGCTGCAGAACGGCGACATGACCGGAACGCACTGTTTGGAGGAATCGGGGTTCCTAGACGGGCCGGTGCTGATCACCAACACCCATAGCGTCGGCGTGGTGCGGGACGCGTACTTAGCGTGGCTGGTGAGGAATGGGCGGAAACCTGGGACGAACAGCTTCGACGGAGGATTTTACACGTATCCTGTCGTGGCCGAAACCTACGACGGGCTGCTCAACGATATCAATGGGTTTCACGTGAAGCCCGAGCACGTGTGGAGCGCGCTGGAGTCGGCGTCGAGTGGGCGCGTATCCGAGGGGAACGTGGGCGGCGGGACAGGGATGGTGTGCTACGGGTTCAAGGGCGGGATCGGGACGTCGTCGCGGAAGACGGGGTCCTACACAGTAGGGGTGCTCGTGCAGTGCAACTGCGGCAGCACGCGTCAATTGCGGATCGGCGGGCTGCCGATGGGAGAGGAGCTGTTGGCGGGGGTGCGGGAGGACCCGAAGGAGGAACGAGGCTCGATCATCATCGTGGTGGCGACCGATGCGCCGCTCCTGCCCCACCAGACGAAGCGGCTGGCGAGACGCGCGACAATGAGACTGGCGCGCACGGGCGCGACCTCGGGCAACGGCTCAGGCGACATCTTCGTCGCGTTCTCGACAGCCAACGCCGGCGCAGCCGCCGCGAAAGCGCCAGTCAATATCTCAATGATCCCTACAGATTCGATCAACGGGGTGTTCGAGGCGGCGGTGCAGGCCACCGAGGAGGCGAATCTCAACGCCATGGTTGGGGCGGAGACGACGACCGGATACCAAGGGCACAAAGTCGAAGCTCTACCGCAGGAGAAGGTGCGGGAGGTGCTGAGGAAGTACAAACGGCTGCGGTAGTGCCACTGCGCTTCTCTTCCTCAGACATTGATCGCGTGTGCTGCCGCGCTTTCTGATACTTGCGTCTCGCCGCGCCGACGGGCAGCCGGCTGAATAAGTAAGCTCGGAAAAACGGGTCGACGAGCTTGGTGGCAACTCAACTGCCGTCGCTTTTGAAACGGTCGAGACCCATTTGAGTATACTGACCGACCTTCATGTGACAATGTGACTTATCTGGCACTTTAGCGGTTCCCCGTTACTTTTGGCCGCATCGGTTTGTGCGCGAGAACGCATGCTCGCGCGCAAGAAGCAGCGAAAAGTTGACATCCCAAGACAATCGAAGGAATTCCGCAATGAACACGAAAGATCGGCTCTTGCTGCCGGTTCGACCCACGGATCACGCACACGGCCCACAGGATGCGCCTTACAGCCTGGTTGAGTACGGAGATTACGAGTGCCCTGATTGCGGACGTTTGTATACGATCCTTCGTGACTTGCAAAAGGATGTCGGCTCATGCTTGCGAGTCGTATTCCGGCACTATCCTCTTTCGGGAATCCACCACCACGCGCAGCAAGCCGCCGAAGCGGCTGAGGCCGCGGGCGCACAAGACAAGTTCTGGGAAATGCACCGACTTCTTTTCGAACGGCAAGACGCACTTCGTACGAAAGACTTGATTCACTACGCCGAAGAGATAGCTTTGGACCTCGACCAGTTTAGGAATGATTTGAAGAATCAAACTTACAGTGATAGGGTTCGAGCCGACTTCATTTCTGGAGTTCAGAACGGCGTTTACCGCACTCCAGGCCTGTTTTTGTATAGCGTCCGTTACGATGGGGGCTGGGATCGAGCAGTGCTTGACAACCTGCTGAAGATTTGAAAATCGTTGGTCGCAAAATCCGAATCATCTACCGATTACTCTTCCACCTAGGCACTCTCGCGCGAGGGCATTCGTTGCTATCGCTTCACTGGCGATTGGTGTTTCGCACTTGTCTGTATCAATTAAAACGGACATCCAGAAGTTCCTCGATGCTCAAGAACGGTAGGCGCAAGAGCCACCCATCGTGTTTCCGGCTTCTTGAAAGACGTCGCCGCTGGCGCTTTATCTCGGGATTGGGCGGATCGGCAAGCGTAGGTCGTGGCTTTTGTTTTTGGCGCGCTCCTCTGTCAGCTTGCTTCTTTTCGCGAGTGGGCAGCATAGAGATCAAGAAGTCCTTGGCTGCTTGATCTTCGCGGATGACGTACCAACTCTTGACGGCGTCCTCTATTGCTTCGATCAGTAGGGCTACTTGGCCTGGTTGCCATTCCTTCAACAGGTTGTAATCTGCATCATTACGATTCTGCTGCGCCTGCGAGAATGTATCAGCCACGTTATGGAGATGATATTGGATTGTCCGTTCGGCTCGTTGGGTGGGTTTGGATGGAAAAGATTCTTAATGCTCTCCACCGTGGTCTCGCAGACGTTTTTCATCGGCCCATGATCTAACATGCGAGTTAAACTGGCCCGAAATCTCGGGTCTGTGCAGGTGGCCACTGCGTCACAAATTAAGAGATGGAAAAGCGCGTAGTATGCGCTCGACAGGGCGCGTCGAAGGCTGGGCTGATGAGCTTCGTTGGGGTATTGCTCAGCCATTTGCCGGGCGTACCGGAGCAGATCGTCGGCATAGGCCATTGTTTTGCTTATGCCGGCTGCTTCATCCGCGCCTGCTCGCTTTGGCTTATAAAGTCGAAATAAGGCCATACGCCCCATTCTTCATTGGGATTCAGCTGCGTAATGATGGACTGCGAAATCTGCTTGGTGAAGGCGAGCAGTTGTGTTCGTGGAACCGCGTTGTCTGCGAGTACAACTTGAAACAACACCGCTTCATTACCATTCCAATCGGTGCCCAAGCTCGGCGTTAGGCTGACCACCTGAGGAGATAATGAGAGTCGCGAGATGGCCCCAAAGAACTGCGCCTGCTGGGCGAATGCTCTCGCGATGTACGTGACGTCATTATCGCGCGTCTTGGAAGTGATCGTAGGGTTGGCGAATTGCATCCAGCATCGCGAACTCGGGCGCACTCGCAGCCGCATCCGGTAACCCACTCAAGTTGCTCACTCTTCAGATCTGTTTGAGTCGTAGAATCGCTCTTTTTGCGAAAGAGCCTAATGCGTAATCAAAGGCGTAAGGGGCTGTTAACTGCTTCCAAGCAGGCGATTCGTAATGCTTAAACCTGGGTTACCTCAACCCTCGCGTGCGTCGGGCAATATCGGACAAGTTTGGACGGTATCGATGGCACTCTTGGCATCGTCGGAAACACGTTTTCCGTAAGTTGCAGATCTGATTGATACCTCAAGCGTCCGAATCCTTCTCTCCGCCATCGCTTAAGTCGCTGATTTCACTGAAAAGAACAGCCCTGAAGCTAAAATCGAAAGCGAACACCGAATTGGGCAGCGCGCGGCAGGCCCGTACCTGTTGGAATCGACGGGCGCACCGCGCTAAAGCTTCCGAAGGAAGTGGCGCGATCGACGCCAGCCAGAGCTTGC
>Ga0126371_10006176_pt1 | contig 10641 bp, 7 predicted proteins | sample PanSoiMetaPlot_4_FD_110145 | JGI IMG/M metagenome (GOLD analysis project Ga0126371, IMG submission 110145) | Tropical forest soil microbial communities from Panama - MetaG Plot_4 | ecosystem: Environmental > Terrestrial > Soil > Tropical forest > Bulk soil | place: Panama | collected 2016-02-17
CGATGTATGGCAGCTCCACCTATACGGCACAGCCCAGCCCGCAGCCACCACTAGCCGGTTCGAGTAGCCTGTGCCTCAGTTGCCACGATGGGACGGTGGCCCCGGGACAGACCGTCGCATACGGGAAATTCAGTATGACTGGAGTTATGAACATGGCGGATACCTTCGGCTCCGACCTGCGGAGTTCACATCCGTTCAATTTGGCTCTGCCCCTACAAGATGCACCCGATCTGGTCGCGACACTCGCCACGGAAGGGAAGACAGCGGACGCGACTAGCGCCGTGAAACTGAACAATGGAAATATCCAGTGCGATACCTGCCATGACGCTCACATGCAATCCCGGGATATAGTTTCGCCGAATTTCCTGGTGATGGATAGTTCGCGGGGGCAGCTGTGCTTTGCCTGCCATGACCCAAACCGCATAACAACGGGACAAAACAATCCCCTCGGCGGCTGGTCCACAAGCATTCACGCCATCGCAGGGAATACGGTCGGGAGCACGCCATCTGTAGGGCCTTATCCTGATGTCGCCACAAATTCCTGCAGTTCCTGCCACCAGGTTCATAACGCCCCGGGCGCACAACGTCTTCTTCGCGGAGTCAACGAACAGGACTGCAGCAATTGTCACAATGGAGGGAACAATGTCGCGCCGCAGCTCCCAAACGTGTATGGGGAGTTCAACAAGATCGGCCACCCTTTTCCGTCGACAAAGAATGCGCATGACCCTTCGGAATCGAATGTTTTGAACAACAATCGGCACGCCACTTGTGCCGACTGTCATAACAGTCACGCCGCTAAGCAGACGGCAACATTCACAATCCCGCCCGGTATTCGGCCGTCTCAAACAGCGGTTCTTGGTGTGAGCAGCACGGACGGAATAACGGCTGTGAGTCCAGCTGTGAATGGATATGAAAATTGTCTGCGCTGCCATGGCACCAGTGCGGGTAAGGCTGTTAATCCGATCTATGGTTACCTGCCGGCTCGAGTCGTCTTTTCTGGTGACCTGCTGAACGTCATACCGCAATTTGCGTTGACCAGTACGTCCAGCCATCCGGTTCTGCATCCACGGACAAGCGCTCTACCTCAGCCCAGCCTGCGAACCAACATGCTGCAACTGGATGGCATTGCACCCGGCAGGGCGATGGGAACTCAGAATCTGTGTATCGATTGTCATAACAGCGATGACAACCGCGAATTCGGTGGCGCGGGACCCAATGGCCCGCACGGTTCGAGATGGACACACATCCTCGAGCGACGCTACGAAATCAGCAGCGCTTCCGCGCCCGGCGCATTGATCGGCAACCTCTTTCCGACTCCCGATCTCAGTGTGAGTGGCCCCTACGCAATGTGCGCCAAGTGCCACGATCTAAATAGTGTAGTGAGCAATACGAGTTTCACCGAGCATGCCCGGCACATTAATGATGGCTTTTCATGCTCGATATGTCATACCTCTCACGGCATGGGCGGTATCAGCGCAAGCATCACCGGAGAGCGCCTCGTCAATTTTGATGCCAATGTTGTGGGTATGAATGGAACGAATCCAATTTCATATAATCACGCCACAAATACATGTTCCCTGGTTTGCCACCAGCATACCCATTAGGCACGGTGTTCCAAGCTCTGCTAATCACTCACGTTTTTCGACGCCACATTTTGTGCGCCAGATTATGACCTAGGATTCAAATTCGAGCGTTCGTCGGACATCACTGGACTCGTGATATTCGCCGTCTTCGTTCACCGACCAGACGTCGTACTTGTTTTCGCCAGCCAGAATGTTACGCGCCGCCAGGAGCGCGGTTATCATCGCGTGGTCCTGATTGTTGTATTTGTGCAAGCCATTGCGGCCGACAAGATGCAAATTGTGGCAGTGCGCCTCCAGGGTTCGGCGAATTACGCCAACATGCTTCTGGTAATTGTCATCGTAGACCGGGTAGGCTTTAGGCTGACGGATGACGCACGCATCTGCAACGTCAACCACGTTTCCGAGTCCAACCTCTTCGAGTTCTTTCGTTCCGAGGGCGATCAGATCGGAGTCCCGCATTGTCCAGAGCCCATCGCCTTCGAAACAAAAGTATTCCAAGCCGTAACAACAATAATCCGGGTCAGGAACCATCTCCGGAGACCAGGCTTTGTAATTCTGCACCCGTCCCATTTTTACGTTCGGGTCGTGGATGTAGATCCAGTTGTCGTTGAAACGTTTGCGATCCCGGAGGATCAGCCCCACCGTCAGAAAATCCCGGTAGCGTAGGGAATTGGCTGAAGTCAACGCGATCTCAGGGAGCCGCGGCGCAATTCGTGGAACTAAATGCTGCATTGGCATGGAAGAAATCAAGTGATCGCCGAGAAATTCCTCAGGCCTGCCGTCGACCGTGCGAGCCATAATGGTCCAGCTGGAACTCGCTGCTTCGAAACGGCATCCGACAACACTTGCGCCCATTCTTATTTCCCCGCCCATCTCCCGAACCTTCTCTCCGCATTTCTCCCACATCATGCCCGGCCCGAACCGTGGATATCGGAAAGTATCTATTAAGCTCTTCACTAACTGAGAGCGATCTCGAGATGAACGATTCGGCCACAGCCCATTTCGGATTGCCCCGCCCAACGTGAGTCCCTTAATGCGTTGCGCGGCCCAATCGGCAGAAATCTCCTTGCAGCTCATGCCCCAGACTTTTTCCGTATAGGTCTTGAAGAAAATGCGGAACAAACGTTCGCCGAACTTATTGATAACCCAATCTTCGAAGGAATGGGGATGCCGCGTGGGATTGATCTTGGCCTTGAGAAAGGAGAGTACGCAGAGCGTGGATTCCAGGAGGCCAAGTTTCGAAAGGGCTTCGAAGGGCTTCAGTGGGTAAGTGTAAAATTGGCCGCGATAATAGATTTTCGAAGACCGCGGGCGTTGCAACATATCCGAACCAAGAATTTCCGTCCAAAGATCCTCGACTTCACGCGATTTGGAGAAGAAGCGATGGCCGCCGATGTCAAAGCGGTAGCCGTGATAAGTCACGGTGCGCGAGATGCCGCCCACGTATTGCGGATCGCTCTCGAGCACCAGCACCGACTGGCCTTGTTTGCTTAATTCATAGGCGGCCGTGAGTCCTGCGGGCCCGGCTCCAACGATGATGGCCTTGAACTGCCGATCGCTCATGACAAGCCTTTTCGACAGGCGATGTTCCGCGAGATCTGTCAGTCGGACTACCGTTGCCGTTAATGCTGCTGCGCCTCGATCATCAAATGCAGAACTCCGTCCTTATTGGGGTAGCCCGGATTGGCGTCCAGGAGCTTTTGCCAGGCGACGACGGCGCCGGGCACGTCTTTCTTGCCCTGCCATTTTACGATGCCGAGGTTGAAGAGAGTGTCGGCTTTCGTTGGATCGTAGGAGAGCGCCTTATTAAATTCGGCGATGGCCGAATCGGCGTTACCGGTGTACCAATACGCCGTGCCCAGATCCGTGCGCACGGAAGTGTCAGTGGGCTGGGTTTTCAGGGAGCGTTTGTAATATTCGATAGCGGTGGGATATTCCTTGGCGTCGTAATAGAGATTGCCTACGCTTGCCAACAATCCGGCATTGTTCGGATCTTTCTTCAGTTGTTCCAGCATCGGCGCTGCCTGAGAGTCAGCCGCTTGTTTCAATTGCTCATTGGAGGGAAGGGAACTCTTTAGTCCAAAATTGGGCGGGGCGGGCTGACTGGCGACCGGTGCCGGTGCCGATGCGACTTCGGTTTGCGGTGCTCGAGGCGTTGTATTCGAGCGCCGCAGCAGCCAGCCGCCTGCCGTTCCGGCGAGCAGGCAGACCACAACGAGGGTTGCAGCTTGCGCCCCGCTCCAGACTTCCGTCGAAGTTGTTTTCAATATGTCCGCCACGGTCTACACTCCTCTTCGAAATTCGATGCCGCTTAATTCTTTGCCGGAGACTTTTCTTTTGCCTTGGCAATCAGCTGTTCCACAGTCAGCTTGCGATCCAGGTCGGGGTGCGTTTTCAACAGTTGCTGCCAGGCGGCAATCGCGCCGGCAGCATCGTTCTTGCCCTTAAATCGAATCATCCCCAGGTTAAAGAGGGCATCGATATCGTTTGGATCTTTCTTGAGAACCTTGTCCAGTTCGTCCAAAGCATTGTCCGTGTCGCCGCTATAGTAAAGGTCGGAGGCGAGAGCGGTTCGCACACTGTTGTCGTTGGGGTTCCATTCCAGAGACTTTCGAAAATAATCTGCTGCCTCTTTGAATTGATGTGTTGCAAGGTAAGTGCCCGCAATCTGGTTCAGCAGGGCTGCATTCTTGGGGTCGGTCTTTAGCTTTTCGAGCAGCGACGCGACCTTTGCATCCGCCATGGCCTTCATCTGCTCTATGGTGGGTTTAGGATGGCCGCCGGGCAGAGTGGGTTTACCCGGGGGAGAGGATGCGCGGGGCGCGGTGGGTGGGGGAGCCTTGCGTGCGCCAATCCCGAAATAGCCAATCCCCAAACCGATCAGAAGCGCCGCCGCGGCGAGGGGATAAACGCGGCCCGCGGGCAAGCCGGAAGGAGGCGGGGTAGGAGCGGATGGACCAGTGGGATTGATAGCCATTACTTGATTTGCTCCTTTGCCGGCCAAGCGGGCGCTGTATCTGACGCTATCCAAAGACGTTATAGCCTTATTGCCAGGAGTCCGCGTAGCTTCAAACAAGGGACGTGCCAGGCGAAGTCCTTTGCTGCTGAATAAGGTACCGATTACGCCCCCATCAGTCCGCGTCTTTTGTCACAGCGCTTTGTGACCTACCTCACAACCGTGCTTCCTAGAGTTGCTGCGGTTGCCAATACCCCCGCCAGTTGGGCTAAACTGCTTCCTCCGTATGAGCCTCACACGCCAGCTTGGGAAACTCCGTCCGGCTGCAATCGCGTGCCTGTATGCCTGCCCGCTGCTGTTTGTTCTGCCGAGCATTTTGGTTTATTGGGAGCGCCCTGGGGCGCGTTATGCGAAGAGTCTCTCCGCGCAGGGTACAACTCACTTCGCGATAGCCGACTTCGACGGAGACTTGCGCCCGGATATGGCGACGATTCGGGTCCGCCGGGGTTCGGCGGAGACGGTCGAGTACTCCCTGGAGTTGCGGCTGAGTTCCGGATCGCGGCCCACGATAGGGATTCGCGGCCCCGCAGGCGGCCTGCAGATTGCACCCCAGGACGTCAATGGAGACGAAGTTGTGGATCTGGTGGTTACTTCTCCATTTGACGCGCACTTCGTGGCCGTTCTTCTCAATGACGGCAAGGGAAACTTCAGGCAGGTGAAGGCCTCAGATTATCCGGACGCCGGAAAACAGCCGACCTCCCGATTCCTTGCCCAGGATGATTCGGCGGCGTTCCGGCTGGCGCTAGGACAGAATCGCGGGCCGGACGGGGAGAATTTTGGAGCCGGCTGCCGGGAACGCGTGATACAGAATTACTCCGAACCCCTCCGGTATTCGAGGCTGTGCGTCCGAAGTTCTTCGGAATTGCCCATGGCCGGCAGAGCTCCACCGCTCGTTTGAGACGCCGAAACCTTTCCTTAACATAGTTGTAACAATATTCGAATGCGGGCCTCGTTATCGTGGAAACCCTTCGCCTCTGGGTGTAAGCGAATAGACAACGGGCGGTGGTCCATGCCAAGCCTTCTTTCTGGAAGATTTTGAGATTTTCCAGCGGTAAGTTCACTCGAGGGTAGATTTATGCAGCAACTTTTGAGGTGTGCCGGTCTGGCCGCGATCCTGGTCGTGGGACTGGCGGGACGCGCCTGCGCACAGAAGGCATGGACCTGGGACGAAGTGCGCGCGCGATTCGAAGCGAATAATCCCACGCTGCATGCAGGGCAGATCGGCGTTGCTGAGTCCAAGGCCAACGAAATCACGGCCTATCTGCGGCCGAATCCCAGCTTGGCATTGGCCGCAGACGGGACGCAGATCGCGCCGCACAATGGCGTCTGGAAGCCTTTCTCAGGGACATTTGAGTCGGCAACGGTCAGTTATCTGCACGAGCGCCGGCACAAGCGGGAACTCCGCCGCGACAGCACGCAGGAGGCCACGGGAATCGCAATTAGCGAGCAATCGGATCTGGAACGGAATCTGATCTTCAATCTTCGTGCGGCGTTTGTTCAGGCCCTGCAAGGGAAAGCTATCTATCAACTGGCCAAGGACAATCTGGAATACTACGACCATTTCCTGGAAGTGAACCGCGAACGGTTCAAGGCGGGTGCGATCGCGCAGGTGGACCTGGACCGGCTGGAGATCCAGCGAGTACAGTACGAGTCCGATTTGCAAACCGCCGAGGTCGACCTGCGCACGGCGAAAATTCAATTGTTGATGCTGTTGAACGACCGCACGGCAGTGGAGCAATTTGACGTTACCGGTTTATACGACTTCAACGCACAATTGCAGCCTCTCGACGATTTCCGGCAGATTGCCATGGGCACTCGCCCGGACTTGAAGGCCGCCGTGCAGGCGCGGGAAAAGGCCAATACGGATCACCGCCTCGCGGTGGCCAATGGCTCGACGGACCCGACGCTCAGCGCCTGGTACACGCACAACGGTTCGTTCAACAACCCACTGGCAATCAATACGCTTGGGGCAAGCGTCAGCTTTCCGCTGCGCATCTTTGACCGGAACCAGGGGGAGAAGTTGCGCACACAACTTGATATCGAGCGCGACGAAAAGGTGCTCGACGCCACCCGCGCTTCCGTTTTTAGCGACGTGGATTCCGCTTACGCCACGGTGCGCAGCACGGTGGTGCTGCTGCAACCGTATAAAGAGCGGTATCTGCAGCAGGCTTCCCGCGTCCGCGACACCATAGAGTTTTCTTACGAACATGGTGGCGCATCGCTGCTCGATTATCTGAACGCGCAAGCCGAATATCGCAGCGTACAACTGAATTATCTGAACCTTGTAGCTTCCTATTTGACAGCGGCGAACCAGTTGAATCTTGCGGTTGGCCGCGAGGTGCTGTAATGAAAGACGCACTCGCATTTGTCTTTTTGCTGCTGTTAGCGAGCGGAGGCGTATGCGGTTGTTCGGGAAAGAGCGCCGCGGGCGACGGCGCCCCGCCACCGTCCAAGGTGGAGCAGGAAACGGATGTCAATATCTTGCAGATTGCGCACCCCGAGCAATTTCCGGTCGTGAAGGCGGGGGAGTCGCTGCAGGCGGCGACGCTCACGGTGACCGGGGTAATCAGCCCCGATGTCAGCCGCACGGTGCCCGTGATTTCGCTGGCCACCGGCCGCGTGGTGGAAATTCGGGCTCGCCTGGGCGACAGGGTGCAGAAAGGGCAGGTGCTTTTGCGCGTACAGAGCCCGGATATTGCCGGGGCGTTTGCCGACTATCGCAAAGCGATGGCGGACGAAACGCTGGCCAGCAAGCAGTTCGAACGCGCGAAAATCCTGTATGACAAGGGCGCTATTTCGCAGAACGATTTTCAAGTAGCCCAGGGCGCGGAAGACAAGGCCAAGGTAGATGTTGAAACTACCCTCGAACATCTGAGGGTTTTAGGAGTGGACAAGGAACATCCAGCGGCAGTGGTGGAGATTAAGGCGCCGGTTACCGGGGTCATCACCGATCAGCAAGTTACAACTGCATCGGGAGTGCAAGGCCTGGCCGGTGGAAATCCGTTCACGATTTCCGATTTGTCCCATGTCTGGGTTCTTTGCGACGTGTATGAAAACGACCTGCCGAACGTGCACGTTGGCGAAAACGCCGAGATTCGCCTGACCGCATATCCGGACAAGATGCTCAATGGGAGAATCAGCAACATTGCGCCGGTTCTAGATCCGGCGATCCGCGCAGCGAAGGTGCGCGTGGAGCTTGGGAATCCCGACGGATTACTGCGGGTGGGGATGTTCGTGAGCGCGACTTTCCACGGCCAAAAGAAGGAGCGCGTAGCCACTGTTCCTTCGTCCGCGATCCTGCATCTGCACGACCGGGATTGGGTATACACGCCGGCGGGGGGGAACAAATTCCGCCGGGTGGAAGTGAAGGCCGGAGCGACATTACCCGACAAAACACAACTCCTGCTCTCGGGAATCGTTCCTGGGCAAGATGTCGTGAGCAATGCGCTGGTTTTGCAGAATACAGCCGAGCAATAGACGGGAGCCGAGGGAATTCACTGAGAGAATGGCATGATTTCCAGCCTTGTCGAATTTTGTCTGAACAATCGATTCATGGTCATTGCCCTGACCGTGGTGCTGCTCATCTGGGGAGCACTGTCGTTTCACAGCCTTCCGGTGGAGGCATATCCAGACGTCGCTAACAACTACGTCAATGTGATTACGCAATGGCCGGGCCGCGCCGCCGAAGAAGTGGAGCAGCAGGTAACGATTCCCATCGAGATTCAATTGAATGGGTTGCCTCACTTGCAGCATTTGCGCTCCGCCTCGTTGTTTGGACTTTCTAGTATCACGATGATTTTTGACGACAATTCCAACAACGATTGGAACCGTCAAAAAGTTCTCGAGCGGCTGGCGCAGGTCAACTTGCCAAACAACCTGCAGCCGAACATCGGCCCGGATTACAGCCCTGTAGGGCAGATTTACTGGTACACGCTGAAAAGTACCAACCCGAAATACGATTTGATGGAATTGAAGGCGATTGAAGACTGGGTGCTCGAAAAGCAATTCAAGTCCGTGCCCAACATTGTGGACGTCAGCAGTTTCGGTGGGACAACGCGCGAGTACCAGGTGCGGGTTGATCCCAACAAGCTGATTGCCTACGGTTTGACGATCGGGCAGGTCGAGCAGCAACTCGCCAACAACAACGTGAATGCAGGGGGAAGTTTCATTGAGTCCGGCTTGCAACAAATCAACGTGCGCGCCGTGGGCCTATTCACTTCGGTCGAGGACATCGAAGAAACGGTAGTCAAGGCGCAGAATGGCGCCCCCATCCGCGTGCGGGATCTAGCGGCGGTCACGGAAGGCCCCCGCATCCGGCTGGGGCAAATCGGCAAGTCCTTTCGCCGGGAAGACGGGCATATCGTGGACAACGGGGACGTGGTGGAAGGAGTGGTGCTGTTGCGCAAGGGCGGCAATGCGGACACGGTCATCGAAGACATCCACGCAAAGGTGAAGGAAATAAACGAGCACATCCTGCCCCCGGGAGTGCAAATCGTGCCGTTTCTGGATCGCAGCGATCTGGTGCACTACACGACGCATACGGTGCTGCACAATTTGACGGAAGGGATTCTGCTGGTCTCCGTGATCTTATTTTTCTTTTTGGGCAATGTGCGAGGGGCATTCATTGTCGCGCTGACGATTCCGTTTTCCCTATTGTTCGCTTCCATCTGTCTGGATTTGAACAACATTCCCGCGAACCTTCTTTCGTTGGGGGCGCTGGATTTTGGCATGGTGGTGGACGGTTCGGTGGTGGTGATCGAAAACATCGTGCGGCATTTCAATCTTCCCGCAAGCGCGGGGAAGACCACTTTTGAACGCATTCGCGGCGCGGTATTTGAAGTATTGCGGCCGGTGTTTTTTGCCCGCGCCATCATCATCACCGCGTACTTGCCGATCTTTACGCTCGAGAGCGTTGAGGGCCGTTTGTTCAAACCTATGGCCTGGACAGTATCGTTTGCGCTGCTCGGGGCGCTGGTTTTTTCGATCGGCATCGCTCCGGTGTTTGCAAAAATCGTCTTCGAAAAGGGTGTGAAGGAATGGCACAACCCGGTGATGGAGTTCCTGCGCAACAAGTACAGGACCAGCGTGCGCTGGGCGTTGGAGCATCGTCGGGTCACGCTAAGCGCAGCAGGAGCGGTGCTGGTGGCGACGGCCGTTCTGCTGACCAGCGGCATCGTGGGATCGGAGTTTCTGCCCCATCTAGATGAGGGAGCGATTTGGGTGCGCGGCACCTTGGCGCCGAGCACCGGCCCTACAGAAGGCACGCGTGTGATGAATCAGGCGCGGCTCATCCTGTCTGCGTTTCCGGAAGTAAAGCAAGTGGTATCGCAGGTCGGGCGCCCGGATGACGGCACCGACACCGCGGGTTTTTTCAATACCGAGTACTTCGTCGATCTCAAGCCCAAGGCCGAGTGGCGGACTGTATTCCATGAAGATAAAGACGACTTGATCGGCGCAATGGACAAGCAACTCAGCCAGATTCCCGGTGTGCTTTGGAATTTTTCACAGCCAATTTCTGACAACATGGAAGAGGCCGTAAGCGGTGTGAAGGGTGAGTTGGCGGTGAAGATGTACGGGGACAATCTGAAGCAGCTCGAGGAAAAAGGCGATGAAGTGGTGAATGTGATGCGCAGCGTCGCGGGGATCCAGGACCTGGGATTGTTTCGCGTGCTGGGGCAGCCAAATCTAAATTTGAGCATTGATCGGCAAAAAGCAGCGCGGTATGGAATCAATGTCGCGGATGTGCAGGACGCGGTGGAAACGGCGATTGGAGGGAAGGCAGTCACGCAAGTGCTGCAAGGCGAGAAGCGCTTCGACCTGGTGGTTCGTTATCTGCCGCAATTTCGCGATACCCAGGAAGCCATCGAAAGTATCCGCATCGTCGCGCCCAGCGGGGAGCGCGTATCGCTTGCGCAACTAACCATCGCGCGAACGGAGGATGGAGCATCGGAGATCTACCGCGAATCCAACTCCCGCTACATTGCGATCAAATACAGCGTTCGTGGGCGGGATCTCGGCAGCGCCGTGGAAGAGGCCATGGGC
>Ga0126371_10006177_pt1 | contig 10641 bp, 9 predicted proteins | sample PanSoiMetaPlot_4_FD_110145 | JGI IMG/M metagenome (GOLD analysis project Ga0126371, IMG submission 110145) | Tropical forest soil microbial communities from Panama - MetaG Plot_4 | ecosystem: Environmental > Terrestrial > Soil > Tropical forest > Bulk soil | place: Panama | collected 2016-02-17
AGTCGACGACGACGGTGAAGGGCTGTCCGCAATCGACGCGCTCGAAACGGCCGGGAACTCGGGCAAGATCGAAAATTCCGGCCGCGATCGCTTCTGGCGGGCAGTTGCGCGCGTAGGCTGAGGCGGCGGCGGCGAGAATGTTATAGACGTTCACCTTCCCGATCAGCGGAGACCAGACTGGGAGACGTCCACCAGGAAGAGCCATCTGAAAACGTGTGCCGCGAGAGGTGATTTCGACTGAATTAGCATGGAAGTCGCCGGAGGTCAGGCCGTAGGAGAGAACCTGCGAACTTTTCTTTCTGCTCAGACCGAAAAGCTGGCGGCCATATTCGTCGTCGACGTTGAGAATCGCCGCGCGGGGAGGCTCGGTGCCACAACCTTCGAAGAGCACGCGCTTCGCGGCAAAGTATTCGTCCATCGTGCCATGGTAGTCGAGATGATCACGCGTGAGGTTGGTGAAGACGGCAACATCGAAGGGAATCGCATAGACGCGTTCCTGTTCGAGTGCGTGGGACGAGACCTCCACAACAGATTCGGTGACGCCTTCGGCGAGTCCCTGAGCCAGAAGCTGGTTGAGTTCGAGCGATTCCGGGGTGGTGTGAGGTGCGGGAAGAACTCTTCCGGCAACGTGGTATTCGATTGTGCCGATAAGGACCGTTTTGCGTCCGGCGGCGCGAAGAATCGATTCGATCAGAAACGCCGTGGTGCTTTTGCCGTTCGTGCCAGTAATGCCGGTGTTTACGATGCGTTCGGCGGGACGCTTGTAGAAGTTGGCGCTGAGGCGGGCTAACGCGCGGCGTCCGTGGGGGACGAGAGCCCAAGCGACGCCCTGCCGGGGCTGCTCCGTTGGCGAGTCCGTGAGGACTGCAACTGCCCCCCCCGCGATGGCGTTGTCGATAAAGCGATTGCCATCGCTTGTTTCACCTTTCATGGCGACAAAAACGTTACCCGGCTGCACGCGGCGGGAGTCGTATTGCACACCGGTGACAGGCGGATTGCCGGCCAAGCTTCCGCTCTGCGAGAGCACTTCCGCGCTCTCAAGGAGTTGTTGGAAGGTCATTGGAGTTGATTATAAAGGCGAGGTCAGACGGCAGAGGTCGGATTGCGGAGGTTGAGACACTGCGGATCGCGATAGTGAAGGTGGCGACGTTACAAGCGTTACTGGACAATCGACTCTCCCCTGCCCCTCGGCGCAGCCTTATGCGACGCTTTCAATATGCAAGCAAAACTCATTTTGTTTGCCACGTTCGCTATCTTTGGCATTCAGACGATGGTTGCCCAGTCGCAGAGTGTTTGCGCTTTGCCGGAGCCTCCGGCGCTTGGCTGCGAGTGAGTACGCGAATGCGCACGTTGTAAGTCTGTCTGATCTGAATCAGGACGATAGAGAGCTGTTTCAGAAAAGTCATGGCTCAAATTGTCCCGGTCTCACGCGCGTCGATTTCTATGGCGACGGAGCGCCCACCTTTGCTCTGGTGTCGCTTCGCGCAAACGACCGCAAGGCAGAAATCGTCATTGCTCATCGGCTCCAAGGCCGGTGGCAGACCCTTTTAGCGGACACCGCGGATGCTTCAACGGTCCCAGTCGTGTGGCGCGAAAGAGCGGGAAAGTATGACGATGTCTACAGGCAGAGGACATTGAATGCGGTGAGACCCGTCGTTGTTCTCTGCGCGTACGAATCGTGGGCGATCTTGTACGCCTGGAGCGGAAAGAAAGTTGAGAAAATCTGGATTTCCGACTAGTCGCCATCCCTATGCGCTGGTCGCGGCCCTCAGGGTGCAGAGATCGCCGTCCTGCCACTCACCTACCAAACCGCACAACCACCCTCGCCCCTGCCGCCACCTTGGTTCCTGCGGCGGGCGATTGGTCGCGGGCAACACCGCTGCCGATAGCGTCAAGGTCGAGGCCGGCGTCCTGGGCGGTTTCCACGGCGGCGCGCATACCTTTGCCGACAAATGAAGGAACGACGATGCCACCTTCTTCGACATCAAGGACTACCGTGCCACTGGCCGGTGGATTCGAAGGTGAGCCCTTACTCGATCCAGTCGAGGATTGCGATGGATCACTCCCACTCAAGGGAAAACCAGCCTTCCACCCCGTCGCGCCGACCCCGGGCGCGTCTGCGGCCCCCGGCTTGAGTGCGGCACCCTCGCTGGACGGAGCGCCCGGCTCTTTCTCCATCAGAGATGCGGGCACGACTTGCTGAGCAACGGTTGCCGGCTTTGGCTGAGTCGTAGGCGGAGCCTCGGCAGATGCTTCGGTCACGTCGAGCGCTACGCCCAAGTGGTCGGGCGAATTTTCGTCGAGATCCTTGTCGGCTGCGTTGCGGCGGGCGAGCAGAACTTGGCGGCTGGCCGGCAGTTCGACATCGTGTGGAACGTGCAGGTACTCGAGCACCTGCTGCGTGACGCGCTGAAACACTGGTGCAGAAATCTGTCCGCCCTGATGCAGGCCGACGGCGGAATCGAGAATCACTGCGACGGCGATCTGCGGATTGTTGATCGGCGCGAATCCCGCAAACGAAGCGACATACTTCGTCTTCGAATAAGCGTGGGTGGCAGGATCGACTTTCTGCGCGGTGCCGGTTTTCCCAGCTGAACTGTATCCCTCAAGAATCGCCTTGCGGCCGGTGCCGTGCAAGACCACCCCCTGCAGCATCTCGCGCATTTGGGCGGCGGTAAGCGCCGAGATCACGCGGCGGGTTTGGCCCGGCTGGAATGAGATCGTCTGAGGCGTGTTTTGAGGTTCGATTGTGCCGGCAACGATGCGGGGTGCCACCCAGACGCCATCGTTGGCGATGGTGGAAATCAGGGCGATCAGTTGGAGCGGCGAGATGCCGATCTCCTGCCCCATGGAGATCGCGCCGATGGAAACTTTTGACCAGCGGTTGACAGGCTTGGTCATGCCGCGCGTTTCACCGGGAAGTTCGACGCCGGTCTGCTGTCCGAAACCGAAGTCGCGAATGTACTTGTAGAAGCGGTCTTCACCAAGACGAAGCGCGATCTTGATGGCACCGACGTCGCTGGAATTGGCGATTACGTCGGAAACCGTCAGCAGGCCGTAAGCCTTGTGATCGCGAATGCGCATGCCGTTGATCACAATGGACCCCATCTGGCAGTCGAAGACTTCGTCGGGGCGAGTGATCTTTTCTTCGAGCGCGGCGGCGACGGTAACAATTTTGAAGGTCGATCCGGGCTCGTAGATGTCGCTGACGGCCTGGTTTTTGAGGGCTTCGACGGTGATCTCTTTGCGCAGGTTCGGATTGAAGGTCGGCCGATCGGCGAGCGCCAGAATCTCGCCCGTGCGCGGATTTTCAACGATCACCGTTCCGGCAATGGATTTGGTCTGCTCCATCGCGGTTTCGAGCTCGCGCTCGGCAATATACTGGATGTTCTGATCGACGGTCAGGACGACGTTATCGCCCGGCTCAGATTGCTTCTCGACGCTGGCAAACCAGCGCTTGCGTGCGTCGACCGAGATCATCAACTTGCCGGGCTTGCCCTGCAGTTCAGTGTTGAACTGGCGCTCGAGTCCGCTGAGACCCTGATCGTCGGTGCCGACATATCCAAGAACTTGCGCGGCGAGATCGCGCTTCGGGTAGAAGCGCTTCGGTTCCTTCTGAAAGTGGATGCCGGTTAGATTCAGCGCCCTGATTCGCTCGACAACGTCGGCATCTGCTTTGCGCGCCACCCAGCAGAAGGTTTTGCGTGCGCGACAGTCGGCCAGCACCACCCGCGGGTCGTCTTTCGTAATCCGGGTGATCAGGTTGATCGTGTTCGGGAGATCAGGAATCTCGGTCGGGACTGCAAAAGCAGAGTCGACTTGGATCGACATTGCCAGCTCACGTCCGGCGCGATCGAAAATGATGCCGCGCTTCGGTGAAAGATCGAAGCTACGCTGTTGCTGATGGTTGGCACGGCGCTCGAAATCGCCGTAGCTGAAAATCTGAAGATAGACCAGACGCAGGCAGATCGCGACAAGCCACAGGCAGAGGAACGCAGCTAGGGTGTGAATTCTGAAATTCTTGCCGGAGTGTGAAATGTCTGCCACGTGAGTTCTCAGTTTCTCGGTTCCCAGTTCTCAATTGGAGTTCGTTCGTTCACTGAGAACCAAGAACTGGGAACTGAAAACTCTATCTTGCGGAAACGACCGAAACCGGTGTGACGCTGGCCATTACCGGGCTCGTCACATCGGAGCTATCGACATCCATATGCTGCACCTGGCCGGGCTCAGGCGACTGCAGGCCGAGTTTGCGAGCCATCAGGTCGATGCGCTCGGGATCGCGAAGCGAGGCTTCTTCGAGGCGCAGTGCGCGATTCATGTCGGCCAATCCGTCGCGCTGCACGCGCAACGCCTCAATTTTGTATCCGTACTCGATGGCGCGGAAATGCTGCCAGGCATATCCCATGACGAGGAGAAAGAGGAAGCAGAGAGCGATGGCGAAGTGCTTCATTTCGCGCTCGCGCCGCGGGTCTTCGACCTTCACCAGGCGCGAATTGTCGATCGTCTTCCGGAAATAGACCTCCGGCGTTCCGAGCCAGCAGGACTGGCGCCGCTGCGAAGGATTTGCGCTGTAGATTGCCGTGGCCGCGCTCATGAATTATGCCACTCCGAGAAACTGGTGATCGTATTGCTGGGTTTCGTTGACGGAAGCGAGCAACAATTCGAGGCCAGCTTCCATTTCCTTGAGAGCCGCGTCCTGCACGTTAGCGTCAGCGCGCTCGACAGTGGCGATCAGGTCTTCGATCAGAGTGCCGGTAAACATTTTTCGGTGTTCTCGTCTATTTCGGCTGCGGCTGTATATTGTTTTCACTTCGCCGTGCCGATGTACTCCACCAGAGAACCAGGGACAGTGTTCATCACAACGACCACTTAAGACGCAGCCAGCCGCGTCACTACCACAGGAAACTTTTGACCCGGTACGCCTTACGATCACCGCACCGGGCGGTCCGGCAGTTTTTCCGGACGAACTCAAACTCTTGCCGGCCAGTGACCGGCTCTACAGTCTCTCGGCTGCGCGCATCTTCGCGCTGCGCGACCGAGGATTCCGATCGACCTCTTCTTCTGCCGCCATTACCGGCTTTTTTGTCAGCATCCGGTACTGGCCTTGCTTTGCGCCGTCGCGCATCGCGTCTTTGACGATCCTGTCTTCGAGCGAGTGAAAGCTGATGACTACCAGCCTCCCGCCCGGCTTGAGCACGCGAGGCGCCGCCTCCAGCAGTGCTTTCAGATCGTCCAGTTCGTGGTTTACGAAGATTCGGAGAGCCTGAAAGGTTCGCGTCGCCGGATGAATTCGCCGTTCTGCTTGATTCATTGGCCGGGCCGCGGCTGATATCACGGCAACGAGTTGCTTTGTCGTTGATATCGGCCGCGACCGGACAATGGCTCTGGCGATACTCCGCGACCTCCTTTCCTCACCGAATTCGTAAATCACATCGGCGAGCTCACGCTCGTCGATGCGGTTTACCACTTGTTCGGCGGTCTCGCCCGACATCGGATTCATCCGCATGTCGAGCGGTCCTTCCGCCTGAAAACTGAATCCCCGCGCGGCATCTTCGAGTTGCAAACTGCTGACGCCGAGATCCGCAAGCAGACCGTCAATTGATGCCGGATCTATGCGCTCAGCAACTTCACTGAATGATCCATGGATGAAGGTAACGGTGGGCCAATCGCCCCCGACTGCCGGCGAGGCGCCGGCGCCACCCAGCGCTGCGCGGGACCGTTCCAACGCTTGCGGATCCTTATCGAAGCCAATCAAATGTCCCGGTGCGCCGAGGCGTTTTGCGATTGCCAAGCTGTGCCCGCCCAGGCCCACCGTGGCATCCAGATAAGTGCCGCCACGCTGCACGTTGAGAAAATCGATCGCTTCTTTTAAAAGAACCGGAACGTGTCCAACCGCCCCACGTCCACCCCACTCGGGGATGTCTTGTCCAGAATCCGTGCCCACTAGATGCCCAATTCGTCGAGCGTCCTGGTGTCTTCATCCGTAAACGGCTGCTCTTGGATCTCCTTGCGGAACGCTTCCATGTTCCTGACTTCCAGGTAGGTCAGATTGCCGGTCACTGCCACTTCACCGCGAATCTGCGCCGACTCGCGCAAGATCTGCGGGACTAGCAGGCGCCCCTGCCCGTCGATCTCCACGACCTGCCCGTAATAGTTCACGCGGTTCAAGAACTTCTTCTTGGTGGGATTGAAGGTCGACAGCGATGCCAACTTCTGTTCGATCCGCTCCCATTCCTCGAAGGGATAAATTTGAGCAACGTTTCCGTCCAGACTCGTGATATAGAAGCGTTGGCCGTATTTCTCGTCGATCACCCGCTTGAATTCCGCGGGGACTTTGAGTCGTCCTTTTTCGTCCACGCGAGTTGGGTGATTTCCGCGAAACATGTGGCCTGGGCGTTCCCGGGCTCCGTTTTTGTCTGGTTGCAACCACTGCCACAGCGAGGGAGGTAAAAGCGGTCACAATTTCGGTGGATTCGGGTTCGTTGGGCCTGTTTTTCGGGGGGTCAGCTTCAAAAACCACTGGCGCCTCATTTCGAAAGTCGATTGCCCACGTCCTCTATCAAGTAATCCACTTTATACCACTTTCGACCACATCCTACGCCTAACTGGTTTATTGTCAACAGCAAAGTTTCAGGTTGAGACACTCGGAAGGACGCCCATCCGCAAAGCACGAGATTTTGCGGTTAACGGATCGGATGACCACAAGGAATAGTATTTATGGCTTTGGTTCGCCTGCGGCTATTCGCTTTCAGGCGCGTGGGTTAGCCGCAATGTTCTGTGGAAATCCTTTAATGCGTAGCCAAATGCCGCGCGGGACGGGCTATCCAAAAGGTTTAGAAGAAAAATTACGTCCGGCTGCTACCTTTCAGAATCTGATTTGACACATGAGTCCCGGCCCTCATAGAATCGGCGGCACGATGTCGGGGAATCAGCCCAATTTCTGCATCTGTTGTTGTTGCGCCTTGGTGTCTTCTGGCGCAAGGGGGCTGCTGATCTAGAAATCTAAGTTCATATCGGCACACATCAACCCATCGCCAGCAAGGCAAGAGCTGGCGGTGGGTTTTTCTTTTTGGCGGAAAACATGGCGACGAAAGAGACCAAAGCACAACGCGTAGAGCGACTGAAGCGGGAGAAGAATCCCTGGGAAGCACTTGAAGAGATCCGCAGATTCGCCCAGAAAGGCTTCCCGGCGATTCCGCCGGAGTGGCTCGGGACCTACCTGCGCTGGTGGGGCGTATACACACAAGGCGATGGGGCGGGAGTTGTCGGAGGGCAGAACGGAGAAGGCAAGGCGCTTCCCTATTTCATGGTGCGAATTCGGATACCGAACGGGATTTTGCGTTCGTCGCAGTTGCGCGCGATCGGCGACCTGTCGCGGCGATTCGGCCGTGGAGTGGCCGACATCACTGTGCGGCAGAACATTCAGCTGCACTGGGTGACGCCCGAAGCGCTGCCGGAAGTTCTGGAGACTCTCGAGCAGCACGGACTCACATCGCTCGGCGCATGCGGCGATGTGGTGCGCAACATAACAGGCTGCCCGGTGGCGGGTTTCGATGCGGACGAGATCTGCGATCCTTCGCCGCTTGCGGTTGAAGCTTCACGTGCGCTGGCAGGCAACGCCGAGTACTACAACCTGCCCCGCAAATTCAAAGTTTCGCTGACCGCATGCCGCGCCTGGTGCTCGTATCCAGAGATTAATGATGTGGGATTGACAGCGATCACGCGTTCACGCGGCGGCGAGACTGAAGCGGGATTCTCGTTGCGTGTGGCTGGCGGGCTCTCGACCGATCCGCACCTCGGCGTGCGTTTGAACGCGTTCGTACGCTGGAACCAAGTCGTAGAAGTGATTCGTGGGGTTGCGGAGCTTTTTCGGCGAACCGATTCGCTCCGAGAGCACCGCGAGCGCGCGCGGCTGAAATTCTTGTTCCTGCGCGAGGGGTGGACACCGGAAGTTTTTCAGCGGGAGCTCGAGAAAATTCTCGGCTACCGGCTGGATCCGGCCCAGCCCGAGCACGCACCACCGGATGTTTACCGCGATCACATTGGAATTCATCCGCAAAAGCAGGAAGGGCTCTGCTTTGTGGGCGCAACAGTACTGCGTGGGCGCGTGACCTGGGAGCAACTGCATGCTGCCGCGGAACTCGCGGAACGATTCGCCGATGGTGACATACGTACAACTGCAATGCAGAACCTGCTAATCGTCAATGTCCCGCACAAGAATACTTCCCTTCTGGCGAAAGAACTCGGAGAAATTGGGTTCCCTGTTCAGGCCTCGCCGTTTGCGCGCGGAACGATTGCGTGCAGCGGCACGGAATTCTGCAAGCTCGCTATCACCGAGACCAAGAGTTTCTCGCGCTGGCTCACGGAAGAACTTGACGAACGGCTGCCGGGCTTCGATCAGGAATTGAAGATTCACGTCACTGGATGCCCGAACAGTTGCGGGCAGCATTGGATCGCGGATCTCGGGATAGAAGGAAAGAAACTGAAGATCAATGGCGCGATGGTCGACGCCTACTACTTTTGCGTGGGCGGCGCAGTCGGAGCGTTCCAGACAATCGCGCGCCCGGTAGGGTATCGGTGTACAGCGCAAGAAGTGCCCGACGCGATCGAGCGGCTGCTGCGGCAGTATCGTGCAACACGAGAACTGGGAGAGAACCTCCGGCGCTTCTTCGCGCGGCATTCGAACGACGAGCTTCGGCAGTTTCTGGCAGGCGGACAACTCGCAGCAGTCGAACGCGACCAGCCGACTGCTCCCGTGCCTCACGCGGTGGAGGGATAAGGTGAGCAACGCATCTCTGTTTCCGATGTTCCTGAAGTTGGAGGGACGCAGTTGCCTGGTCCTGGGAGCGGGCAACGTTGGGGAACCGAAGGTCCGAAGCCTGGCGGAGTGCGGCGCGCGAGTGCGCGTGATAGCGCCAACTGCCACGGTTATGGTGCGCGAGTGGGCGTCTCGTGGCGAAATCGAATGGGAACAGCGCCCTTACGCGGCCGGCGATTTGCGCAATGTGTTTCTGGTTGTCGCAGCGACCTCATCGCCCGAGGTTAATCACGCTATTTATCGCGAGGCGCAGGTGCGCGGAATTTTGTGCAACGTCGTCGATGATCCACCACATTGCGACTTTTACTATCCCGCGGTGGTTCGGCGGGGGCAGTTGCAGATTGCGGTTTCAACCGCGGGTTTGAGTCCGGCGCTTGCACAACGGATCCGCAAGCAGCTCGAGGCCGAATTTTCGCCGACTTATGCGAGTTGGCTCGAGGAGCTGGGCGGCAAACGTGAATCGTTGTTCCGCGAAGGCGTTCAGCCTTCGCTGCGCAAGTCATTGCTTCATCAGTACGTCACGCCCGAGGCATTTGTGGAATTCGAGCGCGGACAGATTGAACAGGCGTCAGGAAAGGAAGTCTTGTGAGCGGTCGAGTCTATCTGGTAGGCGCGGGGCCGGGCGATCCGGAACTGCTGACATTGAAGGCGGTGCGGCTGCTCGAGCGAGCGGACGCCGTGCTGCACGACGACCTTGTCTCGAAAGAGATTCTGGGACTCGTTTCGAAGAGAGCGCTGCTCTATGACGTGGGCAAGCGATGCGGCATAAAGCGCACGCGGCAGGAGGAGATCCATTTCCTGATGATTGAACTCGCCCGACAGGAGCTCGAGGTCGTGCGTCTGAAAGGCGGCGATCCGCTGATCTTCGGACGGGCGGGCGAAGAGATCCAGGCTTTGCGTAAAGCCGGGCTCGAGTTCGAGATCATCCCGGGAGTGACGGCGGCGCTGGCAGCGGCAGCTTCGGCGGAAATACCGCTCACTCTGCGGAGAACATCGTCGTCGCTGCTGATCATGACGGGGCATTTTGTCGAGGATCGGCCGCTGCCGGATTTGCGTTCGTTGCTGGAGTCGGGAACGACGATCGCGCTGTATATGCCGGGAACGGATGCGAACGAAATGGTCAGCAGACTTGCGGCCGCCGGAGTGGCGCGTTCTACGCCGTGCGCACTGATATCACGCGCGAGCACCGCCTCCCAACAAGTTGCGGTCGCGACTCTCGAGAAGCTCCCTTTTGTTGGAATTTCGGCAAAGCCGGCGATTTTAATTCTCGGCGACGCGGTTCGCCACGCTGAGGTTGAGCTTCTCGATCTCGAGAGTATCTTCCCGCTGCCGTCAGAAGGAGCGTCGATCGGCACTGAGCAGACGCACCGTCCGAGTGAGGTAGCGCTATGAGCGAGCGGGCGTGGCTGGAAACGTTGCAGGGCTTTGCCGAGTCGTGGGCGGCGGATGAAGTGCTCGATTGGTCGCTGCACCGTTTCGACGGCCAGATCGAGATGGCTTCTGGCTTCGGCATCGAGGGGATGGTGTTGATCGACATGGCAGTCAAGCTTCGCCACGACATCAAGATTTTCACCCTCGATACGGGCCTGTTGTTTCCAGAAACGTACGAGTTGATGAACAAGGTCGAGAGAAGCTACGGGATTGAGATCGAACGGTTACAACCGGAGATGAGTGTCGAAGAACAGGAGCAGAAGCATGGCGCGGCACTGTGGCTTCGTACACCAGATCGCTGCTGTTACATGAGGAAGATCGAGCCCCTACGCGCGAAGCTCGCGACGCTGGACGCCTGGATCACCGCGATCCGGCGTGAACAAACTCCGGAC
>Ga0126371_10006179_pt1 | contig 10638 bp, 9 predicted proteins | sample PanSoiMetaPlot_4_FD_110145 | JGI IMG/M metagenome (GOLD analysis project Ga0126371, IMG submission 110145) | Tropical forest soil microbial communities from Panama - MetaG Plot_4 | ecosystem: Environmental > Terrestrial > Soil > Tropical forest > Bulk soil | place: Panama | collected 2016-02-17
GCTGAGCCACGCCCCGAGGTTGTCCGCGGCGATTCAAGTATACCATCTCGGCTGTTCCCTTACGATTCCTCGCGCTGGACTCCGAGGTACCGGCTTGCCAGGACTGACTCGGCGGCGGCGCACGCGAGCGCGAGCAGCATGGCGTACCACCATAGCGTTTGGCGCGTCTTCGTTTGCACGGAATTCGGCGTGGCGCCCGTCGTCCTCTGCGAAGCTCCGTTCCCGCTTGACTTCTCTCCGGTAAGTCTCTGTCCAGTCCAGAGCGTCAACACATCGTCGGGAATCACATCCAGGTTCGATTCCTTCGGGTCGGGGTTGACGCCGATCAAGTCCTGGCGACCGTTGGCAAGGCGGATCTGATAGTAACCCGCCTGGCTGAGTTGAAGCGTTTGCGCCGAGGCCGCCTCTCCCAGGCTGAGCGGGCGCTTCCCATCGGGGGCTGTGACTTCCACCCCTTGAGATTGTTCTTTTGCACTGCGGAGCTCAAGGTAGGCGCTCACGGGGCGCGCACCGCCTTGGCTTTCGCTGCCGGCAAGATAGCGCGCGGTCTGTTCGATGAAAGGCACGAAGGCTGGGTCCAGCGGGAAATTATTGGTGACATTGTCAAGGCCGGAAGCGAGCAGGATTATGCGTCCCTCGCCGATGCGTTTCTCCAGCAAGATGGGCGTCTGGTCACCCAACCGAGCGATCACGCGAGCGTCGCCAGGATCGACCTCAAGCGCGTAGAAAAACTTCACGCCAGACCAGCCGTTGGCCTTGGCTACGGCCGGATAGGAAGAGTCGCTCGATCCCACACCTATGTAACTATTGGGGACTCGGTTGTAGTCGCGGGTCGCGAGAATCCGAGCTCCGAAGATGGGAATCTGCAAGCGCGAAGCGGCGGAGGTTCCAGCAGCGATCAGCAGGCTTCCGCCAGAGCGCACATAGGCGTCCAGCGAGTTTTCGAGGAGCGAAGGCAGCGAGTTCAAATCCGACAGAACCACAAAACCATAGTTGGATGGGCGGCGATCGGCGGCCTCATTTACGTTGACGGTCTCCAGAGTAAAGGCCGATTGCGCGGCTGCCGACAAGGCGGCGCCAATGTAAATCGGCGAACGGTTATCGCCGTAGTTGTGGATTAGCAGAACCTTTCGCGGGTCGGAGCGCACGACGGCGAAGCGGCGGAGATCGTCGCCGGGGAAGGCGTCGGCCGAGTCGATCTTAATCTCGCAGCGGCTGAACCCGTAGGGGACTTGAAGTCCGGAGAAGTCCACCGTCGCGCGCCCGTTTGCCGGAACCATCACGCTTTTGGTCGCCGTGGTTGTGCCGTTCACCACAAGCGAAACGCTGCGTTGGACGGCCGGCGTTCCGTAGCCGGCAACCACGGCTTGAACATGAATCGGCTTCGCTTCCCTGCCCCAGACTTGCCCCGGCGCATCCACTGACTCTACAGTCCAGTTGGGTTGAACCTTGCTGACCACTGCGTGCGTTACGAGCCTGACGCTCGAGGGCAGCCCCATGTCCGAGAAGTTCGCCGCCAATTCGCTGCGCTGCATGTCGCTGAGCAGATGCAGTTCAACCGGAGAATGAGCTGCTTCGGCTATGCCGCGCACGGCGCGCGCTAGTTCTCCGAAATTTCCGTGGCCATCGCTGGGCTCAATGGCCTGCACGGCGGCGCGCAACTCTGCCTGGTCCTCGATAGGCTGAGTCATGAGCCGCAACTCCGAGCCGAAGGCGGCTACCTGAGCGCGCGCGGCGCCTTTTCCAGCAACCACGCTCATGGCCGCAGCCTTGGCGTCCGCCAGGCGCGTTCCGGCGCGCATGCTGAACGAATTGTCGATCACCAGAAGCACCAACCGATTGCTGGAAAGCGCCGCCGCATCGCGGTCCACGAAGGGATTGGCGAAGGCGGCGATCAGCAACAACAGCGCCAGCAGCCGCAGCGATAGAAGCAGCAAATAGTGAAGACGCCGATGACGCGTTGAGCTTTGCGTCCGGAATTCATACAGCATCAGAGACGGCACAGGTTTGGGCGGGTTCTTTTGCCGCTTCAGCAAATGCAAGTAAAGGGGAAGCGCAAGTCCCGCGAAGGCGACGAGGAACCAGGGAGAGAAGAATCCCATCTAAACGATCCCCCACTTTCGCCGCAGCCACCATTCGGAAAACCGCAGTAGGACAAGAACCAGAAAAACCAGCGGCAAGTCCCAAAGATCCTTGGTTTCGCGCACGGTGACGCCGGCCTCGGAAAAAGGAATGCTGCCGGCGAGTTTGCCAAGATCGGCGGGCTTCCAATATTGCCCGCCGGTTTGGGCGGCAAGTCGCTCCAACAACTCGCGATTTTGTTCGGTATGGAAGTTCTCGGCTACGCCGTCCATGCGTTGAAACGTCAGCACGTCGCGGCCTAGTTCCTTCACCGCGCCGGACCCGGGCTCCGCGCGCTGCGCCAGCACTTCGGTCAAGTAGGCTCCAGGCTTGGGGGCAGACCATGGTCCTTGAAACTGGCCGGGACTGTCGGGAACGGGCGTCATCTCTACCAGCGCGCTGACGCCGCTCGGGCCCAGGATATGGGCCTCTACTTTGGCGTCGGGAGCAGGATTGTATTGTTGATCACGAACCTCTGCGGTGAGAGTCATGTCGCCGTTGTCCAGCAGAATCTGGGTGGGCACGGACGCGGTTACGCGGCCTGGAGTATCGGAAACCACCCACCGAAGAAGCTGCTGCCAGAACAGATGATGCGCCGTGTCGCCGAGCGGCGAGCTCATCTGCCAGCGCCAGCTTCCGCCGGTGGCCATGATCGCGCTGCGGCCATGGCCGAAGTTCTGCGTAATCAGCAACGGCAATCGTCGCCCTTCGGGCGTAAGCATGTTGAGCAGGACGCTGGACCCGGGCTTAGCCGCGCCGGCATCTTCATAGTCCATGAGATACGGCAGTTTCTTCCATTTGGCCGCGTTCGCGGCGGGGTCGTCCACAAGGCGGGTGATGACGCTGTCGGCGCCGGCGGTCGCCAGTTCCGCGAAGGCATGCGTCGTTCCGTTTCTCGGGTCCGCCTCGCGATGAAATGTTCCCGGCTGTGCAGGCAGCGTGGCCGGCAGCAGGTCGGCGATATTCGAGGCGTTCCAGCCCCCATCGGCGAGCGCGAACTGGCCGCCTAGCAGCAGCAGTCCCCCGCCCCGGCGATCCACAAACTCGCGGATCAACTCCTGCTGCCCCGGCGTGAAGTACCCGGCTTCCAGCGAACCGATGATCAAGCCCTGGTAGGCGAACAGATCTTCGGCGCGCGTCGGAAAGCCACCCACGAGTTCTTTTGAATCCGCGACGCCTTGACGGTAGGTCTTGTTCGCCGTGGTGCGAACCATGGACGCGATTTGCACCATGCCGTCGTCTTCTTCCGCTTCACGGATGAATTTGTGTTCCCAGCGCGGCTCGCCCTCGAGGTAGAGGATGCGGCGCGGGTCGGAGGCGACATTCACCACGCGAGTCAAAGTATTGTTGGCCTGGCTCTCCTCGCCGGTGAGCGGAACCGCCGCAATTTCGAGCGTTCTGGCGCCGGCGCCGCCGATATCGAACATCAAAGTCTCGGTTTGCTGGGCGCCGTCCGGCCCCAAAGGGACGCTGCGCGAAGCCAGCGTCTTTCCCTGGCCTGAGCTCAGGTCGCGCACGGTGAGATTGATCTTGGCGCCGGCAAATCCGCGTTGGTGAAAGACGATCTTGGCAGCGAGACGGGAGCCGGCCAGCGCGCGAGGAGCGATCTCGGCTCCGTCCAATTCGACGTCTCGTTCAGCGCGCTCCCGTCCGAATCCCACGGTGTGCACGGGAATGTGGCGGGCGCGCAACGCGCTGATGGCGTCGGCGCCGATCCCTCCGGCATTGTCGCCTCCGTCGCTCAGCAGCACTACCGCGCCGATGGGCAGATCGGACGTCTCGGCGCTCAATTGCTTCAGGCTGTCGCCGATGCGGGTGGAGGAAGCGGTTGGCCGCAGATCCTGAAGGCTATCGATGCGCGCCGCCGTGTCGTCCAGGCGGTAAAGACGTGTTTGAAAGGAGCGGCTGAGGCCCCCGAGAACTCCGTTCTCAACAGCCTTCACAGCCTGGGCTTCGCGACTTGATCCATTTTCGGATTTGGCCATGCTGCGGGAGTCGTCCACTAGCACGGCGATGATGTTTTGCTGCGGCTTCAACTCGGCCACTGTGATCGCCGGCTGCCAGAGCAGCGTCAGCACAATAGCCACGAGCATCGTCTGCAAGCCCCAGATGACCCCGGCTCGCCAACCGCGCATCGCCGGCGCGGCCTCCTTCAAACGGGAGCGGATCAGCCAAGCCAGAACAATGGCCGCCGCCACGATGAGCAGCGCAAGCATCCAGATTGGCAGGGCCCCTAGAAGCGCGAATTGGCCGCGGGCATACGCTGACCGGGGATATTTAAAAAAGAACTCGAACACAGGCCCGCAGGCTCCTCGAGAACAGTGGAATGAGGCGCATGCGGCTCATGTCTAGTGGGTCATCGCGTAGGTGATGTAATTCAGGACGATGCGGAAGGCGAGCCCGGAAAACTTCTCCGGGTACTCCGGACTGTCCGCCCACTCCCACGCATCGCCCAAATGCATGTTGGCGCAGATGGCCACCATGATGCGGCCATGGTCGCTGCGAATGGCCCGCCATTTCGGCACATAGCCGTCTTTTTCATACGTGCGGCCTGTGTTGACGTACACCTCGCTGGGAATCTGAAACTTTTCGTTGATGTCGTAGAGGACGTGATAGATCTCGTCTTCATCCTTCAGGTCCTCTACGGCGGCGTCGGGCAACACCTGGCGCATGCCGGCCATAAAGTGTTGCCAGTCGTCCTCGCCGTGGAAATCGTCCACCATCAGGAACCCGCCCTTCAAAAGATAATCGTGCAGGCGCTTGGCTTCTTCGTCGGTGAACGTCCAAGTGTTTACATCGACGGCATAAATCCAGGGATAGTCGAAGAGATGGTCGCTTTGGAGATCGACAACGTTGAGCGGCGAAGGGGAGTTGATGTGCGTCAAACGCCGCAGCGCGATCAAACAATCGTTGTCGGCCTTGGGGAAATCGCGGGACCAACCGCCGCCCCCGCCAAAAGCACGAAATCCATAGTTGCCGTAGACGGATCTGTACTGGAGACGGCTCCAATAAAACTCCGACGGAACGTTGGGACCGGACGAATAGTAAGCGTACCGCTGGCCGTAGCTTCCCCTTTGCAAGGCGAGTAGCCCTATGCTGAGCAAAAGCAGCAGATAAGCCGGCCGCGGCAGCTTCATGACAGAAGCATATCAAAATCGCGGCTTAAGTCTCCATGCCGTCGGGCATAGGGCCAGAAGGATGGGAGTAGAATCAGCTTATCCCCAGCAGTCGGAATTGCAAGTAAGTCCGGACGCTTCACCGTTGGCGTGGAAACCTGCATTACTTCCGCGATCTCCTCGATTGTCAAGCCGGAGAAGAAACGCAGCTCCACAATGCGTCCCTGCCGCGGATCCAGGGCCTCTAGCCTCGCCAGGGCTTCGTCCACCGCCATCACATCTTCGATGCGATCTTCGCGCAAAACCAAATTCTCCTGAAGGGTCACCCGGTGGCCCCCGCCTCGACGCGCGGCTGAGCGTTTACGCGCGTAGTCGACCAGAATCCGCCGCATCAACCGGGCGGCCACCGCATAAAATTGCGCGCGGTTGCGCCACTCCGCGCGCGTGTTCGCTACAATTTCAGAAAGGCTTCGTGCACGAGAGCGGTGGGTTGCAGAGTGTGCCCCGAGCGCTCGCGACGAAGATAACGCGCGGCCAGTTTGCGCAACTCGCCGTAAGCGGCCGAAGCCACCTGAGCCGCCGCCTCCTCATCTCCTGCACTGAGACGCCTCAAGAGCTGCGTCAGGTTTTCGCCCTGATCCTTCAAACGCTCTCCTCGATGGAGGGATTATAGCAATTACCGGCTTGACACCCAGGGGCCACGGTGGTGAAATACCTGAAATATGAGGGTTAAGTCTTATGGATGGGGCTGGATTCCGCTGGTTGCGTGCGCGCTGATTTTCGCCGTGGCCCCAGGCCGCGGCCAGACTGCAGCCGCCGCGGCTTCACGGATTCCGCGCATGCCCAACGGTAAACCGAACTTCACCGGTTTGTGGCAGGCTTTGGGCGCCGCGGATTGGGACATTCGAGATCACAGCGCCCACGCCGGACCTTTCTTTCAGCTAGGCGCTATCGGCGCCGAGCCGGCCGGCCAGGGAATCGTCGAAGGCGGCGAGATTCCTTATACGCCGGCGGCGGCCGAGCAGCAGAAGCAAAATTACCAGAACCGCATGAAGCTGGATCCCGAAGTCAAGTGCTACATGCCGGGAATTCCGCGCGCCAACTACATGCCGTTCCCCTTTCAGGTCGTGCAATCCCAGCGTGATATCGCGTTCGCCTACGAATACGCGAGCTCCAATCGCGTGGTCAACATGGGCAAGTTTCAACCGGAATCGGTGGACACTTGGATGGGCACGTCCAACGGCCGGTGGGAGGGCGACAGGTTGGTAGTGGACGTCAGCGGCTTGAACGGCAATAGCTGGTATGACCGCGCGGGCAACTTCCAGACGGATAGCACGCATGTCGTCGAGCGGTTCGCGATGCCCGACGCCGATCACATCAACTACGAAGCCACGATCGAGGACAAGACGATTTACACGCGGCCGTGGAAGATCAGGACGGTCTTCTACCGGCGGAAGGAACCGAACGCGCAGCTCAACGAATTCAAATGCGTGGAATACGCGGAAGAGTTGATTTACGGCGATCTGAAGAAGAAATAAAGCAGAAGGAGGGTCCTATGAGACACCGATTGATCATGCTCCTGGCTGTGACCGTCCTGATGACGCTAGTAGCCTTTGGGCAAGCAGCCGCCGCCGGTTCTGAGGCGAAGGCGGCTCCCACAATCGCCAAGGCTTGGACTCAGCCAAAAACGCCCTGGGGCGATCCGGATTTGCAGGGAACCTGGACCAGCGACGATTGCATCGGCGCTCCCATGAACCGGCAAGCCAGTTTCGGCGACCGGGAGTATTACACCGAGCAGGAATTGGCGCAGACCGAGCAGCGGATAGAACGGCAGCAGCAAAACGATCTCGTAGAGACGATAGCGCCGGACGCGCGCGTGACCACAGGCCCTCCGGGCCACTGGGGCGAGCGAGCGCGCCGGCCTTGCAGGCAGACCTCGCTGGTGGTGGATCCTCCTAACGGCAGGACACCCGACTTGACGGCGGACGCCCGGCGGAGGCCGATACCCGAAGGGGCCGGCAACAACAACCCTAAAGCCGACTCCTGGGAAGATTTCAGTTATTACATCCGCTGCATCAGCCGTGGCGTAACGGGGTCGATCTTTCCCGTTATTTACGGTAACGGACAACAGATCGTGCAAGGGCCGGGTTATGTGACTATCTTGCAGGAAATGGTGCATGAAGCCCGCGTGATTCCGCTGAACGGGCGTCCGCACGCGAGTCCGAACGTGCGTTCCTACATGGGCGACGCGCGCGGGCATTGGGAGGGAAATACGCTGGTGGTGGAAACGACCAATTTTCTCGCCAACAAAACTGGAATCGGCCTCAACGGAGGCGGAACGCCCACCAGCGATGCCTTGAGATTAGTCGAGCGCTACACGCGCACGAGTCCTGACGAGATTCACTATGAAGTGACTATCGACGATCCGAAGACTTTCGTGAAACCATTTAGAGTCGCGTTCCCTATTACGCAGGAGCCGGGCTACCGTAATTTCGAGTATGCCTGCCATGAGGGCAACTACGCCATGTTCGACTCGCTGAGCGGGGCGCGGGCGCAAGAGAAGAAGGCCGCGGCGGCCAAGGCCGCCGGCAGAAATTGAATCGGTAACTCAAGTTCATGAGGAGAGCAGACATGAGGAAAACATTCGCATTCGTGATCGCCGCGGCCATGCTGCCGGCCGCCGCATGGGCCCATCATGCTTTTGCCGCTGAGTTCGACGCGGACAAGCCGGTGAAGTTCAAAGGAACCGTCAAGAAGATGGAGTGGATCAATCCGCACGCCTGGATTCGCATCGACGTAAAGGGCGAGGGTGGCCAGAGCACCGAATGGATGATCGAAGCAGCGGCTCCCAATGCTCTCCTGCGCCGCGGTTGGACCAAGCAATCGTTGCTGCCGGGCACCGAGATTCTGGTGGAGGGCTACCAGGCTAAAGACGGGGCCAACCGCGCCAACGGCAGCGTGATCACCTTCACGGATGGAAAGAAGCTGTTCGTTGGCTCGTCGGCGGGCGATCCTGGCGCGGCGCCGGGCACGACTTTCAAAGACAAATAGGCGAGGTTCCGTTTTGCGTACAGAATCCCAAACGCGTATACGCATCCTGATCGCAGAGGACCACCTGATCGCGCGCGCCGGTCTCGGTGCGATCGTCAACGCCCAGGCGGATATGGCCGTGGTCGCGGAAGCGGAGAACGGCGAGCAGGCTCGGGACATGTATGCCCGTCATCGCCCCGACGTGGCGCTCATGGACATGCGCATGCCCGTTATGGACGGAGTGGAAGCGATCACGGCGATCCGCGCGGACTTTCCAGGCGCGCGGATCGTCGCGCTGAGCACCTTTGGCGGAGACGAGGACATCCGGAGGGCATTGGTGGCCGGAGCGCGGGCATATCTCACCAAGGACGTTCTGCATGACGATTTGATCGGCGCGATCCGCGAGGTTTACGCCGGCCGGCAATATCTGCCGGCGAGCGTGCGCGCAACGCTAGCCGCCGAGTCGCCGCACCCCGACCTGAGCGCGCGGGAGATGGAAGTTCTGCGCCTGATCGTGTGGGGAATGAGCAACAAGCAGATCGCCTTCCATCTAAAGATCGCGGAAGACACGGTGAAGAATCACGTGAAGAGCATTTTGAAAAAGCTCGGCGCGGATGACCGGACGCTGGCGGCTACAAAGGCGATCCAGCGCGGAATTATTCACTTGCAGGCTTGAGCTTGCGCTTGAACTCGAGGAACTCGGGGGAGTTCATTCCGTCTTCCAGAACGGTTAAGAGACGCGGCCCATCGGCTCTCCAAAAGGCCGGCTCGTCGATCCACAGCCCCGGCAAAATGCGGGAACGGAAAACGCCGTTGTCCGGCTGGAGGAACTGGTAGCTGTCTTGGACCAAAGTCCGCCACTCGAAACGTTTCTCCTCAATCAGGATTGCCAGGTATTCGGGAACGCCCACGCGCTCGTAGAGGGCCAGTTTCGGCCCGAGATCGTAGGAGCGGCTGGAAATACAAACCTCGACGGTTAGTTCGGGAATTCCCGAGCCGAGCTTGCGAGGACCGATCTTCGTCTGGCCGCCATATTCGGGCTGGAGGTAGAGTGCGAGATCGGGCTGTGGGGCGCTTTCGCGCATTAACCAAGTTGCATTGGTAGAACCGCTGCATATTCCGGAGCGCAATCGATAATAGCCGAAAACGGAGCCCCCAGGCGATCGAAATCTCCGTGTGGAAGAGAGACAGCTGAAGGCAGGTACACGACTCCGTCGATTAGTTCAGCGAACTTCAATTCGGGCAGTTGGTCCCAGCGCTCCAGGAACTCCTTAAGCTCCCCCAGGCGCCAATACCATTGCAATGTCAACCGACGGAATCATGGCGATTCGTCTCCATTCTATCTCCAAAGCGCGGCGCGAGGACGTCCAGGTATTTCAAGCCCGAGCCGGTGTTATAGATCACGACGCGGTCGTTGGCGCTGAAGAAGCCGCTCCCGAACAGGCGCTTGCAGGCGGCGATGCAGGCGCCGCCTTCCGGCGCGGCGAAGACGCCTTCGGAAGCGGCGAGTTCGGCTACGCCGTCGAGAATCTCGTCGTCGCTCACTGCGATGGCTGTGCCGCCGCTGGATCGGACGGCTTCAAGCGCGAGGGAATCGCCCAACGCCTTTGGCACTCGCAGGCCGCTGGCGAGAGTTTGGGCGTTGGAGTAGAAGTCGCTCGAAGGCTTGCCCTCTTCAAACGCGCGGACGATGGGCTGGCAGCCTGCCGCTTGCACAGCGATCATTTTGGGGCGCTGAGAGGAGACCCATCCCAACGCCTCCATCTCCCCGAAGGCTTTCCACATGCCGATCAGACCGACGCCGCCGCCGCAGGGGTAGAGGATCGCGTCGGGCAATCGCCAGTCGAACTGCTCGGCCAGTTCGTAGCCCATGGTCTTTTTGCCTTCGATGCGGTAGGGCTCTTTGAGGGTGGACAGGTCGAACCAGCCTTCGGCTTGTTTTCTTTCGCCGACAATGCGGGCGCAATCACTGATGAGACCATCGACGAGCGTGACGCGGGCGCCGGCGGCGCGGCACTCGATGTAATTGGCGCGCGGGACGTCGCGAGGCATGAAGATGTGGGCTTCGATTCCCGCAGCCGCAGCGTAGGCCGCCGCTGCACCCGCCGCGTTACCCGCCGAGGGAACGGCCACTTTCTTCACGCCCAACTCGACGCACATCGAGATGGCGCAGGACATGCCTCGGGCTTTGAACGTGCCAGTGGGATTGACGCCGTCGTCTTTTATCCAGACGTCTGGGGCTCCGAATTTCGCGCCTAACCGCCGCGCGGGAACAAGCGGCGTCATGCCTTCGCCCAGCGACACGATGTAAGCTGGATCGGAGACGGGGAGGGCGGGAGCGTATCGCCACATGGTCGCAGCGGCGTGGCAA
>Ga0126371_10006181_pt1 | contig 10637 bp, 3 predicted proteins | sample PanSoiMetaPlot_4_FD_110145 | JGI IMG/M metagenome (GOLD analysis project Ga0126371, IMG submission 110145) | Tropical forest soil microbial communities from Panama - MetaG Plot_4 | ecosystem: Environmental > Terrestrial > Soil > Tropical forest > Bulk soil | place: Panama | collected 2016-02-17
AACCCGTCCATTCTGTTCAATTCGCACACCGCCGTTCGCAACTGCGCGCTCCAGCGTCTGCCGGTCTCCCGCGCCCTTCACGAACGATAGCTCCAGCGTGTCGCTCGAAATATCGCCTTCGCTCGAATGCGCCTTCACTCCGCCGCTCCACGTCATTTTTCCGCCAACGCTCGAGTAATCCACTTTCGCGGCCTGCACGCGCCACAGCACCGGAGCGTTCGCGCCATTTTTCTTTTCTTGCGACACCCTCTTGTGCGCCGCCTCCGCAAATTCTCCGCTGACATTTCCGCGAGCCTCCGCGCGCTGCTCGCCTTGCCATAGTTCAATTGTGTCCGCCTGCAGCACGCTCGTCCCCTGCCACATCCGCGCGTTTCCGCTGAACACCGCGTGCCCTGCTGACGGCGCGGCCTTCGTCGCTCCCATTCCGCTCATCTCATCCGCCGAAATATTCGTGCCCGAGGCGCTTGCCACGGCTGCCCCGTTTCGTTTTCCAAAATAACTCGCCACCACTTTCCCGCTCGCGTGCATCTCTGCTGTTGTCTGATTGATGCGAATCGTCTCCGCCTGCGTACGTGAATCCGCGTCTTCCACCGACGCCGCGCCGCTCAGCGTCGCCTCGTTCTTCGCGTGCGAAAAACTCGCCGCGTCCGCGCGCCCGTTTCGACCGTTCTCGCTGAACTTCACTGCGCCGCGCTCTTCGATATTTTCCCATTCGCCCGAGCGCGCGAACACTGCCGAAAATTGCTGCGCGGTGCTCGTCTGCGGCGGCTTTGTTGCAATCGTTCGCGTGATTTCGACGCCGCTGCTTCCGTCGAGCGTCTTCAATTCATTTTCCGCTCCAAACGCCGCCTCCAGTTTTCCTCCGAGAATTCGCGCCGATTCTTTCGCGTCCACGCTCGTAATTTCCGCCGGCGCCAGCGTCGTCGCGCTCGCAATGTGCGACCCACGCCCGCTTGCATTCCGCGCGAACTCCATCTTCATACTCTCCGTCGCAAGCGTCCGCCGAACTTCACCTTCGTTCATCGCCAATTTCACGTTGCCGCTCGCCAATAATTTCTGCGGTTCGTTCTCTCCGCGCACTTCGCCCATCAGCAGTTCTGCCGTCTGCGCCGAAAAATCGCCCTTTGCCGCGCCATTTTTCCCGCTTCCAGTCCACGCACCGCGCGCGCCATGATCCGCGGTAATTTTTTCGAGCGCGCCGCTCCGCGAAAATTCCCCGTCCATCCGCCCCGCCGAAAACTTCGCCGCTCCCCGCGCGTCGCTCGCCGCAATTTCCGGATTCCCGCTCGCGCGCACCGTCGCCGGACGCATCTCCGCATCCAACTGCAATTCCATCGCTCCCGCGCGCAGAATTCTGCCGTCCTGTTCCACGCGCACCGGCCCGGATATTCGCAGCAAATTCTGTTTGCGGTTGAATTCCATCGAGCTCGCCGCCAGATTCACTGCGCCGCTGCGCGACTGTTTCAATGCGGCAATTTTCAGTTGCACGTTTTTTTCGAGCGTCACATTTTCCGTTTCTGGATCGTACAAAATTCCGTCCGCGCTCCCTTCCCCTCCGCGAAAATCCAGCTTCACCGGCTTGTCCGTGCTCACTTTTCCGCTGTCGCGCTCGAACAAAATGTCGCTGGTCTGAAGTTCCAGCCCGCCGCCATTGCTTGCCTGTGCATTCGCGCCGGCCTGGGCCTTCGCATTGCGCAACGCGATTCGCACCACGCCGTGGCAACGTATGCTGCCCGTGTCCGGCTCATAACTGCATTCATCTGCGCGCACAGAATCGTCGCGTTCCCCACGCGCGCCAAAAATTTTGATGGCAACATTTTCGAGCAAACTGCGATTCGCATCTTTGTATTCCGTCGCTTGCTCCGCGTGCACCGTGAATAGCGTCTGCGCGCCGATATTTCGCGAGAACGTGAATCCCGCCGACTGCTGCGCCACGCTCGCCGGAACCGCCTTAATATTTTTGTCGCCCGCGATTCCGCGCCGCCGCCGCTGCAAATACACGACGAGCACCGCAAGCGCAATCGTTGCCGCGACCGCCGCCGACCATCGCGCATAACGCGCCGCTTCGCGATTCTTCATCTCAACTGTTCCCGCGCCAGCTCACGAGAATTTCCCTGCGCACGTTCATCCACGTTAGAAGCCGAGTATAGGTTCCCCTGTCGCCCGCGCACAACTGTCCGCCCCGCATCAATTATTTGTCACGCACTCGCCGTAAACTCGCGCCAGGCGCTCCAAGATTTCACCGCGAACGATCCGCTTATGCCGGTGCTGGATCCGTTTGAATTTTCCTGCAATGGGGCCCCCCAGGTCCTCGGATAGGGGAGCCTGGGGGATCGCCACACAATGAGTCAAAATTCAAACGGACCCACACTCATCTGCTACACTGTCGCGATGTCCGCCCCTTCCGTTGCCGCGCCCGGGGCCCCCGCTGCGCCGCTCCCGCAAAAACGCCATCCGCTGGCCACGCGCCATTTTCGCAACGTGTGGCTCGGCGCCACCATTTCTCTGCTCGGCGACCAATTCTATCTCGTCGCTCTCCCCTGGCTCGTCTTGCAACTCACAGGCTCGAGCCTGCTGCTCGGCACCATCTTAATGGTCGCCGCGATCCCGCGCGCCGCCTTCATGCTCATCGGAGGCGCCGTCACGGACCGCGTCTCCGCGCGCCAGGTGCTCATCTGTACCGCCACCGTGCGCACATTTCTCGTCGGAGCCGTCGCCGCGCTCGTCTGGCTGCACGTGATTCGTCTGTGGCATTTGTATCTGCTGACGTTCGCCTTCGGCATCGCCGACGCGTTCACCTTCCCCGCGGGTCCTGCGCTCGTCCCCACTCTCGTCGAACCAAATCAACTTCAGCCCGCCAACGCGCTCATGCAAGGCTCCGCGGTCATGACGCAAATGATCGGCCCCGCCCCCGCCGGCCTGCTCATTAAATTCTGGGGCATCGCCTCCGCTCTTTTCTTCGACGCGCTCAGCTTCCTCGCCGTCATCGCCGCTCTCCTCAAAGTCCCTGAGCCGCCGAAAATTTCTCATCCCGCCGGGACGCGCCCCAGCGTGCTCCATTCCATCGCCGAAGGCCTCCGCGCCGTGCGCAAAGACTCAGCGCTGCTTTTCCTGATGGTGATTTTCGCGACGCTGAATTTCTGCCTCGCCGGACCAGTCGGCGTGGGACTCGCCGCCCTCGGCAAATTCCGCTTCGGCTCCGCCGCCGCGTTCGGCACTTTCATTTCCTGCTTCAGCGGAGGAATGCTCGCGGGCATGGCCCTCGGCGGCGTGATGAAGCATCCGCGCCGCCGCGGCTTGCAATTCATCGCCCTCGGCATACTCTGCGGACTCGAACTGATGGCCATCGGCCTCTATCCGAAGTTCGGCGCCATCGCCGGCATACTCGCGGTGATGGGTCTCGGCGCGGGCGTCGTCAACGTGCAGTTCAGCACGTGGCTGCAATTGCGCGTCGAGCGCGCGCTCCTCGGACGCGTCATGAGCGTCATGATGTTCTCCGCCGTGGGACTCATTCCCGTGTCCTACGCCATCTCCGGAGTGCTCGCCCAGCGCAGCATCGAGACCCTCTACGTCGCCGCCGGAGCCATCCTCGTCGTCACCTCCGCCGCCGCCCTCGCCGCCCCCGCCGCCCGCCAACTGGACTGAGCCCGCAGCATTTCACCTTGGGCGAAGTGCGATTTCTTTGCGATTAGAAAAGATGATGTGGCTGATTCTAGGGCACTTAGCTAAACTTCTAATTTTTCATAGATCTTGCGATTAGAAATGCGGCATGGGGCGGCTGGGGGTCGGGTACTGGCGCGATTTTAGTACTCGGTATGCGGCGGACTTTGAACCCGGCGATTAGGCCGGCCTCAGCGGGACCTGCGAAGCACCAACGCTGTAAACCACGTGAGACCGGCACTCCAGATTGCGCTATTGGCTATAAGCACGATCCAGAAGAACTCCGTGCTCAGACTGTTTCCGAGCAACGCGAACAGAGGGAACGAAGAAACAGACCACGGCAGAGTGCTCCCTCGGCCGACGATGGCAGAATTACCTGGGTGCTGCGTCCACGCAAGGAACTGGAAGATGAAATGTGCGGTGAAGAAAACTGCCGCCAAAAGGGCCAAAAGCCTCTTTGACTGTGAAATGTTTGCCATACGTTGCCTAAAAAGCCATCGGGAAAACTGTGGATCGAAGTAGTCTTTGGATCCAATTCTGACCGCTCTGGCGGTCGGTGGCCGTTGTCCCGATGAGGCCTGGCACGTACCTTCCCCGGTCTCGCGGATCAACTTGCCGGGCCGGGGGCGATGCAGGGGTACCTAAGCCGATATCTTTAAAATGCTGAAACTGCTGCAATGAGAACGTACGGCACGTCCGCCACGGACGGTATGGGGCTCGTTCCCCAAGCATTGAGTCGAGATATGCTTTCGCGAGAGCGTCCTGCGTAGGTGTGGCTCGCAGATAGTGACCTGGCAGGAAGTCTCCTCCATGCGAAGTATCTTGATACACTTCTCCAGGGAAAAATCCTGGAAGGTCTTGGTCGTATCCGAAAGAGTAGGAACTATAGGTTCCGTTCGGATCACCGACATTTATGCTCATATGCCCATTTGGCTCTCCGCCTGATGGGCCCTCAACCCAGATATCCTTTCCGTAAGGATCAGTGAATCGCGTTGGATTGTTGTGTACATACACATAAAAGTTTGGCCCTGCATCGAAGCCGGTCGCGTCTTCGCTGAGGAATCTGCCGCTTGTTGGGTCGTAGTATCGCGAGCGGTAATAGTAGAGGGTGTCTTCGTTATCGAATTCACGCCCTGTGTAGCGGAACGGATTGGTCAACGTGCCAGAGGAGCTGGTGAGATTCCCAAAGCTGTCGTACACGTACGTGTTTGCAACGGCGCCCGAGGAATTCGTAATCGAGGTTATCGAGCCAAGGCCGTCAGCATGGTAGTAGCTCGTTGCCGAGGCGCGGAGCATTGCCAGCGGTTCATCGATATTCGGTCCGTGGGAGTAACGGGCAATCACCACCCCACTTGAATTAGTTTCTTCAATGAGATTGGCCGCGTCATAAGCATAGATGCTGGTGCCGCTAGAAGACGATTTATAAATTCGTCTTCCAAACGGGTCGTACTTGAACATAACGGTGCCGCCAGTACCAGGCAAGGTCACGCTGGTGAGGCGGTTTTCGAAATCCCAGGAGTAAGAGGTTGTGCCGGTCGAGTCTGTCTTCGCGACAATGTTCCCATTGTTGTCGTATGTGAATGTTGCTGCCGGAGTTGAGGTCATTTCGTTGGAGGAATTGTAGGCGTAGCTTCCGGATAATGACGTCAAGCGATTGCCGGCGGCGTCGTAGGTGTAGCTCTCCCTGCTAGCGCCCGATTGCGCGGCGCTCAATAGCTGATAAGCGGGATCATAGGAGTAGCTTGTCGCCGTTCCTGTCGGTAATGGAGTGCGCGTGAGGCGGTTTCCGACCGCGCCCAGAGTGTACGTCGTACCATCGAGTGTCGCCTTGGTGGTCGCGTGTTTGACCGACAGGATGCGGGAAAGAGAATCATACCCATAAGTTGTGTTCACCTTATTGGGACGTGCGAGCTGGGTGAGACGGCTGAGCGCGTCGTAGGTAAAGCCAAATGAGCTTCTCGTGAATGCGCTCGGCGGGGTGAGCGTTTGGAGCCGGTTCAAAGTGTCATATGCATAAGTTGTCGCTCCGCCTTCAGGATCAGTGAAACTCGTGAGATTAGATCCTGCGTCGTAGCCATAGGAGTTTGTGAATGAGCGGCTCGCAAGGAAGGCGTAGCTCGCCGTGCTTTGAGTCGGGCGCCCCATGTTATCGAAGACAAACTGATACGTGCCCGTGGGGTCAACCTCTCTGGTAAGGCGACCATCGCTATCGTAAGTGAATGTGACCGTGGATGAATCTGGGTACGTTTTGCTGGTTAATCGGTTCAGCTGGTCGTAAGCGTAGGTGATGGTATGGCTATTGCGGTCGGTCTTAGATGTAAGGTTCCCGTTCGCGTCATAGCCGTAAGTCTCAGCAAGATTTGATGGAAAAGTGGTTTGAGTAACCCGGCCCAAAGAGTCATACCCGAAGCTGGTGATGTGTCCTGAGGCGTCCTTGACGCTGGTCATGTTGCTTTCTGAATCGTAGCCATAGGTTGTGACGTTGTGCGTTGGGTCTGTGGAAGTGATGAGCCGGTCAGCATCGTCGTAGGTATAGGTTGTAGTCTCGTTGTTTGCGTCAGTGACTGAAACCTCACGGCCTCGCGGGTCATATGCGAACTGCGCCGTCGAGCTGTCTGGATAGGTTATCTTTAGAAGCCGATTCATTGGATCGTACGCAAAGCTCGTGGCCTGGTTGAGCGGATCCTTAACAGTCAGCTTGTTGCCGCGAGCGTCGTACGTGTAACTTATCGCGTTGGATTGTGCATCCGTGATCGTGTGAAGCAAGCCGCCTGGAAAATACGATAGCGTAGTTTTATGGCCCAGTGGATCCGTAGCGGTGAGTAACTCCCCTGTCGCGTCATAGGTAAAGATAGTCTGGCTTCCAGATTGACCGCTCGCGGGTGGCGGAGTGGTTGTCGTGAGCAGATTTCCTTGTGAGTCGTACGTGTTGGTCGTGGTGTTTGCCAGCGGATCTTGGGCTGTCAGCGCCTCTTGAAAACCGTTATAGGTGTAGGTCCAAGTACCCGCCGCATTGCTTTTAGTCAGAATGTTGCCCGACGAGTCGTAGGTGTAGGACACGGCGTTGCCGTTGGGGTCAGTTTCACTTGTGCGATTGCCGGAGGAGTCGAGAACGAAGGTCTGATTGTTGCGCCCGCCGCAGCTATGGCAGCCCGGACCTTGGATTTGTGTTATGAACGTGCTGCCGCTCAATGCAGCGTATGAGTAGATTGTGGTGTTGTTCATCGAGTCAGTAAGTGTTGTGGTTCCATCCGATCCGTACTGTAGGCTAATCGAGTCGACGCCATTGGCGCGGGAGGAGGTAAGGCCACGATGAGCGCTGTCATATGTGTGGCTTTCCAAAATTTTTGCTTGGCCATCGGTGACGCTGGTGATGTTGTTTGCTGTGTCGTAGGCGTAGTTGTTTTGGCTCCCGTCCGCGTATGTGACGGACGTGAGGAGGCCATTATTATACGTGTAGGTCGCTACTGTTCCAACTGAGTCTTGGATTGAGGTCACACGGCCGGGGTCACCAGCCAAACCGTATGTGAACGAAATCCATTGGCCACCGGGTGCTGTGACCTGTGTGATTCTCTGGGACTGGTCATAGGAGACCGTCGTCAGATTAGCGTTGCGGTCTTGCATGGCGGTGAGGTATCCGGTTGCATTGAACGTCTTCGTTGTGCCATTGGCGAATGCAATCGTATACAGGTTTGTTGTGCTGTTGAAGGACAGGGCAGCGTGCTGATTCGGTGGCGTGATTTGAGTGTACCCGGAACTACCGTTTGGCTGAAATGTCCATGTGTTTCCTGAGCCTAGCCAATAATTGACATTGCCACTGGAAAGAAACTGCAGGCGCTCCTCAAATTGGCTGGTCCAGCCCATCCCGAACATTCCTGCTGTAAATGGCGGATTGTTCGTGCTCCACAGGCTATTCCAAGTACGGCCCAGAGATAATCCGCCTGCTAGACCTGGAACGGAATAATCCGTGTGCGATACCCAAACGTCTCCAGTGGAAACACTGATGGGAAGCCCCGTATCACCCTCGCACTCGGTACATGGTCCGAGGTCAGTCGGAGGTGGAGGAACGACGGTTACTTGCAGACTTGCCGTTAGAAATCCGTCGTCCGGGGAGCACGTCCCATTCTGTTGTGAAGGCTCATTGTTTATGCAAATCTCATAGGAGAGCGTTAGCGTTACATTAGTTGGCTTAGTTACCGTTCCGGTATAAATCGGCAAGCTTCCCGGCATGGTTTGCGGAGGGCTGGGAAGCTGAAAGTTGCCCCCGCTGCACGGGGTTTGCTCGTCCGTGACCGCGCATGGATCTGACGATGAGAAGTCTAAAAAACGGAAGTCATACAGGCCCTGAGCTTGCAGAAGCAGGTGCGCAGCAGGTTGAGATGACCCGTTGCCGACGAGGGTTGAGTTGTCGACAGTAAGCACCCACGCAGGTTGGGGCAGGACTGTTACGGTAGCAGTGGCGTCGGGATCGCACAGGTTGCAGCTGAAGTGATAAAAAGTGACAACCGTGGGCTGCGCTACTTGTTGCACAAAGGTCGTCACCTGGGTTGTCGTGCCGAAGAAGTTTAGGTTGCCGCCGTAGAAAGTCGGTTCGGCACCGAAAATACAACAGTCGACTCCAGCGGAAACGGAGCTAGTGAAATTCGCGTCCCCCGGGGGCGAGGTTGCCGATACGGTGAGGGTTACGTAGGTGCCTCCCATGACGACCGATGGAGAAACAGAGATCGTCTGGGCGTATGCGTTGGTACCCGCTAATATGAGCGCAATAGCGCAGAGCCTCACCACTTGTCTTGCACATCCGAGTATGTTGGATCGTGGCATCGCGGCCTCCCCGTCAGGAACGATGCCGGAGTTTGTACTATTGAGAAATAAATTGTGTCAAGACTTAATATCGGTAAACAAACGTAAGTGTCACGCTACGCCTCCGGCAGGAGGCCCGTCGAGGCGGCGGCGACGCGGTCGCGGGAGGTGTTCTTGACGAGGTACATGGCTTCGTCGGCGAGATGGAGCAGGCCGGCCTTGTCGCGCGAGTCCACGGGAAACGACGCGACGCCGACGCTCGAGGTGATGCGCACGTTGAGGCCTTCGTCCTTGAGCCAGGGCGTGTCTTTAATCATGCGGTGCAGGCGGCGCGCGACGCGGCAGGCGTTTTCCTTGGACGTTTGCGGCAGGAGCAGAACGAATTCGTCTCCGCCGTAGCGAAACGCGAAGTCGATCAGCCGGCAATTGGATTTGATCATGTTGCCGATTTCGCCGAGAAGTTTCGAGCCGGTGAGATGGCCGTGCGTATCATTGACGGCTTTGAAGTGGTCGAGATCAATGAAAATGATCGAAAATTCGTAGCTGTAGCGGTGCGAGCGGTAGATTTCCGTGTCCAGCATGAAGTTCAAATGGCGCGCGTTGTAGAGCGTGGTGCAGTCGTCGGTGATGGTGAGTTCGTGAATACGCTGGACGTGGCGCGCGTTTTCGATGGCGATGGCGGCGTAGTCGGCGAGGGCTTCGAGGAGCGCAAGTTCGCGGGGGCTGAAGCCGTCGTCGCCGACGCAGTTGATGAGTTCGATGACGCCGAGGCACTGCTCGCGAAAACGCACGGGAACGGCAACGATGGAGCGGGTGGCCACGCGCGTTTTGGAATCAACATTCGCGAAGAAGCGCGAATCTTTGCTGGTGTCGGGCACGACGACGACTTCGCCGGTTTGCGCAACCCATCCGGCGATGCCCTGGCCGCGTTTGATGCGCACGTCCTTGAGCGCTTCGGCGCCCTCGCCGGTGGCGATTTCGAAGTAGAGTTCTTGCTTCTCCTGATCCATCAAGAGGAGCGACCAGGTGTCGGGATGGAGCACCTCATTGATTTTTTCCATGATGGTGCGGAGGACCTGATCAAGTTGGAGAGAGGAAGTGAGCGCTTTGCCGAGTTCGTGAAAGACGGAGACCTCGCTGGTTTCAGCGGGCGCGGGTTGCGCGACGGGGTTGCGGCGGCGTTCGACTCCGGCGAAAGGTTTGGGTTCCGACACTTTGGGTTCTAACTCACCGAGAGTACGGCGAGACTTGAGCGATTCGCTCCCGGGCATGGGTGGCATTATAGGTTTGATAATGGGCGACTGCAACGGGCGAGCGCGGCGTCCGTGCGCAAAGATAAATCCGCGTTTTCCGGCAAGCCTCGCAGGTGAGGAGAAACTCGCGAAATTAAGCGACGGTTAGCGACGATGAAGAAGTTGAAACGCGGTGCGAGAGCTTCGATTGACACTGGGCGAGCGCCCGCCTATATTTTCCGTGATACCTCTAAAAGAAGATCTGATGGGCACTACCAGCTTGTTCGGCGAACACCTGAAGCGCGAGCGCGAAATGCGCGGCGTGTCGCTGGAAGAGATTTCCGCGGCCACGCGCATTAGTGTGAAATTTTTGGAGGCGCTTGAAAACGAGCAGTGGGCGCAATTGCCGGGCGGGATTTTCAATCGTGGATTTATACGTTCCATCGCGAAATTCTTGGGCATGGATGAAGACGGTCTCGTCGCAGAGTACGCGCTGGAGACGCGCGAGCGTCCGGAGATCGCGGTGTGGACGAAGGAGCCGGTGAAGCCGCGGCCCAATTATTTCAAGATTGTTGGGACGATTGTGGTGATTGCCGCAGTGATCGCGGGCGGATGGTACGTTCAGCGCGCTTACGGTGAACGGATTAGCGCGTGGCACGCCAGGCATCCGATCATCGCGACAGTGATGGCCAAGCTGAAGCGCAAAGGCGCTCTGAATCCGGCGACGGACAATGCTGCGGTAAGCGCGACGGCGTCGAATGCGGCTTCCTCAAACGCAGCGTCAACGGCAGCGCAGAATTCGCAGACGAGTCCGCAGAATGGCGCGGCGGCTTTGAATGGTGACGCGGTTTCCGTGAATGGCGACGCGGCTTCCGATGCAAATAGCACAGGAGCGATGGTGCTGAAAGTCGAGGCGGGCGAGACTTCGACGGTCACGGTGACGGC
>Ga0126371_10006182_pt1 | contig 10636 bp, 7 predicted proteins | sample PanSoiMetaPlot_4_FD_110145 | JGI IMG/M metagenome (GOLD analysis project Ga0126371, IMG submission 110145) | Tropical forest soil microbial communities from Panama - MetaG Plot_4 | ecosystem: Environmental > Terrestrial > Soil > Tropical forest > Bulk soil | place: Panama | collected 2016-02-17
ACCAGATCAATACCAACCCTGCGGTGTGGACACGTGGCTCTGGTTTCACAATGACTGGGTTGTTCCCCAACTTTCAAGGCAAGCTGCCTGATTTCTGTCTCAGTACTTTCGGGGCGTATGGAGGCGGATTCTGCGAGGGCCCTACCGCATTCCCCTGGCAAAACTCGAACCCAACCTATACTCTGCGTGACAACCTCTCCAAGAGCCTGGGCAAGCACAAACTGGAAATGGGTGGATATTTTGCGGACGCAGAAAAGAACGAATTAGCTTATACCGACCTTGAAGGCGATCTCGTGTTTGACAGCAGTGTGCCGGTATCTACCGGCAATGCCTTTGCCGATATGCTCATGGGCAACATAGCCAATTACAGCCAATCGAATGCCCAACCTAAATATCATTTTAATTACAAAATATTCGAGCCATACATTCAGGATGACTATCATGTCTCGAAAAATCTTACGTTGAACCTAGGATTCCGGCTGAGCATCTTCGGTACCTGGTGGGAGAAGAATCACCTGGTGGGAAATTGGGATCTAGCGGCCTACAATCCCAAAACAGCTCCACTGATTGATGTGGATGGAAGCGTTACAGGGCAGGTGGGTGCGCTCATTCCAACACCGGGCACCAACCCTTTCGACGGTATCGTTCAATGTGGCGTTGGGGGTACGCCACGAGGCTGCCTGAGAGGACACTTGTTCAATCCTGCACCACGCCTGGGTTTTGCTTGGGACCCTACGGGCAACGGGAAAATGGCCATTCGCGCTGCCTACGGCATCTTCTACGAGCACACCAACGGCATGGAGGTCAACGCAGAGAACGAAGAGAATACGCCCCCGGCTGTGATAACGCCAACGCAGTACAACATTGTAGGCTACACCAACGTCGGAGGACAAGGACTACTTTTTCCGCAGTCGGAGGTTTCGCTTCCTGACAAGGAGCAATGGCCCTATGTTCAACAGTGGCACCTTGACGTGCAGCGCGACTTGATCCGGAAAACGGTAGCCACACTTTCCTACGTGGGCAGTAAAGGGACACATCTCACGCTGCAACACGAACTCAACCAGTTGCATGCTACACCGCCCTCGGAAAACCCTTTCCAGGCCGGTCAGCCCATCACACAGGATATCTGTAACACGCAGGCAGGTTCAGCCACAGCTCCGACATTCGCAATAAATGGGAGCACAATCACGGGTCAGCCAGCCATCAACCTCGGTGTGGCCTGCGGCAACGACCCCGACCCTTTCCGCCCATATTACGGCGTTGGATCCATAGAGCGCTTCGAACCGGTGGCGAACTCGAACTACAACGCGCTCCAGTTCTCCCTCCGTAAGGACAGTGGGCCACTAACGCTAGATGTGGCTTACACCTATAGCCACTCGCTGGACGACTCTTCGGACAACTTCGATGCGAATTTCGTGAATTCCTATGACGTTCACAAGAACTACGCCAGTTCCAACTACGACCAGCGGCATATTCTGACTGTGGCTTGGATCTACGAACTTCCCTCGTTTCGCCGTGGCGGGCTGATTCATGGCATGCTAAGTGGCTGGCAATATGCGGGAATCCTGACTTCGCAAAGCGGGACACCGTTCTCGGTTGACAACGGAGGATTTGGAGACTCGGCTGGCGTGGCTGACGGTATCGTCGCGAACGGCTCGTTTGCTGATATCGTGGGAAATCCCTTTAACGTTCCAGCAAGGGATCCCAATCAAAAAGGGCCGTTGCTTTTCAATCCCAATGCTTACGCCCAACCGCAGGGCCTGACTTTCGGTGATTCAGGCCGGAACAGCCTGAACATGCCGCATCGTACCAACGTTGACATGGCGGTGTATAAGATCTTCAAACCAAGCGAGAAAGTCGCTGTACAATTCCGCGCAGAAGCATTCAATATCTTCAACCACCCGCAATGGAGCCAAGTGAACAATTTCGTTGGGTCCAGTAATTTCCTGTATCCCAGCCAGGCGCACATGCCGCGCGTCGGCCAGTTTGCGATCAGGATTTCGTTCTAAAGTCGAGCGCGTGTGTATTTAAATGCTGCACCAGCGAAAGCGATGATCAGGAGCCCTTTGTTGGCTAACCTAGGACTATGTCGGATGCCAGCAGTAGATTTCACGTCAGGTGGACAGATTAGTTCGAAGTAAAGCCACTCTCGGCCAGTTGGGCAAATACGATGAGGTCTTATGACAGACATGCGAATCTCGCGGCGTGATTTCCTAGCGCGTGGGGTAGCGTCGGCTGGAGCGGCGATGGCAGTGTCGCTCCCGTCTTTGGGCAGGGATTTGCAGGGCCCGATGCTTCGCTCTCCATTCCGGGTCTCCGTCATCAACGACGAGATCTCCCAGGATTTTGGTCGAGCCTGCGAGGTCGCGGCGCGTGAATTTGGAATGCAGTGGATCGAACTGCGTGGAATGTGGCAAAAGAATATCGTGAACCTCGACTCGAAGGACATTGCTGAGGTGCAGCGAATTCTCAAGAAATACGAGTTGCGCGTGACCGATATCGCCAGCCCGCTGTTTAAGGTCGCCTGGAAGGATGATCCTCGAGCCAAGGAAAGACAAAGCGACGATTTTCACGCCAGCTTCACCTTTGATCAGCAAGGCGAGGTGCTCGAGCGCAGTATCGAGCTGGCCAAGGCGTTCCAGACCGATCGTATCCGCTGCTTCGATTTCTTGCGCCTGGAAGATCCGGCACCGCATCGTGCGGCCATCAATCAGACGCTGCTCGACGCAGCCGACAAAGCTGGCAAGAATGGACTATTTCTCGTTCTGGAAAATGACGGAGGACTCAATACCAGCACGGGGGCGGAAGCTGCCAAAGTTCTGAGTGCTGTCGAATCTCCTTATTTGATGTTGAACTGGGACCCGGGGAACGCAGCGGCCAACGGCGAGAAGGCGTACCCGGATGGTTACAATCTTTTGCCGAAGAAGCGGATCGGGCACTGCCATTGCAAGGATACAGTGAAGAAGGGCAGAGTCTACGAATGGGCAGCGATGGGAAGAGGGGTCATCGACTGGGAAGGACAATTTCGGGCGCTCAGGCGCGACGGCTATCCTTTCGCCGTGAGCCTGGAGACTCACTGGACGGGCGGCGGCACACCGGAGCAATCCTCACGCCAAAGCTGGGCAGGAATGAGGAACTTGTTGCACGATGCGGGAGCGTTGTAACCAGCGATAAATGTGAACAACACACATGGGAGCTTCCTGAAATAGACAGGCTCGAAACTTCGCCCTGGACGGCGTATGCGCTGTCGCGGGATTCCGCTTCACGAGGCAAGTTCTATGCGGGACTGTGCGCTGGGCCAGCAAAGCCGACAGCACGCCACTGGCAGTCTCTTCTGGAGTGAGAAGCCGATGTACGGCAGTATCTCGTATCCATCCAACATTTATCTTAGCCAACATTTATCTTAGCCAAGGGCAACCAGCGCTCTCCAAGTGGCGGTGCTAGTCGAACAGGTCCAAGATTTCGATATAGCAATGGCTGTCATTTGCAGCCTAGCCAAACTATCTTCGCGAAATAGTGTTTCGGGTGTAATCCTTAAAATGGCTTGCGGGCCCAGGCACTGACAATCGGCACAAAACCGACCACAGCGTTCGCCGCTGCAATCTCAGCCTGGATGCGCTCTGAAAGAGTATTGATATACCCCAGTTCAGCCAAAGGCAGCCCGTGCTTCTCCGCTAATGGGAGCAGGCTTCGCAGCAACCCTAACATGATCCCAGTGAACGTGGCGTCACTTCCTAGAAGCATGTCCAGGTGCATTGTCGGCGCAGGAAGTCCGATCGTCTGAAATTTGCCTGGTAAATCGAGACCCATTTCCGGGTTGATCCCAGACCGAAGGAACATTTCGTGAATGTTGCCGAGAACTCGGGACCAAAGTGGCAGTCGCGCCGCCATGGCCAGCATCCCGGTCCAAGAAGGCTCTTGGAAGGCTAGGATCCCGCTTGGGCGAACCAATCTTGAGACTGATTTTAAAACCGAAAGTGGATCGGTCTGAAACATTAGGATGAAACGACCCACGGCAGCATCGAAGGTCTTCTCACTGACGATGTCGTTTACATCGCCTTGGGCGAAGACGACATTGCGAAACCGGGCAGCCTCAACACGCGCACTGGCTTTTGCAATAGAACTCGCGTCGCGCTCGAGACCCACAACCTCGCCCGAGGGTCCGACCAGTCCGGCAACGACCATGGAGACATCGCCTAAGCCGGAACCGAGATCAAGAACCCGGTGCCCCGTGCCAATCCCGGCTTCGCGGAGGAACCGTTCGGTGATGGGAGCAATAAGCAACGCCTGCCGGATCAGACGATCATGCTCGGCGTTGCTATATCCCAGCGCGTATTCGCAAGTCGACTTGTCCATTGCCGTCGTGATGGTTGCCGTCATGTGTTCTCCTCTATGCAAGAGCTGTTACTTTTTACGGAAAAATAAGGATTTTCGCGACGATGAATGGCAGATTGAACGTTGTCTCTGAGACCGCGTCATTCGTCAGCGGTGTGCGCTCCTGCTGATTAGAAACAATAGCTAGCTCAGAGACAGGACCAATTGTGGGTAAAAAGGCCAGCGATGAGGGGAAATCAAAGAGTTTTGGGCCAGATGCAACTACTTGTCTTTCGCCATTCGAGAGATCGATGCGAATGATTTGGAGTTTCAACGGATCGGCAGCATAGAGATCTCGATCCGAGGGATTGAATGGATTGAAGGTGAAATCCAGCAATTCCTCAACTTCTACCTCGGGTGGAGTGGGCGCAATTAGGCGAATATCGGCGGCTCGCTCGTAGGGAGCACGATCGTCGGAGAGAATCGCCAGCGGAAAAGCATAAAGACCGCGCGCACATGGCGAATAGTAATAGACGTTACCGGAGCGAACAGCCAACGGAGACACGCCGGGCAGCGTTGAACCTGTAAACAAGAACGGATAGCCATTCACCGTGACTTCGGGCATGGTTGAACAAAAAGCCAATGTGGGAATGAGGTCTTGAGGATCGAAACTCTTGGGCACGATGCCAGGCACAATGCTCCCGTCAGGCTGCACGATCCAGACACCGCCCAGCACGGCATCAGAGAGCAGATAGCGGCCGTCATCCAGATGGACAAAGTCTTCTGGAAAACCGACCACAACCCCTGCAAAGCTAATCGTGCGCACAAGGCTCGCTGAGAAGCCATGCTTCAGGCTGAAACTGTACGCATACTCGTAGATGACCGGATTTGCGGGTATGAAGGGAAAAGGCTGGGGCAGTCCTCCGGCATCCAACACGGCCACGCCTCCATCGCCTAGCGAATGCATAATAAAAGGAAGCACAAATCCATTCGGAGGTGGCGGCAACTGGCCGATCTGACGGCCGTTGAACCTGGATAACGCAACAACTTTTCCGTTGAGAGGCTCGCCTACGAAGACGATCGCATCTCCACCTGCCACACCTGCGATCACATCATTGATGTTGGTGTAATCAAAGCTAAGGAATTGCTGCGTGTGGTCAGCCTGCCGAAACGGTGCTGTCTGCTGCGCCCGGCTTTCATTCCCGAGCACGAGCGCAAGCAAACCCATCAGAATCAGCAATGATCGTTGCTTGTTCACAAGAAAGTCCCTCCTGCTTTCGTGGCAATGCGCGTCCAGTCAACCTGCCTCAGCTCTCCAATCAAGAACACCCAAACGATTGCACCCACCAGACAGACAGCGGCGGTGAAACCAATCGCTACGTGAAAATGCCCCGTCCAGTCCACGGTGAAGCCGGTTAGCGCGGGGCAGATCACTCCTGACAAGTTTGCGAAACCGTTTTTCAGGCCAGCCCACCTTCCTGCCGCTGTTGGCCCGGCCAGCGTTTGCGTGAAAGCCCAGAGGCCGGAATTGCCGGTGCCCATGCCTACCCCCGTCACCATTAGCCACGCGAGGTAAGTGTTGGGGCCGCCATAAGAACAGCCCACAAAGCCGATTGCTGCTGTGATCCATCCCACAGCCATAGCAGATTTGCGCACCGCGCCGAGACCACATCCCCGCCGGATCGCAAAGTCTGTGGCCCATCCCGTGGCCAGGGCGGCAGCGGCATCGACGCAGTAGTAGATCGCTGCCACTCTCACCATCTCCGGCATCGAGAGATGCTGCTCGTGCACGAGATAGAAAGGAAGCCAGGTGATTGTGAAATACAGAGGGTATGCGCAACAGAACGCCCCGGAGGCGTTGGCCCAGAAGGCACGCTGCTCGAAAATGTCCCGTACCGATGGAGAGGACATGGCAGGACGCAAAACGCTTCTGTCGCGCGGCCGCCATTTCATCCAGGCGGGTAACCAGAGAAGGCTGACGAAACCGATAACAATGAAGACCGGCCGCCAGCCGAAGTGGGTTATCAGTAAGCCCGTGCCCAGTGTGCCCGCGGCCGGCCCAAGCTTCATGCCGGCAATAATGACTCCGTTCGCGAAACCGCGCTCCTGCTCCGATAAATGCTGCGCGAAAATCTTTGAATAACAGGGGAAACTGACAGACTCTCCCATGCCGAGGAGCAGTCGCATCAGTAAGAGCAGCACGAATCCGTGGACCAGGCCTGTGACTGCCAGTCGCCAGCGACCAGAGTAGGAATCCCAGGGCAAGGACTCGATTGACATCGAAGCGATCAACAAACCAACCGCAAATGAATAGACAGACCGTGTACCCCCAGAAAAACGACGAGAACAGGATGCCGATTCGCGAAGCCGACAGACCTAATTCAGCTTTCAACAACGGGATAGCGATGGAGAGATTGCCTCGGTCCACATAGCTAATGAAGACGGAGATCACAAGCAGCGAAAGCGCCAGCCGCATGCCGTGGGCGCGCATGCTCTGAACGACCTGCGGATTTGCGGCTGTTATCGGCCAGCTTGCCACGGTGAACTCCTGAGATTTGTGTTCGCAACGGTCACGACGAACTGGCGGTTTTTGTGTGCCTGATCTGCTCGGCAAGCTTGCCTGCGCCAGTAATAAAAAAAGGTAGGCCGAGGAGAATGCTTGCGGCTCCGATAGACGAACGTACCGGAGAGATCCACCATAGATTCGCTGAGACTTGATTGGTCGCCATAAGCCTCTCGCAGAATTACGTTTGCTTGATCAAATGCAATTCCCCAGCGGTAGATCGGTTATGACTTGGCTGGATTGATCTGCCAAGCCGGTTCTAGCGTGGACACTTGCCCAATTTCAGGATCAGGGGTTGCCAAGAAACCAACTAGCTCCCCACATCCGTCTCCCCTCGTTGCCCCTCTATTCACAACTGCGAAATGGAGTGGCGAAAAGGTCCAGACATTTTGGTTTCCTCTTGAGGATCGAAGGGCTGATCGGCCCAAGGCCCGGACTGGCATTGACTTACGGGGCAATCAAGGCTATCGTGACGGTGCTTCCCCGCTGTACTGTGGGTGTGTCTCGGCGAATTTCGCAACCCGTCACTGAGCCTCTTGCAGGCTGGAAGGCTGGCGGCCAGGAGATACTAGAGCGGCTCATTCCGCTCGTCTACCCGGAACTGCGAGAAATTGCGCACTATCATTTGCAACGCGAGCGTCCGGACCACACGCTGCAGAGTGCGGCTCTGGTTGATGAAGCCTATTTGCGCTCTCTGGACCAGAAACCGTTCGAAGCCGAAAATCGTGCCCACTTTCTGGCTGTAGCGTCGAGGCTGATGCGCCAGATTCTGGCGGACTACGCCTGCCGTCATCATGCCGAGAAACGTGGCGCCGTGCTCAAGGTCGACTTCGATGCCACCCTGGTTGTTGGCCAGGAGCGCAACGCCGAACTCGTTGCGCTCGACGAAGCACTGAATCAGCTTTCGCACATGGACGAACAGCAGTGTCGCATCGTGGAAATGCGATTCTTCGGAGTTCTTTCGATTGAAGAGATCGGCCAAGTGTTCGGTATTTCACGCTCCACCGTGAAGCGAGAATGGAACGTCGCCAAAGCTTGGCTATCGAGAGCGATGAAGCGAGGCAGTCATGGAGAAGCTGCGGCAATGGCAGAAGGTTAAGGAGATTGTCGGGTCGGCGCTGGAACGGCCGGCCGCGGAGCGGTCCGCCTATCTTGACCAGGCCTGTGCAGACGATTCGGAGTTGCGCGCGGAAGTCGAATCGCTGCTGTCCGCTTATCGCGGCGCGGACGGGCTTTCGGAAAGCCCGTGGCACCATGCGTCGGCGGAATCCGGAGCGCAACCGCAGACTATCGGCCCATACCGTTTGCTCAGAGAGCTCGGTATCGGCGGCATGGGACAAGTATGGCTGGCGGAGCAGACGGACCCGGTGCGGCGGCAGGTCGCGCTCAAGTTGATTCGCGCCGGCATGTACGACGCAGCCACCGTGCAACGCTTCAAGGCCGAGCGCCAATCGCTAGCCATCATGGATCATCCAGCGATTGCGAAGGTATTTGACGCCGGCACGACCCCTGCGGGCCAACCGTATCTGGTGATGGAATATGTCGAGGGCTCTCTCATTACGGACTACTGCGATTCCAAGAAGCTGAGCATCCGCGAACGACTGCAGTTGTTCGTCCTCGTCTGTGAAGGCGTGCAGCACGCGCATCAGAAGGCGATTATCCATCGCGATCTGAAGCCCTCGAACGTTCTCGTTGTCGAAGTGGACGGCAAGCCGATGCCGCGCATTATCGACTTCGGCTTGGCGAAAGCGGCGGCACCGCTGATCCCCGGAGAAACCTCATTCACACAGATGGGCGCATTTCTGGGCACGCCGGGCTATATCAGCCCTGAGCAAGCCGACCCGGAGGTGCACGACATCGACACGCGGACCGACGTATATTCTCTGGGCGCGATTCTCTATGAGTTGTTGACGGGCTCTCCGCCATTCGACCCGCTGGAATGGAAGAAGCGTCGCGAGGAAGTGGTACGCGAGCTACGGGAATCCGATCCGCCGCGGCCCAGCACTAGGGTTAGCAGCGAGCGGGAGACGGGAACGAGCGCTGCGGAAACCCGAGGTACCAATCCAAAACAGCTGGCCAATCTCCTGCGCGGCGATCTCGACTGGATCACGCTGAAGGCCGTGGAAAGAGATCGCGAGCGCCGGTATGCAACACCGTGGGCACTGGCCGCAGACATCGAAAATTACCTCCACAGTCGGCCCGTTACCGCGCGCGGGGCCAGCTTGGAGTACAGGGCACGGAAGTACGTGCGGCGCCATGCGGCAGGAGTGACGGTCGCGGCTGGAGCGGCGGCCTTGCTGATAGCGTTTGCTGTGATGCAGTCTATCGAACTCCGGCGCATCACTCGCGAGCGCGACCGAGCGGACCGCATCACAGAATTCATGACGAACATGTTCAAAGTGTCGGACCCCAGCGAAGCACGCGGAAACGCAATAACGGCCAGAGAGATCCTCGACAAGGCCTCCGCCGATATTGATACCGGCATGGCTCAGGACCCCGAAGCTCAGGCTCAAATGATGTTCGTCATGGGCGACGTGTACCGAAGCTTAGGTCTCGAAGGCCAGGCGCAGGAGTTGTTAAGCAAAGCGGCTGCTAGGCAAACCAGAATTCTCGGCCCCGACGACCCGAGGACTCTGACTACAAAGGACGAATTGGCATGGATCCTCAACAGTCAAGGCCACTTGGCGGAGGCGGAGTCCATCGAGCGAGAGACTCTGCGGCTTCGCCGCAGAATGCTCGGACCTGAGGATCCCGCCACCATCACTTGGATCATGCATCTAGCCGATTTTCTCGCGGACGAGAGCAAATACTCCGAGGCGGTGCGATTGGGACGCGAAGCGGTCGAATTATCCCGGCGCGTAAACGGCCCGGAGGGTCCTCGCACTCTGACGGCTCTCGGGAACTTGGCTGGCACTCTCTACCAAATTGGCGAGTACGAAGAATCAGAAAAACTGTGCCGAGATACTCTCGACATCCGCATCCGCGTGTTGGGGGCAGATCATCCCCTGACTCTGCTTGCAAGGAACAACTTGGCCGCCATCCTGCAACGTGTGAATAGATCGGCTGAATCGGAACAAATGCTTCGTTCGCTGATTGATACCGAGCGTCGCATTCTTGGCCCTGAACATCCAGATACCCTCCGATCTGTGTTCAATTTGGGTACTGCTCTGCGACGGCTTGGTCGTTACGCGGACGCAGAAAAAATCCAGCGGGAAAATGTGCTGACCATGCGGAGCGTTGAGGGAGCCGAGCAACGCGAGACCCTTGGAGAAGTCGACGAACTGGGTATTACCCTTTATCGCGCGAGCCGCTACCCAGAAGCTGAAGAGTTGTTTCGCGATTTGGTTCAAACCATGCGGCGAACGCTTGGGCCCGAGCACAACGACACATTGGAAGCTTCCAACAATCTGGCGAACGTACTGATGGCTGAGGGAAAGGCCAAGGAAGCGGATCAGTTGGAAAATGCCATTGCCGAAACTCGGCTTCGTGCGCTCGCGCCCAACCATCGATTATCGGCAATCGCTACCTATGACTACGCGGTTGCGAATGCGATCGCTGGCCAGAAAGAGAGGGCCCTATCATTGCTGAAAGACGCGATCGAACATGGTTTGAGTCATGGAGACACGCTTGCGATGGCGACGGATCCGGACTTGGAGAGCTTGCATGCCGATGCTCGATTCGCGGTCTTGATAAACAAGGCGAGAGCACGCTCGATAGGCACCTCACCAACGAATTGACTTCAGATCGTCCTATTCCCGA
>Ga0126371_10006183_pt1 | contig 10636 bp, 7 predicted proteins | sample PanSoiMetaPlot_4_FD_110145 | JGI IMG/M metagenome (GOLD analysis project Ga0126371, IMG submission 110145) | Tropical forest soil microbial communities from Panama - MetaG Plot_4 | ecosystem: Environmental > Terrestrial > Soil > Tropical forest > Bulk soil | place: Panama | collected 2016-02-17
CACGTTATTGATGGGACACTTACCGTCTCGTCGAGTCCCCACCGTGGCACAGAAATCGAGGCGCGCGTTCCTTTCAAGAAGGGCATACAGAACGAGGAAAGCGCACTCGGTTCTGCCGCCTAACAATACCTGACACATTTTCTCCCAACGTTAGTTAAGATCGAACCTCGTTGTCGCCTGCTGTTGACACCTTGTTGATTTGCTAGGTTTCTGGTTCCAGGTTCGCACGGAATCGAGGATCCAGATACTGGTTTGGGTGGTTCAGCCTTGTACACCCCTGTGGCCATTATTCTGCTTTCCGCTTTGGCTGCGCGGCCGACGATGATTTCTTCCCGCAAGTGTTTTGCCCGGTGAGCGTATTTGGCGCAGCTGCGATTTAGTTCGCGAGTGCGTCGGGTATGAACGCGTTTACGGGAAGTGTGTTCTCCATGCCGTTGTGATGCATGTGGGCAAGCAACCTGTCCCTTCTGACAGTTACCGGGGCAACCTTTAGCGTGAAATAAACAATACGTGAGGGAGAGAGACCACAGTCCGATCGCGCGAGTCGTAATCGCGGACGATAACCTGGCAATGTTGGACAGTGTTGCGGAGATACTCCTTGATGCTGATTACGACGTCGTGGGAGTTGTGTCGGACGGTACATGCGTCGTAGGGGAAGTAGAACAGTCGCAACCTGACGTTGTTGTCCTTGATATCTCCATGGGTGATATAAATGGACTAGAACTGGCGAGGGCGTTGCAGGGAAGGAATTATCCCGGCAAAATCATCTTTCTAACTGTTCACGAGGACCAGGAGTTACTAAGCGCAGCAATCGCTGCGGGCGGCTACGCATATGTTGTCAAGTCGAGACTAGATTTAGATCTCTTACCCGCACTTCAGACCGTCTTGTGCGGCCAATTGTTTATTTCAGCTTCGCTGCGATACAACTAAAACAAATCATATTAGCTCAGGAGCAAGCAAAGCGATGCTCCACCTCCCCGCTGGACTCATCTTTCTGAAGCGCGGACCGCATTTTCCTCTTCGTTGCAATAACGAAGGAGTTACTTTTATCGGGTGCGCGGCGGCATTGAACGACTCGAAACAGTGGCGGTTTCAGGTTTCAGCACCACTGTCCAGCCGGGATCGTAACCAGTGACCACTGTCGGCGCGTCTGGCGTTTTGTCGCCCAGATCATTTTCGCGGACAACGCCGTCCTGACCAACCATAAACGTCATGATTCCCGAGTCCCGATATTTGGCAGGCCATGCTAAAACCGCAAATCCACCTGTCATTTTCCCATTCTGTATGTAGTCCTTAGCGCCGCCTTTGGACGTGTCACTCTGTCGCGTGAGCATTCGGAAGTAATAACCGTTGAATGGCTGAGGATTGTCGCTGTGAGAATAGCCGAGAGCTTTAGCCACATCGGCCAACGGCCCCAGAGGACTGGCATTTTGCCCTTCGGGGGCCGGCCAGTACAAACCGTCGTGCTGGCCTTCATCACTCACGATTTTCTGCGCGAATTGGTGATTCTGGCTAAAGTACTCCTGTTGGGCGTTGGCGATTTCGGTGAGTACACCAATTGCGGTCAGCTCGCCGTCGCCGATGCGGCGCGCCAAGACTTCATTCTTGCCTGCAGCCGTATCAAAAGCCCACTGACCTGATCCGTTCTGTTTTAGCGGAATTGGAAACGCAAAATTATCGGCGCCGATGTAGAGGATTTGTTCACCCGATCCGCTCTTGCTCCAGCGATTCATCTGTTGATAGGCCGTGACGAATCGCTGGGCAGTATTCTTGTCCTTTACCGGGTCTCCAGAAAAGACGAGGTCCTTCCCGTCGGAACCGAAGATAGCCAACAGAGCAGGTTGGTCGCCAGACTTGGCGGCATCGAAAAGCGCTTGACCTGCGGCTTCTGGAGAGGCAAAGGTTTTCTGCTCAGTGCCTGCACTTGCAGATTCGTGCTTGTTGCAGGATACCAACAGGAGTGTGACTGCTAGCAACAACAGCGACGAAAAGGCAACAGCGCCCCGAAACTCATTACGCTTACTTTCAATGAACATGGTAATTCTCCGTCCCCAACCTGCGCTCCCTTTCGCCACTACCGCCGGAAACCACCGCCGTGGAAGCCGCTGGCATTCATACTTCCCCAACCACGGCTACTCGCCGCTCGCGATGACCAGCCGTCGTCATGCCCCCAGCCGCTCGTGGACCCTCCCCAGTGCTGCCCGCTGGCAGTCGTGCCTCCGGCAACGTGCTGGCCAGTATTCGTGCTGCCGTGATAGGCCGTACCGCCAGCGGCAGTCTGAGTAGCCCCGTAGTGATAGGCTTGACCGGTGACGTTGCTGTAACCGCTACCCCCAGTGTGCACAGCTCCGTCCGCGCCGTAGGTCGTGTGCGCCGCCGCCCCGCCCCACGCATTCTGATAAGCTCCGCCCGTGTGATAGTTCCCATTTGCTGTGTACCCACGGTACCCCCCGGCAGATCCATACGGGCCATGGTAGGAGGCTGCGCCGTACCCGCCGTAACCGTGATACCCGTACGCGCCGTATCCACCGTGCCACGCTGCGCTTCCGTAATAGGCATGGCCGCCGTAGACCACCGCGCCGCCATGCCATCCCATCGACCACGAACTCCAGCCCCAACTGCAACAGCCGCCGCTCATCAATGCACCTACCGCGACCCCCGCACCGAATGAAATCACACTCGCAGCCGCGACATCCGCAGCCGTGTAATTCGGGACTACGTACGTGGTCCCGAAAATGACGGCAGGGTTGTACTGCGGCACATAGACGACCTCGGGGTTTGCCGGCTCGATGACGATCGTCGCAGGCGACTGTTGCACTACCTTAATTTGTTCGGTCGACTTTAGATTTCCAGCCGCTTCGGCCTTAGCGCGCAGAGTCTGAACCGCTTGCATCACATCTTTGGCCTGGTAGTGATACACCTGCCCCAATTCCGAAGTCCATGCCAGATTTTTGGCCATGTTTTCTAATACTGACGGGAATTGAGTAAGCGCCTTCACGCTTGCATCCCAGCTCTGTTCGTTGACCTCCTGCATCAGCTCCTTGCCGTGTAGGTCGTTATGTTGCAGAAGCCAGTTTTGTGCAAGCGCGATCTGATCCGGAAAGGTCGCGCCCGAAAGAACTTGGGCAACTAATGCATCCGGATAGAGCGCGATGGGCGCTACCAAGGCTTGAATTTGTTCCGCACTCTCGGGAGCCGGTTGGCTGTTTTGGGAACCCGGCTCGTTCCCCTCTGCTGACGAGGTGGGTGCTGCTTCCTGTTGTCCGTAAATGACCACTGATTGAACCCACACAATAACTGCACTCAGCACCAATGCCAGCGCCTTATTAGCAATGCTCTCTCTTTTCATATGCAATGCAACCACACTGAAGTAAGTGTAGCTTGCTTACATAGCAGTAACACTGTGTAAACTGTCAGGTGGTTTACATGTTCTCACTATTCTGCTGTGAGAGCGCTCCAGCTTACTATGTGCTAGCTCCTCCACTCCTAGGTAGCGCACATGCGCTCTGGACTGCATGGCACTAACCAGTAGGTACACGCGCCCGACAAGTTCCTCTCCCCAGAGTCATTAGGGACAGCACCCCAACCTTACGACTCGACGCTGATGAGATCACCTCAGGACGTATCGTGCTTTGTGAGTACCGAGCCAGGTACGGTCCCACACTCCGGGACCGATACACCAGCTAAGCCCACCGTCCAATCGACCACCGTGATAAAGGGACATGGGGAGCCACCTGCACCCTCTGCCATCCAAGGTACCTCTGGACGTTTTCTTGGTAATGAGAGTGAGCGGACCTCTTGGTCAAAAAGATCAGATTTCGCCGTAATCGCAAGCTCTGAGATTCGCCACCAGCCCGAACTCTCCTCAAGGGTTCTATTTTGATCGCACAGGTAGGGACGGCCCGGGCTGCTCCGCGATTCTGACCAACGCCGCAGCAGTGGAGCGTAACGTCTATCGAAAGACTGACTCCCCTCGGAATCTGGGAGCGAATGATTGTCTGCCCACCCGCCGCTGTCAAGTCAGTCTGCCGAAAATGACCGCCAGCAAGGCGATTGGAGTCTCGTACGAGAGTTCGAGACCCCGACCGGATACCATGGTGCGTTCACGCCCTTCCCACGGGTAGCACACACAACCTAGGCCAGCTTTCGCTGAACCTTGCGTCTTTACGGATACTGCTTGAACATTTTTTCGATTGCTTTGTTCAGTTTCTTCTCGTTCTTCTCGCCCTTGTTCGACAACGCTGACTGGGCAATTCCGCGCCAAACCATTTTCTTGCCATTGGCGTCATACAGGTCCACTACAAGGGTGCCGACGTGGGTGGTTTCCGGTGTCACTGTTGCCATTCCCCCTCCCCATGCCCAACCCCCGGTGCCCCACTCATTGTACGAGGTCTGGTTTTTCATGCCGCTACTGGCTACAACGATGAGGTCAGGATTTTGCGACTCCTGGACCTTCTGCAGGCCTTTCGCTGTGAGTTGAGACTCTATGTTTTGTTGTGCAGTTTGCATCATAATCGAATCCTGTATGGCATTGGGATTCGCATTCTGACCCCAGGCGTATGTCTTGAAGTGTGTGAAGTCGACGTTGTGGTTGTAGTCCACATAGACAGTTTGCGCCAGCGCAGCAACCGACCACAGGCAAATGAGCGTCGTGCAAAAAGCAACCTTGACTTTCATGGTCATCACTCCTTTTGAAGAGTAGCGATCGCAAGCGTCGCGATCGCCCTGATAGATGTCTACACATTTGCAGTAGGTGCGCGGAATAACGACTGGGAAAAGTGACAGAGGGCAAGAAAATCCATTCTTGTTATTGACCCAGGGCCATGGTGCGGGTGGTCAGGCGAGAATGGATCCTGTGTGTATCGACACGGTATCGGAGTGCCCAGACTCTAGTGTGGTGCTGTATGACTCTGACTGTGTGCTCATAAGACAGCAACGGTAAGAGAACGGTGCTGTCAGCTCCGGGTACATTGGTTAGGCTGCTTCTTGGAACCCAGCCGGCCTAGAGCCATCATTAGTGAATGCTGGCGTGACTAAGTGCGGCCTTCTGCACAGGCATATCGCTATAAGCACCTGACGTCATGGTATGCCGCTGCTGTCACTCAGGAAGGAGGCTAACGAGGGGATAGTACATAAGTGACCCTTTAGTAAGCTCGCAACGTGGCACAACGTTACCACTGCAAGCGTACAACCCACATTCCAGGTACGCCAGGCAGTAAGCTGAGGTATATGCCACAGCGGTCGTAGGCCTTGTACGAGGTAGGTGTTTTCAAGCACCATCGCTGATCCATGAACGAGTGAGAAGCTTCCGTACAGTCAGAGGTGCAGAGTGTACGTCCTATGCGGATCCAACAAGGTGGTAAACGATCCGAGTGCCAATCTGGTACTGGCGATGGACCAAGATATGTGCGAGAGAGCGTAGGTCAGCCCACCGCAACAGGCACACAGCGCAATCAACCCTGTGTGCCCTCTTCAGCTCACAAAGCATCTAGTGCCGTTCCCGAGAAGACGAAAGTGTCAAAGGTAAAGTGTGCTTAGCCGCTGGCGCGTGTGGGTGAGTGTTAATGGATATTTCTCGTTAATCTAGAATCTATCTGTCCTGCCTGACGCAGGCCGATGTCGGCAATCCGTTGGGTGGACGTGTTTTCAGCAAGTTGGTGCTGTGCCGCAACAGCTCCGCCTGTGTCTTCAGCGAAGTCATGTTGTCTCGCAATATTCCCCTGGAATGCCTCACCTCAGCGCGGAGCGCTCTCGATCGTTGGATTTCGCGCAGACGGGCGAAGTCATTCCGCCGCCAGAAGACACTGTCGCGGAGCCATGAGTCGAGCATTTCGGCATCAGCGGTAACGTATCCTCGACGACCAGGATTTGGTCGGCTGACAGGTAATCCATTTCTTTCCCATCTCTGCGCAGTGCGAACTGCACAATTCAGGCGAGATGCTATCTCTTTCCAGCTCGTCAAGTTCATTGCGCCCCTCTTCTCACCAAGACCGGCTCAAATCAGGTGTGATCTGGTACTGTTTCTCCACACTGAATCGCAACTTAAACTTGTGAATCCCTTGACTGCTTCCAGCCACCGCCTTTAGCAAGACACTGCAGTCTGTTGACGGCTAGGATTCCTGTCACTTATTGACGCTTTACATTGCCTATCGGACACTATACGACAAAAAGTGAGGCGACGGAGTGGGAAAACCTATTCGACTCCTGGTCGTGGACGATTACAAGCCTTGGCGAGAGTGGCTTCGATCAAAGCTTGGTGACTCTAATCGTTTTCAGATTGTGGAAGCAGACGATGGGTATGACGCATTGGCAAAGGCCCATAATCTGGATCCCGATCTGGTGCTTCTTGACATCAGCATGCCGGGCCTAAACGGAATTGAGACCGCATCTCTTCTACGAGAGGCTGTACCCAGGGCCAAAATTGTTTTCCTATCTCAGAACAACGATTCCGAGCTTGTAAGGGCTGCTCTGCACGACGGGGGTAGCGGATATGTCTTGAAGACGGAGGCCGAAAGGGATCTCTTGCCTTCGATTGAAGCTGTCTTTGAGGGGGAGAGTTTTTGTAGCAAGCTGATACGATTGTGACAGGTCGGCGTACCTTTTGTCACAGACACCCGTCCTCATCCATCAAATCGTCAACTACTCAGTTTTCTTAAACGGCTTTGCGCTCTGGTCCGCACCAAGCCTAAGGCGCAGCAGACAGCCCCGTCCCTTCACTAGAGATTCCGTTAGCAAAGCGCTAGCGTGACAATTTTTTGCTGGAGTGCTGGACTCATACGCTGGTTGGATTCGGAATGGTTTAACGCCCTGTCATTTCTGACAGTTCAATCAGCATTTTTTTAGCAGTGTAATCCTCTAGTTCAGAGAGCACGAATGGCCGAGGAGTGGTCCTTCCGTCCGGGTCAGAAGCGAATCTTTTTCTCCTGCATAATTGTTTCGCTCGGCGAAAAAATCACACTCGGCCATTCGCAATCTTCTGGGCTTCAACTTCGCAGTGTATAGGGTGCGGCTGTGCCTCTCCATCAGAACTCGTCCAGCGAACAATGTCTAGAGACTGGGTTGGGCCTGCCTACAAAGGACATGGTCTTTATTCCTGGCGGTACATTCGTCATGGGATCTGACAAACACTATCGGGAAGAAGCGCCGGCGCACACGGTTACGGTGAACGCATTCTGGATCGACAAATACGCTGTCACCAATGAGCAGTTTGGGCGATTCGTGAACGAAACGAGTTATGTCACTGTTGCAGAGCGCCCCCCCAGAGCTGAAGATTACCCCGGCGCAAAACCCGAGATGCTTCGTGCCGCATCAGTCGTCTTTCAAAAACCAAGTAGACCCGTCGATTTGAGAAATCATTACAACTGGTGGACATATGTCCCCGGTGCAGACTGGCAGCATCCCGAGGGTCCGCACACCTCTATAAAGAATCGTTCTCAACATCCAGTGGTTCATCTCGCATATGAAGATGCAGAAGCTTATGCGAAGTGGATTGGAAAGGATCTTCCTAACGAAGGAGAATGGGAATTTGCGGCGCGCGGCGGACTGGATGGTGCACCCTATGCCTGGGGAGAGGAATTTACGCCTAATGGAACCCATATGGCAAACACCTGGCAAGGTGAATTTCCTTGGCAAAATCTGGTTGTGGATGGGTACGAGGGAACGGCACCGGTTGGCCAATTTCCGCCAAATGGTTACGGGTTGTACGACATGATTGGCAACGTCTGGGAGTGGACAGTGGACTGGTACGGCCCGCATCATCAGGCGCAAAAATCATGCTGCGGTGGTGCAGTTGCGAAAGGTGGGAATCGCGATGAGAGTTACGATCCCGCGATGCCCGATATCAAGATTCCGCGGAGGGTGATTAAGGGTGGCTCATTCCTGTGCGCACCGAATTATTGTCGGCGATATCGGCCGGCGGCGCGTATGGCCCAGCCAATAGATACTTCAACCTGCCATGTAGGCATGCGTCTCGTGATCAGGCATCGAAATTAGAGAGATGTCGGCGTCAATCACAGCACGGCGACTGTCTCCGAATGTGTTCACTCGCATGAAATCGCTCCTTTGAAAGAGTTGCACCTGGCTGCCTCCATTCGACCGCCGACCGTTGTTGTTTTCTTATCCTGAACCACTCGTCCATCTGAAGGCACCACGCGACACGGGAGGTCACGAGTGTGGCCTGCCACAGACTCGTTTGCGCTAGGGCTCGGCTTCTCGGCTGGTACTCCCAAGATTGTTAGACGATGCTAAGGAACTAGGGCAGTAATCTGGTCATGACGCTCTGGACGAAGTAACTAACTGAGTACTGTGGCGATTGGGGGAAGAGCCAAAGCACAGCTCGACCATAACATTGCTTCTTCTAGGGGAGGAAGGGATTCTAAGGCCACTAGTCAGGCGAGAGATGCTATAAGTGAGCCAGCACGGAAGTACCCACGACGCGATTGGGTCTATTCACGTATAGAATCCGACACAGATCACGTCCCGTAATGCATCAGTAGGTTTCGACATGATTCCATACTGCAAACTGTTAACATTGACAGTTTCACAGGGGTCTCGGCCAATCATAAGCTTCCGCGTATCCCGACCATCGCTTTAGGTGCAGTCATAAAGCTGGACTATTTACCTCGCATAAGAAGAGAGTAGACAACTCTGTGGCTCAATGGTGTTCGTGGACATAGGCGTTTGGCTAGATTGAAACGACGAGGTTAACTATGAGTGACAACACAGTCAGCATTCTCGATGGTTCGACATTTCTGGTTTCTGGCCCCAATGGTGACATTGATGCTGGTCCCACTGAGGCTCAAGGATTGTTCTACAAGGATATGCGGCATCTTTCGAAATGGAAACTCACGGTAAGCGGTATCGTCTTGGACGTTCTCTCGACCGATGCGAGTGAATATTATTATGCTCAGCATTTCTGCGTGCCACCAACCGGCACGATTTACAAGAATCCTACGATTTCAATCATTCGCCGCCGCCTGGTTGGAGATGGCTTCGTAGAGCATTTGTCGGTGCTGAATCATGGAACGGAGTCGGAGCAGGTCGAGCTGCAGTTAGAGTTCGCTTCCGATTTCGCTGACCTTTTTGAAGTGAAGGATGCTCTTAAGAAGAAAGGCGAGTTCTATCAAGGCCTACGAGATCGGCAACTTGTCCTGGGCTATAAGCGCGACGGCTTTGTACGGGAAACGCTCATCAGTTCGACCGTTCAGCCAACCGAAAGGACCGGGAACCGTGCGACCTTCCGGATCACTCTGCAGCCAAAGTCAGCGTGGAGGACGGAATTCCATGTCACTCCTGTGACCGGGGACACGATACACATCCCCAAGTTCACCACGGGAGCTGGAGCTGCCATGCGCGAGGACTTGCAGGATTGGTTTCAAAAAACTCCCAACGTCACCTGCCACCCTGAAGCCATGCGCATCTACGCGCGAAACCTTGTGGACCTTGCTGCACTTCGTTTTCATCCTGACACCATGTCTGACCATTCGCTCCCCGCAGCTGGGCTCCCCTGGTTCATGGCCCTATTTGGGCGCGACAGCCTGATTACCAGCTATGAAATGTTGCCCTTCGCTCCGGAATTGGCGGCAACCACCCTCCGGGCACTGAGCTCGGCTCAAGGAAAGAAGGAAGTGGAACTCACGGAAGAAGAACCAGGACGAATCCTGCATGAGCTGCGTTTTGGCGAGCTTACGTATTTCCACGAGCGACCGCAGTCACCCTACTACGGCGCGGCCGATACCACGCCTCTGTTTCTCGTTCTGTTAGACGAATACGAGCGCTGGAGCGGCGATGTGGATCTGGTAAACGCCCTGGAACCCAACGCTCGTGCGGCCCTGGAGTGGATCGATCATTACGGCGATCGCGACGGCGATGGGTATATCGAGTACGAAAGAAAGACGACTCTCGGCTTAGAGAACCAGTGCTGGAAGGACTCGTGGAATTCGATTCTTTTTCACGATGGTAGGCTGGCGCCAACACCTCGCGCCACCTGCGAACTCCAGGGCTACGCTTACGACGCCAAAATGCGGGCCGCTCGCCTGGCGCGCGAGATTTGGAAAGACCAAGCGTTCGCGGCAAAGCTGGAAGGTCAGGCGGCTGAACTCAAAAAGCGTTTCAACCGGGACTTCTGGATTCCCGACCGAAAGTTTTTTGCCCTCGCCCTGGACAAAGAGAAGAACCAAGTGGATAGCCTTTGCTCCAACATTGGCCAACTCCTGTGGAGCGGCATCGTGGATGACGAGAAAGCGAATGCTGTGCGGGACCATTTGATGAGCCCGCAGATGTTTTCTGGTTGGGGTATTCGTACCATGGCCGAGGGCGAAGGCGGATACAATCCGATTGAATATCACAACGGGACAGTTTGGCCCCATGACTGCATCATTATCGCCTCCGGACTGGCGCGCTACGGATTTCGGAAAGATGCCTCGGATATTATTGCCGCGATATTTGAAGCAAGCATCTTTTTCCGTTCCCGTCTGCCAGAAGTCTTTGCTGGATATGATCGCACCAAAACCCCGTTTCCCGTGCAGTATCCAACCGCTTGTCTCCCCCAGGCCTGGGCTGCAGGATCGCCCATGCTGGGCATCCGCACACTGCTCGGATTGGAACCCAAAGGTGACGTTCTAACGTCTGCCTCCCA
>Ga0126371_10006184_pt1 | contig 10636 bp, 10 predicted proteins | sample PanSoiMetaPlot_4_FD_110145 | JGI IMG/M metagenome (GOLD analysis project Ga0126371, IMG submission 110145) | Tropical forest soil microbial communities from Panama - MetaG Plot_4 | ecosystem: Environmental > Terrestrial > Soil > Tropical forest > Bulk soil | place: Panama | collected 2016-02-17
GAATTCTAACAAAGCCTGACTCAGTGCCCCGACTCCCAACAGCACGAGCGAGACTCCGGCAAGAATCACAAACACATTGAAGATGCGTCCCGCATGCGAGAGCGGATGTACTTCCTGATATCCGATGGTGGTCAGGGTTGTAACCACCATGTAGAAGCCGTCAAACCAACACCACCCTGCAATGAGATGAAATCCCAGAGTGGCCGAAGCCACAACCACCACCAGCAGCAGGCCGATTGTTCGGAGATTGCGGAAGGCTTTCATGGGCACATGTCAGCCCTCAGCTTACGCTTTCAAAGTGAAAATAAGAATCGCTGCCCACAATGGGAGCGATAGATGCAAAGGAAAGTTTGGAGAAGAAACGCCTGCGCTCGGAGTTGTCGCGCGAGAGGCGCCAAACGAGCGAGAGCCCGGTTCAAGATTACCGAACCGGGCCCGCTTTACGCCTTTCTCGAGTTAGGCGGCTGATTTTCTGACGCGGCCTTCCGTGGCGATCGGCTGCGCAACTTTACGAATCAGGAAAGGTTGGAGATTGGGCTCGTTGCCAGCCCACTCCAGGCTGGATATCGAGTGCCCCGGCTGACAAGTAACAAAGTAGCGTTCTCCATTGGGGCTGGTTACTTCAAACTTGCCGGACTCGCCCTGTAGGGCCTCGGCAATGTCATAAGCGGTAATGGTGTCGTTCAGTTTCATAGGGACTTCCTCCAGTCCACGCAACAGATTTGTAGGTTTGGAATGGTCCCCTTCCCATGGAAAGAGTACTTGCCACCATCATAGAACTTTGAGCAATGCAGTCAAGACTTGGTTGGCGTTTTTTGGCGTGCTACAGGATTTACCTGAGGCACGATGCGAGAAATTGAGAGGCAGAGTGTTTTCGGATTGTACGAAACCGCCGCAACCATCGCAAGCCTTCTCTGCCCTGGGGATGTGAATCAGTCTGCCATCGACCGCACTGGCGCTACCGCCGCACCATTTGCAATCGAATTCTGCACCTTGCTGTGCTTGCGCCCGTAACTGAAGTAGATGACCAGACCAATCACCAGCCACACGACCAGCCGCAGTTGCGTCATCGGCGATAAGCCAATGATGAGCGCGCTCGAAAACAGAATGGCAAGAATCGGAACCAGCGGTACCAGCGGCGTGCGGAACGGACGATTCAACTCCGGATGCGTCTTCCGCATGACCCAGACTCCCGCACTCACCAGCACAAAGGCCAACAAAGTTCCCACGCTGGTCATTTCGTCCAAAATGTTCAGCGGCACCAGCATGGCAAGGATTGCGACAAAAAAACCCACCACGATTGAACTAAGGTATGGCGTGCGGAATTTCGGATGAATCTTGCTCGCCCATGGCCAGAGCAAGCCATCGCGAGACATGGAGTAAAACACGCGCGACTGGCCAAGTAGCATCACCAGCATGACCGTTGCAAGACCGGCGATTGCGCCCAACTCAACCAGGAACGTTGCCCACTGCTGTCCCGTCACTCGAATTCCCACCACCACAGGGTCCGGAACGTTGAGTTCGGAGTACGGGACAAGGCGAGTAAGAAGACCGGAAACCAGGATGTAGAGGATCGTGCAGATGACGAGCGATCCGAGAATGCCGAAGGGCATATCTTTTTTCGGATTCTTGGCTTCCTGAGCCGCGGTGGACACCGCGTCGAATCCGATATAAGCAAAGAAGACTACGCCCGCCCCTCGCAAAATACCGGACCATCCAAAGTGCCCGTTTTCGCCCGTGTTGGCCGGAATGAACGGCTGCCAGTGGTTCGGTTGCCAGTTGTGCTTAAACAGGAAGGCTCCGGCCAATGCAATAAAGACGCAAACTACGGCGACTTTCAGAATCACAATAGCAGTCGTGAAGTTGGCAGATTCTTTGATGCCAATGACCAGGATCGTGGTAATGACAACGATAATCAGGAAACCTATGTAGTCGAAGTTTAGATGGACTGCTCTTCCAAAGAGCGTGAGATCGGAGTGAGGCATCGGCGGAAGCCCCATTCCAATGTCTTTAAGGAACGCTCGAAGATGCCCGCTCCAACCGACTGCAACCGTGGCCGCGCCGAATGCATATTCTAGAATCAGATCCCAGCCGATGATCCAGGCGACCAACTCTCCCAGTGTCGCGTAAGAATAGGTGTAGGCGCTGCCTGCAATCGGAATCATCGACGCAAATTCTGCGTAGCAGAGACCGGCGAATGCGCATGCAATTCCCGCGAGGATGAAGGAAAACAGAATCGCCGGCCCGGCAAATTGCGCCGCGGCCTGTCCTGTGATGACGAAGATTCCTGCGCCTATGATGGCGCCGATTCCGAGCGTCAGCAGGTTGATCGGGCCGAGAGCGCGGCGCAGGCTATGTTCGCCAGTCTCCTCGGCTTCCTTCATAAGTGTTTGCAGCGGCTTGGTAGCCAGCAGATTTGACATGCGTCGCGGTCTCCTTGTTGATAAGAACCCGTCTATCAGAACACGGGCAGTAGCACAGATTGTCAAAACCCCGTCAGTTACACCGACCTGGCTTTGGCGCTGCGGGACCACGCGTAATAAACGGGAATCCCTAACAGCACGACGATCAGCCCCGGCCAAGTAAACTGCGGTTTGTAGCGCAATAGTACGACATCAATGAACAAAGCCATCACAATATAAATGATCGGCAGCACCGGGTATCCCACCGCCTTATAGGGGCGGACCGCGTCCGGACGCGTCTTCCGCAGCACGAACAGCCCCACAATCGTCAGGATGTAAAACACGAGCACTGCGAAAATGATGTAGTCCAGAAGCTGTCCATAGCTGCCCGAGATGCACAGGACGCACGTCCAAACCATCTGTACCATCAGCGAAACAGCGGGTGTCCTATAGGTTGGATGCAATTTCGAGACCTTGTGAAAGAAAAGCCTGTCTTTCGCCATTGCATAGTAGACCCGCGCTCCAGAGAGGATCAGCCCGTTCATACAGCCAATGCTGGAAATCATGATGGCAGCCGCCATCAATATGCCGCCGATGGCCCCGAACATCTGCGTCATCACTGCCGTGGCAACCCGATCCTCAGCCGCGTGTGTGATCCCCCGGCCAATGATATCGGCGGCGCCTTCTACCCCGTGCAGGGGTAATGCAATCAGGTAAACAAAGTTGCATGCGATATAAAGCGCGATGACAATGCCGGTTCCGAGGGCTAACGAAAGCGGCAGGTTTCGGCTAGGATTCTTGACCTCACCCGCCGTGAAGGTCACGTTGTTCCACGCGTCCGCCGAAAACAGCGAGCCTACTTGCGCCACCGCAAGGATCGTCAGCGTACCGACCATAACGATCGGTCCGCCGACACCAATCTGAACCGCATGCTGCGCGCTCAACCCAGCGTTATGCCAGAAATTGCCGTGAAAATTCGCCAAAATCGCCTGTGGATTCCGCCCGAAAGCGAATCCCAGCGCGGCGAGTCCGAACAGGGCCAGCACTTTCGCCGTGGTAAAAATGTTCTGAATGGCCGCGCCCGTCCTGACTCCCAGGATGTTGATGAGCGACAGCAGGATGGTCAGCAGAATCGCCATCAGGTTCTGCGTGTTGATCCCGACGTCCATGTTGCCCAGCACCATGGGTCCAACCGGGATCGGCGGCACCTTCCACAGATGAAGAATCCAGTTCGTCGAAGAAATTGAAGGAAAGAAGACACCCAGAAACTTGCCAAACGCAACGCCCACGGCTGCAATCGTTCCAGTCTGGATCACAAGAAACAGCGTCCAGCCGTAGAGGAATCCCCACAGTGGGCCCAGGGCCTCGCGCAGATAGACGTACTGCCCTCCCGCCCGAGGCATCATGGCCGCGAGTTCGCCATAGCTGAGCGCAGCCGCGATGGTCATGAAGCCTGTGACAGCCCACGCCCCAATCAGCAGCGCTGGCGAGCCGACTTCGCGCCCGATTTCGGCCGACACAATAAAGATGCCGGAGCCGATCATCGAACCGATCACCAGCATCGTGGCGCTGGTCAGGCCCAGTACTTGGACCAGTTCTTTGTCCTGATGACTATGAATCTCCCAGTCGCTGCCAGTCGGCTGTACGGTAGTGGTGTTCAGGCCTTCCTCCCTTGGGTCAAAGCCTCCGGAACGGCATGCGCCCCATTCTCAGGTTCCGAATCATTCTTCGCAAACGCCGCCACGATAATACCTAATGTCGTAACGGCAACCAGCTCCCAGGCCAGTATCTTAGCTACGAATACCCCTGGCCACGGCTCGATGGTGTAGTTCGTAAGGTAAAGTGGCACCATCGCCACGGCCCAGATACCCACACCAAAGCGAATGCCGTGCATCAGCCACAACCTGTGGCTGCGGAGCTGTGAATACAGCCACACAAACGCCGTGGAGAAGCACAGCGCGTTCACGAACGCGAAGGGCATGTGCTCCATCATGTCGGTCTTGTTCCGCATGATGGGTTCGATGGCAACGTAGTCATGCCCCAGCAAAAGCTGGTGCCCGATAAAACCCAGGATAAACATCGCGACCGCAATCGTCAGGATGCGGCTCAGGAACCTCGCAGTAGTCATGACTTGTTCCCCCGCTTTCAGCTCCGGGCCATCCGACTTTACCGCAGAATGCGGAAAAATTCCTCTGCTGATTTCCGTGGATTCCTCACTAAGTCGGAGATAGCGGCCACCGAATCGGCCCCAGCCCCAATTGCCGAGGCTGCATTCGCCCGGGTAATTCCCCCGATGGCAACCAGCGGTTTCCGGGTCAAAGCCCGCGCGCGGCGCACCCCTTCCAGGCCAACCACGGGATCAGGTTTCTCCTTGCTGGATGTGGCAAATACCGGCCCAATGGCCAAATAGTCGGCCGAAGTCAAATCTGCCTCACGTAATTGCTCGGGATTGTGAGTAGAAACGCCCAGCCACCGATCCGGCCCGATAATCTTGCGCACGGATTCAGGGGAGAGGTCGTCCTGCCCTACATGCACTCCATCGAAGTCGGCAGCCAGACAAAGGTCGGCGCGGTCGTTCATGATCAACCGGACGGGTTGTGCAGCCCCGGACGCCCCCGTCCGGGGAGCACTGAGGGACGACGCCAGCCGCCGAGGGCGTCCGCCGCTCCAATCATCGAGGTGTTTCTTCAACGCTCGCGCGTGTTCAAGCATCACCCGCGCATTCCCCGACTTGTTGCGGTATTGGATCAGCGTGCAGCCGCCAGCAGCAAATTCCTGCGCGGCGGCGAACATCGATCCAACGTTGGGGAAAAAGCCAGCGTCGAGAATGACGTAGAGGCGGGGTAGTTTCATTCAACGGTCTCAGTGTCTTGGCAGGCAGTGTGGAGCGGGCCGCATTTCAGAAACCGCACTGCATCGAAGAGGAGATGGACGTGTCGCTCCGCCTCGCGAGCTGGACAAAAGGCGCCCGCCCCTACACTTTCGTGTTCTTCGCCATGAACCGCTCGATAAATCCCGTATCAAACTTCCCAGCCTTGAAGTCCGGATCGGCGAGGATTTTGCGATGCAGGGGAATCGTCGTGTACACGCCCTCCACAATGAACATCTCGAGCGCTCGCGCCATGCGTGAGCAGGCCTCGTCGCGGTCCTTGGCGCGCACGATCAGCTTGGCGATGAGCGAATCGTAGTAGGGCGGGATGACACCCTCGGCGTAAGCCGCAGTATCGACACGAACCCCCGTTCCTCCTGCCGGATGGAACGCCGTGATCTTCCCCGCCGAGGGCGTGAACTTCTCCGGATGCTCCGCATTAATGCGGCACTCGATCGAATGTCCGCGATGCACGATTGGCCCATGCAGCACGTCTTCCATCTTTGCGCCGGCAGCAATCATGATCTGGCTCTTCACCAGATCAACATCCGTCACCATCTCGGTCACCGGATGCTCCACCTGAATGCGCGTATTCATCTCGATGAAGTGCAGCCGGCGCTCATGATCCATCAGGAACTCGATCGTCCCGGCGTTCCAATATCCGATCGCCGCCAGCGACTTGCACAACACGTCGCCGATTTGTTTACGCAGTTCCGGAGTGACCTGCGTCGAAGGTGACTCTTCCAGCAGCTTCTGGTGCCTCCTCTGGATCGAGCACTCGCGCTCGCCCAGGCTCACGACATTCCCATGCTCGTCGGCCAGTACCTGAAACTCGATGTGCCGCGGATGCTCCACATACTTTTCCATGTAGAGATCGCCGTTGCCGAATGCCCCCGCCGCCTCTGCTTGGGCAGCCTTGTAGAGTCCGGGCAGTTCTTCTTCATTGCGGACAATGCGCATGCCGCGCCCGCCACCTCCGGCGGAAGCTTTCATGATCACCGGGAATCCGACTTGCCTTGCCCACTCCAACGCCTCGCCTTCGCTGCCGATAATCCCGTCGGAGCCAGGCAGGATCGGCACGCCCGCCTTCTTCATCGCCGCGCGGGCTTTTTCTTTCTCGCCCATCAACCTCGTCACTTCCGGGCGCGGGCCGATGAACTTAATCCCGCTCATCTCGCAGACTTCCGCAAAGTTCGCGTTTTCCGCGAGCAAGCCATAGCCCGGGTGCACCGCCTCGACGTTCGCGATCTCGGCTGCGCTGATCACCGCTGGAATATTCAGGTAGCTATGTGCCAGTTGCGGCGGGCCAATACAGATCGCTTCGTCGGCAAATCGGACGGGCAGAGAATTACGGTCGGCTTCGCTGTAAATCGCAACCGTACGGATGCCTAGCTCCTTGCACGCGCAAATCACGCGCAGCGCAATTTCCCCGCGATTCGCAATCAGAATCTTCTTGAACATGAATCCGCTTTAAGCCTTCACAAAAAATTGTTGATTGATGATTGATGATTGATGATTGAAAATCTCCGCGATGATTCGGGGTTTCAATCAACAATCAAAAGTCAACAATCAACAATGAGGTGTTGCCTTTCACTTCTTCGGCCTGATCGTGAACAACTCCTGGCCATACTCAATCGGCTGCCCGTTGGTCGCCAGCTTCTTGACGATCTCTCCAGCAACGTCCGACTCAATCTCGTTCAGCAGCTTCATCGCTTCGACGATGCAAAGCACCTGTCCCACTTCCACCGTGTCTCCTACCTTCACGAATGGAGGGGCTCCTGGGGACGGTGCTTCATAGAACGTCCCCACAATCGGCGATTTGACCGCGTGTAATCCTTCTTCCGGGGCAGGGGCTGCTGGAGCCGCCGCTGCGGGTGGAGGAGCCGTTGGCGGAGTGGCCGCCATCTCATGCACCGGACTAGGAGCTACCGGAGGCACCGCATAGAACCGTGGCTCCGCATGCGAATGCACGACTGTGTGCTCGCCGGCTCGTTTTATCTTTACCTTGACATCGCCGCGCTCCAGTTCGAACTCGGCAATGTCCTTTTCGATTAAGAACTCGATTAGTTCTTTCAGCTCTTTTTGATTCATTCGTGTATGGTGGGACCGTTTCTATATCACCGCACGCCCGAGGGGCGCGCCTACAAGCCGGGTGTGGATCTTGCCCGGCTGATATTAACTGGCTGAAGCCAAGAAGACTAAACTGCTAAGAATTCCTTGCTCGTCGGAGTCAAGACCTCACCACCTCCGGCGTTCACTACGACCATATCTTCAATCCTGATCCCCCATTTGCCGGGGAAGTATACCCCGGGCTCGATCGTAATGACCATCCCGGGCTGTAGGATTTCTTTCTGCCCTTCTGCCACACGGGGGTTCTCGTGGATTTCGAGCCCTACTCCGTGTCCGGTGGAATGCGTAAAATACTTGCCGAACCCTGATTTACGCAAGGCCTTGCGTGCTGCCGCGTCGACCTCTCCGGTCGTGACGCCGGGCTTCACAGCGTCGATTGCCGCCTGCTGTGCTTCTCGCACCGCTTCATACGCCTGGCGGCCATCGTCGGATGGTGTGCCCACCCACACAGTACGGGTCTCATCCGAGCAATAACCTGAGAGTATAACACCGAAGTCACAGACGACGAACGCGCTCCGGGAGATAGGAGTCGCCGACGCACGCCCGTGGGGTAAAGCGGACCGGGGACCGGAGGCAATGATCGTTTCGAACGACATAGACTCAGCGCCGCCCCGCCGGGCCGCCAGTTCCATCTCAGCAGCTACATCAACTTCTTTTATCCCCGGACGGAGGACCTCTAGCGCCCGATCGTAGATTTTGGCGCCCAATTGCACCGCGGAGCGGATCAGGTCAATCTCACCCTCGTCCTTCACCATACGGAAGCGTTCGACGATGGGCGGAGCGTCTTTGAGACGAACTGCGGCCCAGCGAAACTTCGAGAGGCGCTTCTTGTCCGCAATGGTGAAGTGCTCGGACTCGATGCCAATCGTCTGCCGGCGTGAGCGCTTGCGACGCTTCTCCAGGAACTCGCCAAGGGCGGCCAGCGGGGACTTTCGCGCGATGACAATTTTGGCCGCTTTCACTTCCTCATGCGCCTGCGTGTCATAGCGGACGTCAGTAAAGAAGATGCTTCCTGTTTCTTCAACGAGGAGAAGACCTGCACTGCCGGTGAATCCGCACAGATAGCGAACATTGGGAAGATGGCTGACGAGGAGAGCGTCGAAACGGGTGGTGGCGAGGTGATCCCGCAGTTTCTGCTGGCGCGCCTTGAAGTCCATTGCAGGTCAGTGTAGCAGGCGGTCGCGGCGGGCCCCCAATCCGCCAACTTTTCACGGTGCTCCGGCCATTCCCAGCTGCAGCGTCTTGAAGCCTTTGCTCTCCGCTTTCTTTTGGGCGACGTACAGCGCGCGCTCGTCACTAGCTGGGTGAAGCGCACGCAGCGAAGGTGATCGCCGTCCTGGAATCTGGATCATCTGGAACGTGAACACAGAAGTCTCAAAGTGGCAGGAATCGCAGCGTCGCCGCAATGTTCCCAGGATGGTGGTTTCGGCTCTTGTTCGGAAATCATCGGAGACGCAGACGTGAAATCGCTCCCCGACGCCGGTAGGTAAGCCGGCTCATCGAGCGGTGCGGTGAACGAACCCGCCCGATGACGGATCTTTGAGAATTAATTGTCGGCTCAGTTCGTATTCTTCGACCGTCGAGTTCTTGAAGTTGCCCTGCGCATCGCTTGAACTGTTCGTAACTGCAAGTCTGAAATCAGCGAAGTCGGCTGAACCGTCCCCCGCGGTCAATCAGCAAGACCTTCGTAATCAGCGCGGCTCCATTCAGACGGTGAATCCCATTGGGCAATGGGTCAGATTCTAGCGGCATGCCGGTCTCCGCCCATTTTGTCGTGAGACCGCCCTGGGAACCATTCTATTTCCCTCCATCCGCTACTCTCGTCAAATAGCGGAGGCAGATGCATAGAGGATTGGCCTACCTGATAGTTGTGTGGTGGAGACGCTATTTCTTCGTCTAACACAGCCACCTTCGTGATGAACCGAGCCAGGAGCGATAACAGGCTGCGGGCGTGATCGCCCCTCACATCGTGGGTTTGCCTGGGCCAGTTAACAATGTCGTAAGCCGCCCAAAGATCTGACAGCATCAGCGCCCGGTGCAGCGGCGGCCGCGCCATAGTCTCCACACAGGCTTCCTGCAGCGCCTGCGTAAGTTGGCTAAATCCCGGATCGTTCAGAATCGCATCCGCCCCCTTCGACGAAAAGAAGTTCGGATAAAGGGGATCAATCGCCCGATCGCCGCTCTCGATGCGCTCCACCTATGCGTCGTGACCTGAAGGGACGAATTCCCTATCACCGCCGCCGCTTGCCACGGCCCTGCACCTTTGAAGTCGTCAGTAAGCCGGGTCTCGACGGCACGCGTGAAGAGAAGGTAATAGATGCGGTTCCAGGGATCGCGCACATGTGGCGAGTAGATCGGCTGAGGTTCCAACCGAGGAAGTGAGCCCTCGCGATAGTCGGCAATATCGATAGCGATACGGCAGGCTGAGGCCAGAGCGAAGTATGCCGTAAGGGGTTCGAAGCATGGGGCTCAGCCTGACCAGATTCTACATTCGGTCAAGCGGTTGCCCTCCCTGTTTGTTATCGCCCATTGCTTACTGCTCATCGGCTACAACAAAACCGCCGGCCTGACAGGTTCTTCAGGCCGGCGGTTTCGAAGTTCTTATGGCGCGCGAGACTCAGACTATGTCTGAATGATTCGCGGCGTGATAAAGAAGATCAGTTCCTGGTTCTGCGTGTTGACCTGCGTGTGCTTGAACAGGTTACCCAGCACCGGGATGCTGCCTAACAGTGGCACCTGCGTGATGTTGATCGAGTTCTGCGTCTGGATGACGCCGCCGATCACCACCGTGCCGCCGTCGGTCACCAGCACCTGCGTGGTCGCCTGCTGCGTGATCAGTTCGGGGTTGCCCTGGACTTCCTGACCGAAGTTCGGCGTGGTGTTTTCCACGTCCACGTTCAGGAAGATGGTGTTCTCCGACGTGATCTGCGGAGTAACCGTTAGCCGCAGGAACGCGTCAACGTAGGTAACCGTCGGAGGACCACCCAACTGCGCCTGCGTCACGATCGGCACGCGCACGCCTTGTTTCACGAAGGCCTGAATATTGTTCTGTGTGACCACGCGCGGACGGGACAGCACTTTCAACAAGCCGCGAGATTCGGCCAGCGAAAGCTGGAAGTCGAGCCGCACGGTGTTGCTGGCATTCAGGAACGTCAAACCACTGGTCGGCGAAGTGACGCCCAGGTTCGAGAACAACGGAATGGTGTTGCCGTTACCGGAACCGGTTGACGGAGTC
>Ga0126371_10006185_pt1 | contig 10634 bp, 8 predicted proteins | sample PanSoiMetaPlot_4_FD_110145 | JGI IMG/M metagenome (GOLD analysis project Ga0126371, IMG submission 110145) | Tropical forest soil microbial communities from Panama - MetaG Plot_4 | ecosystem: Environmental > Terrestrial > Soil > Tropical forest > Bulk soil | place: Panama | collected 2016-02-17
CGTCAGCGAAAAAGAAGTGAGCCCCTGAATAATCGTGGCGCCCACAACGGCCAGCACCAACGGCACAAGCAGATAAATCTGGCGTTTATTGATGACGTTGTCGACCAGGTACTTGGTCGATGCAGGAAGCACAAAGCCCGCCACGCGGTTAATAGCCATCAGAAAAAACCCGAGCACCAAGATGGCGCGCCGCGGCCGGATCAGCGCCCAGACGTCTGGAAAAACTGCCCAGGCATGCTTGAGCTTTTCTAACTGGCTCTTCTCGACTGTGGACTGGTCACTGGCCTCGGACCTGGTCATCGATCTAGTCATGGATCGGCGGAATTGCCGCCCCTCTTTTGGCGCCGTAAACTTCACGACCATACTGTATCGAAGATTGGATGCATAGGCAGCCGCCAGGAACCGGTGTTTTCCAGGGCATTTTGGGCGATAAGGCAAACACGCCGGGCATTCTGTAGAAGCCTTTGGCCACCTCAACAAGTCGAAGGCTACTTGCTAACGAACCAAATCCACTGAGGTTAGCCATCGAACTACATTAATTGACAGGCGCGCCGCGGCGAAAAAACTCTAGCGGGTCCGCTGCATGCCGAAGGCCAGCGAAAGAAGCGTCTTCTGCTCCATCTCGTGGGCTTTGTGAGAGCCTGTGGCGGGGCTGGCGCTTGCCGAACGCTTCACGGAGAGCACCGCGCGGCCCCGAGCGAGCCGTTCAAGCCTGGGAAGCACAAAAGCCAATGCGCCCATGTTGGCAGGTTCTTCCTGCACCCAGATGAATTCGCGTGCGTCCTTGTGGCGGTCCATTTCAGCCGACAGGTCGGCGTCGGGAAAGGGGTAGAGCTGCTCGACAAAGACGATGGCCGTCGAGGAATCCTTGCGCTTTTTCCGCTCCGCGGCGAGTTCGTGCCCGATCTTACCGGTGCACAGGAGCACACGCGTGGCCGAGCCGTCGCTGCGGTCGCGAATAACGGTTTGAAAACGGCCCGCCGTCAAATCCGACAGCGGAGAGGAAGCGGCGGGATGGCGCAACATGCTCTTGGGAGTCATCACGACAAGCGGCTTGCGCCACTTGCGCAAGGCCTGGCGGCGCAGCATGTGAAAATACTGAGCGGCCGTCGAGGGCTGGCAGATCTGAATGTTGTCCCGGGCCGCCAGCTGAAGGTAGCGCTCGATGCGCGCGCTGGAATGTTCCGGTCCCTGGCCTTCGTAGCCATGCGGCAGCAGCAGCACCAGGCCCGAAAGCAAATTCCATTTATCTTCGCAGGCCGCGATGAATTGATCCATGATGATCTGCGCGCCGTTGGCGAAATCGCCGAATTGCGCTTCCCACAAGACAAGAGCCTCGGGATAGTCGCGGCTGAATCCGTATTCAAAACCGAGAACGGCAGCTTCCGAGAGCGGCGAATTGTAAATCTCGAACCAAGCCGAACTCCCGGGAATGTGCGCAAGCGAAACGTACTCTTCCTCATTCTCGATATCGATCAGCGCGGCATGGCGCTGATTGAAGGTGCCGCGCCGCGAATCCTGGCCGGTCAGGCGCACGGGCACGCCTTGCTTGAGCAGGGAGCCAAACGCCAGCGCTTCGGCCATGCCGTAGTCCAGACCGCGTTTACCCAGCGCCATTTCATGGCGCTGCTCCAGCAGTTTCTGCACCTTGGGATGAATATGAAAACCAGCCGGGTAGCTAACCAACGCCTCGCCAATGCCGGCCAGGTCTTGCTGAGGGACTCCGGTGTCCAGCTCAACCGAGGGATCCCAGCGGCCTCCCCGAAAAGTACTCCAGTACACCGGCAAGCGGCGCATGGGCGGGTTCTTCTCGAGTTCGAGGGCTTGCTTCTGCGCTGCTTCAAGATCCGCCCGGACGCGTTGCACGACGGGCCCGGCATCGGCGCCGGTGTTTTCGGCGTAAATCTGCCAGGTTCGAGGATGCGCTTCGATTTTCCGGTAGCGCAGCGGCTGCGTGATCGTGGGGTCGTCGACTTCGCTGTGTCCGTGCCGGCGGTATCCGATCAAGTCGATTACCACTGGCGTTCCGAAGGCGTAGCGATAATCGAGGGCCATGCGGCCTACCCGCACAACCGCTTCGAAGTCTTCGGCGTTGACGTGAAATACCGGGACCGGCAGGCGCTTGGCGATGTCGGAAGCAAACCGCGCCGAACTTGTATCCCGAGGATTAGTGGTGAACCCAATCAAATTGTTGACCACGATATGGACCGAACCACCGACGCTATAGCCGGACAACTCAGCCATGTTCAGTGTTTCCGCCCACACACCCTGCCCGGCGAAAGCGGCATCGCCGTGCATGATAATGGCGAGCACTTGCCGCCTGCCATCTTCACCCCTGCGCATCTGCTTGGCGCGAGTCCGGCCAAAGACCACCGGATCCACCGCTTCGAGATGGCTGGGATTCGAAACCAGGTGCATTTCCACCTTGCGCCCATTGGCGGCGTAAAAATCGCCCGTCGCGCCCATGTGGTATTTCACGTCGCCGCCGCCAAGAATGCTGCGCGGGTCTACATCCTCGAACCGCGCAAACACTTCCGCGGCCGATCGCCCGACAATGTTGACCATTACGTTGAGGCGGCCCCGGTGACTCATGGCCACCATGGCTTTGTCGGTTCCATATTCGGACGCGGCGCTCAGAATCGAGTCGAGCAAGGGCAGGAGAGCCGCTTCGCCTTCCAAGGAAAACCGCTTCGTGCCGAGATAGCGTGATTGGATTGTCTGTTCGAAGATTTCCGCTTTGACGAGCAGTTCTAAAACTCGCGCTTTGTCCACCGGAGGCGGTTCGGCTTCCATGCGCTCTTGCACCCATAGCCGTCTTTGGCGTTCGGGGATGTGCATGAACTCAGCGCCAATCGTTCCGCAGTAAAAGCGTCGCGCTGCATCGGCGTCAGGACCCGAGACCTCCAATTCAGGCATTTCCACGGGATTCAAATCGCCGAGAGGATCAAGATTTGCCTGCAGGTAGCCCCATCTTCGAAACGCGTCCCAGACGCGTTCTTGCGACTCACTTCGCACATCCGATTCCACGAAGGCATGTCCCCGGCTCATTCCAGCTCCGAACAAAAGCTTCCACGATTTCTTATCGTCTTATTATAACGGGAGGTGAGAGTGAGAGGCGAGCGCAGCGCGATTCTCAGGTGCCCGGCCAGGAATGCAGAAGCCGTCGGACCAGAATGAATTGGCCCAAGTGGTAAGCATTGTGATCCGCGATCAGCAACGCTTCGCGCAAAATCGTCTGCCCTGAACCGTGCGAAATGGGAGCGGCCAGGTCCGTTTTCGGATTGGTGACCAGTTTAACCATTTCCTCCAAGTCGTGATGGAACGCCTTCACGGTTTTGTCCCAGTCCGTCGCAGCTGCCGGAGCGGGATTTTTCGGCCAGTACCCGGAGGGCCAGTCCGGAGAGACGTGCTTGGAATCGCGGCTGAACTCCAGAATGTCCCACTGCGCGAGACGCGTGTGCTCGAGTATTTCCCAGAGCGAGTACGGGGCGCCTTCGACTTTTACCCCGCGCAAGTTCTCCGGCAGATCTTTCAGAGCAGCCTTCCAATCGACGTGCGCCTCGCGTCCGGCAAGAAGTTTCTTGAGGTGCTCACGCAGAACGGTGTCGTCCACGGTTTGTTCCTTTCCTGGTTCATTTTATCAGGCCGCGGCAGAGGATAAAGAGAGGGTTTGGAGGAGGGAATCCTACAACCTGTTTCCGAAACAAGCAGGCGTCACAGAGGTGGCCGAACCGGGGTCGTGTTCCCCTCGGACGTTCCTCTAACGTGAGCAAAAATCGACCGGTCGTTCAGGACCAGCAGACCACCGGATTTCCACTCAGGCGGTGGCGCTTGCCGGACCGACGGCGCGCCGTTGCTGAAAGCACTCGCGGCAGTACACGGGCCGCCCCTGGGTGGGCTTGAAAGGCACGGTAGTCTCCTTCCCGCATTGAGAGCAGACCGTCCTGGTTTCAATCCGCTGAGGATTGCCCGAACCTATTTCGGCGCCCTGAATGCGGTTACTCTTGCAAGTCTTGCACCGCTTAGGTTCGTTCTTGAAACCCTTATCCACAAAAAACATCTGTTCGCCGGCGGTGAAAATAAATTCCGCACCGCATTCGGCGCATTTCAGAACCTTGTCATGGTATTCCATACTCTGCTCCGGAACCGGGTACGGAGAGCGCAGGAAGCGGTGAAATCCGCGCCGGCGGGAATGCCGCGTGTTCGGCGGCATTCGCCCGACCGGCTCACACAAAGTTACTGAGGAAAAGAACAGTGAACGGACCGCCTAATCCTGCTCACGCCGTTGCTTTTTGCGAAGGCGTTTACGCGAGAGGGCTTCTTTGGCGCGACGCCGCTCTCCCGGCTTCATGTAGTAGCTGTGCTTCTTGATTTCCTTGATGATGTCTTCCGACTGCACTTTCCGCTTGAAGCGCCGGAGAGCGTTTTCCAGAGACTCACCCTCTTGAATTACAACTTCTGCCACGCGTATTCACCCCCGTCCCCCTGTAAGTTTCTTCACCAGTTTGGTAAATAAACTAGTGTAGCTGGTTTTGCCCAGCTAATGCCAACCCCTTCTATCGGAGGCTACCCCGCAAGTCAAGGAATAAAATTTAGAAGGCGGTCAGTAAGAGCTTTTGCTAACTTTTAAGTAATTTCGCGGCAGGGACAAAGGCCGCGCCGGCGCGGAATGTCGCCACGCAGGGCATCGGCAGTTGCTGCTAAAATGCTTCCTTCGATTCGCTGAGAGTCCGGGAAAGCCGGGAACGATTCGACCATGCCCTTAATGCAGGAAGCCATAGGAGTGCTGCTGGCCGGCGGCCAAGGAGAGCGGCTGTGGCCCTTGACGCGCGACCGGGCCAAGCCGGCCGTTCCTTTCGGCGGCGTGTATCGCATCATCGATGTGACGCTCTCGAATTGCCTGAATAGCAGCCTGCGCCGCGTCTTCGTGCTCACGCAATACAAGGCTCTCAGCCTCAATCGCCATGTGCGCCGGGGCTGGTCTTCGCTCATGGGTTACGGCGACTTTATCGAAGTGCTGCCTCCGCAAATGCGCGTGTCGCAGCACTGGTATCTGGGAACCGCGGATGCCGTCTATCAAAACATCTATTCGATCGGCAGCGAGCAATCGAACTACGTTTTTATTTTGTCCGGCGACCATATTTACAAAATGGACTATCAGAAGATGCTCGAGCAGCACGCCGCTTCGGGCGCGGACGTTACAGTGGCCACCATCGAGATGGAACTGGCCGAGGCGGCCGGGAAATTCGGCATCATTGAAACCGACGAGAACTGGCGGATTCTGGGATTCGAAGAAAAGCCAGCGAATCCGAAGCCGTCGCGCGTGCACGCCGGAAAGGTCAATGCTTCGATGGGCGTGTACCTGTTCAACACCCAGCTTCTGGTGCCCATTTTGATTTCCGACGCGGAAGATCCGCTCTCTTCGCATGATTTCGGCAAGGATGTTCTTCCTAGGATCATCGAAAAATATCGCGTCTTCGCTTATAACTTCGTCGACGAGAACAAGAAGGAGACTTCCTACTGGCGGGACGTGGGTACGATCGACGCGTATCATGAAGCCAATCTGGATCTCGTAGCCATCTCGCCTATTTTCAATTGTTACGATAACAGCTGGCCCTTGCATACGTGGCAGCAGCAGTATCCGCCGGCCAAATTCGTTTTTGCCGATCCAGATCGCATGGGTGTAGCGGTGGACTCGATCGTCTCGGGCGGATCGATTATTTCCGGAGGCCGCGTGGTTCGTTCAGTGGTGGGCTACGACGTTCGCGTGAACAGTTACAGTGAATTGCAGGATTCGATCGTCTTCAATCACGTCAATATCGGCCGGCGATGCCGCATCCGGCACGCGATTATCGACCGTCACGTGAATCTTCCGGAGGGCACCGTGATTGGTTACGACGAGCAAGCGGACCGGGCGCGCTACTCGGTATCCGAAAACGGCGTGGTGGTGGTGGTGCGCGCCGAGTCGATGATTGAAGAACCCGAGTAGGAAATCCGGGCGGAACGGCCAGGAAGAGAAGCGCAGATTTTTCGCGCAGGCTTGTTTTCCCTGCGGGATGACACTGACGGAAGCGATCGATACGCAGCCAGCACAGTTCTGAGAATTGTTAGGCGGCTCATAAATCCACGAAATTTCAGGAGGAGTAATGTCGACAAGGATCGCCAGCGTTCACGGCCGCCAAGTTCTCGATTCTCGAGGAAATCCCACGGTCGAGGCGGATGTCCGGCTGGATGGCGGCGCCATCGGCCGCGCCGCAGTGCCGTCGGGAGCTTCGACCGGCGAGCACGAAGCCATCGAATTGCGCGATGGCGATCAATCGCACTACCTGGGCAAGGGAGTTCTGAAGGCGGTTGGTCACATTAACGGAGAGATAGCAAAGCTCGTTGCCGGCATGGACGCAAGCGACCAAACCTCTCTCGACAAGAAGATGATCGAAGCGGACGGCACTCCGAACAAGTCCAAATTAGGCGCCAATGCCATTCTGGCTGTTTCAATGGCCGCAGCACGCGCGGCGGCCGGGGCCGCAGGCCAGCCTCTCTACAAATACCTCGCGCGGTATTCGAGCAATTCGGCGGCAAATACCCTGCCGGTGCCGATGATGAATATTCTCAACGGCGGTGCGCACGCGGACAACTCCGTGGACGTGCAGGAATTCATGATCATGCCGCTCGGCGCGCCCAGTTTTCGCGAAGCTCTGCGCTGGGGCGTTGAGGTGTTTCATCATTTGAAGGCCGTGCTCAAGAAGAACGGTTATTCCACAGCAGTGGGCGACGAAGGCGGCTTCGCGCCCAATTTGCGATCGAACGAGGAAGCGCTCGAGCGCGTGCTCGAAGCCATCGCCGCCGCCGGTTACAAGCCCGGCGAGCAAATCGCCATTGCCCTCGACCCGGCCTCGAGCGAATTTTACGATGCAGGGTCGAAGCAATACGTGTTCAAGAAATCCGACAAAACGCAGCGCACGCCCGAAGAAATGGCCGCGTTCTGGGAGGACTGGACACGAAAGTATCCCATCGTCTCGATCGAAGACGGGCTGGCCGAAAACGATTGGGCCGGTTGGAAGATTCTTACCAAGAGCCTGGGCAAGAAGATTCAACTGGTGGGTGACGACGTCTTCGTAACCAATCCCGGGATCTTCGCGCGCGGGATATCCGAAGGGATTGCGAACGCGATTTTGATCAAGCTGAATCAGATCGGCAGCGTGAGCGAAACCATCGAAGCGGTGGAGATGGCGCGCAAGGCGAAGTATGCCGCTATTATTTCCCACCGTTCGGGCGAAACCGAAGATGCATTCATCGCCGACCTCGCCGTGGCCATGGGCATGGGCCAAGTCAAGACCGGTTCGGCGTCGCGCACCGACCGCATCGCCAAATACAATCAATTGCTGCGGATCGAAGAGGAATTGGGTTCCGCGGCACGCTTCCCGGGCCGAAGCGCTCTCGCCGCGCATTGACCGGATCAGCCGCCCGCGTTCCATCCTCCGTCGACAAAAACGGTTTCGCCGGTGATGAAGTCCGAAGCCGGGCTCGCCAGAAATATGGCCGCGCCGATCAAATCGGAAGGCTGCGCGAAGCGGCCCAGCTTGATCCGCCGGAGAAGCTTCTCGGCGCGCCCTTCCTGATTTTGCAAATTGCGCAGGGTGTTTTCCGTGGCGGTCGTCGTGGGAGCGATCGCGTTCACCCGCACGCCGAGCGGCGCCCATTCCGTCGAAAGCGCAGCGGTCATGTAAGAAACCGCAGCTTTCGCGATTCCGTAAACGCTCTTGCCCTCGTCGGTGCTGGAAGACCACGTGGAACTGAGATTGACGATTTTGCCGTAGCCGCGTTCGATCATCTTCCGCCCAAAAGCCTGCGAGCAGAAAAACGCGCCTTTGGCGTGTACATCGAGCAGTTTGTCCCAATCGTCTTCGGTGGTTTCGAGAGCAGCCTTGGTAAAGCCGAACCCGGCACAATTGACGAGAATCATGTGGAGACTGCGGCCTGCAAGCAGCCGCGACACGTCGCTCTCCAGCCCGCGAATTTCCTCCACCTTGCTGATGTCAGCGGAAAGCACATGCGCCGTGCGATGTTTCACTTCGATGGCGTGCCGAACGTCCAAAAGCTTTTCACGCCTGCGGCTGACTAATACGACCTCGGCGCCTGAGGCAGCATAGGATTCCGCGATGGCCCGCCCGATTCCTTCGCTCGCGCCGGTAACAATCGCCAGCCTGCCGTCCAGACGAAACGACGGGAGTTCGCTGGATGAGAAATCGGCTGGCATTAGGCGCGGCTCACCGCGTGCGTCCCGTAGTCTTGTCGAGGGGATGAAGTTCGTTCACCAGCCTCTCGTCAAATGGGTACGTGGTGTAGATGTCGACACCGTCCGCGGTGACGATGTGATCGTTTTCCAAACGAATGCCGCCCACGTTCGCATCGCCCGCATAGGGCTCCAGGTTGAAGGCCATTCCTTCTTTCAGCACCACGGGCGCATCCTTCGATGCCGGGCTGAAGTAAGGCGCTTCCCACGGATTCACACCCGAGCCATGGCCCAGGCTATCGAGCACGTAGGGATCGGCCGCGGCAAAAACTTCCGCATTCGTGGCGCCGGGACGCACTTTGCCGCCGGCGTTGAACAGCGCGTCGTAGCACTTCTGGTGCAAGTCGCGCATTTGCGGAGTGGGCTTCACGTTGCCGCAGACCCAGGTGCGCGTGAGATCGCCATAATAGCCGTTGTAGCAGGCGCCGATGTCAATGATCACAAGATCGCCGTTGCGGATGATGCGATCGGAAGTAAAGCGGCGATAAGGCGCAGTGTAAGGGCCTGAGCAAACGATGTTCGAGCACTGGGTCCATTCGCTGCCCATGGCGGTCATGGTTTCCCAGGCGATGGCCAGGATTTCGCATTCTTTCACACCAGGGCGCAGGTGCTGTAGCGCGCGGTCGAGCGCCGCTTCGGTGATGGCGTTGGCGATTTTCAGGCAGAGGATTTCGTCCTGCGTTTTGATTTCCTTGGCGCGCATCAGCACGGTTTGATAGCCGTCGGCGAAGGTGGTTTTGGGAAACGTGTCGCGGATGGCCGATTCCATGTTCAAATCCCAAATATCGACGCCGACTTTCTTGCCGGCCAACGAGCCGATCAGGCCCTCAACCTGTTCGGCCCAGCGCTTCATGCCGACTTTTTCGCGGAAATTGGCGCGCGGGCGGATCTGGTCGGGGCTGAGCCAGGGCATGCGGGTGCGGCAATGGACGTAGTCCATGGTCCAGAGAATCGGATCATGATTCCGGGAGAGCACCACCACGGCATTGCCCATGATGAACGCCGGTCCAAGATGGTGGCGATAGCCCATCAAGTAGCGCGCATCCTCGGTGCGAAACACAAACAGAGCGTCGAGATCGGAATTGTTCAGCGCGTCCTTGGCGCGGTGTAAGCGCTCGCGTAGCATCCGTTGAGGATCAAAGCGCGCTTCCCAATCAACCGGAATGATCCCGATATCCGACACGATTTCACTCTCCCTGTGGCGAGAAAAAAACGATATTCCAATAAACATTGTTCGTTGAAGGGTGTCAAGATTGGCGCGGCGAATTTTTTTGTCGCGCCTGACGGCCGGCCAGCTGAGCAAAGTTCGACGTTCGCCTCGCACCTCTTGCAAGGCGGGCCATTCCTGCTAACCTGACGCGGACCGATCGTTTGCCCAAAGCACGCGCGCCGGCAAATCGGAAGAAGAGGGAACTTCGTGAAAGTTGTCATTACCGATCACCGATTTAAGGATGTCGACCAGGAGCGGCGAGCGGTGGAAGCCGCCGGCGGCCATCTGGTGGTGGGAGACGCAACCGACGAGCAGCAAGTTGCCGATCTGTGCAGGGATGCTGACGGAGTCCTGACTTCGCGCGCGCCCATCACCCAAAGGGTCATCGAAGCCATGGAGTGCTGCCGCGTGATTGTGCGCTACGGGATTGGCATCGACACAGTTGATATTCCCGCCGCGACCGCGCGCGGCATCATGGTCGCCAACGTGCCGGACTATTGCCTCGACGAAGTTTCCGACCAGGCTTTGGCTTTGTTGCTGATGCTCAGCCGGCAGACCGTCGCAGCCATGGCACTCGCGCGCAAGGATCAGTGGCCCATGGCCAAGATGCCGCCCATGCATCGCCTGCGCGGGCAAGTCTGTGGGCTAGTGGGCTGTGGACAGATCGGATCGCTGCTGGCCGGCAAAGTGAGGGCGCTGGGAATGCGGGTGATCATCTATGATCCCTATCTGACTGAAGCGCGAGCCCGCGAAATCCACGCCGAGCTGGTTCCGTTCGAGCGGCTGCTGGCGGAATCGGATTTTATCTCGATGCACGCCCCGCTGAACGAACAGACCAGGCATTTGTTCGGCAAGGCGGCGTTTGCCAGGATGAAGCGCAGCGCTTTCCTGGTGAACACGTCACGCGGCGGGCAGATCGATGAGCCCGCGCTGCTTGAGGCGCTTGATGCGGGAGAAATCGCCGGGGCCGCGTTGGACGTGCTCGAGTCTGAGACGGCGGTGACCCCTGTGCGCACGGCGCTGGTAAACCACGCCAGGGTGATCGTGACGCCGCATACGGCCTGGCTGAGCGAAGAATCGCGCGCGGATCTGCAGTCCAAGGCTGTGGCGCAGGCGCTCGCAGCCATACGA
>Ga0126371_10006186_pt1 | contig 10633 bp, 8 predicted proteins | sample PanSoiMetaPlot_4_FD_110145 | JGI IMG/M metagenome (GOLD analysis project Ga0126371, IMG submission 110145) | Tropical forest soil microbial communities from Panama - MetaG Plot_4 | ecosystem: Environmental > Terrestrial > Soil > Tropical forest > Bulk soil | place: Panama | collected 2016-02-17
AGCTGCAGAAGGGAGCTCACCTCACAACGCCTGAATCGAAAAATCCCACTGACCTCAAGCCAAGGCACGATCGGGGGAGAGGTGCGCGGCTCAGAAAGCGATTTTTTCGACAGCATCGACCCGATTCGGACATGATTGGAATTTGTACGAGGCATGCGCGACCGCCATGCGTTGAGACGCATCGGTGGCGTCACGGCTGGTGGCGACGCCAGCGTTGAGCTAGCATCGAACTGACTCACGCATCGTTCACTGGCCGAGCAACACACATGGGACTCCGAACCTGCGCTGCCATCGCGGCTCTATGCGTCGCGCCTCTCTTGTCCTCGACGGCCATTGCGGACAATGGTTCATCGAGCGCATCCGCGTTCACCCGTTGGACGCAAAATCCGTCTGCATTGAGCCGAATCGCGCAGGCGCGCCAAGCCTGCATCAAGCACCTTGGCGATTGCGATCCCCGGGTGAACACTCGGTGCTGCTTGTCAACCGACAAGTGCGTGCGCCTCGGACCCGACGAGTATCGTTGCTCCTTCTCGTCGCACTAAGGCCGAGGCGCCTCGGATGAGTATTGGGGTAGTACGCAGCCGCCCCAACTGAGACATGCGCCACATCTCGGGCTTCTGCAGCGTACACGGGTCGTCGAACTCCATTTCGCCGGACTCGATTTCCTGCTTTGATGGCCGAGGTCGAAAGCCCGGATGCAATGCGCCGGCGAGATTTCATCAAAATGGTTGGCGGCGCCGGCGTGTGGCCATCTGCGGCGCGTGCGCAGCAGCGCGATCCCGCCGGAACGAGCGAAATCTACCGGATCGAGCTGCGACACCGTGCTGCGGCGAACGAATCGATTCGTGAGAAGCACGACAAATTCATGCAGGCCTTGGCGCGGCATGCGCCGCCGTGGGGCCTGCGAGGGCGGGAGATCCCGCCTGCGCCCGACGTCGCGCCCGGCAATCTGAGCGCAGTGGTGACGCTGCGCGGACTGTTGGCGACGGGAGAGATGAGCTACGTCAGGTATGCGTTGAGAAGCGAGAGGTACCTGAGGGACAACGCGCAATACGACGATTACGCCATTATCGCGTTCAGCTCTGGCGGCGCGGAACGGCTGCGGGCGCTTTTCCACGAGGTGCTGCCCGCGTATGTCGAGGCATTCGACTGCTACAGGGCCACAATCCACGATCTGGATATCCAGATGGCGGACTGGAAATGGGTGGTCGAGCTGTCAAATTCCACCGGCAGGGATGTGGACGGCCGGGACGGCGTGTACCGGATTCACCCGGGCAATTACTTCGACGGCGAGTTGTGCCAGCGGGCATTCGGCGCGGCGCCGGCGACGATCATCGAGCGCCTGCAAGGCAAGGTCGAGAAGGTCTCGGCACTCGGCGATGGCGTGCTGCTCGCATGCAATTCCGCGATTCCGCTGCCGCGGGAGGAGTACGAGAAGATGGACGCCCGGGTCCGGTCCCTTCTGAAATAGCCCCCATCTACTTCAGTTTCGACAGTGTCAGGAAACACTCGCCGAGCTGGACGCCGGAGATGTCGGAGTTGCCAACGGGCTCGAACCTGAACGAAAGCGTCTGGTTGGGGCCGGCACTCAGGAGCTTGCTTCCGCCTCCTGCGGCGAAGAGGGACGTGTTCGTCTCCCTGCCGGTGAGGATGAATTCCGTTGGCACGGAGCCGCCATTGGTGACAGGAAATATGTCGACTTGTCCCTGCGCAGGCCCCTGGGTGTTGAAGAACAGCGCAAGGGTGCTGAACTGGATCTGATAGATGCCCTCCTGCAGGATAAAGGAAGTGGTCGCCACGTTTCCGCCGACGCCAGCGCCTCCGCTGGTGTTGCCGGTGGCAACAAAGAGGATATCGCTATTCGGAGCGACGCTGCCGTTGCAGGCGTATTCACTGAATGCAAGCACGCCCGCGGGTCCCTGAGCTCCGGCCGGCCCCTGGGGGCCCGGTGCTCCCGCCGAGCCCGACGGCCCTGGCGGTCCGGCGGGTCCTTGCGCTCCGGCGACGCCGGCGGGCCCGGCCGCACCGGCGGGACCTTGCGGACCAGCGGGCCCGGCCGGCCCGATCATGCCCTGCGGTCCGGCGACATTCCAGACGACCAGCGTCTCGTTGCTTTTGCAGGTCGCATTCTGGGCGACCAGCTTGATCTCGCCGTTGCTGTTGTTGACGCAGGCGAAGATCTGGCCGTCCGCGCGCGCGAGCGTCGACCATCCAGCCGACGTGATGACGAGTGATGCGCAGGCGGACAACAGACGCAGAGCAGTGCCGACGCGACCCATGGTGCCCTCCCGGAAATGAATGCAGGTATGCCGAAACCAGTGATGGACTGCTGGAATGCCCCAGAGAAATTTCTTCAATTCTTCTTTCGTCGCCGGGCCACGTCATCCTCCGATGGAGCATGACACCGGTCAATTAAACATTTTTGACGGAATGGCTCAATGACCCGCCCGCGCCGCACGATGTGGCCGCCTGCCGCCCGCCTACGCGGGGGCGCCGCTTCGGGCGCACGGATCCAAGACTAGGATTTCAGCCATACGCATTTCGCGCGCCAATGCAAGCAGGAGAAAAAAGCGCTCCCGTTATCCCCGCCCGCGCCTGGCACGGACGCGCTCCGGCCGCTGCCCGATCGTTCGCGCGCGCGGGCGTCGACACGTCGGCGTTCGCGGTAAAACCGGAAAAGCGTCTGCGCGATCCGGGCACTGCGGGCTCCGACCCCGACCGGACACGCGGGTGCGCGCCCCTTCTCATCGCCATGAACGTCGACTAACCTTCCGCGGTACCGGAGACGCGTCGGATGCGCTTCGTTTGGCGGATCTTGCTGGCGCTGCTGGCTGGGACGGCCAGCCCCCTCGTCACGGTGTCGGCGCAGCCGGCGCAGCGCTCGGTCCTGGTGCTGGACCAGTCGTCGGCGGGACTGCCGTTCAATACCGCACTCGCCTCGACCATACGCACCACGCTCAACGCCACCAGCAAACAGCCGATATCGTTCTACTCGGAAAATCTCGACGCCAACCGTTTCTTCGGCAGCCGGTACGAGGAGGATTACGCCCGCTTCCTGATCGCAAAATATCGCGACCGGCATATCGACGTGATCGTGACCGTCGGCGTGTCCGCGCTCGATTTCATCCTGCGGCATCGCGCCGAGACATGGCCGTCGGTCCCGGTGATCTTCGCGGCGATCGACGAGGCGAGCGCGTCTCGCCTCAATCTTCCGGACAACGTGACCGGGCTCACCATGCAGCTCACGCTGCGCGACATGGTCGGCGTCGCGCGAATAGCGGTGCCCAATCTGCGGAAGATCGCGCTGGTCGGCGACCCGCTGGAGCGTCAGACGTTCTACCGCCACTTCAAGGACGAAATTCCCCAGGTCGCGTCGCAGTACGAGATCATCGACCTGCAGAACATGCGCATGGCCGACCTGAAGGACCGGCTGGGACGTCTGCCGGACGATGCCGCCGTGATCTATACCGGCATCTATTTCGACAGCGAAGGCACCTCGTACGTTCCGGCCGAGCTGGTCTCCACGATCACCGCCTGGGCGAACCGCCCGGTCATCGTCAACGTCGTCACGTACCTCAACCAGGGTGCGGTCGGCGGCTACATCGTCCAGGCTCAGCCGATCGGCCGGCAGACCGCGCAGGTCGCCTTGCGCATCCTCGCCGGCGAGCGTGCGTCGGGCATTCCGGTCGCGCGGGTGCCGTCGGCGCTCATCTTCGAATGGCCGGCGCTGCAGCGATGGAAGATCAGCGAGGCCGACCTGCCGGTCGGCAGCGAGATCCGCTTCCGTCCGTCCGGGGTCTGGGAGCAATACCGCGGGTACATCCTCGCCGCCGCCGGCGCCATCGTGATCCAGGCCGCGTTGATCGGCTGGCTGCTGCTCGAACGGCGACGCCGGCAGACCGCGGAGGTGCTGGCCCGCAGCAGCATGGCCGAGCTCGCGCAGAGGAACCGCGTGGCGACCGCGGGCGAGCTGTCGGCGTCGATCGCGCACGAGGTCAATCAGCCGCTGACCGCCATCATGGCGCAGGCCGCGACGGGGCTGATCTGGCTCGGCAAGGAGCAGCCCAACCTGCCGGAGGTGCACGCCGCGCTCGCCGACATCAAGGACTCGACCGCGCGCGCGGCGAAGATCATCGCCAGCGTCCGGGCGCTGTTCAGGAAGGACGACACCGAACGGCAGGCCGTCGATCTCAACCAGCTCGTTCTCGGCGTCGTGGCGCTGACCCGGATCGAGGCGCAGAAGCGCCGTGTGCAGATGGACACGCAACTGAGCGAAGGCCTGCCCCTGGTCGCCTGCGCCTCCGTGCAGATGCAGCAGGTCATCCTCAACCTGGTCATGAACGCGCTCGAAGCCATGGAGGCGGCGCCGCGGCGACTGCTGCGCATAGCGTCGGGCCTGAGCAAGCCGGGCGTGGTGCGGGTATCGGTCGCGGACAGCGGCCCCGGCATTGCCGCGACGGACGTGGAGCGGGTGTTCGCGCCGATGTTCACCACCAAATCACGCGGGATGGGGATGGGTCTTTCGATCTGCCGCTCGATCATCGAGAGCCACAGCGGGCGCATCTGGGTATCGGCGGCAGAGCCGAGCGGCGCGATCTTTCTTTTCGAGCTGCCGACCGGCCGCGAGGGGTAGCCGGCAGAGGGCTGCGGCAGTCAATTCAGACGGCAACGTGTCGAATGTCCGGATACGGCGCATCGCGGACCTCCGCCGATGTTGCTCTGCGTCCGTTAAGCGGATTGTTGCCGTGTTTCTGAGCGGGGGATACCATCAAGTGCTCTCGGCGGGAGGTAGACTTGCCGTCCAATGATTCTGGCCCGACCGTATTGTTTCGGTCGCCTTCGGAGGCGACGCTCCCAGCTGGCTATGTGCTAAGCGAAGACTTTGAGATTCGCGACATCCTCGGCCGCGGTGGCTTCGGCGTCACCTATAAAGCCTATGACCGCACGGTCGACATCGAACTTGCGATAAAGGAATATTTCCCCGCTGGCTTCGCGAGCCGTGGCCCCGACCAATTGGTGGTCCCAATGGCCGGTCAGGAGCAGCAATTCGATTGGGGTAGGGAGCGCTTTCTACACGAATCCCAGCTGCTGGCGCGTTTCAAGCACGACAATATCGTTCGTCTATTCCGCTCATTCCGGGCGAACGGAACTGTTTACAGCGCACTCGAACTCGTAAATGGGCAGCCCCTAAGCCTGTGGTTGGGGCGGCTGAAGCGGCGGCCGACCCAGATCGAAATGGATATGATATTTGAGCCCCTTGTCGATGCATTGGGCTATATCCACAGCCACAACCTTCTTCACCGCGATCTGTCACCCGACAATATCCTAATTCGATCCGGGCAGACCGGTGCAACAAACCCTCTGGCGCCGATCATGCTCGATTTCGGCGCGGCAAAGGAATTCTTTCGGAAGCAGGAGTCCATCGTGACCGGCGTTGCATTATCCTACTCGCCGGGGGAACAATATGCGATGGACGGAAGCGTGCAGGGGCCCTGGACAGACATCTATTCGCTCTCGGCTGTGATGTACAGCGCGCTAACTGGCTCGCGCCCGGTGGACTTTTTCGCACGGGTCTTGGGCGACAACGTGGCCCCACTACGAACACTTGTCCAGACTGGAGTCTATCGGAACGGCTTTCTTGACGCGGTCGATTGGGGCTTTCGACCGCGCCCGGGCGACCGGCCGCAGTCCGTTGCAGAATGGAGTCCTGTGCTCTTTTCGAGCCGTGCGGCTACGCGGCTGCGGAAACGACCTACTGCAGCTACCAAGATATTTCTCTCCTACCGTCGCGAAGACACTAAGCACGTGGCCGGACGTATTTTCGACAGGTTGGCTCAGGAGTTCGGCGAGAAGGAGGTGTTCTTTGATGTAGACACGATCCCAATCGGGGTCGATTTCCGGTCGCACGTCACCAGCTCGATCGAAGATAGCGCTGTGCTGATCGCGTTGATCGGCGGCCGATGGGCCAACCACGATTGGAAGAGGCGCAGATGGTGGATGTCTCCCTTTCGTAGCAGGAAGGTTGATTTCGTGGAGGTCGAGATCGAGATTGCGCTGCAAAGCTCGGTCCCGATCATCCCAGTTCTCGTTGACTCTGCCAGCATGCCGAAGGAGTCGATACTACCCGACACGATCCGCTCGCTAGCTTATCTGAACGCGACGCCGATTCGCTCGGGACGCGATTTTAGAACCGACAGCGAGCGCGTTGTGGAGCTGGTAAGAGAGCTGCGAGGCGAGCCGAAGACGCCTTGAGCCTGGCAGCGTCAGCGCATCGAGCAGCGTCGTCTTGTCGACGATCTGCGCCTCGTCGATCATCCGATGACCGTCACTGCAGTCGGGTGACAATGACGGTGCAAACGTCCAGATTCAGCGGCTGCTGGATGGTCCCATTGGTGAATTGAACGAGTGTGTTGGGAGTTGTCACCCGCACGAGCTTGTCCCCGACAAGGGAGTCGACCCACAGGGTGGCTGCGACCAGGCTTGGAACGGTGCCGACCCACACCTCGAACAGGCCCCCGTTCAACAACAGATTGACCTCGCTCTGCGCCGGCACCTGGCCCGGCGGGGCAACTGCTTGCGTCAGCACGACGGTGTTTGCGTCCAAATGGATCTGATAGACGCCTGGCTCCTGCAGCACGATGGAGGTGACCGGCGAGCCGTTGGTGGTGATTCCGGATCCGACGCTGACGCCGCCAGTCAGGAAGGGAACGAGGCCGCCGGAAGGAACAGGCGGGCCGCCGGCGCAGGGAAATGCACGTGCGGCGAGAACCCCGCTGCCGCCGGCGGCGGGCGGGCCAGGGGGGCCGGCAGGGCCTGCGGGACCAGGCGGACCGGCAAGCCCGGCCAGGCCTTGCGGCCCCTGCGGACCGGTAAGCCCGGCCGCGCCTTGCGGCCCCTGCGGACCGGCAGGACCTTGCGGGCCCTGCGCGCCGGCTGGACCCGCGGGACCGGCGGGCCCTTGCGGTCCGATCATTCCCTGCGGCCCGGCAACGTTCCACACCACCAGGGTCTCGCTGTTCTTGCAGGTCGCATTCTGGGCGACGAGCTTGATCTCGCCGTTGCTGTTGTTGACGCATGCATAGATTTGATCAGCCGCACGCGCCGTGCCGTTCAAGCCGACCGCCGACAGGAAAAATGCCGCACTCAGGACCGCGAAGCGTTTCATGACTCCCTCTCCCGTGCCTGAACTAAGATGAAATTCCAACCTCCCCTGAGCGGGGTCCACTTGATCATGACGGGCGGCGCAGTCCGCAGACGCCGCCGAGACGACAATACATGGCACCGGTGGTGGATGGAACCGATAGCACGGGTTCTCAGTCCCGGCGGTTGTAATTGCACATTTCAGTCGAATACGTGCGCGACTTCGCTATTTCGCGCGCGCGCGGTCTTCCCCGGCACAGAACCCGCCACGATCAGCAGCACGACGCTCACAGAATCGGAAATCCAGCGGACCATCGAACCCCACTCCCGGATGTCGTACGCGAAGGTGACGCCGTACGCGTAGGTCATGCTCGCATAGCCGGCGACGAGAAATGGCTGGCTGAGCTGTGTGACAAGCAGAATGGTCGGACCGATCCACGCCGGCCATCCGATATCGCGGAAGCGCCGGGCCAGCGCCATGGCAAGCAATGCAATGACGACCAGCCGGGCTAACGCCCCGGCCCCGGCAGTCACCACAATGGGAACGATGTCGTTTCCTCCGACCAAGCGAACGATGCTCATACGCAGGATCGCCAACGTCACGAGCCCCAGCACGGTCAGAATGGCCCATTTCCAGAAGGAAGGCCGGTCCAGCCGCTTCCGTGGTTTCTTCATCTCCGCGACGCCCGCTCATTTGAACCGTGCACGACGCCCCGCCAGCGGCTGCATCGGCATTGGTCGTAATCTTAGCGAGATTGCGCTTCCGAGTAGACCCGGTGTCATATGGTCCCTCGCACGCAGCGCGAGTGTCCATCGTCGCGAATGACGATGACGTGTCAATCGGGTCCGCGGGCCTGACGATGCAGGCTTGTTTCACCCGAGGCAGACATAGCCGAAGGTGCGATCGTTCTGCGCATTGTTGGCGTGCGCGAGCGTGAACGCGCCGTTGGCGACCGCGTTCACCCAGATCGTGCCATTGCCGAGCTCGGCCGCCGCGTGCGCGGTGAGCGCTGAGAGCAGCACCACGCTGCCGGCGCCGCAGTTCTGCGCCGTCACGGTGGTGCTCGCGGCGTTCAAAAGAAGCGTGACGGTGCCGACTGCGTTGGAGCGGCCCTTTGCGAGCTCGTTGATCGCGGTGTTGACGCGGCGCTGGTCCTTCTCGTCGCGGGCGAGAACGAGAGCGGTCATCTGGCTACGCTCCAGTCTGCGTCATTGCGAGCGAAGCGAAGCAATCTCCGCAACGCGCATGCTTGGCGGAGATTGCTTCGTCGCCACGCAAGTCGGGCCTGCCCGACTTGCGCATGAATCGTTGCCGATCTCGGGTAAACCCGAGATCGGTGGCTCCTCGCAATGACGCGGTGAGTGATGCGAGTCATCGCGCGCCCTCCAGGGAAAGCTCCTGCTCGACGCCGAGCGCGAAGCTCCAGGCCGTGCCGGCCGGGATGCGCAGCTTCGCCCGCACGTAGCGGGACGAGGCGCGCGCCGGGATGCTGCCGGCCGCGTCCATCGCGTTCTCGGCGGTGAACGTCTCGGTGTCGGTCAGCCGCTCGCGTTTGCCCACCGCGCCGAATGCGGCGCCGGCGTCGGTCACCGGGCGGAAGCCGCGCACGAACACGCGGCGGCCGGCTTGCGCCTGCGCTCCGGTCGAGACCTGCGCCTCGAGGCTGGCGCCGCGGAAGAAGCCGAGCTTGTGCGACGCGTCAAACGCGGCGATCCCGGGCGTCACCGAGGTGGCGAAGCTGTCGAGCGAGGGGATCAGCGCGTCGAGCGAACCGGAGATGCTGTCGAGGTTTTCCAGCGTCAGCCCGGGCTGCGACAGCGAGCCGAGGAACTCGCCGCTCACGGCGAGCGGGGCAAAGCGCGCCAGCACATGGTCGTAGCAGATCAGCTTGTCGAACAGGCCGGCGGCGCCGTTGGTCGACTTGTAGGCCCAGAAGACGCGGTTGTTGCGCGGGTCGGAGGCGCCGATGACGAGCTGCAGGTTGCCGGTGTCGAGATCGGCCAGGAAGGTGCGGTTGACCTTCTCCTTGCCGATCGGCGCCGGGTAGCCGGACGGATCCATCTGCGCAAAGCCCTGCGGCCCGAGGAAGAAAATCTGGTCGCCGGAGCGGATCAGCGAATAGGGCGCATAGAGTCCGCGATCGTCGGAGATGCGCTCGATCTGGAAGATCACCGGCGAGCCGGGCGCGTAGACCAGGCGGCGGATGGCGGTGTCCTGAAAGATGTTGCCGAACTCGCCGCCGGCGACGCCGCGCACGATGCCGCCGTCGGGCAGGTCCTGGAAGCTCGACGAGTTGACGCCGGCGGTCCAGCCGGTCGGATCGCCGAGCGCCGACCACTGCACGCGATACGGATTGTTGACGAGCCCGGACAGCACCACGAACGAGCCGACCACCGCCGCATAGCGCGCCTGCGGCGGCGAGCCGGCGAGATCGGCGAAGGCGGTGGAGACGGTGAGGTCGAAGAATTGCGGGGCCGCATTCGCCTGCACGGCGATGACGTAGTTGATGTACTGGACGAACTGCCACTGGTCGGTCGAGGAGACTGCCGAGTAGCCGCCGCCCTTGGACACGTCCGTCCATGTCTGGTTCGTATTGTCGAGCCTCCAGAGCTTCGTCGCGGTGGCGGCGAAGATCGCGACCGAGCCGTCGGTCTTGATCGCCTTGAAGAAGCCGCGGCACGCACCCGGCAGCGCGGCGCTGTAGGCGGAGAGCGCCGGCATCGGCCCATAGCCGTCGCCGCGCGGCAGCGCGTTGAGCACCGCGCCGGTCGAGGCCTGGTCGTAGTCGGTGATGTCGGGGCGATATTCGCCGAACGGAATGAGGGGCATTTGGGCATCTCGGAGTTTGGTCATGCCCGCGCATGCGGACAAACAAAAACCCCGGTGGTGAGCCGGGGTCGGTTGTTTCGCCACCCCGAGCTGCCAGGCCCGGGGTCTCAGGTGTCGCTGGTCGTCGTCCGCGCTAGAGCGCATTCCGTTCCTACGGAATCGGAATGCGCTCTGGATTCGTTAGTTGGCGCATCTTGTCGGCGAACCGGCGTCCACTTCGCCGGAACATGCGCTAGCAGGCTGCTGAAAAACGCGCCTGCTGACAAGTCGTGGCGAATATGATTCCGTGCTGTGAGAAGCACGGAGGGTTTGATGCGGGGCTTGGACGAGCGGAACGGGGAGCTTTTCTCGTACGTCGATATCGAGGAGCGAATACCCGCGGCGCATCCGTTGCGGGCGATCCGGACACTGGTGAACGAAGTGCTTGCGGCGCTGGATGGCGAGTTTTCCGAGCTCTCCGCCGAGAGCGGCCGACCGTCGATTGCTCCGGAGCGGCTGCTGCGGGCGCTGCTGCTGCAGGCGTTCTACACGATCCGCTCGGAGCGACAGCTGATGGAGCAGATCGACTACAACCTGCTCTATCGCTGGTTCGTGGGGCTCGGGGTGGATGAGCCGGTGTGGGTGCCGACGGTATTCACGAAGAATCGCGACCGGCTGCTGGAA
>Ga0126371_10006187_pt1 | contig 10633 bp, 9 predicted proteins | sample PanSoiMetaPlot_4_FD_110145 | JGI IMG/M metagenome (GOLD analysis project Ga0126371, IMG submission 110145) | Tropical forest soil microbial communities from Panama - MetaG Plot_4 | ecosystem: Environmental > Terrestrial > Soil > Tropical forest > Bulk soil | place: Panama | collected 2016-02-17
AGAAGACCACCCTGGAGGAGATGGGCGGCGCCCGAATGCACTGCACCGTGTCGGGCTGCGGTCACTACCTGGCCAAGACCGAGGCTGACGCGATCGAGGCCGTGCGGCGGTACCTGTCGTACCTGCCAGGCAGCTGGAAGGAGCAGCCGCCTGCCGCCGCGGCGGCCGACCCCGACCAGGCCGACCTGCGCAAGCTCGTACCCGTCAGCGAGCGGCAGGCCTTCGACATGCGCCGCTACGTGCGAGGGATTGTTGATTCCGGATCGCTGTTCGAGATTCACGAACTGTGGGCGCGAGAACTGCTGACCGGCTTCGCGCGGCTCGACGGCCAGGTCATTGGGGTCCTCGCCAACAACCCGATGTTCAAGGGCGGCGTGCTGTTCGTCGACTCCGCCGACAAGGCGACCAGGTTCATTCAGATCTGCGACGCATTCAACGTGCCTTTGCTGTTCCTGGCAGATGTGCCGGGATTCATGGTCGGGACAGCTGTGGAGAAGCAGGGCATTATCAGGCACGGCGCGAAGATGATCAGCGCGGTCTCCGAGGCCACCGTGCCGAAGATATGCGTCGTGGTCCGCAAGGCCTACGGCGCCGGCCTGTACGCGATGGCCGGTCCAGGCTTCGAGCCTGACGCCACGCTCGCACTGCCGACCGCCAAGATCGCGGTCATGGGAGCCGAGGCGGCCGTGAATGCCGTTTATTACAACAAGCTTGCTGCTATCGCTGATCCGCAGCAGAAGGAACGTGAGGTTCAACAACTCCGCGACGCTTATGAAGCGGACATTGACATACTTCGCCTGGCCAGTGAACTCGTCGTGGACGACATCGTCGAGCCTGAGCAGTTGCGCACGGAGCTGATCCGCCGGTTCGCCGCGGCGCGCGGCAAGGATCGCTCGTTCTCGCGTCGGCGCCACGGCGTGACCCCGGTCTAGTGCCCCTGCACTTTTGTTGTGCATATGAATTAGTTTCGAGAATTTTGGGCGACCCGGCTTGACTAATTCATTGCCAATTCTAGGGTGCGTCGGTGCAGGTGAATTGCGGGTCTTCGACTTAACATCGGGAGCATGACTAGCGTATTGCTTGCTGAGGACGACCCGTCTATTTCCGAACCGCTGGCCCGCGCATTGCGACGTGAAGGCTACGAGGTCGGAGTTTCGGCCGACGGGCCTGGAACTTTTGAAGTCGCGAAAGCGGGCGGCATTGATCTGATCGTTCTCGACATCGGGCTGCCGCGGATGGACGGCCTGGAGGTCTGCCGGCGGCTGAGGCTGGCCGGGCAGGACACGCCGGTGCTGATTCTCACTGCGAGGGCCGAGGAGGTGGACACCGTCATCGGGCTTGACGCCGGTGCGGATGACTACGTCACCAAGCCGTTCAGGCTCGCCGAGTTCCTCGCCAGAGTGCGGGCCCTGCTGCGCCGCGGCGCCTCGCCCGCCCAGGTCGTTCAGGGCGTAATGATCGACAACGACGCGAGGCGGGCGTGGCTCGGCGATCGCGAGCTCGACCTGACCTCGAAGGAGTTCGACCTGTTGCACCTGCTTGTCGTTGAGGCGGGCAAGGTCGTCACAAGGGACCAGATCATGCGGCAGGTCTGGGACAGCAAGTGGTGGGGATCGACCAAGACACTTGACATGCACGTCTCTTGGCTGCGCCGCAAGCTCGGCGACGATGCGCACAACCCGCACTTCATTACCACCGTGCGGGGCGTCGGGTTCAGGTTCGAACGCGGAGAATGAGCCTTGATACAGCGCCGCCTGCTGACGTCGATGTTCGGCGTTGCCATCGCAGCCGTCCTAGTGTTCGGGGCGGGCGTGGAGGTGGTGGCGATATCTCGCGGGCCGGGTTCGCTCCCGATCGAGCTGTCGCCTGTGCAGGTCGGCGTGCTCGGCGTGATCTCGCTGCTGGTCGCCGCGGGGCTGACGATGGCAGAAGCACGACGCCTGGCCAGGCCGCTGCAGGACCTGGCCAGGGCTGCAGACCGGATCGGATCAGGCGACGCGAGGCCGGTCGGCCGCCGCTATGGCATCAGCGAGCTTGACCGCGTGGCCGAAGGCCTCGACAACGCGGCACAGCGGGTCACGGACTTGATCTCTGCCGAGCAGAACTTCGCCGTCGACGCGTCGCACCAGCTGCGGACGCCGCTGACCGCGCTGTCCATGCGGCTCGAGGAAATGGTTGACGCGGCCCACGACCCTGAACTGGTCAGAGAGGAAGGAACTGCCGCGCTGGCCCAGACCGACCGACTCGCCCAGGTCGTCGGGGAGCTGCTCGGGCGAGCGCGCCGGTCGTCTTCGGGAGCGCCGCAGCTTTCCAGCATCGACGACATCATTGCCCAGCAGGTTGTCGAGTGGGAGCCCGCGTTCCGCGTGAAGAACAGGAAGCTCGAGGTGCAGGGCGAAACGGGCCTGCGGGCGTATGTCAGCGCGGGCGGAGTCTCGCAGGTCGTGGCCACGCTGCTGGATAACGCGCTTGTGCACGGCGGCGGGAGCGTGAGTATCAGGACCTCGCAGACGCCGAGGTCGGTCGTGATCGAGGTCAAGGACGAAGGCAAAGGGGTCCCGGCCGACTTGGTCCACAGGATCTTCGAGCGGAGCGTGAGCGGCGCAGGCGGTACTGGCCTCGGCCTAGCGCTGGCGAAGTCCGTCGCCTCGTCAGACGGCGGGCAGCTCGTGCTGGTCAGGCCGCGGCCGGCCACCTTCGCGGTCATCTTCCCGCAGCCAGTGCTCGAGCATCTCGACCAGCCCGCGGTGGCCGGCCCGGCCTGAGGCCCGGGATGACCTCGTAGGCTACGGCGCGTGGAGGTTGCACAGCCGGTCGTCGGCATGGTGGGCGGCGGCCAGCTTGCCAGGATGACGGCCCAAGCTGCGATCGATCTGGGCATCGAGTTCCGCGTGCTCGCCGACACCGCCTCCGACAGCGCGGCGCAGGTGTGCGCGCACACGCAGGTCGGCGACTACAGGGCGGCCAAGGACGTGCTGGCGTTCGGCGCTGGGTGCGACGTCATCACGTTCGATCATGAGCACGTCCCAGGGGCGCACCTGACCGCGCTTGAGGGCCTGACGGCCGTGAGGCCGGGCAGCCACGCCCTGCGGTTCGCCCAGGACAAGGCGGCGATGCGGGATCGGCTGAGTGCGCTCGAGTCCGCGCCGGCGCTCGGCGTCAGGTGCCCGCGGTACCAGCCGGTGTCGGACATCGGCGAGGTGGTGAAGTTCGCCGCCGTCGCGGAGTCGAAAGGTTCAGTGCACGGCTGGCCGGTTGTCCTGAAGGCCACCTCGGGCGGTTATGACGGTAGGGGCGTCTGGATTTGCACCGACGAGCGCGCAGCTGCCGAGGTGATCTCGCACGGCATCGGCCTGATCGCAGAAGAGTACGTGCCGTTCGATCGTGAGCTCGCCGCGCTCGTCGCCATGTCGCCCAAAGGCCAGGGCGCCGCGTACCCGGTCGTGCAGACCGTCCAGGCAGATGGCGTCTGCCGCGAGGTGATCGCGCCGGCGCCCGGCCTTGATGCGAAGCTGGCGGTGCGCGCCCAGGCGCTTGCGCTGACGCTCGCGGCCGAGCTCGGAGTGACGGGGCTGCTGGCCGTTGAACTGTTCGCGGTCGGGGATGAACTGGTCATCAACGAGCTGGCGATGCGGCCGCACAACTGCGGCCACTGGACGATGGACGCGGCTGTGACGTCCCAGTTCGAGCAGCACCTGCGAGCCGTGCTCGACTTGCCGCTCGGGGATCCAACGGCGAACGCGGACACCGCCGTGATGGTCAACGTGCTTGGCGGCGACGATCCTGACCTGAACTCGCGCCTCGTGCACGTCATGGCCGCCGACCCTGGCGTGAAGGTGCACCTGTACGGCAAGGAAGTCCGACAGGGGCGGAAGGTCGGCCATGTGACTGTTGCCGGCGAGGGCGTGGCCGAGCTTCGAGACCGCGCCTGGCGGGCGGCGAATTACCTGCGCCACGGGACAGAAGATGCCGAGGATGGCGGGTTGACGGCCGGGCCCGCTGCCGGGACTGCCGCACAGGGCCGCGGGAGGCAGCGATGAGGGAGCGGCCACTCGTGGGCGTCGTCATGGGCAGCGACTCCGACTGGCCGGTCATGAGCGCGGCCGCGACAGTGCTCGAGGAGTTCGGCGTTCCCTACGAGGCTGACGTGGTCTCCGCGCACCGGATGCCGCACGACATGATCGCCTACGGCGAAGGGGCGGCCGGCCGCGGGCTGAAGGTAATCATCGCGGGAGCGGGCGGCGCGGCTCACCTGCCAGGCATGCTGGCCTCGGTCACCCCGCTGCCGGTGATCGGCGTGCCAGTGCCGCTCGCGCACCTCGACGGTCTCGACTCGCTGCTGTCCATCGTGCAGATGCCAGCAGGGATCCCGGTCGCTGCTGTGGCCGTGGGGGGAGCGCGCAACGCCGGGCTGCTTGCCGTCAGGATCCTCGCCAGCTCCGACGAGGCGCTCAAGCTACGGCTGGTCGAGTTCGCCGACGAGCTGCATAAGGCCGCTCAGGACAAGGGTGCCGCGCTGCGCGCCAAGCTCGCCGAGTAGGCGCGGCGGCTTCTGGCAGAGTGCGTACCCGGAGCATTCGTTCGCTGCGGTTGCGCCCCAATCCTTGCCCGTGGTGAGCTAATGCCCCCGTATGTGCGCCGTCACCGGCCTGAGGAGAGTCTTCATCAATGGCAGCTGACGGTCGATGGGCCAGGGCCGGGGCGAGCGCCGCACTCGTGGTAGCTGGGACGGCCGGCTGCGGGTTCGCGGCGGTCGGCCCGGCGAACGCTCAGCCGAACCGTGTAGAGCACATTGTCGTGCTCTACCTCGAGAACCACTCTTTCGACAACCTCTTGGGGTACTGGTGCAGGAACCATCACGGCCGGTGCCCTGACGGCGGCATGCCGTCGTCGGTCAGGCTCTCGAACGGTGCCGTGGTCACCCCGAGCGTGACGCCGGACAAAGTGCCGACTGTTGGGCACAACGTGGCCGCGCAGCAGGCCGCTATCGACTTCGGGAGGATGGACGGCTGGGAGTACGTGCCAGGCTGCACCGCCGCGTCGCGCTACGGCTGCATCAGCGGGTACACCCCCGATCAAGTTCCAAACCTGGCCGCGCTGGCAAACCGGTTCGCTATCAGCGACCAGACATTCTCGATGGCTGACAGCCCGTCTTGGGGCGGTCACCTGTACGCGGTCATGGCGTCGCTCGACGGCTTCGTGGGCGATACCCCCAGTGCGGCCCTCGGCGTCACCCCCGGCGCCGGGTGGGGCTGCGATTCCCGACGCGTTACCCCGTGGACGTCGCCGCGCGGCGGCAGGCAGATCGTGCCGAGTTGCATCCCTGACTACTCGCTCGGGTTGCCCAACGGAGGCGCGTTCCGGCGCACACCGGTCAGGCACGCGCCAACCATCCTGGACCGCCTGGATGCTGCCCGGCTGTCTTGGCGTATATATGGCGAGCCGAATCCACCGGGCAGCACGACGCCAACGGCGGGAGGCTACGGCTGGGACATCTGCCCGTCCTTCGCCGAGTGCCTGTACACACGGCAGATGGCGAACAACGTTCGCGCTTCGTCGTTCGTCGGCGACGCGCTGTCGGGCCGTTTGCCGAACTTCGCCGTCCTGACGCCCGGCGGGACGGACGCCAGGTTTAGCGAGCACAACGGCTACTCCATCACGGCCGGTGATGACTGGCTCGGCCAAGTCGCGTCGGCGGTGATGCACGGGCCGGAGTGGCTATCCACGGTGCTGTTTATCACTTGGGATGATTGCGGCTGCTTCTATGATCAGGTGCCGCCGGGCGTCAACCCGGACGGGACCGCGCAGGGACCGCGCACGCCTCTGGTCATCGTCAGCCCGTACGCTCGGCCGGGTTTCACCGACACGACGGCGACGACATTCGCCGGCATCCTGGCGTATACCGAGCGCACCTTCGGGCTAACGCCGCTTGGCGTGAACGACGCGCAGGCGTACCCGTTCACGAACGCGTTCAATTACCGCCAGGCGCCGCTCCAGCCCGAGCGCATGGTGTACCGCCCGTGGCCGCGCGATGCCTATCACGTCAGCACGCAGGCAGCCATGCAGGACACCTAAGCCTCGCTCGGCAGCGAGTACGGCCGCCGACCACGGTTGCTAGCCGGACACAGGTGCGCAGATCAGGCCCCATGGCCGGTCGTTCACCCTGGTCAGGACGACGGTCGCCGCTCCGGGTCCGGCCAGGCCGAGCCGGCGGTGGATCACAGAGACGTCGCCCGCCAGCCCTCGCCTGCGAATATCCGCCGCGCCGATCCCGAGTGCTCGCAGCTTGCTGGCAAACGCCTTCTCGTGCCACGGCGCCGACTCAAGCACGCGCAACGTCCTGGCGAACGGTGTCTCGACCGCCTTATTCGACGACAGAAATGCGATCATTGGGTCGATCTGCCACACGCCGAGCATCTCCGCCAGGTCGGTCACGAGCCCGGCCCTTGTGACGGCAGGGCTCGGGTCGAGCAGGTACGTTCCCGGGGCGGCTAGCCGGACCGGCGGCCGCTGCCGCTCGCCCGGCCCGGCTGCCGGCCCGGCGCCGCGCCCGATCGCCAGCCCGACGCCGGTCAAGCTGTGGTCGCCCGGCAGGATCGTCGCCCGGCTGGTGACGCCGGCCGTGGCCAGCCCTGGTGACCAGAGCAACGCTTCCTTCAGGTCCCGCCCGACCGCCACGAACTCGGTTTCCCAGCCGCCCGGAACCAGATCGCGGCGGATGCCGGGCGCGGCCTTGATACAGACCCGGCCGATGGTTCCAGCCAGCCGCAGGCACCACGCGAGCGGTGGTCGGGACTGCCCGGCTCTGAGCCGCCGCCTGCCCTCGCTCGGCCCGCCCACCCGTCGCGCCGGGTCGATGTAGATCGCGTCAAACCCGCCGAGCGGCAGCTCCGTGACGTCGGCGCAGACCACTGCCGCCCGGGCGCCTGGGGCGCAGACGGCGACGTTGTGCCTTGCAAACTCGGCGGTCAGCGGGTCGGCGTCGATCCCGACCACCCGCCGCTCGTGATCCCGGATGACTTTTCGCGGTATTCGCACAGAGGAATCCGTGATCATGGAGGAAGCGCTTGCGGCGCGGTCCGCGGCGAGCGCGACCAGGTTGCCGCCGATGCCGCAGCAGAGGTCAGCGACGAGCCGCACCCCGGCGAACCGCGCAGCCGAGTGCCGCGCGGTCAGCTCCGATGAGGCCTGCTCGAGCCCTGCCCTCGTGAACAGCATCTGAGCAGCCTGGCTGAACTTGGCCCGAGCCGCGGCCCGCAGCGCTTGCTGGGTGAGCGCGGCCGCGACCAAGTCCGCCGGATACTGCGCGCGCAGCGACTCCGATAGCACCATGGCGCGATCGGGGGTCACCTCCTCGCCCGCCAGGCGACCAAGCAGCTCGCGGCCCTGCGGGGTGAGCAGACCGGCGCTTGCCGGGCCTTCGCTGCCTCCTACGATCGGGTACATGACCCCAGACTCCTCCAGCGCAGCCTCCGCCGCCTACGCACTGTCCGAGGAGCACAATGCGCTCCGCGAGTCCGTCCGCCAGCTTGCCGAGGACAAGATCGCCCCTTACGCGGCTGAGGTCGACGAGCATGCGCGGTTCCCGCAGGAGGCGCTGGACGCGCTCATCAAGGCCGACCTGCACGCCGTGCACATTCCCGAGGCCTACGCCGGCGCGGGCGCCGACGCGATCGCGACGGTCATCGTGATCGAGGAGGTTGCCCGCGTCTGCGCGTCAAGCTCGCTCATCCCTGCCGTCAACAAGCTCGGCACGATGCCTGTGCTGCTCGCGGGCTCGGCGGACCTGATGCAACGCTATCTTCCGCCGGTCGCCCGCGGCGAGGCGATGTTCTCGTACGCGCTGTCTGAGCCCGAGGCGGGCTCGGACGCCGCGGCCATGCTGACTCGCGCGGTCAGCGACGGTGATTCATTCGTTCTCAACGGAACCAAGCGGTGGATCACCAACGCAGGGATCTCCCGGTTCTACACGGTCATGGCCGTGACCGAGGAGGACGCCGGCCCGCAGGGCATCTCCGCGTTCGTGGTCGAGCAGGACGATCCAGGGTTCTCGCTCGGCGCGCCAGAGCACAAGCTCGGAATCAAGGGGTCGCCGACTCGCGAGCTCTATTTCGACAACTGCGTGATCCCGGCCGACCGCATGATCGGCGAGCCCGGCAGCGGATTCCGCACCGCGCTCGCGACGCTCGACCACACCAGGATCACGATCGCGGCGCAAGCTCTAGGTATCGCGCAGGGCGCACTCGACTACGCGACGGGCTACATCAGGGAGCGCAAGCAGTTCGGCAAGGCAATCGCCGAGTTCCAGGGCATTCAGTTCATGCTCGCGGACATGGCCATGAAGGTCGAGGCGGCCAGGCAGCTCACATACGCGGCGGCGGCTAGGTCGCAGCGCGCGATAGAAGGAGAGATCGTGCCCGACCTGACCTTCATTTCCTCGGCCTCCAAGTGCTACGCCTCCGACGTCGCGATGGAGGTCACGACCGACGCGGTCCAGCTGCTCGGCGGCTACGGATACGTGCACGACTACCCGGTCGAGCGGATGATGCGCGACGCGAAGATCACGCAGATCTACGAGGGCACCAACCAGATCCAGCGCGTGGTCATGGCCCGTCAGCTGCTGAAGTAGCCGGGAGGCTGCCGTTTCCGCTGGTCAACGTCCACCTTCTCGGGAGCCCGGTCGCGGCACGGCTGGGGCCCGGGCCGGGTCTGCGAGACGCTGACGGCTCGGCGCTTCGTGTTGGATCCGCGGATACCGCTGGTGCTGCGGTCCTGTTCCTAGGTTGTTTTAAGGCCGCCGGACGGCGGATCTTGGGCGGCGGCGCTGGACTGGGACGCGTCCGATCCAGTCGGAAGGAAGCGCGTCATGCCTGTCCCGTACCGCCGTGTAGCCGTAGCCGCAGTTCTGACCATTGCCGCGGTCGCTGGTCCGGTCGCCGCCTTCGCGTCCGGTCCCGGCTCGCCGCCCGCCAAGTCGGCCCACTCGCTGGGAACGCTCAAGACCAAGTCCGCAGCCGGGGGGAGCAGGTCCGCTGGCTCGCCGGTTTCCGGCGCTCTCGCCTCGTCTGCCGGCATCAGCCGGAGCCGGCTCGGTGCGGGCCTGGCCGCTGCGAAGCGCGCAGGCGGCAGTACCGCGGCGGGCATCACCGCTTTCGCCCGGGCGGCTGGTGTCTCGGACGCGACCGCGCAGCGGATCGTGCACGCCGTATTCGGACCGGGCGGACGGGGAGAGCATGCCACGAGCAGCCTGACTGGGCCGTCCGCGGTAGCCGCGCTCGCCGCCCGGCTCGGCGTCAGCTCCCGGGCCGCCCGGGATGCCCTTCAGCGGATCGGCGCGCTGAGCGGCAAGGACAGTATCGACCCGGCCAGCTCGTCATTCGCGGCGATCGCGCATGACCTCGGTGTGAGCCCGGCCCGGCTGGCCGGTGCGTTGGGCTGGGTCAAGCAAAGCACGGCCTCGCGGTGATGCCACCCAGCCCGCGCAGCGCGTCGTCGGCGCCGGAGGGCGGTGTCGCGGCCAGCGCGATCACCCAGGTCCCGAGGAGACCATGATGAACCACAGCATCCACGCCATGCGTCGGCCACGTCTGGCACGGGGGACGGCAGCGCGGACCGCAGCTTCCATCATCGCCACGGCCGCCATGGCCCTGCTGGCGGTCGCATGCAGCGGCAGCCCGTCGTCCACCAGTTCTGGCGGCTCGCTCAGCGCGGCAGGGTCAACAGATCCCGGAGGATCAGCAAGCTCCCCGTCAGCGGTCGCCTACTCCCACTGCATGCGCTCCCACGGCGTGCCGAACTATCCCGACCCCAGCACAAGCGGAGGGATCCCCAAAGCCACCGCGCAGCAACTCGGGGTTAGCGACTCCCAGTACCACGCGGCCCAGACAGCCTGCCAGCACCTGATCCCAGGCACCGGCTCGACCGCCGAGCAACAACAAGAAGGACAGTGCGCTCAGGCCGGCAACTGTTCGCAGGCGGTGGTGCAGCAGTGGATGAGCGGTCTGCTGACGTTGGCGCGGTGCCTGCGCTCCCACGGCGAGCCGAACTGGCCAGATCCCATCATCGATTCCCAGGGGATCCCTCATTTCGACTACAGCCAAGCCGGCATCGACCATCGTTCGCGGCAGGTCTGGAGCCAGGTCAGTGAATGCGTCCGGCTGACACGGTTTGAAGGGCTCCCGCTTCCGTAGACGGTCACACGACCCCACTACTGAGGAGAGCATGAAGAACCACAGCACCATACGTCGGTCACGGCGAGCGTGGCCGCCTACGGCGTTGCACGACCCGTCGGCATCTCCTCGGCGCATGCGCGCGCACAGGTCCATGGATTTCCGCGCAGGAGGCGGGCCGTGAACGTGACGCATCCGCGCCGGGAGGTCGGGCAGCAGGCGGAGGTCCTGGCGGCCGGGGAGGCACTGAGATCGTGCTGCCGTGGCCGCTGGGTGGCCCTGGGCATCGTCGTCGTTGTGGTGGCCGGGGCGGTGTGGGCGTGGCGGGCTGGGGCGTTCTCGGCGGCTGCCTCGTCCGGTGCCGGGCGGCAGGGGGCGCCGGCGCCGGCGACGGCGGCGGTGACCCGGCGGGAGCTGTCGGCGACCACGCCGGTGGCCGGGACGCTGGGATACGCCGGGTCGTA
>Ga0126371_10006188_pt1 | contig 10631 bp, 8 predicted proteins | sample PanSoiMetaPlot_4_FD_110145 | JGI IMG/M metagenome (GOLD analysis project Ga0126371, IMG submission 110145) | Tropical forest soil microbial communities from Panama - MetaG Plot_4 | ecosystem: Environmental > Terrestrial > Soil > Tropical forest > Bulk soil | place: Panama | collected 2016-02-17
GAGCTGCTGCGGAACGTCGATGTTCTTTTCCGCCGCGACTTGCTTCAATTGCTCATTGGCCTTGCTATGATCGTCGACCATACGCTGCCCGAACTTCTTCACTTCCTCACTGGATGCTTTCTGAGTCGCCAGTTGCCCAAGTTCGACTTCCGCCAGTCCACCCTGTGCAGCCTTCTTCACGAAAGTGCTATCGGTGTCACCCATCCCGGCCGATTGTTTTCCGGAAGTCGAGCCGCTCTCATTCGTGCCTGCCTGTGCAGCGGCCGACAGGGTCATGGCTGCACCAAACGAGATTATGCATAATGTGCTGAGTAAACGTCTCATACAGGGAACTCCCTCCGATTATGATTTCAGCCTAGAATTCACACCGCTGGAGCGGCCATCGGGCGATGACTGCACATACCACTGCGAAGTTCTCTAGGCGTAACTCTTTAGGCGCGCCGGAGATGGCGCACGAAGGTGGCACGGGAAAGTGTCGGGACAGCCTCCCCGGCTGTCCCGCGCGGAGGGCGAGTGCTGTGCCCTATTTCTTACGATGTTGATCGAACCAATCCGAAACGTACAGAATCTTCGCGATCTGATGGCTCGGCCGGGAACTCATCCCATGTGGCTCGCCCGGAAAACGCACCAGCACAGACTCTATTTTGCGCAACTTGAGCGCCGCATAATATTGCTCCGCCTCTGAAATTGGCGTTCGATAGTCGTCCTCACCGGTGGCCAGCAGCGTTGGTGTCGTGACCTTATCGACATACGACAAAACAGACCGCTTCACATACTCATCCGACTTCTCCCACGGCGGCCCCGAAAACCAGTACAGCGTGCCGAACGACGGCAGGTCCGAAGTCAGTGCCCAGCTGTACCAGTTGATGACCGGATACAAGCTGGCAGCCGCACGGAAACGGGTGGTGCGATCGATCATCCAGCACGTGAGTACCCCGCCTCCCGACCCGCCAGTCACATAAAGATTCTCAGGATCGACATATCCCTTCGCAATCACAGCGTCGATACCCGAGTTCAAATCATAAAAATCGTCCCCTGGATACGCGTGGTGAATCAAATTCGCGAACTCCTCGCCATAGCTGGTACTTCCGCGCGGATTGATGTACACGACAACGTATCCCTTGGCGGCCCAGATCTGTTTGATCGTGTCAAAGCGGTCGCCATAATTTGCGAATGGGCCACCATGAATTTCAAGAATCAGCGGGTACTTCTTGGCTGGGTCAAAATCCGGAGGCTTGACAATCCAACCTTCGACCTTGCGTTTGTCGACCGACGATTCGAACCAGAATTCCTCGACCGCGCCCGGCTTCTTCTGCAGGAATAGTTGCTGGTTCAACGCGGTCAGCACGCGCGCCTTTCCATCAGACGCGGACCCCACTGCGATATCTCCCGCGTCAGACGGTGTTCCGTATGTTGCCGTGAACGTGCCATTCTTCGCGACTGTGAATGACGCTCCGCCCGAGTAGCTCGATCCGCCACTGCCGACATGTGCCGTAAGATCCTTGACCTTCCCATCGAGAGAGTAGAAGGCCAGCTTCGTATCGCCCTGATCGTCGTACATGAAGTACACGCCGCTGCCGTCCGATGCCCAGCGAGGCTCCTCGACATCGCGATCCAGTTGCGGCGTCGCCACGCGCGAATTGCTTCCGTCGCGATTCATCAGATAAAGATGTGTCGTTTGATGTCCCTGGTAACGGTCATCGAAACCGACATATGCAATCGTTTTTCCGTCCGGCGATACTTGCGGAGAATTGTCCGGCCCCTTGCGACTAGTCAGCGGCTTGACCTCCCCATCTGCCAACGACAACTCATACACCTCGGAGTTGAGGGGATCATATTCGTAATCCGAATGCAGGTTCGCCGAGAAGATCAGATATTTGCCGTCCGGAGTCCATGCCGCCCGGCTACCCGCGAAAGCTCCCTCAAAGCCGCCATACGGCAGGTTGCCGCTGGTCAATTGGCGTGGTGCTCCTCCTTCCGCTGATATAACGAATCGCTGCGTAAAACCGTACTTCAGATATCCACGGGCATTAAAGCGATAGATGAGGCGGTCATACGCCTTCGGCGCATCCGCCCATTTGGCACCCTCGGGTGCTTTAGGCAGATTCGCGACCTTTGGGCCCTCCGAGGGAACAAGCATCGAGAACGAAATCAGCTTTCCGTCCGGCGACCACACGATGTCTGACGGAGCGCTGTCCAGATTAGTCAGTTCGGCCGTCTGGCCGTTGTCCATCCAGCGCACATAGATCTGCGGTTTGCCATCGCGATCGGAAATGTACGCTATGCGAGTCCCTTCCGGCGACCAGCGCGGCGAGCTGTCGCTATAACTTCCGTTCGTCATGGCGCGGTTCTCACTGCCATCGATGTTGATCATCCACAGGTTCGACTCACGCTTGTCATTCATCACATCGCTGAATTGCCGCACGTAGACGATGCGCTTCCCGTCTGGCGAAATCTGCGGATCCACGGCAAACTGCAGGTTGAAGACATCCATAGGCGTGAGCCGGTCGGATTTTTCCTGTGATTTGTCTTCTTTCTTATCTTGAGCCGTGGAAGCAATCACAGACGCAAGCAGGATGAGAAGCACGGCGGGAATGACACGGCGCATGGCGCGGCTCCTGGGGCTAAGGTTGGAAATCGCGGGAAGTGTACAGCAGGGAAGCGGCGCGCACCAAACAGGAACACGTAGAGACAGCCGCCTCGGCTGTCCGCGAGCCAAGCGAGCGCGCGTAAAGCTCCACGTGGCGCGCGACGATCAAAGCCACACCACCGCCCTAATGAGTTCGAAGATTGTCGAAGCGAGACGGGTAAGAGCGGGACTTCCCAATAAGTCACTATGGGACGAAACTAAATCCGGAAATCGAAGGATCACAAGACACTGAACAATCGTCGTTAACAAGGCTGGGCCCGCAGAGTCAAGTTCAGGATGCCTGTTAGAACTGACAGTAGCCAACTCGTAACCAACGCCCTTATCGTGATTACCACTTTCACCCGTCGAGCGTTCGGAGGGTGCCTCACTACTGGGCACCCTTCGTTATTTCCAGCCATCAATTCCTGGCGATGTGTACCAGTTCAAAGTTGCGAACTGCAGCAACTGAACCTAAGTTCGGATTGAGATGTGCCGCAGGTTGCAGAAGAATCACGTCAACAACATCGTTCCGGCTAAGGTTGAACTATTGGAACCTGAGACGCGAGTTGCAGTTCGATTAACATCGCCAGACGCCGATCAATCTGGCAGAACATTGCGGTTTTCGTCGGTGAAATCACTTTTTCGAACTCCGGAATGTACTTCAGACGTAGCTGTGTGTTCTCCTGATCAAGGGTCAGCCAACGCCGGATGAAAGAGCCTGCCTGCGCGTCAGTCATATTTTTATAATTGGCGGCGTATTCCTTGATAAGCGCAAAACGAACGTCGTTGACTTTGATGGTCTCTGCGATGTAGCGATCGTAAACGGGCCAGAATTTCGTCGCCTCCGACTCCGTGAGTGGCAAACTCGCGGCGACAATTTTCTTCCGTTCGGAACGTATATCTTGCCTCATCAGCTGAATATCGGCTTCGTTGGCCTCTTCTGCAGTCATTTGTTTGGCAGGCGCTGCCGGCGCGGGTTGCTGTGCAAATGCGAACGTCCCAATGAGAACTGGTAGACAGAATGCCAAAATGCAAGAGCGATTCTGGTTCAAGTGAAGTCTCCTTTGATATCACTGTAGGCAATCAATATCTCGCGGCACGGCATGGCCGAATTCTGTCAAATATGACAGTCGGAAGGGAACCTTCGAAAACTTCGCTGTAGAGCAGGCCTCGGTTTTGACGGCAGTGTCCGCCGCGCAACTCCGTCTTCTATCGTTGACGCGTAGGCCTTCCCATTCTCAGGTACCTTTGTAATGTGCGAGGGGCGCTAGTTCTCTTTACCATTCAGTCCAGCAGTTCATTCTCATAAGTAGGGTCTCAAGGAATACTCTCAACCGGCCTGGCGGGCTTTTCCCAAGCCGTGCTTATTGTCGAGGAGAAGTGACCCGTCCGCTCCTAAATGCGCTCATTGTCGGATCCGGCGTCCTGCTGGGAGTGCTGCATTACAAGCTGAAGCCATCGCCGACGAACACCGAAGTCCGCGATCAGGCTCGAACCATGATTGGATACACCGAGTGGCGTGGGCAGATCGCACCCGATTTCGAGCTCAAAACCAACGACGGCGGCACGTTCAGCCTTTCTGAAAACATCGGCAAGAGGATTATTGTTCTGAATTTCTTTGCCACCTGGTGTGGGCCGTGCCGCGCCGAAATGCCGGAGTTAAACCGATACTTTAACGATCACAAATCCGATTCCTTCGTGTTGCTAGGCATCGATTCCGAGGAGCAGCCCGATCGCGTCCAGGACTTCGTTCAGGAACTTAAGCTGGACTTCCCGACGGGAATCGATACGGGCCCCATTCAGCGCCGATACGGCGTGAATTCCTTTCCGACGACTGTGCTCATCGGCGTCGATGGAAGAGTGCAATTCTATGAGACCGGTGCAATCGCCAATGCCGAAGTTGCTTTCGACAAGCTCCTCCAGGGGAACGTCGATCAGCTCAAACTCGGACGTGCGATCTCTGCGGACGACTATCTCAAGCAAGTACAGCTGCATCCCTCACTTCCGGTGACGCAGCCCGACGCAAAGGGTTCCGGGCAGGATCAAAACAAGTTCGACGACCGGGCCAAACGCATTGTGACCAAGATGGACTGCCCCTGCGGCTGCGACGACAAAGTGCAGAAGTGCACTTGCAAGACCTCTAAGAACATCAAAACAGCCCTGGCTACGGAAGATTTCAAAGATCAGTCGGATGACGTCATCATCCAGGGCCTCAATAAGCGGTTCTGCACGGGGGAAATGTGATCCGCGCTGAAGACATCCGCGTGACCTTCAAGCGGGGCCTGAGCCGTAGGCCGATCCATGCCCTGCAGGGCCTGACGCTGGAGGTCCGTGAGGGCGATTTCTTTGCTTTGATCGGTCAAAACGGAGCGGGCAAATCGACTGCCATGTACTGCTTCCTTGGCTTGCTGAAGCCGACATCGGGCCGCGTGGAAGTCATGGGACAAATCCCCGACCTTGGCCGACCGGTCTACAGCGACGTCGCTTATCTACCTGAGGAGCCGCACTATCACCTGTATCTCACCGTCGAGGAAGCGGTTCGCTACTATGCTTCGCTCTATGGTCGACGCGTTTCAAAGAAAGCAATTGAGGACTCTCTCGAGCGTCTGGGTTTAGCACAGTTCAAGAACCTGCGACTATCAAAATGCTCCAAAGGCATGAAGCAGAAGGTGGGGATCGCGCAGTGCCTGATCCATGAAACCCGCTTGCTCTTCTTGGACGAGCCAACTCGCGGCCTCGATCCCATTGCCGTCCGCGAGTTCCGCGAGACCCTCCGGGACATTCATCATCGCGGCGCGACCGTTGTCATGAACTCGCACGTGCTTTCCGAAATCGAGATGCTCGCGAATCGGGTAGCGATCATCGATGCTGGTCGTGTTGTCGCTCAGGACGATTTAAGCAATCTGCTGACTGGCGACCGGGAATCGTACATCGTAACTTTCGAGCCCAACGGGTCACTGCCAGAATATTTGTTTGCTGCCGAGAGGCAGGGAACTGTCATGAAGGGAGTCATCCCGAAAGAGAGGCTCTACGACTTCATGGAGTTTGCCCGGACTCATGCTCTTGGATTGCACGAGTGCTCGCTGAAGAAGACGTCCCTTGAAGAGAAGTTCTTTAACATCGTGAAGGGTGGACATGGACCGGTAGTCGAATCTGCGAAACTGTTAAAGTAAAACTTTATGGCGGAACTGTTGAGAGCAAATCTTGTCGCCCATTTGAGCTTCTACCGCAGAAGCCGCCTCCTGCTGGCGTTCTTGATTCTCTTCGCGGTACTAACGGCACTGGCAACCGTGCCGCAATTCTTCGTCGATTCTGGCGTCCAGAACTTCAACAAGCTCCAGGAAATCTTCGGAACCATTAATTTCTTCCTCAAACTATTTGCCGCCGGACTAGGCCTGTTCATTGTGTCTTCGCACCTTCGCAGTCGCAACCTGAAAATGGTCTTTACCAAACCATGTCCTCCCTGGATCTGGCTCGGCTCCGCGTTCCTGTCCGCCGTACTTGTCGCATTCCTGCTGAACGCCGTGGTTCTCGGCGCCGTCACCGCGCTATCGTTGCTGTGGCATCTGCCCGTTCGCTCGGGTCTAGCTTTCGTGGCGGCGGACACCTTCGGGATTTCGATCGGACTCGCGGCATACCTAATGCTGCTGGCCACGGTGCTTCATCCCGCGATTGCGGCGATTCTCGCGATTATCTTGAATGCCGACATGTTTTATGAAGGCTTTGTTTGGGCGCGCTCGGCGATCCATGCAGGAAATCAAAGTGCCGGTGCGCGAGTACTAGAGTACATGTTTCATTTTTTGTACATCATTGCGCCCATCATGCATCCCTTCAGCCGGAACACAGCGAATATCTATGTCAGCCTGCGCGTGATGCACGGCGAATGGAAGTATCTTCTCTATTCGTTGGGGTACTCCCTGGGTTTATCTGCCTTTTGTTGCCTCGTCGCCCTATCCGCTCTGCACCGAAAGAGACACATCTAGCTGCGGAGTAGCATTCGAAGAGAGCACGGTGATATCTCGTGAAAGGACGCAGTCAGTTTTGTCCGTCACCAGTTGAACGACGTTGCTTTGCGAATTCGCACGTCCAAGGGACTGTTTGGGATAAATCTTCGATGCGACTGCAACTAGGTTATAATGAGTCCGTTTTTTGCAGGTGCAGGGGGTTGCATCTGTTTTGTAAACTCGGGCCATTGCCGTTCCGCACTGGCTTCACTCTCCTCTAGTCCCTTGGGGGCCCTGAATGGATCCGGCTCCGGATCGCCAGCTTGTTACGCAACTCTTGCAGCAGTGGGGCGCCGGAGATAGGCAGGCGCTGAATCAGCTCATGCCCATTGTCTACGACCAGCTCCACAAACTAGCGTCAAACTGTCTGCGCTCCGAGCGTCCCGACCATACTTTGCGCGCCACTGCCCTCGTCCACGAGGCCTACTTGAAGTTAGTGCAGGCCGATGTCGACTGGCAGGATCGCGTTCATTTCTATGCCGTCTCGGCCCGCATTTTGCGGCGCATTCTTGTGGACCACGCCAAGTCCCGCAACCGTCACAAGCGTGGCGGAGAGTATCAACAGATTCCCCTCGAAGAGGCAGTTCTGGTCGGCCCTGAAGCCGACCGGGGCATGGTAGAACTGGATGAAGCGTTGCATCGCCTCGCCAGTCAGGATCGACGGAAGAGCGATCTGATCGAGCTGCTCTTCTTTGGGGGACTCACCTATGACGAAGCCGCGGCGGCCCTGAAGATTTCCCCCGCAACGGTCCATCGTGAGTTGACTTTGGCCAAGGCATGGCTGAACCTCGAACTCTCGCGAGCTGCCTCCTGAAAACGATGAGTACTGCGCTTCATTCTCCGGAACGCTGGAAGCTGATCGAAGATCTCTTTCACCAGTCCCTCGAGATGTCGCCGGAGTCTCGGGCAGCCTTTCTGGCGGAGCACTGCGGCTCCGACACAGAATTGCGCAATCAGATTGAGGCGCTGCTGGAATCTGCCTCGAAACAATTCACTGTGGTCGAGGACCGCATTATGAATGCGGCACGCGATTTCGTGGCCGCCGGAACGGGCGGCACGGTCGCCGCCGGAAAGCAGATTGGCCACTACGAAATCATCTCTTGGCTGGGTGCGGGTGGCATGGGAGAGGTTTACCTCGCCATGGACACGTGTCTCAAGCGGAAGGTCGCGATTAAAGTTCTGAAGCCTTCCCTGATTCACGATGCGCATGGCATGCGGCGTTTCGAACAGGAAGCATTGGCCGCCTCAGCCCTCAATCATCCGAATATTCTCACGATTTTCGAGTTCGGCAGCGACCAGGAAATTCACTTCATCGCGGCCGAGTACGTTGATGGAGAGACGCTGCGGCAAAAACTGGCCAAGGGAAAACTGGAACCCGCCATCGCGGTCGATATCGCCAGTCAGATCGCCAAGGCTCTTGTCGCTGCTCATTCCGCCAAAATCGTCCACCGCGACATCAAGCCCGACAACATCATCATCCGCAACGACAGTCTCGTGAAGGTTCTCGATTTCGGGATCGCGAAACTATCTGAGAGCCAATCCAGTCAAAGCATCATCCCAGCACGGGCTGCGCTGGTGTCTGTCAGCCAGGCTGGAGCGGTAGTCGGCTCGGCGAAGTACATGTCGCCCGAACAAGCTCGCGGCCAGTCCGTGGATGCGCGTAGCGATCTCTTCAGCCTTGGCATCGTCCTCTACCAGATGCTGGCGGGTAACGTTCCATTTAACGGTCACACGGCGAGCGACGTCATTGCCGAAATACTAAAAGGCACGCCTCCCGGCCTAGATTCACTCGATGTGCCGCCACGCCTCATCGAGATCACCGACAAGGCGTTGTGCAAGGACCGCGTGTTTCGTTATCAATCTGCGAAAGAGATGCTTGCGGACCTGCAAGAGCTCCAGGAAAGAATTCAGTTCAGCGATAAACTTTGGCGGGCGGCTTCGCCGCGCACCGGTTCGCTGGTTATGAATGAGGTTCTCAGAGAACGTTTGACGCCCGTTGCGGGTCCGAAGCTCGTCAGCCCGGTTACCGCGCGCCCGAGGCGATGGTGGCTGGCTCTGACCGCGGTTCCGGTCCTGGCCCTGCTGATGTCACTCGCCTATGTTGGATTTCACAGTCGGACATCCCGCCCGGCTAGCGCCGTGACCCAAACTCGTAGCCTGGCGGTACTCCCCTTCCGGAATCTGAAACAGGATCCCTCGCTCGACTATCTCGGGTTTTCTCTCGCCGATGCGGCGATTACCAAGCTCGGCTATATTGGCACGCTGATCGTGCGGCCTTCGGCATCGGTGGACAAATATAGAAACAAGGACATCGATCCAGCAAAGGTTGGCCAGGAACTCGGCGTCGATACGCTACTCACTGGCGGATATATCAAGGACGGCGACGACTTGCTGATTACGGCACAACTGGTCGACATCAAATCGAACCGCATGCTGTGGCGCGATTCGATCAACGTAAAGTTCGACAAGCTCCTCACCGTTCAAGACCGGGTGACACAAGAAATTGTGCGTGGGCTCGAGATAAACCTGACTGCGGACGAGGCCCAGCATCTGAAACCGGACGGGCGTGTCGATCCGGTTGCTTACGAAGACTACCTGCGTGGCGTCGATCTCTATTCTTCCAACGATTTCGCCGCCGCGGTTGCCATCTTGCAGAAGTCCGCGTCTATCGATCCGAGCTATGCCCCGACCTGGGCGCAGTTGGGACGCACCTACACCAGCAGTGCCTCCCTAAAGGCCGGCGGTCGCGAACAATATGATCAGGCGCAAGCGGCTTTTGAAAAGGCTCTTGCTCTCAACCCGGAACTGGTCGAGGCGCGCATTTACATGGCGAACATGCTGACCGACACCGGCCACGTCGAGCAGTCCGTACCGCTGTTGCGCACCGCCTTGCAGAGCAGCCCGAATAATGCTGCCTTGCATTGGGAACTGGGATACGCCTATCGATTCGCCGGAATGTTGCAGGATTCGGTCGCCGAGTGCGAGAAAGCCCGGCAAAACGATCCCAACGTGAAGATCAACAGTTCGGCCCTAAACGCTTACTTATATCTCGGAGAGTATGAGAAGTTTCTCCAGACTCTGCCGGCCAAGGACTCCGCATATCTTCTTTTCTATCGCGGATTAGCACAATACTACCTGGGTCGCAGGGAACAAGCGGCGGAACATTTCGACCGCGCGTACCTACTGGATCCTTCGCTTATGCCGGCCCGTGTGGGCAAAGCGCTGAGCGATTCCATGACAGGACAGCATGATTCAGCCGTCAATCTTCTTCGCCAGACCGAAGACGAAGTGGAAGCGCGCGGGGTCGGCGATGCCGAGTTCAAATATAAGGTTACGCAGGCTTATGCCGTGCTGGGCGAGAAACCCGCGGCACTCCACATGTTGCAGCACACCATCGAGGGGGGCTTCTTTTGCTATCCCTGCTTTTTATCCGATCCCCTGCTGGAGTCGATTCGGTCTGACCCCGAGTTTCAGCGTCTCACAACCGAGGCGCGCTCGCGCCACGAGCAGTTCAAAGCGCGCTTCTTCTAAAGTTCTGAATTCGCCAGAACCGCCGAAGCCGACTCGCTGCTGTTAAACTGGCACTCCCGTGGCCACTCCCTCAAAAGTTCATGAAGTGCTCGTGATCGGTTCGGGAGCAAGCGGCGGGTGGGTTGCGAAAGAGCTTACCGAGCGTGGTGTCAGCGTGCTGATGCTCGAGGCAGGCCCTCCGCGGTTTCCGACCCGCGATTTCACCGAGCATATCTGGCCCTACCAGTTGAAATTCCGCGGCTTCGGGAATCAGCAACGCTTGCTTCAGACTCAGCCCGTGCAGCGCCTTTGCTACGCCTGCGACGAATACAGCCATCAATTCTTTGTGAACGATCTGGAACATCCCTACACGTTCCCCGCTGACAAACCCTTCATGTGGATTCGCGGCCGCCAGGTTGGCGGAAAGACATTCTGCTGGGCGCGTGAAAGCTATCGCTTCACAGACAACGAATTCAAAGCTGCAAGCC